>Ga0268293_109_pt1 | contig 340998 bp, 348 predicted proteins | sample MetcoculturR22M_FD_191344 | JGI IMG/M metagenome (GOLD analysis project Ga0268293, IMG submission 191344) | Soil microbial communities from Anza Borrego Desert, Southern California, United States - Methanotrophic co-culture R2.2-M | ecosystem: Environmental > Terrestrial > Soil > Desert | place... | reverse complement strand
GGCCGGCGGCGTAGATCCGGGTCCCCATCGTGGCGACGCCGAGCATCACGTTCAGCCGGAACAGCAGGGTCTCGACCGACGGCGTCACATAGACCGCGTCCGCCCCGAGCGCCTGCAGCGCCGCCTCGCGGCCCTGGCCGGCCGAGCCCGCCGGACAGTACAGGATCGCGGTCCGCCCCAGCGCCTCGGGCGCCGCGCCGAACGCCGCAAGCGCCGCAAGCGCCCCCTCGCCCTCCGCCGCCACCAAATGCCGCCGCGCCGCGCCGTCAACCCGCAGCCCGCCATAAACCGGACGGCTCTTTATCTCGGAAAGATTCATGTCACAGGGACTCTGCGCTCAACAAAAAGCCCCGGCGCGCGGACGCGCCGGGGCTGGTTCGGGTGTCAGAGTTGGAAGACGGCGTTCGCGATCAGGACCACCACCACGCCGGCGACAAGCGTGAGGTAAGGCAGCATGCCGGCCTTGCGTGAGGCGGAGAAGCCCTCGGATCCGACCTGAAGATCCTCAAGCATCTGCGCCGGGAACTTGCCCTTGTCCTGCACATAGTGCCGGTAGAAGAACACCGGGATGATCATGGCGGCCGTGATCATGCCCGCCCACAGCGCCATCGGGTTCCAGACCTTCGCGCCGGCCCCCATGAAGATGGCGTTGACGAAGGCGAACACTGCGCCGAGCCCGATGATGAAGGCGGGCGCCTTGTAGGGGCGCGGGATGTGGCCGCTGTCGATCCGGTGGATCCAGCCCGAGTTCAGGTTGAGGAAGTTGAAGATGATGTAGCCGCAGTTCGACACGGCGAGGATGAAGAAGAACGACGTGGCGTCCGCGCAGGCGATCGCCAGCAGGACGAGGTTCACGCAGAGGTCCGTCCACATGGCGTTGGTCGGCGCGCCATGATGATTGACGTAGGACAGGTAGCGCGGGAGCCAGCCGTCGACCGAGCCCTGGTAGAGCGTCCGCGAGGAGCCCGCCATGGCGGTCATGAGGCAGAGCATGAGCGCGAGGATCATCAGCATGACCAGCGCGTTCTCGATGATCGGCCCGCCGCCGACCATATGGGCGAGCGCCGAAGCGACGCCGGAGCCGTCGACGATCGGCGTCTCGAGCATGCCCGTCAGGCCGAGCTCGCTCTGGAAGGTGAAGGGCACGATCACGAAGATCGCGATGCACAGCAGGCCCGAGAAGAAGATCGCCTTGAAGGTGTCGCGAGCGGGATCCTTGAATTCGCTCGTGTAGCAGATCGCGGTCTCGAAGCCGTAGGTCGACCAGGCGGCGATGAACATGCCGCCGAGCACAAGGGTCCAGCCAGGGATGTTCCACGCGCCCGGCTCAGGCTTGTAGGCTTCGGCGATCGGCACGAAGGGCTGGAAGTTCGACCAGTTGACGCCGTGCTGCAGCAGCGGAGCGACGCCGACGATGACGAGCGGCACCAGAACCAGCACGCCGACGATCCGCTGAACCCGCGCCGTTCCCAGGATCCCGCGATGCTGAACCGCGAAGGTGGCGAGCATCAGCGCCGCGCCGATGAAGAACGCCGAGTTCAACGAGAACGACACCGGACCGAGGGAGCCGGAAAACAGCGTCCAGCCCGCCAGACCGGGCGTGACGGGGGCGATCGCGGTCAGGATGTAGCCGGCGGCGATCGAGCAGCCGAGCGAGAGGACGGGCGACCAGGCGAACCAGTTGCACCAGACCGAGAGCGGCGCGATCGGCTTTGCGTAGCGCACCCAGGCGGCCGCGCCATAGATCGAGGCGCCGCCCGACTTGTTGGGGAACAGACCGGCGATCTCGGCGTATACGAAGGACTGCAGGAAGCCCATCATCATCGACGCCGCCCAGATCGCGAAAGCGGGCGTGCCGGTGGTGCCGGCGATGCCGCCGATCGAGAACAGCACGAGCGGCGGAACGCCGCTCGCCACCCAGAACGCGCCAGTCCAGGAAATGCTTCGCCGCAGATGATGCGTGTCGTCGGCTGAGACCGGCGTCTCGGTCATTGCTATCGTCATTGGTGTTTCCCCGTGCCCCTGAAGTGTGCGCCGTCAGCCGGCGCAGGCCGCCGCCCCGTGCCGCTGATCCGAGAGACTGGCCTCTGCAGAGTCTGGCGTCATTGCCGGGGTATGCTTGTCACTACCTAATTGGGCGACAGGACCGACTTCGCTTCCGACGCGCTCCGCAAGTGCAGTCCGTGCGGACGTCGGCACGCTCTATCGGCCTGGAAGAGGACGACCTCCGCCATGTCCTGCGCGACCCGGAGCGGGATCATGCAGCACTTTTGGTTCTTGTCAAAAGTTTTTCCCGTGAGGAAAATTTATGCTCGGCGCCCGCCTTCGAGGCGGGCATCTATTGTCGCATTTTTGAGCGAGCAGCGTCGATGCGGGCGCTTTTATAGGCATCCGGCAGGGACAGCGCCCAGACGAAGAAGCCTCCGGCATGTCTGCCGATGAAGTTGGCGTCCGGCGGGGCGAACTTCGTGGAAAGCCATCCGAGGATCAGCGTGAAGAAGGCGAATCCCAGCCCGCGCGCCGCGCGGCCGATCATGACATGGCCCATGCCCGGCAGAATGGCGGCGACCAGCAGAGCAAGCCGTGGGTCAGGCGGCGTGCGGAGCGGCATCGGCGAGACCTTCCCTTTGGCTGGCGTCCGCGGCGGCGCGCGCCGCGGAAATCGCAAGATCCAGCGCGGCGGCGGCTTCGGCCGGCTGCGCGCGGGGATTTTCGAAGCGGCTGTCGCGAAACAGCAGATAGGCGCCTCGCGCGCCCTGCCGGAGCTGGCGCACGACGCGGGCGCCCGCGGGCGTGACAGAGATTTCCTTGGTGAGATCGTCAGCGAGCGGGGCGGCGAGCGCAGTCTCCAGGCCGGAAAGCAGCCGCTGTGCGTCGCGCGAGCCGCGGACGCTTGAATCCTGCGGCCACGATGCCGGCGGCCTCAAGCCCAGTGGAAGTTGTCCTCCGAGCGCAAAGAATTCCGCGCCCGTCGGACGCCGCAAGACGTCGATGGTGGCCTGAGCGCCCGTCGGAAGGCGGACCGAGGCGATCAGCCAGAGTTGCGGAAGGCGACGGAAGGCGAGTTGTTCGGCGACCGGCCGAAGCGCGACCTCGAAGCCGCGGTAGCGGCCCCGCAAGACGCCGTAGCTCGAGGGATCCGGCTTCAGGTCGGGCCCCTCGAGGAGCGGCAGGCAGTCCGCGAGAATGTCGCGGCGCCCGTCGTTCTCGGCGTCCGCCGCTCTCTTGAGACGGATCGCCGCGACGGCGAGCGCCGCCGCGGAGATCCCTGCGAGAACGGCGGTTCCGATCATCGCCGCCTCAGTATCCCCGGGGCTTCGGCCAGGGCATCGTGAACTGCTCGCCGCGACGGCAGTATTTGTAGCGGTGCAGGACGAACCAGGCCGACGCCAGGATGTAGAAGCTCATCATGGCGAGCAACTGCGTGCCGTAGCCGAGGAAGACCGCGAAGTAGGTCACGGCGCACAGCGTCACCAGCAGGATCGCGGGAAGCGGGTGAAGCGGGTGGATGTAGCCCCGCGTGATCGATCCGAGCGGCCATTTGCGGCGGAAGATGATCACCGCGATCGCCATGATCGTGTAGCCCAGCAGGCCGGAGAGGATCGAGAAGGTGATCGTCTGGTCGAGCGGGGTGGAGACCGCGAACAGGATCGCGATCGGCACGAAGAACACGATCGAGCGGAACGGCGTCCGGTACTTCGGATGGACGCCGCCGAACCACACCGGCATGTAGCGATCGCGGCCCATCGCGAACCATGCGCGGGACGCGTCGTTGATGCAGCCATTGGCGGAGGCGAGCGTCGCGAACAGCGTGCCGACGAACAGGAACACTTCGAGCGGCGCGCTGCCGGTGAGGCGGCCGGCGTCGTAGAGCGGCGTGATCGCCTGGCCGAGATATTCCCAGGGCATCAGGCCGGCGCCGACATACCAGGTCAGGGTCGCCGCGATCAGCAGCGTCATGATGCCGGTCAGCGTCCCGAGCGGCAGCGAGCGAGCCGGCGAGCGGACCTCTTCGGCGGCCTGGGTCGTGCCCTCGATGCCGAGATAGTACCAGAGGCCGAAATGCATCGCGGCCAGGATGCCGAGGCCGCCATAGGGCAGGCCGGTCAGGAGTTCGGCGTGCTTGGTGACTTCGCCGGGCGCCCAGGGACGGATCGCGACGAACAGGACCAGGATCGCCGAGAACGCGATGGCCGTGATGACATAGTTCACGGTCAGCGTAGCGAGCACGCCGCGGTAGTTGAGCCAAGCCAGGAACACGATCGTCAGCACCATGAAGGCGCGTTTATCGAGTTCGCCGACGAGCCCCATATTGTGGGTGAACGCCTCGATCAGGTCGCCGGTGACGATGGCGTTCGAGACCTCGAGCATGGTGTAGGCCATCACGAGGTAGAGGCCGACATTGAAGGCCGCGAGCGGGCCGATGATGTGTTTGGCCTGGGCGTACTGGCCGCCGGCGGCGGCGACCGTCGAGGTCACCTCCGAGTCGATCATGGCGACGCAGGTGTAGAGGATGCCGGCCAGCCAGCAGGCGGTGAGCGCGGCGATCGCGCCGCCTTTGCCGACCGCGAAGTTCCAGCCCATGAACTCGCCGACGAGCACGATGCCGACGCCGAGGCCCCAGACATGCGCGGGGCCAAGCACGCGCTTGAGCGCGACGCGCGCCGGAGTGGCGGAGGCGGCGGCCGCTGGAGCGGCCGGGCTTACAGGATGAGCGACGTCCACCATCACGACCTCGCCGTGGTTTCGCCGAGCTCGGCGTCGATGATCTCGCCCTCGGCGGAGGAGGTCAGGTATTCCTCCGAATAGGACCGGTTGGTTCGCAGCATGTCCCAGAGCATCCAGAGCGCGAGCGCGGCGGCTGCAGACCAGGCGCAAATGTTCATTGCCGATATCATTTCGGCCTCCTCGGTATGGCTTCTGACATCGGGCGGATCAGGCGGACGGGCCGTCGTCGCCGAAGCGCTCGGCGATGACTTCACGGTATTCCTTGTCCGACCAGCGGATCATTCCGACGAAATAGGCGATCACGACCGCCGCCGTGATCGCGCAGGCGATCCAGGAGAAGGTGTAGTCGAACTTCACGCCGATGATCGCGGCGGCTGAGGCGGGATCAAACCCGAGCTTTTCCCACTGCGCCGCCATGGTGGGGTTCTGGCCGAGCGCTTCCCAGGTCGGATTGTCGTAGGCGGTCGTGGTGGTGCCGCCGCCGGCGAGCTTCAGCAGGAGCGGCAGGTAAAGCGTCACCAGAACCAGCGCGAGCATGATGAAGGCGTCGACGACCTGACCGAAGATCGACTGAACCGGCGGCTCGTAAGGCTGCTTCCTCATCGGGCGGCCCTCCGCTCGGCGATGATGCGGTCCAGATAGTAGATGTCGGTGCCGTAGATGGCGGCCTTGTCCTCCTGATAATGCCGGATCAGGGCCCAGACCGCCGCCGTGTTCAGCAGCAGCACCAGCCCGGCGAGGATGAGCATCAGCAGCGTCACGCCGCTTGCTGCGAACTGATCGGCCATGCGCCAGAAGGCGAAGGCGTAGACCGCCCACACGGCCGTTACGGACACGTAGGCCGCGAGTTTGTCCCGCCGGTACATACTTTCGACACGCGCCTGATGATCGCGCATAGCCATCCTCCCCATGTTCTTGCGAAGAAAATTTCGCTCTTTTGAGGAAAGGTTGACCGCCTATTTTGCGGGCGTCAAGGGCCTCATGAATGTGCAGCGCGACAATCGTTTGAGCACATCGGAATCCGATGCAATGCTCAAGAACTTCAGGGCGGCGTCGGACTCCAAAATATGAACGTTTCACTCAAGGAAACTATATTGACATAGAGGAAAGCGGTGACTTAGCTCGCCGCTGCCGGCTAGGCTGAGCTTAGCAATGCTCGAGGCGGGGCGGCGCCTCGGCGTGAGCCGTGAAGGAGAGATCCGTTGAACAAGCGCATCGCAGTCATCGGCGCTGGTCCGAGCGGTTTGGCCGCTCTCCGGGCCTTCGAATCCGCCCGCCAGAAGGGCGCGGACGTTCCTGAGGTGGTCTGCTACGAGAAGCAGTCGAACTGGGGCGGCCTGTGGAACTACACATGGCGCGCCGGCCTCGACGAATTCGGCGAGCCGGTCCACGGCTCGATGTACCGCTATCTCTGGTCGAACGGCCCGAAGGAGTGTCTGGAGTTCGCCGACTATTCCTTCGAGGAGCATTTCGGCCGGCCGATCCCGTCCTATCCGCCGCGCGCCGTGCTGCACGACTACATCGCCGGCCGGGTCGAGAAGTCAGGCGTCCGCAAGTACTGCAAGTTCAATCATGCCGTCCGCGACGTCCATTATGATGACGTCGCCGAAAAGTTCACCGTGACGGTCAAGGACCTTGTGGCGAAGAAGCATATTACTGAAGAGTTCGACTATGTGATCGTGGCCAACGGCCACTTCTCCACGCCGAACGTTCCTCAGTTCGAGGGCATCGACAAGTTCCTGGGCCGCGTGCTGCACGCCCATGATTTCCGCTGCGCCGACGAGTTCGCCGGCAAGCACGTTCTGATGATCGGCTCGAGCTACTCGGCCGAGGACATCGGCACCCAGTGTCACAAATACGGCGCGAAGCGGATCACCTTCAGTTATCGCACCAAGCCGATGGGCTTCGACTGGCCGGAGGGTTTTGAGGAGAAGCCGCTGCTCACCCGGGTCGAGGGCTCGACCTGCTACTTCAAGGACGGCTCTTCGGTCGACGACGTCGACGCCATCATCTTCTGCACCGGCTACCTCAACCACTATCCGTTCCTGCCGGACGATCTCAGGCTCGAGACGCGCAATCGGCTGTTTCCGCCGAACCTCTACAAGGGCATCTTCTGGGAGCCGAACCCGAAGCTGATGTATATCGGCGCGCAGGATCAGTATTATACGTTCAACATGTTCGACGCGCAGGCCTGGTACGCCCGCGACGTCGTGCTCGGCCGGATCGCGCTGCCCGACCGCGCGGCGATGCATGAGGACAGCGAGTCCTGGGTGCGCCGCGAGGAGGCGCTCGAGGATCCGTATCAGGCGATCGACTTCCAGACGGAGTATGTCCGCGACCTGCTGAGCGCGACCGACTACCCGCGTCTCGACGTCGACCGGGTGGCGGAGCTCTTCAAGGAGTGGGAGCACCACAAGGTCGAGGGCATCCTGACCTACCGGGATCGCTCCTACCCATCGACGATCACCGGCAACATGGCGCCGGTTCACCACACGGTGTGGATGAAGGCGATGGACGACTCGCTCGAGGCGTTCCTCAATCAACCGGAGCAACGGGCCGCCGAGTAAAGGCGTCCCGGCCTGTTCGTGGAGAGCCGCGCAGCCAAGCTGCGTCGGGTCTGTGCTTGCGGGCGCAGGCCTCAGGCGCCAGAAGGTCCGCGCGTCCGCGACGGGGCGCGGGCGTGGCTTGACTCATGGGCAAGGCGGAAGTCGAAGTCGCGGTCGTCGGCGCGGGCGCAGCAGGGATCGGCGCCGCCCGGCGCCTGCACGAGGCGGGCGTCGACGTCCTGCTGATCGAGGCGCGGTCGCGACTCGGCGGCCGCAGCTTCACGGTGTCGGACCCGATCGGCGGCGCGCTGGACCTCGGCTGCGGCTGGCTGCATTCGGGCGACGAGAACCCCTGGACCGAGATCACCGAGCGGCAGGGACGGTCCGTCGACCGATCGCCCGCGCCTTGGAGCAAGGCTGCTCTCGGGGACGCGTTTCCCGCCGAGGAGCAGGCGCGCTTCCGCGCCGCGAGCGAGCGGTTTCATGCGCGGCTGGCCGAGGTCGCGGCCGCAGAGCCAGACCGGCCGGCGTCTGACTGCCTCGAGCCCGGCGGTCGCTGGAACGAGCTGCTCGACGCGGTGAGCACCTATGTGAGCGGCGCCGAACTGCATCGCGTCTCCGCCCGTGACCTCGCCGCCTATCGCGACACCGGCGTGAACTGGCGGGTGAGCGCAGGCTACGGCGCCGTCATCGCGGCGCATGCAGACGGCGCGCCGCTCGCGCTCGGTTGCCCGGTGAGCGAGATCGACCATAGCGGCAGGCGCGTCCGGATCACGACGCCGCAGGGCGTGATCTCCGCCGAGCGCGTCATCATCACTCTGCCGACCGATCTCCTCGCCGAGGAGGCAATCGTGTTCAGGCCGGCTCTGCCAGAGAAGGCTGCGGCCGCGGCCGGCTTGCCGCTCGGACTCGCCGACAAGCTCTACATCGCGCTTGAAGGCGCGGAGGCGTTCGAGGTCGACAGCCGCGCCTTCGGCCGCACCGACCGCGCCGCAACGGGGGCCTATCATTTTCGCCCGCTCGGGCGGCCGCTGATCGAAGCCTATTTTGGCGGCGCGCTCGCGGCCGATCTGGAACGCGGCGGCCCCGACGGCTTCTTCGACTTTGCGAGGCAGGAGCTGACGGGCCTGTTCGGCGCGGCCTTCAAAGATCGGCTGCGGCCGCTCGCGAGCCATTCCTGGCGCGCCGATCCGTATGCGCGCGGGTCCTACTCCTTCGCGCTGCCAGGCATGGCGGGGCAGCGCGAGATCCTGGCGGCTCCGGTGGATGACCGGCTGTTCTTCGCCGGCGAAGCGTGTTCGACGCGGGACTATTCGACCGCGCATGGCGCGCTCCGGACCGGCCTCGCGGCAGCGGAGGCGATTCTCGCCGCCCGCGAACGCCGGTAGCCCGTATGCACGCAGCCGTCGAAGCTCGGCGATGGCAAGGAAAGCGATGGTGCGGGCGGTCGGACTCGAACCGACATATCCGTGAGGACGGCGGATTTTGAGTCCGCTGCGTCTACCAGTTCCGCCACGCCCGCGGCGCTGCCAGTCGTGCAGGACGCCCGCAGGCGTCTGGCTCCTGTAACCCACCTCGGGCGGGGGCGCCAGATGGCTAGTCCTGATCCGGCGAACCGAGCGCGACGACGTCCGCGATCGACCACACCTCGTCGATCCTGCCGTCCCGGAAATGGTAGAAGACGTTCTCGCCGAAGGCGGCGCGCCTCCCTGTCGGCGCAAGGCCCTGCCACTGACGCGTCAGCGTTGCGGTGTCGCGCAGCCGCGCAGCGACGAAGTCGCCCTCGATGACGAGCTTCTCGACGCTCCACTGAAGGTCGGGCATCGCGGCGAAGCTGTCCTCGATCGCTCGGGCGCGCCACTCGGCGCGGCTCATGCGGCCGCCATTGTAGAGCAACTCCTCCCAGTAGAAGCCCTCGGCCTCGTCCAGACTGCGGTCGTTCAGGCACGCGATGTAGCGCCGGTACAGCGCTTCGAGCTCGTCGCGGGTCATCGATCCTCCTCCCTTCGCCGGACAGGAGGGTCCGGCCTCGGCGTCAACGGCCGGTTCGCGGCGAGGTTCGCTGACGCCGCCGCTGAAGCGGGGGGCGATGACGCCGCTGTGCGTGACAGGCGCCCTCAAATGAAGGTGAACGCGTTCAAGCCGCCTCGCCCCAGGGCCGAGAAACTCACGACTTGCGCCGGGCGCGCAAAGCCCTCATTAGGCTTCGGCCTTTAACCTCGGCGCCGTCACGCCAGGCGCGGTCAGAACGGGGACGATTCGGGGCATGCTCCGCGTCTCAGCGAAGGGTCGGGAATGCTGAGACGCCTTTACGAGTGGACGCTTTCGCTGGCCGCGGGCCCGAAAGCGGACCAGGCCCTGTTCTGGGTCGCTTTCACGGAGAGCTCGTTCTTCCCGCTGCCGCCCGACGTCCTGCTGGTGCCGATGACGATCGCGCGGCCCGAGCGCGCCTATTACTACGCGATCCTGTGCGGGATCGCGTCGACGCTCGGCGGTCTGCTCGGCTACGCCATCGGCGCTCTGCTCTATGACAGCGTCGGCCTCTGGATCATCAATCTCTACGGCTACGGCGACAAGATGGAGGCGTTCCGGCACGCCTACGCCGAGTACGGGCTGTGGATCATCCTGCTCAAGGGCCTGACGCCGATCCCCTACAAGCTGGTGACCATCGTGTCCGGCTTCGCGGGCTACAACATCTTCCTGTTCGTGCTGCTGACGATCATCTCACGGACGTTGCGGTTCCTGCTCGTCGCCTGGCTGCTCAAGCGCTATGGCGAGCCGGTGCGGGAGTTCATCGAGAAGCGCCTCGAGGTCGCGACGATCCTGCTTCTGGCCTTCGTCGTGGGCGGCTTCGTGCTGGTCAAATACGTGGTGTGAGCGGGCTTCGCGGCCAACGGCCCCGGCGACAGCCCGCGCGAGATCGGTGATATCGAGCCTCATGAGCCGCGCCCCTTCAATGGCGATCCTGGCCTTCGCGATCGCCGCGGCCGCAGCCCTGACGGTCGGCGCGGCGCTCGTGTTCCAGCACGGCTTCGGCTACGTGCCCTGCATGCTCTGCCTGTGGGAGCGGTGGCCCTATTACGTCGGCGCGCCGCTCGCGCTCGCCGCGGGGCTGGTCGCGGCGGCAGGCGCGCCCGGCGCCGCGCGGCTGCTGCTCGCCGCCGCGGGGCTTCTGTTCCTCGGAGGGGCCGTCCTTGGCGGCTACCACGCCGGCGTCGAATGGGGCTTCTGGCCGGGCCCCGCGAGTTGCGCCGGCGCGAACGCCGCGCCGACATCGGCGAGCGATCTGCTCGAGCAGATGAGCGGCACCCGCGTGGTGCCGTGCGACGCGGCAGCCTGGCGGCTGCTCGGGGTCTCGCTGGCCGGCTACAATGCGCTGATCTCAGCCGGCCTTGCGGCTCTCGCCGCCTACGCGCTCAGGCTTCCGACGGCCCGATAGCGGGCGCCGCCACATCCGCCGTCGGCAGATCGGCGGCGTCCTGCAGCACGATGACGGGCGTGTCCTTCGGTACCCGGGCGTAGAGATCAATGATGTCCTGGTTGAACAGGCGGATGCAGCCGCTCGACACCGCCCTGCCGATGGACCACGGCTCCGACGTGCCGTGGATGCGGAACAACGTGTCCCGGTCTCCCTCGAAGAGGTAGAGCGCGCGCGGTCCCAGCGGATTTTGCAGGCCGGGCGGGACCCCATCCGCGGCCGGGCCATAGCGCTCCGGTTCGCGCGCGATCATGTCCCGCGTCGGAGTCCAGCGCGGCCATTCGGCCTTCCGGCCCACGCGCGCGGCCCCGGCGAATTCGAGCCCGGCCTTGCCGACCCCGATGCCGTAACGGAGCGCCATGCCGTTCTCCTGAACGAGGTACAGGTACCGTGCGCGCGTATCGATCACGATGGAGCCGGGCCGCTCCTGCGTGGCGTAGGCGACCTGCTGGCGCAGCCACCTGGGGTCGACCTTCGAAATATCAGTGGCCGGCAGGGCAAAGCGCTCGTCGGGCTCGGGACCATACATGGCGAGCGTCGCCGGATCGTGGACCGGGCCAGCCGCAGTACGGGGACCCGATGAAGCACAGGCCGAAAGAGCGAGCGCGCCACAGATCAGCGCGCAGCATCGACCGCCCCCACGGAGCGTGGCCCAAGAAAAGAATGTCATGATTGTCGCCGTGTGATCGCAGGATAGTCCAGCGGTGGCTGGACGCAGCAGCGATCGGCTGTGATCGAGGCAGTGAGACGTCAAAACCCGTTCGAAACAGTGGCGGCGCGAGACGAGTTGCTAATCTGCCACGCTTGTTACGGCACTGCTGTGCAGGACAAGTCGGAGATCCACGATCACGTATTCTTGAGCGGCGCACGCCGTAACTGAACGAAACTGGCGCGGCTGCTCATCAGGGCTCCAGTTCGGAATCCCAGTAGAGGTAGTCGAGCCAGCTGTCGTGGAGATAGTTCGGCGGGAAGGCCCGACCGTTGCGGTGAAGGTCGTGGACCGACGGCTGGAACGGCGCCTGGGTCGGCCGCATGCCGCAGTCCTCGGGCATCTGCCCGCCCTTCCGCAGATTACAGGGGGAGCAGGCCGCGACCACGTTCTCCCACGTCGTCTGGCCGCCGCGCGAACGCGGAATGACGTGGTCGAAGGTCAGGTCCTCGCGCGCGCCGCAGTACTGGCAGGAGAACCGGTCGCGCAGGAAGACGTTGAACCGCGTGAACGCCGGATTGCGCGACGGCTTCACGTAGGTCTTCAGGCAGACGACCGAGGGCAGCCTCATCTCGAAGGACGGGCTGTGCACCGTCCGATCGTAGCGAGACAGCACGTTCACCCGATCGAGGAAGATCGCCTTGATGGCGTCCTGCCAGGCCCAGAGCGACAACGGATAGTAGCTGAGCGGACGGTAGTCCGCGTTGAGAACCAGAGCCGGGCACGCATCAGGCGAGACGGCGACCGTCACCACGCACTCCCTAAGCGCGCGCAGGCGCAACACCCCGCGCTTGCGGAGTATCCTATATGTCGTGCGTCAGGCTTGTGAAGTCGCACGAAGGCTTGTTCTGCGAGGTTTGAGCGCGCTCGCCAGGAAGGCGCCGCCCTGGCGCAGTCCTTCCGGGTCGATGCCGTGGCCGACGCCGGGCGAAAGATGCCACTCCACCGGGATCTCGGCTGCGCCGAGCGAGTCCATTGCGGCGAACAACGCGTCGACCGGGATGACGTCGTCGCGCTCGCCATGCACCAGCAGGATCGGCGGCTTGCCCGTCGCCTCCGCTTGCAGGACTTCCGGCGACACCAGCATGCCCGAATAGCCGAGGATCGCGGCCGGCGGCGCGGCCCGCCTCAGGCCGACATGCAGCGCCATCATGGTTCCCTGGCTGAAGCCCACAAGAGCCAGCCGGTCGCCGGTCAGGCCATGGCGGGCGAGCTCGGCGTCCAGAAACGCGTCGAGGCCCGGCCGGGCTGCGATCACGCCGCGCCGGCGCTCGTCGGGATCGCGGAAGGTGAGCGGAAACCATTGGCGGCCGGAGGGCGAGGCCATGCAGCGCTCCGGCGCGTGCGGCGCGACGAAAGCGGCGTCCGGCAGCAGCCGCGCCCACTCCCGGCCGATCGCGATCAGATCGTTCCCGTCGGCCCCATAGCCGTGCAGGAAGACGACGAGCGACTTGGCGGCCCCGGAAGCGGGCGGAAGGCGGGGGCCGTCGATCTGCTGGCTCATAGGATCTCTTCCACGGTCGCGGGTCGGGTCGGCGCAGCGACCGCATCAGGCCCGCCGCGCATGGCGCCGTAATAGGCCCAGAGCAGTTGCGCCGCCACTCCGCGCAGCGGCCGCCAACGTTCCGCCATGCGCTCGGCCTCGGCGCGGTCAGGCCGCGCCGGCAGATCGAACGCGGCCTGGAGCGCCGCCTGCACGGCGACGTCTCCGGCCGGAAAGGCGTCGGCGCGGCCGTGCGCGAACAGCAGAAAGACGTCGGCCGTCCACGGCCCGATCCCGGGCACGGCGGTGAGCAGCGCCCGCGCCTCCTCCTCCTCGCGGTCAGCGAGCCCTGCTATGTCCAGGCCGCCGTCGACGGCCGCGCACAGCGCTCGGATGGTGCGGAGTTTCCCCCGCGACACGCCGGCGGCGCGGAACAGTTCGTCGGGGGCCTGTGAGAGCCGCATATGCCCGATGGCGCCAAGCGCGGCCTCAAGCCGCGCATGGATGGCGCGCGCGGCCGCTACGGAGATCATCTGGGAGTTGACGACCCAGACCAGTCCGGGGAGGTCGCCGCTGAGGGTGCGCAGCGGCGGCTCCGCGCCGACGGTCCGCAGGCGCGCCATTTCGGGATCGAGGGCGCAGAGCGCGTCGAGCGCCGCGTCGAGCTCGGTCCTGCTAAGAATGCGCAGATGGCTCACCGCCATCAGGCTAGCGGGAAAGGACCGATGCAGGAACCGCCTTCGCTCCGGCCGGGAGAGGGAGTCATGGAGCCGGCTGGCGCTGCCGCGAGGCCGACCTTCCGCTTTGCCCCATCGCCCACCGGTTATCTGCACCTCGGCCATGCCCTGTCGGCGCTTGCGGTATGGCGCGCGGCCGAGGCGGTCGGAGGGCGGGTGCTGCTGCGGATAGAGGACATCGACCCGGTGCGTTCCCGGCCGGAATTCGCCGAGGCGATCGAAGAGGATCTGGCCTGGCTGGGCTTTCGCTGGGACGGCGCGCCGCGCCGGCAGTCGGAACATCTCGAGGATTATCGCCTTGCGCTCGACGCGCTCGACCGGCGCGGCCTGCTCTATCGCTGCAGCCTCAGCCGATCCGACATCGCGGCTGCGGTCGCGCGGGCGGAGGCGGCCCAGGGGGTCCCGTGGCCGCGCGATCCCGACGGCTCGCCGCGCCTGCCGGTTCCGGACGCGAAGGGCCCGATCGACGGATCGTTCGCGCTCCGGCTCGATATGCGTAAGGCGCTGGCCGAGCTCGCCGGCGAGCGGCTGACGTGGCTCGAGGAGGGCCGCGGCCCTGCAGGCGAACGCTGCGTCGTCGAGGCCCGGCCGGAACTCTGGGGCGATGTCGTGCTGGCGCGCAAGGATACGCCGACGAGCTATCATGTCTCGGTGACGGTCGACGACGCGCTGCAGGGCGTCACGCATGTGGTGCGCGGTCAGGATCTCTTCGAAGCGACGTCCGTCCATCGCCTGCTGCAGCGCCTGCTCGGCTTGCCGACGCCGATCTATCGCCACCACTCCCTGATCGTGGCCTCGGATGGCCATAAGCTCGCCAAGACCCGCGGCTCCCCTTCGCTGCGATCGCTGAGAGCGGCGGGCTGGACGCCTCACGACGTGCTGATCGCGGCTGCGGGGTGTTCAGACGCGATCCGGACGCAACAACAGAGCCCCTGAGCGCCCACGGGCCGCACATCGCGGCGAGGGAGGAAGCGATGGATCAGCCCGACGCCGAGCGAGCCTCGCTCTTGATCGAGGCCGGCCGCCAGCTCGGAGAGGCGCCGGCCGCGCCCCCGTCGGGCTTCGTCGAGGCGGTGTTCGGCCACGCTTCACCTGAGGATCTCGCGCCTTTCAGCCCCGAGGCGCTCGCCAGCCTCGCCCGCGCGGCGTGGGGCCATCTTGGCCGCAGATCGCCCGGAACGGCCGACATCCGGCTGAGCGACCACGACCTTCCCGGGCTCGGTGAAATCACCGTGCTGGAGATCGCCAATGACGACATGCCCTTCTTGCTCGACAGCGTGCTCGCCGAGCTCGCGGAGCGGCGCCTTCAGGTTCGCTTCGTCGTCCATCCGATCCTCGCCGTCACACGCGCGCCCGACGGGACGCTCTCCGGCTTCGGCGGAGACGCCGATCGCGCGGATTTCGAGAACGCGCCGCGCGAAAGCCTGATCCACCTTCACCTCGACCGCATCGACGACGCGGAGGACCGCCAGGCGCTCGTGGAAGCGCTCGCAGGCGTTCTTGGCGAGGTCCGCAGCGCGACGGCGGACCATAAGCCCATGCTCGCTGCGATCCGTTCGGCGATCGCGGCGTTCCGCGAGGCGCCGCCGCCGCTGCCAGCCGACGAGATCGCGGAGGCCGTGCAGTTTCTCGAATGGCTGGCCGAGGAGGATTTCGTCTTCCTTGGCGTGCGGGAATACGCGCTCGCCGGAGCCGGGGAGGAGGAGAACCTGGAGCCGGTCGCCGAGACCGGCCTCGGCTTGCTGCGGGACCCGCAAGTGCGCGTGCTCAAACGGCGCGGCGAGCTCGTCGTGATGACGCCGGAGATCCGGGCGTTTCTCCATGAGCCCAAGCCTCTGATCGTCACAAAGGCGAGCGTGAAGTCGCGCGTCTTCCGACGGCTCTACATGGACTATGTCGGGGTCAAGCGCTTCGGCGAGGATGGCCGTCTCTCGGGAGAACTGCGCATCGTCGGTCTGTTCACCGGCTCGGCCTTCATGCGGCCGGCGCGGGAGACGCCGCTGATCCGGCGCAAGATCGCGGAGGTGATACGCCGCGCCGGCTTCGATCCGGAGAGCCATTCGGGCAAGGGGCTCGCGGACCTGCTCGAGACCTATCCGCGCGAAGAGCTGTTTCAGGCAGGCCCCGAAACGCTGTTCGCGGCGGCGATGGAGATCCTCGCGCTCTACGGACGGCCGCGCGTGAAGGCGCTGCTGCGGCCGGACCGCTTCGGGCGGTTCGTCTCGGCGCTCGTTTACGTGCCGCGGGAGCGCTACGACTCCGAGGTCCGTGCGAGGCTGGGCGCGCATCTCGCCCAGCGTCTCGGCGGCCGGGTCTCGGCGTATAATCCGAGCTTTCCCGAAGGTCCGCTCGCGCGCGTTCACTTCATCATCGGGCTCGATCGCGCCCCGGACCCGGTCGATCCCGCTGCGCTCGACGCGGAGCTCGGCGCGATTGTCCGGACATGGGGCGACGGGCTCCGGCTGGCTCTGGCGGCCGCGCGGCCGGGCCCGGTCGCGCGCGCCTTGGCGCAGCGCTATGGCCGGGCTTTTGGACCTGCCTACGAGTCGCGCGTGGCCCCGTCCGAGGCCGTGACGGACGTCGACCAGATCGAACGGCTCGACGAGACCCGGTTCTTCGCTGTCGATTTCTACGCCCGCGGCGACGAGCCGGAGACGCGGCTGAATCTGAAGGTCTTTTCGCGCGGGCGTCCGGTTCCGCTGTCGCAGCGCGTCCCGATGCTCGAGGACATGGGATTCCGGGTCATCGAGGAGCGCACCTTCGAGATCGCGCCCGCGGGAGGCGCCCGCGTCTGGCTGCACGATATGACGCTGGAGCGCGCGGGCGGCGGCGCTGTCGATCTCACGCCCGAACTCGACGCGAAACTGGAGGCGCTGCTGATCGCCGCGCTGCGTGGCGACGCGGAAAGCGATGGTTACGCAGCCCTCGCGCTCGAGGGCTCGCTCGGATGGCGCGAGGTGTCCCTGCTGCGGGCTCTGTCGCGCTATCTCCGGCAAGCCCGCGCGCCTTACGACCAGGACTATATGGGGCGCACCCTGGTGAAGCACGCGGCGATCGCCGCAAGGATCGTCGCGCTCTTTGAAGCGCGCTTTGATCCCGGCGCGGGCTCGAACGGCGAGGACAGGGAGGCGGCGCTTGCGGGGGAGATCGAAACCGCCCTCGAAGGCGTCGACAGTCTCGACGAAGACAGCATTCTCCGCCGATTCCTCAATCTCGTTCGAGCGATGGTTCGGACGAACTTCTACCAGACCGACAGCGACGGCGCGCCGAAGGAGACGCTGGCGTTCAAGTTCGAGAGCGGCAAGATCGAGGATCTGCCGGCGCCGCGCCCGCTTTATGAGATCTGGGTCTACTCGCCGCGCGTGGAGGGCGTTCATCTGCGCTTCGGCAAGGTCGCGCGCGGCGGTCTGCGCTGGTCGGACCGGCCGCAGGATTTCCGGACCGAAATCCTCGGCCTCGTGAAGGCCCAGCAGGTGAAGAACGCGGTGATCGTGCCCGTCGGGGCGAAGGGCGGCTTCGTGCCGAAGCGCCTTCCCGCGGGTCCCCGCGAGGCGTGGCTCGCCGAAGGCACGGAGGCCTACCGGCTGTTCGTCCACGCCTTGCTCGACGTCACCGATGATTTGCGCGAGGGGCGCGCGGCCCCGCCGCCGAAGATGGTCCGCCATGACGGCGACGACCCCTATCTGGTGGTCGCGGCCGACAAGGGCACCGCCGCCTTTTCCGACACGGCGAATGAGATCGCGGAGCAGCGCGGCTATTGGCTGCGCGACGCCTTCGCCTCCGGCGGCTCGGCCGGATACGACCACAAGCGCATGGGCATCACTGCCCGCGGGGCCTGGGAGGCGGTGAAGCGGCATTTCCGCGAAATGGACGTCGACATCCAGACCACGCCGTTCACGGTGGTCGGCGTCGGCGACATGTCCGGCGACGTGTTTGGCAACGGCATGCTGCTGTCGCCGGCGATCAAGCTGATCGCCGCTTTCGACCATCGCGACATCTTCATCGACCCGAGCCCTGATCCGGCGATCTCGCTGGAGGAGCGCCGGCGGCTGTTCGCCCTGCCACGCTCAAGCTGGGCGGATTATGATCCGCAGAAGATCTCCCGCGGCGGCGGAGTGTTCTCGCGCGCGCTGAAGTCGATCCGGCTGTCGCCGGAGGCGCAGGCCGCGCTCGGCCTTGAACGCGCCTCGGCGACCCCGCGCGAGGTGATGAGCGCCATCCTGCGGGCGCCCGCCGATCTGCTCTGGTTCGGGGGCGTGGGCGCCTATGTGCGCGCCTCGGACGAGACCGACGAGGCCGTTGGCGACCGCGGCAACGACGCCATCCGGGTCACCGCCCAGGATGTTCGCGCCAAGGTAATCGGCGAGGGCGCGAATCTCGGCGTCACGCAGCGCGGCCGGATCGAAGCCGCCCAGCGCGGCGTGCGGCTGAACACGGACGCGATCGACAATTCCGCCGGCGTGAACACCTCGGACGTGGAGGTGAACCTGAAGATCGCGCTCTCCGGGCCGGTCCGGGACGGCGCGCTCCGTCTGGAGGACCGTAACCGGCTGCTCGGCGAAATGACCGAGGAGGTCGCGCGGCTCGTCCTGCGCAACAATTACGACCAGACCCTCGCGCTGTCGCTCGCTCAGCGCTCGGCGGCCGCCGAGGCCGGGTTCCACGCGCGGCTGATGCGCAGCCTCGAGGCGCGGGGTCTACTCGACCGCACGGTGGAGGATCTGCCCGACGACGCAGCCCTCGCTGAACGCGCGCGCGCCGGCGAAGGGCTGACGCGGCCTGAACTGGCCGTGCTGCTCGCCTGGTCCAAGATCGCGCTCTACGACGACATTCTGGCCTCCGACGTCCCCGACGGCGCCTATTTCGCCCGCGAACTCGTCAGCTACTTCCCGGCCCCCATGCGGGCGCGTTTTCGGGATCAGATCGCCGGCCATCGGCTCAGGCGTGAAATCCTCGCGACCTCGGTCGCCAACGCCATGGTGAACAGGGGCGGTCCGGCCATTCTGGTTCGCCTCGCGGATCAGACCGGCGCCAGCGCAGCCCGTGCGGCCGTGGCTTTTGCGGTCGCCCGCGAGGCCTTCCGGATGGAGGAGGTCCACGCTCAGATCGACGCGCTCGACACCAAGATCGGCGGCGACCTGCAACTGGGCCTCTATGCGCGCCTGCAGGAACTTCTGCTTCATCGCATGGTCTGGTTCCTGCGGAACGTCGATCTGGAGAACGACCTTGAGGCGCTCGCCAGCCGCTTCCAGCGCGGGGTCGACGCAGTCGCGGCGGGTCTCGACCAGGCGCTCAGCCCGGATGCGGCGGGGCGGCGCTCCGCCCGCGCCGAGGAACTGCTCAGGTCTGGACTGCCAGAACCGCTGGCGCAGCGGTTCTCCGCGCTGCTCGCCCTCGAAGGCGCGACGGATGCGGTGCTGATCGCCGAGCGGGCCGGCCGCTCTACCGATGTCGCGGCCGCCGCGCTGTTCGCGGTGGCGGATCTGTTCGAGATCGGGCGGCTGGTGCGCGCCGCGCAGGCGATTACCGCCGCCGATTACTACGAGCGTCTCGCCATCGACCAGGCGCTGGACCAGATCGGGGTCGCCGCGCGCGGCGTGGCGATGAAGGCGCTGGCGGACGCGCCGCAGGCGGACGGACGCGCGGCGGTCGAGGCGTGGCTCGGCCAAGCCGAGGACGCCGCGCGGGTCCGGCGGGCCGTGATCGAGATCGCCGAGTCGGGGCTGACGCTGGCCAGGTTGTCGGTCGCGGCGGGATTGATGCGCGATCTCGGCCATCAAGGCGGCTGACCGGAGGGCTTCAGTCGAGGAGCACCGCCGTACCGGAGGCGGTGACCATCAGCATCGAGCTTTCACGTCCGACCGTCTCGTAATCGAGATCGACTCCGATGACGGCGTTTGCTCCCCGGGCGCGCGCCTCGGCGACCATCTCGTCGATCGCGATGTCGCGCGCGCTCTTCAACTCGCGCTCATAGGCGCCGGAGCGGCCGCCAACGATATCGCGGACGGCGGCGAACAGATCCCGGAAAATGTTGGCGCCCAGAATGGCTTCGCCGGTGACAAGGCCCTGATATTCGAGGATCCGGCGACCTTCGACCGAATGCGTGGTCGTGACGAGCATGAGACCTCTCCTCCGGCGCAACCGCGCCACGGCAGGCTAGCTCGTCGTATCGAATAAGTCCCGTCAGGACTGGCGTCCGGCCTCGGCGACAGCCGGCGGCGGCGGCGCCAGCTTGCGGTCGAGCGCCTCCGCCAGGAAGGCGCCGACGCAGGCATGGCCGACGTCGTTCATGTGCAGGTGATCGCGCGAGATCATCGCGGCGCCGCCCGCCTTGGCGATCGCCCGCATGGCGGCATAGCGGCGCGCGAGCGGCACGCCGCTCGCCTTCGCGAGGGATTCGATCGCGTCGACGTAAGGAGCGTAGAGCGCCTCGTCCTGGGGCACGAATTGCGGGTCCAGCATGGCGACGTCGACGCCGGTTCCGGCGATCGCCCGGAGGCCGTCCGCGGCGACGCGGCGGAATGTGGCGAGGTCGAGCCCCCGCTCCGCGTCATTGGTGCCGATCTGCCAGACCACCAGATCGGGTTTGGCCGAAGAGATCTCGCGGTGCAGCCGGGCCTCGGCTCCGATGGCCGTTTCGCCGCCGACGCCGCGCGCCATCACGGTGACGCTCACGCCCGGGAGGCGCTGTGCGAGTTCCTGTTGAAGGCGCGCCGTAAACGCGTTGTTCGGCGAGGTGGCGCCGACGCCTGCAGTCGACGACGAGCCGACCACGAGGATCTTGAAGCCGTCGCTGTCCTTCAAATGGGACGCCGCGCGATCGAGCCGGCCGTTGAGGGCGAGATATTCGTCCGCCACCCGGCATGGCGCGCGTAGCGGCTCGCCGACCGCCCCAGGCGCGCACAAAGCAAGGCAGCCCAGCAGCGCGCCGGCGCGAAGGACCGAGACAACGGACGCCATGCACGGACCCCGATGTGAAGCAAAGGGTGCGGAGGTACTCCCCAGCCCGAGGGTCCGAATAACACGGGCAAGGGGGACGAGTCAGGTCAGGGCGAACCCGTATGTTGAACTTGGCGTGAACGACGCTGCGGCGGCGCTGCTCAGTGGCGAAAGTGTCGCACTCCGGTGAACGCCATCGCAAGGCCGGCTTCATCCGCGCGAGCGATCACCTCCGCGTCCCGCATGGAGCCGCCGGGCTGGATGACCGCGGTGGCGCCGGCCTCGATCGCCGCGTCCAATCCGTCGGCGAACGGGAAGAAGGCGTCCGACGCGACGACCGAACCCTCCGTGCCGGGGCGCGGCAGGCCCGCGGCTTCCGCAGCCTCGCGCGCCTTGTGGGCCGCGATGCGCGCGCTGTCGACGCGGCTCATCTGGCCGGCGCCGACGCCGACCGTCGCGCCGTTGCGCGCGTAGACGATCGCGTTCGACTTGACGTGTTTCGCGACCCGGAAGGCGAAGCGCAGATCCGCGAGCTCTTGCTCGGTCGGCGCACGCTTCGTCACGATCTTCAGCTCGAGGTCGTCGACCACGGCCGCATCGCGGGTCTGGGCCAGGAAGCCGCCCGCGACGGTGCGGATGGCGAGGCCCGGCGCTCGCGGGTCGGGGAGGTCGCCGGCGAGCAGGAGCCGCAGGTTCTTCTTGCCGGCGATGATGGCCTTGGCCTCCTCGTCGGCGTCGGGCGCGACGATCACCTCCGTGAAGATCTTGACGACTTCTCTCGCGGCCGCGGCGTCGAGCCGCCTGTTGAAGGCGACGATCCCCCCGAAAGCCGAGACGGGGTCGCAGGCGAGCGCCCGCTCATAGGCTTCGGCGAGGCTCGCGGCCTCGGCGGCGCCGCACGGATTGGCGTGCTTGACGATGACGCAGGCCGCCGTCCTCTGCGGATCGAACTCGCCGGCAAGCTCATAGGCGGCGTCGGTGTCGTTGATGTTGTTGTAGGACAGCTCCTTGCCCTGGACCTGTACGGCGGTCGCGACGCCGGGCCGGCTCTCCGCCGTACGGTAGAAGGCGGCGCTCTGGTGCGGGTTCTCGCCATAGCGCAGGGTCTGCGCGAGCGCGCCGCCCAAGGCCCGGAACGCGGGCGTCTCATCGCCGACTTCGCGGGACAGCCAGGTTCCGATCGCCGCGTCATAGGCCGCCGTGCGGGAGAACGCCTTGGCGGCGAGCCGGCGGCGCAGCTCAGGCGTCGTGGCGCCGCCATTCGCGGACATCGCGGCGAGCACCTCGTCATAATCTGACGGCTCGACCACGACGGTGACGTCGGCGTGGTTCTTCGCGGCGCCGCGGATCATGGCCGGACCGCCGACGTCGATGTTCTCGATCATCTCGTCGAACGGCGCTGCGCGCGCCAGCGTCGCCTCGAACGGGTAAAGATTGACGACGAGGAGATCGATGGCGGCGATGCCGTGCTCCTGCATCGAGCGCTGGTGGCCGGCGTCGTCCCGAACCGCCAGAAGGCCGCCATGGACCTTCGGATGCAGCGTCTTGACGCGCCCGTCCATCATCTCCGGAAAGCCGGTCAGCGCCGATACGTCCTGAACCGGAAGACCGGCCTCGCTCAGCGCCCTGGCGGTTCCGCCCGTCGAGACGAGGGCGACCCCACGGTCGTGAAGCGCCGTGGCGAACGCGACGAGCCCGCTCTTGTCGGAGACGGAGAGCAGCGCGCGGGCGATGGGACGGTCGGGCATGGCTTCGATTCCGGGCGGCGGGGCCCTGCCGGTAGCATCTCGGGCCGCAGAGCTGAAGAGCCGAACGCCCGCCCGCGGATGCGTCAGGTCGGCTGGGGCGGCGGGCCGAACAGCGTCGAAGCCGCGGGGAGCCGCGACGCGCGTCCGGACTCCTCGTCTGCGGCCTCGAGAGCCCAGGCGATGCTGGGAGCTCCTCGCACGCTGGCGCGGATCACGAGCTGCTCGGATCGCCGCGGCCCGCGCGGGTCCGAGAGGTAGACGCTCTCCTCGAGGGAGACCGCCGCGTCGCGCGTCGAAAACATCCAGGCGGCGCCGCTCGGCAGCGCCAGCAGAGCGCCGAGGCCGTCCTGCCGCAGCGTCGCGCGAACATGGGGGTGGAGGTGGAAGCGGAGCGCCACTGATGGATCGCTCTCCGAGCGGGATCCCTCGACGCGGCGAAACACATCCTCGCCGATCAGGCTGCGGCCGTCATGGGAGAGCAGCACCGAGCGCTCGTGCACCACGCCGAACCGCGTCGCGTAGCCGTCATGGCTCGCCACGACCCGCACGCCGGCGTCGCTTCGCTCCCGCCGCGCCGCGACTGCGGACGGCCCGGTCAGCACCCGCGCGCCGGCGACGCGGCGCAGCCCGGCGGAGGTGAATCGGCAGGACGAGACTTCTCCCACCGTCGCCGTGGAATGCGCTGCGGTCGCGCGTCCGGCCGCGAACCAGTCGCCGCCCTGGAAACGGGGCGAGCCGCAGTTCACGATGATGCGCTCTTCATCCCAGGAAAACTCGAAAGACAGGCAGCCGGCATGCGCCTGCTGCGACACGTCGAACGGGGGCGGGGCGCCGGCGTCCATGATCGCCAGAGCGCCAGCCGCCGCCAGCCGCTGGTAGCCGGAGTACTGCGCATCCTCCACCGGCGCGCCGCGCGCGTCGTCATAGGCGAGCGCCGTGGCGACCAGATCGAATGGTGTGGGGCCTGCGCCGTTGAACTGGGCGAATTCGCCGTCGCCATGCCGGAAGAAGCGCAGCATCGGCATCATCCGGTCGATCGCGCTGAGAAGCGTCTGCGGCGGCTGCGCGTTGCGCGCCGTGAAAGCCTGCCGCAACGGCAGCAGGTCGAGCAGCGCGCCGACGAGCGCGGCAGGATTGCGGCTCACATGCCCGCCGTCGGGGAGGATCTGCCGATCGAGCTCCTGCGACAGCCGCTTCGAGGCGGCCTTCAGCAGGCGCGCCTCCCCGGACAGGCACAGGCCGGCATATGCCAAAGCCGCGGCGGCGGTGAGCCGCGGCAGCCCGTCCGGCGTCTGGTGGAACATGCGGTCCAGGCGGCGGGTTTGGCGGCTCGCGCTTTTCAGGAAGCGCCGATAGAAAGCGCGATCCGCCCCGTCCAGGATGAGCGGCGCGTGGCAGAACCAGGAGATCAGCCGGCGCGCGGCGACCTCGGGTCTCTGCGCGCTGGGAGCCAGGCCGCCCCGCAGGCCGATCCACTCGTTGACGAGCGCGCGCCCATTGGCCCGCGCCAGGGTCGTGTCGGCCGCCCGCAGGTGACGCAGCCAGGCGAAGCCGTGCAGCGCGTCGGCCCATTCCTCCGACGGCGCCGCCGCCAGGAAGGGCGAGGCGCCGCGGGTCTCCAGGACCCGGCCGCCAAGCGAAAACGTCCCGGCGTAGATCTCAGCGGCCCGCGTGGGGTCGGTCGTCCGGAGGTCGTGCGGCGCGATCAGCAGCTTTTCGGGCGTGCGATGCGCGACCTCGCGCGGCAGAGCCACGAGCCCGGCCAGCCGTCTCCAGACGGCGCGCGCCCAGATGGTCGAGACGATGCCGGCGAGCCGCGCCTTTTCGCCGAGCGCCGCCACGCCCATACCTTCTCCCGCCCGATCTCGACGCCTCAGCGCCACCCCGCGCGAGTCTCGCACATGAAGCCGCCACTGTCGCGATTCGCGGGCGTCAGCCGACGCGCAGCCGCGCCATGAAGAAGCCGTCGCAGCCCGCAAGTCGGGGATCCTCATGCGGGAAGTGGAACGGCAGCGTCCGCACGCAGCCTGTCGCGTCGATCGCGTCTTCGATTCCCGGGAGCTCCTCGGCGCGCGCCGGCTCCACGGAAACGCGCGGGTTACGCGCCAGAAGGGCGGCGATCTGGCGCTCTCCCTCCTCGGGCTCGAGCGAGCAGACGCAATAAACCAGCAGGCCGCCCGGTTTCACCAGTTTGACCGCGCAATCCAGCAACTGCGCCTGGACCCGCGCAAGGCCTGCGATGTCGCTCTCACGCTTCAGCCAGCCGACGTCAGGGTGGCGCCGGGTGGTGCCCGTCGCGCTGCATGGCGCGTCGAGCAGCACCGCGTCGGCCGGCTCGGCCGAAAGGGTGGCAGCGTCCGCGACCCGCGTGGCAGCCGAGAGGCCGAGCCGCGAAAGGTTTTGTGAAAGCCGCATCAGGCGTTCGGCCGATTTATCGACGGCGACGACCTCCGCGCCCGCGGCGGCCAACTGGGCGGTCTTGCCGCCAGGCGCCGCGCACAGATCGATGACGCTGCGGCCGTCGAGGTCGCCGAACAGGCGCGCCGGCAGCGCGGCGGCCGCGTCCTGCACCCACCAGGCGCCTTCCGCGAACCCCTCGAGCGCGGAAACAAGACCGCTCGCCACGAGCCGGACGGAGCCGGTCGGCAGCGCGACGCCGCCGAGCCGCTCGGCCCATTGCGCCGGGTTCTCCTTCACCGAGAGATCGAGCGCGGGTTCGACTCCGACGCTCGCTGCGATCCGGGCCGCGACGTCCGCGCCATAGCTGCGCGACCAGCGCGCATAGAGCCAGCCTGGCACGTCCGCGCCGGGCCTCTCCGCGGGCAGGCCATCGGCCACGATGCCGCGCAGAACCGCATTGGCGAGCCCTGCGAAATGGCGCGCGTCAGGGTCGGCCCGCGCGGTCGCGACGGCGAGATCGACGGCTGTGTGGGCCGGCGCCTGCATGTAGAGGGCCTGCGCCGCCCCGGTTACGAGGATCGCCTCCAGCAGCCCCGCCTTCTTGGGCAGGCCCTTTTCGAGCTTGCCCGCGACCAGGCTCCGGAGCGTTCCCAACCGCCGCAGCGTGACGCCCGCGATGGCCCGGGCGAGCGCTCGATCGCGCGGGTCCAGCGCCCGGAAATCGCAAGGGTCGTGCTCGATCTCGAGCGAAGCGTCGAGCGAACGGGTCCGCGACAGCACGCCGTCTACGAGCCGCGCCGCGACCCGCCGCGGCGCGAGGCCGGGTATCTCAGGCTGCGGGCGACCGGGACCGCCCTGAAAGCGCCGGCCGCCGAAGGACCTGCCTTGAGGCGGACGGCTCAACCCCACGGGCCGCCGCGCGTGCCCGTCGAGCTCCAGGGACCGTAGGATCCACCCGCCGGCGCGGCCGCAAAGCCCCGCTGGCCGGCGCCGGTGCGGCGCGCGAGCTCAAGCAGCGCCGCGATGCGGTTCTCGGTCGCCGGGTGGGTGGAGAACAGATTGTCCATACGCTCGCCTGACAGGGGATTGATAATGAACATATGCGCCGTGGCGGGATTGTGTTCCGCCGCGGCGTTCGGAATTCGGGCGGCGCTCCCCGCAATCTTGCCGAGCGCCGAAGCCAGCCAGTCAGGTCGGCCGCAGATCTCGGCGCCGCCGCGGTCGGCCGCATATTCGCGCGAGCGGCTGATAGCCATCTGGACCACCATCGCGGCGATCGGCGCAAGGATCATCATCGCGATCGTGCCGAACACCCCGAAGGGCGCGTTGTTATCGCGATTGCCGGAGAAGAAGTACCCGAAATTGGCCAGCATGGAGATGGCGCCGGCGATCGTCGCCGTGATCGTCATGATCAGCGTATCGTGGTTCTTCACATGTGCGAGCTCGTGCGCCATCACCCCCGCGACCTCCTCGCGGCTCAGCGTGTTGAGCAAGCCGGTCGTCGCGGCCACGGCGGCGTTCTGGGGGTTACGGCCGGTCGCGAAGGCGTTCGGCTGGTCCTCATGCATCAGATAGACGCGCGGCATCGGCAGCCCCGCGCGCTGCGAGAGCTCCCGGACCAGCGCATAGAACTCCGGCGCGGTGCGCTCGTCGACCTGCTGGGCGCCATGCATCGAGAGCACGAGCTTGTCGCCGTTCCAGTAGGTGAATGCGTTCATCGCGACCGCGACGCCGAGCGCCAGCACCATGCCGCCCTTGCCGCCGATCAGGAAGCCGACGCCCATGAACAGCGCGGTCAGTCCTGCGAGCAGAATGGCCGTGCGGAAGTAGTTCATGTGAGCTTCGCCTCCTGAGAGCGTGACGTGCGGATTCTGCACGCGCCATATATGTGAGCGCTACGCGTCCTTCGCTACCGCTGGGCGTGGTCATCTTACCCGTTGGGAATGGCGTCTATGGACGAGGAGCGCAGGAAGCCGATCAGCGAGGCCGCGGCGCGTGCGCTGGCCGAGGCCGCGGAGCGCCGGACGCGATATGAGCAGGCGGAGGCGGAACTCGCCCGCAAGCGCGAGATCGCCGGACGCGACGGCCCCGATCCCGTCCGCTATGGCGATTGGGAGCGGAAGGGGCTGACGAGCGATTTCTGAGCCGGAGGCGCCTGCAGGCCGTCCGAGGCGGCCGATCCTCGGTCGACTGCTGGGGCGGCTCCTCGCCGGCGTCCTGGTGATCGCCGGGGCCGTTGCCGGCATCGTTCTGTCGGACCTCGATCGCTACGCGCCGCTCGATCTGCGCGAGCCGCCGGGCTTTCTGACGCAGTGGCGGCTGCGCGCGCTGTCGGCCGACCCTGAGGGCTGTCTGCGCGTCCTGCGGCGCTCGCAGGTGACGGTCCGCCGCGCTCCTGAACGCCGATCGGTCAACAGCTGCGGCTATGCCGACGGGGTGACGCTCTCGGGCGGCGCCCTTTCCGATCTGCCGGTCATGAGATGTCCGCTGGCGGCGGCCGTCGTCGCCTGGGAGCGTCACGTGCTGCAGCCGGCGGCGCGAAGTGGGCTTCACGCCGAGATTGTCGGGATCCGACATCTCGGCGCCTATTCGTGCCGCGACATAGCGGGCCGGCCGGGCCGCCGGTCGCAGCACGCGACCGGCAACGCGCTCGACGTTTCGGCCTTCGAACTGTCGGACGGAAGCGTCGTCTCGGTTGCGTCAGACTGGAGCCGAGGCGGAGGGAAAGCGGCGTTTCTGCGGGAGGCGCGGACCGGCGCCTGCGGGCTTATGGCCGGCGTGCTTTCGCCCGACTGGAACGCCGCGCACAGCGATCATTTCCATCTCGACATGGGCTCCGTCGACATCTGCCGTTGAGCTCAGGGAAGGACGACGACCTTGTCGCCCACGCTGACGCGCTCATAGAGGTCCATGATGTCGGCGTTGCGCATGCGGATGCAGCCATAGGACGCGAAAGTGCCGATCGAGCTCGGTCGGTTGGTGCCGTGGATCGCGTACTGGTCGCGATCGAGCACCAGGGCGCGCGGGCCCATCGGGTTTCTTGGCGAGCCGCCGGGAATGACGTCGGGAAGGAACGGCTTGTCGCGCTTCACGTCTGCGGGCGGCGACCACGCCGGAGCGACATACTTGCCCTTGATATAGGCCGATCCGAGCCACTGCTTGCCGCGCTTGCCGACCGCAATCGGATACCGATAGGCGGCGCCGTCGTTGAGGATGAAATAGAGCCTCCGCTCTGCGTTGCGGATGAGGATCGTGCCGGCGCGGTACTGGTTGTTTTCAAGCCTTACGACCTCGCGCGCCTGAGCAGGGCCGACGCCAAACCCCCAAAGAGCAAGCGCCGCCGCAAAGCTCCGCCCGACCGATCCGATTGCCGCCATCCTTCACGCCTCGACTGCGCCGCCTGCAGCCATGCAGGCCGAATACCCGCTGCCGTGCGCTTAGACCATGCCGCCGATGAACACCGGGTTGAGCAGGCGCGGGAATTTGTTCATCGAACCGCAAAGCTTTGGAAAGAGCGGAAAATAATCCTTTACTTAGGGCGCGCTTTGCCATTCGATAGGATCATGATCTCGCCTTCGAATTCCAAGCCCTGGTCGCTGCGGCGTTGCGCTGATCTGGGCGCAGGAGCCTGCCTCGGCGCGACGCTCGCGCTCTCGACTGGGATGAGCAGCGAAGCGCCGAAAACGCGGCCGTTCCTCGACCACGGCTCCCTCTCGGCGCCACAAGGGATGCCGGCGACGGCGCTCGCGGTCCTGGACGGCGACACGTTCGAGGCCCGGGTCGTGGTCTTTCCCGGGCAGGAGATCGTCACCCGGGTTCGGCTTGCGGGAGTCGACGCGCCAGAGCGCCGGGGGCGCTGCGCGGCGGAGACCGCCGCGGCCGAGCGAGCGACCAGCGCCCTGAGAGCGCTGGTGGAGGGTCGCCGGCTCACCCTGACCGAGGTGCGCGGAGACAAGTACTTCGGGCGGGTGATCGCCCGCGTGGCCAGTAGCGCCGGCGACGTCGCCGAGACCCTGATCGCAGGCGGCAACGGCCGCCCCTATGACGGGGGCCGCCGCGCCGGGTGGTGCTAGCTCCCGGGGCCGCCGCTCACAGGGCGACGGCCGATGGGCGAGGTGGGCCTCTCAGGCCGCCTCGCCCTTGCGCCGGTTCTGGCGGTGCTGGATCAGGTCGTCGACGACGCCCGGGTCCGCAAGCGTCGAGGTGTCGCCGAGCGCGCCGAACTCGTCCTCGGCGATCTTGCGCAGGATGCGGCGCATGATCTTGCCTGAGCGGGTCTTGGGCAGGCCCGGCGCGAACTGGATCAGGTCCGGCGAAGCGATCGGGCCGATGTCCTTGCGGACCCAGGCGACGAGCTCCTTCTTGAGCTCGTCGGTGCCTTCGACGCCCGCCATCAGCGTGACATAGGCGTAGATGCCCTGGCCCTTCAGATCGTGCGGATAGCCCACGACGGCGGCCTCCGACACCTTCGCGTGCGCCACCAGCGAGCTCTCGACCTCGGCGGTGCCCATGCGGTGGCCAGAGACGTTGATGACATCGTCCACCCGACCGGTGATCCAGTAGTAGCCGTCAGCGTCGCGCCGGCAGCCGTCGCCGGTGAAATACTTGTTCGGGTAGGTCGAGAAGTAGGTCTCCTCGAAGCGCTTGTGGTCGCCATAGACGGTGCGCATCTGGCCCGGCCAGCTGTCGGCGATCACGAGATTGCCCTCCGCGGCGCCCTCCAGCACATTGCCTTCGGCGTCGACGAGCTCCGGCCTCACCCCGAAGAACGGCTTGGTCGCCGAGCCGGGCTTCAGGTCGGTCGCGCCGGGCAAGGGCGTGATCAGGATCCCGCCGGTCTCGGTCTGCCACCAGGTGTCGACGATCGGGCAGCGCTCTTCGCCGACAACCCGATAATACCACTCCCAGGCTTCCGGATTGATCGGCTCGCCGACTGAGCCGAGCAGGCGAAGGCTGGCGCGCGAGGTCTTCTTCACCGCCTCCTCGCCGCCGCCCATCAGCGCCCGGATCGCAGTCGGCGCGGTGTAGAAGATGTTGACCTTGTGCTTGTCGACCACCTCCCAGAAGCGCGAGGTCGACGGATAGTTCGGGACCCCCTCGAACATCAGCGTGATCGCACCGTTCGCAAGCGGCCCATAGACGATGTAGGAGTGCCCGGTCACCCACCCCACGTCCGCGGTGCACCAGTACACGTCGCCCGGATGGTAGTCGAAGATCAGTTGATGCGTGAAGGACGCGAAGACCAGATAGCCGCCGGTCGTGTGCAGCACGCCCTTCGGCTTGCCGGTGGAGCCGGACGTGTAGAGGATGAACAGCGGATCCTCGGCGTTCATCTCTTCCGGCGGGCAATCGGGCGAGGCCGCCGCGACGGCGTCTTCGTAGCGGAGGTCGCGACCCTCGATCATGGGGACGTTCCCGCCGGTGCGTGAGACGACGAACACGGTGTCGACGCCCCCGACCTTCTCGATCGCGGCGTCGGTATTGGCCTTGAGCGGGACCTTGCGTCCGCCGCGCAGGCCCTCGTCCGCGGTGATCACGCAGCGCGACTCACAGCCCTCGATCCGGCCGGCCAGGCTGTCTGGCGAGAACCCGCCGAACACGATGGAGTGCACCGCGCCGATGCGGGCGCAGGCGAGCATCGCATAGGCGGCTTCGGGGATCATCGGCAGGTAGATCGTGACCCGGTCGCCCTTCTTGACGCCGCGCGCCTTGAGCGCGTTCGCGAGCCGGCAGACCTGCTCGTGCAGCTCACGATAGGTGATCGCCCGCGAATCCTTCGGGTCGTCGCCTTCCCAGAGGATCGCAGTCTGGTCGCCCCGGCTCGCGAGATGCCGATCGATGCAGTTGGCGGAGACGTTGAGGACGCCGTCCTCATACCATTTGATCGAGACGTTCCCCGGCGCGAACGAAACGTTCTTCACCTTGGTGAACGGCTTGATCCAGTCGACGCGCTTGCCGACTTCGCCCCAGTACCCATCGGGATCTTCGACAGAGCGACGGTAATCCGCCTCGTATCGCGCCTTGTCGATGTAGGCGCGCTTCGCCCAGCCTTCCGGCACAGGATGGACTTTGTCGGACATTGCGCTCGCTCCCAAGCGTCGTCATTCGCCAGCTCTTCAGGCGGCTACGCGCAGTCTAGGCCGCGCCCGCAAGCGCCCACAAGCGGCCGCTCTCGGCAGTTTGGCGGAGAAAATAGCGGTCAGCCGCCGGAGCGCGCGAGCCGCCACACCGTCGTCCGCTTGATCTCGGAATCCTCGAGTTCCCGGGTGACCGGCACCGCGTATTCGGCTACCGCCTGCAACCGTTCTCGCGGCAAATAGCTTCGGCCGGGATCGCCCACGAGGATTTCGGCGCCGCTCGCCGCGCAACGCTCCAGCCAGTCGATCAGCCGCGCGGCGAGGTCGCGCTCGTAGAACAGGTCGCCGACCAGCACGACCTTGAAGCCCCGCGGCGCCGCGCCGATGGGGTCCTCCGCCTCTGGCGTCACGGCGACGCCATTGGCCTGCGCGTTCAGCATCATTGCGGCGCGGGCGAACGGATCCGGGTCGGCCGCCGTCACCGAAGCCGCGCCGGCCTTCATGGCGGCGATCGCGACCAGTCCTGAGCCTGAGCCGACGTCCAGCGCGGCGCGTCCCGCGACGCTCTGCGGATGATCGAGCACATAGCGGGCGAGCGCCTGTCCGCCTGCCCAGGCGAACGCCCAGAACGGCGGAGGAAGCCCTGCCTGGGCGAGTTCCTCCTCGGTCTTCGACCACAGCGGCACGGCTTCGTCGGCGACGTGGAGCGCAATCTCGGGCGCGTGGGGGACCGGCCGCAGCGTGGTGTTCGCGCGAATGAAGGCGAGCCTGTCGGCGTGATCGGTCACGCAGTCTCGGCCAGTCCGCCCATCCGGCAGATCTCGGCCCATTCGGCCTCGGTCACCGGCTGGACCGAAAGCCGCATGGAGGTGACGAGCGCCATTCCGGCAAGCTTGGGATTGGCCTTGACGGCGGCCAGCGTCACCGGCGTCGGCATGTCCCTCACGGCGCGGATGTCGACGCATTCCCAGGTGGGATTGTCCGCCGTGGAATCGGCATGCGCGAGCCGCGCGACCTCGACGATGCCGACGATCTCCTTGCCGTCATTGGAGTGATAGAAAAACCCGCGGTCGCCGATCTTCATCGCCCGCATGTTGTTGCGCGCGAGGTAGTTGCGCACGCCGGTCCACTCGGTTCCGGCGACGCCTGCGGCCTTCTGCTGGTCCCACGACCATGCGGCGGGCTCGGATTTGAACAGCCAGTAGGCCACGGATCAGATCTCGGACTTGAGCGGCCTGGCGAGCAGTCCGGCGACGGCCGCTCCGACGCTGACGCGCCCGGCCAGGACTTCCGCGACGGCCGCAGAGATCGGCATTTCGACGCCGCGTTCGGCCGCGAGGGCCACCAGCGCCTCGACGGTCGCCGCGCCCTCCGCGAGCTTGTTCGGCGGCGGCTCGCCGCGTCCGAGCGCGAGCCCCAGCGAGAAGTTGCGGGATTGCGTGGAGGAGGCCGTGAGCACGAGGTCGCCGAGGCCCGAGAGCCCGGCAAGCGTCTCGGGGCGGGCGCCGAGCGCCAGTCCGAGACGGCCGAGCTCTGCGAAGCCGCGCGCCACCATCGCGGCGACGGCGCTTGCTCCGAGGCCGCGCCCGGCGACCGCGCCGGCCGCGATCGCGAGCACGTTCTTGGCCGCGCCGCCGAGCGCCGCCCCGACGATGTCCGTCGAGCGATAGGGGCGGAACGAGCGCGTCGCGAGCGCCTCGCAAACGAGCGCCGCGGCCGCTTCGTCGGGAGAGGCGAGCGTGACGGCGGTCGGCAAGCCGAGCGCGACGTCCTCCGCGAAGCTCGGTCCTGAGAGCAGGGCGCGGCGCGAGCGGGGCAACGCCTCCTGGAGCACGACGTGCGGCAACGCCAGCGTGCCTTTCTCGACGCCCTTGCAGCCGCTGACGACCACCGTCTCCGTCGGGACGAGCGCCGCGATCTCCGTGCAGACCGCGCGCAGCGTCTGGGTCGGCACGACCATCAGCACGATGTCGGCGTCCGCGAGCGTCGTCTTGTCCGCGGTCGGGTAGACGCCCTTGTGCAGCGGGATGTTCGGCAGGCGCGCCGCGTTGACCCGGTCGCGCGCGATCTCCGTCATGCGGGCCGGGTCTCGGCCGATCAGCGGCGTAAGCTCGCCGGTCGCCTCAGCGGCGACATTGGCGAGGGCGGTGCCCCAGGCGCCCGCTCCGACGACCGCGACCTTCACGCCTTGGCTCCCGGCGCCGCGGCCGCCACGTCCAGCGGCCATCGCGGGCGCGGCGCAAACGCCAGATCGTCTTCCAGGCCCAGCGCCAGCCGCTCCGCGCCGGCCCAGGCGATCATCGCGCCGTTGTCGCCGCAAAGCGCGAGAGGCGGCGCGACGAGACGCGTTCCGACCTCGCTCGACACCCTCTGGAGCGCCCGCCTGATCTGGGCGTTGGCGGCGACGCCGCCGGCCGTGACGATTGCGCTCGGCGCGCCATGGCGCTCGCAGAACATCCGGAACGCGACCCGAACGCGGTTCGCGACGACATCGGCGACGGCGGCCTGGAAGCTCGCGCAAAGATCGTCGATGTCCTGCGACGACAGCGGCGCGATCCGCTCGGCTTCGAGACGCACGGCCGTCTTCAGGCCGGACAGCGAGAAGTTCGGCTCCGCGCGCCCGAGCATCGGCCTCGGCAGGGAAAACCGCTCGGCGTCGCCGTTCTCGGCGCGCCGCTCGACCTCGGGGCCGCCCGGGTAGCCGAGGCCGAGCATCTTCGCGACCTTGTCGAAGGCCTCGCCGAGGGCGTCGTCGACCGTCGTTCCGAGCCGCACATACCGCCCGACTCCGAGAACCGCGAGCAATTGGGTATGGCCGCCGGAAGCCAGCAGCAGCAGGTACGGAAATGCGATCCCGTCCGTGAGCCGAGCGGTCAGCGCGTGCGCCTCGAGATGGTTCACGGCGATGAACGGCTTTTCCGCGACGATCGCGAGCGCCTTGGCCGCCGTGAGGCCGACGATGACGCCGCCGACCAGCCCGGGCCCAGCCGCAGCCGCCACGCCGTCGAGATCGCGCAGCTTCAGTCCGGCGCCTTCAAGCGCGGCGGCAAGCACGCCGTCCAGCGCCTCGACATGCGCCCTTGCGGCGATCTCGGGCACCACGCCGCCGAACGCGGCGTGCTCGTCCAACTGGGCCCGGACCACATTCGAGAGGATTTCTCCCGGTCCGTCGCCGCTCCGGCGGACGACGGCTGCGGCGGTCTCGTCGCAGGTGGTTTCCAGGCCGAGAACCAGCATGACGCCTCATATTCGGGAAGGGACCACGCGAGACATAGCCGGAGACGAAGGATCGCGCTACCAAGCCGCCCCGGCCTCGTTCCGCGCCGGTCACGATGGAGTTTCTCTCAGGCATGAGCCAGCAGACGTTTCGCATCGGCACCCGCGGCAGTCCGCTTGCGCTGTGGCAGGCGAACCGCGTGCGGGACGGCCTGATCGAGGCCTGGGGTCTCGCGCCGGACGCCGTGGAGATCGTCGTGATCCGCACCACCGGCGACGCGATCCAAGACCGTCCGCTCAGCGAAGCCGGCGGCAAAGGCCTGTTCGTGAAGGAGATCGACGAGGCGCTGCTCGGCGGCCGCGTCGACCTCGCGGTGCATTCGGCGAAGGACCTGCCGACGGCGCTGGCCGAGGGCACCGGACTTGCCGCCACGCTGCCTCGGGCTGACGTTCGGGACGCGTTGATCGGCGGCTCGGCGCGAACGCTCGACGCGCTTCGCGAAGGCGCGGTGGTCGGAACCGCCTCGCTCCGTCGCGGCGCGCTCGTCCGCCGCAAGCGGCCCGATCTCAAGGTCGTCACCTTCCGAGGAAACGTGCATAGCCGCTTGGAAAAGCTCGCCCGCTCCGAGGTCGACGCCACCCTGCTGGCGCTCGCGGGCCTGACCCGGCTCGGGCTCGAAGGCCACGCCACCGAGATCATGGACGAGGAAGCGTTTCCGCCAGCGCTCGGGCAGGGCGCGATCGCGGTCACGGCGCGGGCCGAAGATGCGGCGACCCATGAGGCGCTCGCGCGGCTCGACTGCCCGAACACCGCAGCCGCGCTGATTTGCGAACGCGCCTTCCTGGCGGTGCTCGACGGCTCATGCCGGACGCCGATCGCGGGGTTAGCCCGGGTGAAGGACGGCACGCTGTCCTTCCGCGGAATGGTGCTGTCCGTCGACGGCGCCCGGACCGTCGAGGGGGGCGGCGCGGGCCATGCGACGGACGCCGCCGCAATCGGCGCTGCGGCAGGGGAGGACGTCAGGTCGCGCGCTCCCGCCGATCTCCTGGCGGCGTTCGGCTGAGGCGGCCGTGGACGTCCTCGTGCTCCGGCCGGAACGCGCCGCCATCCGCACCGCCGAAGGCCTTCGGCGTCTGGGCCATACGCCGATTGTCGCGCCTGTCCTGACGATCGAGGACATCCCGTCGGAGATCCCCGCGCAAGACTATCAGGCGGTGCTCGCCACCAGCGCCAACGGTCTGCGAAAGCTCGCCCGGCGGCCCGAGATCGGGCGACTGTCGCGGCTTCCGCTGATCGCCGTCGGCGACCGCACTGCGGAGGCCGGACGCGAGGCCGGCTTCCTAACCATCCATGTCGCCGAGGGTGACGGCCGCGCTCTAGTGGCCGAGGCCAGCAGGCTGTTTTCGGCGCCCGCGCGCTTCCTGCATGCGGCAGGCGCCGACCGGGCGTTCGACGTCGCCGGCGCGCTCGCGCGCCACGGCCATGACGTCACCGTGATCGAGCTCTACCGCGCGACGGCCGCGACCGCGCTGCCGGCCGCAGCCGCGGCGGCGCTGGGCGACGGCGAGATCGACGCCGTGCTGCACCATTCCCGGCGAATCGCCGAGACCTTCCTGTCGCTGTCTGAAGCGGCCGGTCTCGGGCCGCGCGTCCGGGCGCTCGGCCATGTCGCGCTCTCGGAGCGTGTCGCGGGAGCGCTGCGGGCTGTCGCCTGCGAGCGGGTCGCGGTCGCGCCCCGCCCCGACGAGGCGGCGCTGTTCAGCGCGCTTGAGACGTTTGCGGTCGGCGTCTCGCCTTCCGGGGATGGCCGGTCTAAGTAGGACAGCGGGTCGTCGGCCGGCGGCCTCTTCTCGCATCGTAAGGAAACGGCCAATGGCGGACCCGAAGGGACCCGGGAGCGAACAGAGCGGCAGGAGCGGGCAAAGCGCTCGTCCGAAGCCCCAAACGCTCAACCTTTCGGCCACCGACCTCACGCCAAAGCCTGCAGGGGCCTCTGCGCCCGACAACGGCAGGCCTGCAGGGGCGGCCGCGTCCAAGCCCGCTGCGGCGTCCCCCAAGCCGTCGCCCAGTCCGAGCGCGCCGCCAGCCGGAACGCCGTCGGCCGGTCCCGCGGGCGCGTCCGCGACGCCCGAGAGCGGCGCTGCGTCCGAGCCCGCCGCGCCGCCGGCCGCCAGCGCCTCAGGCGGAGCGCCGAAGACGTCGCCCTCCGCATCTTCCGCCGCGTCATCCGCCGCCGCTTCATCCGCGGCCAATTCCGCGGCCGCTTCATCGGCCGCGCCTCAGTCCAGCGGGACGAAGCCGGCCTCCGCGTCCAGCTCTTCCTCGCCCGGGCAAAGCGCTTCCACCGCCGGGCCGTCGGCCGCGGGCAAGGCCGACACGCCGCCCCCCGGCTCTTCGCCGCGGTTCGGCGCCTCGGCCCCTGGGCGGCCCGCGAGCGCGCCTGCGGCCGCGAGCCGGTCGAGCGGGATGGGATGGTTGGCCGCCATCGTGGCGATGCTGGGCGGCGCGGCGCTCGCCGTGCTGGCGATCGCTCTGTTCGGCCGCGAATTGATCCCGGCCGTCCAGCCCGACAGCGCGCGGGTCGCCGCCGCAGAAACCAAGCTCGACGCGGTCGGTCGTGACGTGGCCGCGCTGCGCGATCGGGTCGGTCAGACCGCGCAGGCGAGCGACGCCGGCGCGATCGAGCAGCGGCTCGCCGAGCTCGGAAAGACGATCGAGGCCTCGAACGGTCGGGTCGAGGCGCTCGAGAAGCAGGTCGGCGAACTGGCAGACAAGGTCCAGACGTCGGGCGGCGACCAGCCTGCCGTCGCCGCTCTCGCGAGTCGGATCGACGCCATTGAGCAGGGCGGCTCGACCGCGGACGCTGTCGCAAAGCTCGACAAGCGGATCGCGGACTTGGACGCCCGTCTCGGGAAGGTCGCGACCGGCGAGCAGCTCGACGCGGTGGCGTCCAAGGTTCCCGAGGCCGTCGACAAGGCCGTGAAGCCGCTTGACGGCCGGGTGGCGGCCCTCGAGAGGGCTCTCAAGGCGAGACCGGTCGGCGATCCGGCTGCGCGCAACCTCGTGGCGCTCGGCGCGCTCGAGCAAGCGCTCGACGCCGGCCGGCCGTTCGCGGCGGAGCTCGACGCGGTCAAGGCGTCGTCGTCCAACGGAGAGCTTTCGGGGCTTGATCCGCTCGCCGCGTCGGGCGTGCCGACGCGCCCGGCTCTGGCGCGGGAACTGTCCGGAATCATGGCCGGCCTTCCGGGCCAAAAACCCGCCGAGAACGCGTCATTGTTCGACAAGTTCGTGGCTAGCGCAGGATCGGTGGTGAAGGTGACGCCGAAGGACGCCGGCCCCGCTCAAACCGAAAATCCGCGGGCGCGGGTCGCGGCGCTCGCTGCGGCCGGCGACGTCGAGCAGGCCCTCGCCGCGCGCGAGAGCCTGGATCCGGAGGCCCAGGCGGCCACCGCCGACTGGGCCGGCAAGGCGACGGCGCGCGTGGCCGCCGAAAAGGCCGTGGCGGGGGCGCGCACGGCTGCGCTCGCCCGCCTGGCGGCGACCGAGTAAGGGGCGGGGAAAATCATGGTTCGCGTTCTGCTCTATCTCGCCCTCGTCGGACTTTTCGCCTTCGGGGCGATCTGGATCGCCGATCGGCCGGGCGATCTGATGATCGACTGGCAGGGCTACCGGATCGAGACCAGCGTCGCGGCGGCGGTCGCCTTTGTGGCGGCGGTCGCCTGTGGGGCGGTCGTGCTCTGGAACGTCATGCGCTGGATTCTCGCGGGGCCCGAGGCGTTCGCGCTGTTCCGGCGGAATCGCCGGCGCGCCAAGGGCTATGACGCGGTCACCCGCGGCGTGGTCGCGGTGGGCACGGGCGACGCCCGCCGCGCCGGACGCGAGGCCGCGGAAGCGCGCAGGTTGCTTGGCAAGGAGCCGCTGACGCTCGTGCTCGCCGCGCAGGCGGCTCAGCTGTCCGGCGACCGACCGGGCGCCGAGGCCGCGTTCCGCGCCATGACGGATCAGCCCGAGACGCGTTCGCTCGGGCTTCGCGGCCTTTATGTCGAGGCGGAGCGGCGCGGCGACCTCGTGGCCGCCAAGGCGCTCGCCGAGGAGGCGGCGCGTCAGTCGCCCGAAACCCCCTGGGCCGGGCAGGCGCTGTTCGACTTCCAGTGCGCCGAGCGCGACTGGGCCGGGGCGCTCGCGACGCTTGAGCGGCTGAGCGCGAACCGGCTCGTGGACAAGACCGAGACCCGCCGCCGTCGTGCGGTGCTGCTGACCGCCCAGGCGATGGATGCGCCCGGCGACGTGCAGCTCGCGATCCGGCGGGCGCGCGAAGCGCACGGGCTTGCGCCGGACTTCACGCCGGCTGCCGCGCTCGCCGCCAGGCTGCTCGCCGAGCAGGGCGAGGTCCGCAAGGCGATGAAGATCGTCGAGACCACTTGGGCGAAGGCGACCCATCCGGATCTCGCAGAGGTCTACGTCCACGTTCGCACCGGCGACGCGGCGCGGGACAAGCTCAAGCGGGCCAGGATGCTGGCCGAGCGCTCCGGCGACGATCCGGAGGGCCTCATCGCCGTCGCGCGGGCGGCGCTCGCGGCCCGCGAGTTCGAGACGGCGAGCGCCGCCGTCGGCAAGCTGCTCTCGACCCGCCCGACCGCACGCGCCTGCATGTTGATGGCGGAGCTCGAGGACGTGAAGAACGGCGACTCCGGCCGCGCCCGCGAATGGCTCGGCCGCGCTCTGCGCGCGCCAAGAGATCCGGCCTGGGTCGCTGACGGCGTGGCGAGCGAGATCTGGGCCCCGATCTCGCCGGTCACGGGCCGGCTCGACGCCTTCGTCTGGAAGATTCCGGTGGAGGAGACCCGGCCGAAGCTCGCCGCGGACGCCTGGCTGGACGAGGCGCCGCGCGAGCCGCCCGCCGTGATCGCGCCGGCGCCGGCGCCGGCGGCGGAGGCGCTGCCGCGGTCCATGCCCGCCCTGCTCGACTCGGAGACGGCGTCGAAGCCTGAGGGCAAGGTCCAGGCAAAGGCCGCGCCGGCATCGCCGCCGATCGTGACCGGGGCAGCGACTGCTGACCCGGCGAAAGGCCGCGCAGCCCGTCCGACCCAGGCGGTGTTTCCGCTCGCCCGCGCGCCCGACGATCCGGGGCCGAACGGGCCGGAGGCGAACGACACCGTGAATGGCGGCGGATTTCCGGCTTCCAGGCCCACTTACGGGGTCTGAGGAGCGCGAGCGCGGGTCCCGCCTTGCATTGCAAGCGCCGTTTCGCTAGAGGGAGCGCCGTCGCCGCAATAGCTCAGCTGGTAGAGCACGTCATTCGTAATGACGGGGTCGGGGGTTCGAGTCCCTCTTGCGGCACCATGTTCCGTCCCTGACGCGGACGTCCTGCTCGATCCGCCCTACATTGATCGCCAAGCCTCTCGCTGCCGCGAGCGGCGTGGGCGCATCTCGAAGCGGCTGAGCCGTCGGAGGTCCTGATGCTCGAGACTCTTCGACGATTTCTCAGCGACCTCGCCGGCGCGCCGGAAGGCGACAGCTTCGCGGTGGACGATTATCGCGTCGCGGCCGCCGCCTTGCTGATCAATCTCAGCGGCGTCGACGGCGTGGTGGCCGACGCCGAGCGGACTGCGCTGCACGACAGCCTGCAGTCCCATTTCGGCCTCGACGAGACCGAGACGGCCGAGCTCATCTCGGCGGCCCGGAGCCGGGAATCCGAGGCGGTCGACCTCTATGCGTTCACAAGCGTCCTCAAGCGCTCGCTGGACGCCGCCGGTCGCGCGCAGATCGTCGAAATGATGTGGGAGATTGTGTTCGCTGACGGCGCGGTGCACGAGCTCGAGGACAACATCGTGTGGCGGGCCGCCGAGCTGCTGGGCGTGTCGACCCGCGAGCGGGTCGAGCTGAAGCGCCGCATCGCAGCCCGGGTTCGACCGCTAAGCGCCGATCACGGCTGACCGCCCCGAAGCGGGACACAGGCCCACTCGCAAAACGCGACGGCGTTCGCATTTCGCGACGCGGTCTGCGAGCGCGCCATCATCGGCGATCTACATCATGTGCCGGGCTTGTCTCTGGCCCCAACATTTTGCGGCAATCATGGACCGTTAGGGTTGGCAAGCCGTTTGCGATGATGTCGACAGCCGGATTTGGTTCATGCGTACCGGCATCTGTTCGGGCGGGAGAGGGCGCTTCAGACCCCGGCGACCTTCTCCCGCGCCGATCGATCAAGGCTTCGGCCGTGCGCCGAAGATCGCGCTTCCGACCCGGACGTGCGTCGCGCCGAAGGCGATCGCCTCCGCGAAATCCGAGCTCATCCCCATCGAGAGGCCTTTGAGCCCGTTCCGTCGCGCGAGCTTTTCCAGCAGCGCGAAATGCGGCGCAGGCGTCTCGTCGACCGGGGGGATGCACATCAGGCCCTCGATCGCCAGTCCGTGGTCGTTCCGGCACGAGGCGAGAAAGGCGTCGACCTCACGGGGCGGCACGCCAGCCTTCTGGGGCTCCTCGCCAGTGTTGACCTGCACGAACAGGCGCGGCGTTTTCCCCTGGTCCCGCATCTCCTTGGCGAGCGCCTGCGCGATCTTCGCCCGGTCGACGGTGTGGATCACGTCGAACAGCGCGACCGCCTCGTCGGCCTTGTTGGACTGGAGCGGCCCGATCAGGTGGAGCTCGACGTCTGGATAGCGCTCCCGCAGCGCCGGCCATTTGGCTTTCGCCTCCTGCACCCGGTTCTCGCCGAACGCCCGCTGCCCAGCCTGCAGCGCGGGCTCGATGTCTTCCGCCGCAAAGGTCTTCGACACCGCGACCAGGGTGACGTCGCCTTCCGTTCGGCCCGCGCTCCGTTCGGCGCGGCGGATCGCCTTCAGGGTGGCGGCAAGGCGGGACGGGACGTCGTCGTTCGGCTCGGTTGTGTTCACGCGCGCTCATCCTCATGTCGAAGGTGGCGCATAAGCCGCAACGTGGCGGCGCTCAAGCGCTCAGAACCCTCTTCGGTTGACCCGTTCGATCGTTCGCGCCAAGGTCCGGCCGCTTCGCGACCGGCGTTCGCCGCGGCGCGCTCACCTATCAGGATGCCTGGCGTACCCATGACGACGGAGCGCTACAACGCGCGCGAGGCCGAGCCCCGGTGGCAGGCCCGTTGGGACGAGCGGAAGCTCTTCCAGACCAATGAGGCCGATGGGCGGCCGACCTATTACGTGCTCGAGATGTTTCCGTACCCGTCCGGGCGCATCCATATGGGCCACGTGCGCAATTACGCGATGGGCGACGTCGTGGCGCGCTACAAGCGCGCCAAGGGCTTCGACGTGCTGCACCCGATGGGCTGGGACGCTTTCGGCCTGCCGGCCGAGAACGCCGCCATCGAGCGCAAGGTCCATCCCAAGACCTGGACCTACGACAACATCGCCGCGATGCGCGCGCAGCTCAAGGCGATCGGGCTGTCGCTCGACTGGAGCCGGGAGATCGCGACCTGCGATCCGGACTATTACGCGCAGCAGCAGCGGCTGTTCCTGGACTTCCTCAAGGCCGGCCTGGCCTACCGGCGGAAGTCCAAGGTCAATTGGGACCCTGTCGACAACACGGTTCTGGCCAACGAGCAGGTGATCGACGGCCGCGGCTGGCGCTCGGGCGCCCTCGTCGAGCAGCGCGAGCTGACGCAGTGGTTCCTCAAGATCACCGCCTTCTCCGAAGAGCTGCTCGAGGCGCTCGACGGCCTGCCGCGCTGGCCGGAGAAGGTCCGCACCATGCAGAAGAACTGGATCGGCCGCTCGGAAGGGCTGCTGATCCGTTGGGCGCTTGCGAACGCCCATGGCGACCAGGCCCTGACCGAGGTCGAGGTCTATACGACCCGTCCGGACACGCTGTTCGGCGCGAGCTTCATTGCAGTGTCGGCCGACCACCCGCTCGCCGCGGCGTGCGCTGCCTGCGACCCCGAGCTCGCGGCTTTCGTCGAGGAATGCCGCCGCGCCGGCACGAGCCTCGCCGCGCTCGAGACCGCCGAGAAGAAGGGCTACGACACCGGGCTTCGCGCCAGGCACCCGTTCGATGCTGCGTGGGAGCTGCCGGTCTATGTCGCGAATTTCGTGCTGATGGACTACGGCACGGGGGCGATATTCGGCTGCCCGGCGCACGACCAGCGGGACTATGAGTTCGCCCGTGCATATGGACTTCCGATCCGGCCGGTGGTCGCGCCTGAAGGCGCCGACCCTGAGGCCCTGGTCGCGAACGCCGCCTATGAGGGCGATGGCGTGCTGGTGAACTCGCGCTTCCTCGACGGGCTCGACGTCTCCGCGGCCAAGGAGGAAGTCGCCCGCCGGCTCGAGGCGGCGACGCTCGGAAACCGGCCGGTCGCGCAGCGCAAGGTGAACTGGCGGCTGCGCGACTGGGGCATCTCACGGCAGCGCTATTGGGGCTGCCCGATCCCGATCATTCATTGCGAAGCCTGCGGGCCGCAGCCGGTCCCGGACGAGCAGCTCCCCGTGCTGCTGCCCGAGGACGTCAGCTTCGACCACCCAGGCAATCCGCTCGACCGCAACAAGGCGTGGCGCGAGGTCGCTTGTCCGGCCTGCGGCGGCCCGGCGCTGCGCGAGACCGACACCATGGACACCTTCGTGGATTCGTCCTGGTACTACGCGCGGTTCACGGCGCCGCGGGCGCCGACCCCTACCGATAAGGAGGTCGCGAACCGCTGGCTGCCGGTGGATCAGTATATCGGCGGCGTTGAGCATGCGATCCTGCACTTGCTCTATTCCCGCTTCTTCACCCGCGCGATGAAGATGACCGGGCATCTCGGCATGGACGAGCCGTTCGCCGGGCTGTTCACTCAAGGCATGGTGGTTCACGAGACCTATCGCGACGCTTCCGGCCAGTGGGTCGCGCCGTCCGAGGTGGCGATCAACGAGGCCGAGGGGCAGCGGCGCGCCATCCGCGTCTCGAACGGGGAGCCCATCGATATCGGCCCCACCGAGAAGATGTCGAAGTCGAAGAAGAACACCGTCGACCCCAACGACATCATCGAGACCTACGGCGCCGACACCGCGCGCTGGTTCATGCTGTCGGACAGCCCGCCCGAGCGCGACGTGATCTGGACCGAGGCCGGCGTGGACGGCGCGAGCCGCTTCGTTCAGCGCGTCTGGCGGCTGGTGAACGAAGCCGCCGAGCGCGGCGCGGCCAAGGGGGCTGCGGCGCCGGCGGAGATCGGCGCTGCGGCGGAGACGCTGCGGCGGGCCGCTCATGGAGCGCTCGCCCGGGTCGGCGACAGCATCGAACGCTTCCACTTCAACCGCTGCGTCGCCGCCGCGAACGAACTCACCAATGCGCTCAGCCAAGCCCTCCAGAGCGCGGAGGAGCCGGGCGACGACCTGCGCTTCGCGCTTCGCGAGGCCGCGGAGATCCTGGTGCGGATGACCGCGCCGTTCACGCCGCATCTCGCGGAAGAGTGCTGGGCGGCGCTCGGACATGCGACGCTCGTCGCAGAGGAAGCCTGGCCGGAGGCTGATCCTGCGCTGCTCGCCTCCGACACCGTGACGCTGCCGGTGCAGGTAAACGGGAAGAAGCGCGACGAGATCGTAGTCGCCCGCGACGCCAACCCCGCGGCGGTCGAAAAAATGGTACGAGAGCTCGAAGCGGTCATGAAGGCGGTCGGCGACAAGCCGATCCGGAAGGTCATCGTCGTTCCGCAGAGGATCGTGAATGTCGTCGCTTGATCCGCGCTTCGTCCGGCTTGGCCTCGTTCTCGGCCTCGCGCTTGCGGTCGCCGGCTGTTTCCGACCCGTCTATGGCGACATGTCGACGCCGGGCGTCGTGGCGAAGGATGTCGGCTCGGACGTCGCAGCGCAGCTGAAGACGGTCGATATCAAGCCGATCGAAGGCCGGGTCGGCGGCAAGATGCGCAACGAGCTCATCTTCATGCTGCGCGGCGGCGACGGGCCGGGCGCGACGGCGTACCGGCTCGAGGTGAAGAGCATCAACGAGCTCGGCCAGTCAGCGGTGGTCGATCCGCTGACCGACGTTCAGGAGACTCGGACGATCTCGTTGACGGTCCAGTACGTTCTGACGCGCGCAGGCTCGCTCGACCCGCTGTTCACCGGGAACGCGCTCGGGACGGCGACCTACTTCGCCGGCCTCCAGCGCTTCGCGAATGTGCGGGCGGAGAGAGACGCGGAGGATCGCGCCGCGACTCAGATCGCCGAGCGCATCCGCGCCCGGCTGGTTAGCTATTTCGCGACCGGCAAGTAGGTCGCGAGGCGGCTCACGGCCGCCCCGCAGAAGGTCAGCGCGCCGGCAGGCTCAGTCCGCCTTCGCCGCCTTGGCGCGCTCGACCGCTTCCATGATCATGCGCTCGGCTTCGTCGACGCCGCCCCAGCCCAGCGCCTTCACCCACTTGTCGCCTTCGAGGTCCTTGTAGTGCTCGAAGAAGTGCGTGATCTGGTCGAGCGTGATGCCGGGCAGCTGGTCGTAGCTCGTGATCTGCTCGTAGCGCCGGGTGAGATGCGCAGACGGCACGGCGATGATCTTCTCGTCGAGCCCCTTCTCGTCCTCCATCTTGAAGACGCCGACCGGGCGGCAGCTCATCACCGCGCCGGGCGCGATCGCGCGCGTGTTGGCGACGAGCACGTCGATCGGGTCGCCATCCTCCGACAGGGTGTGGGGGATGAAGCCGTAATTCCCCGGGTAGCGCATCGAGGTGTAGAGGAAGCGGTCGACGAACAGCGTTCCGGCGGCCTTGTCGAGCTCGTACTTGATGGGCTCGCCGCCCATCGGCACCTCGACGATGACGTTCACGTCCTTCGGAGGATTGGCGCCGATCGGGATGGCTTCGATACGCATGGACGTCCTCATATGGCGGTCGTGCGCCTCTGTAGCGGAGCGACGTGGGCGCGAGCAACAGCTAGAAGCCGCAATGGCTGATTCCGGAGCGCTCGGAGGCGATTTTCTGCCGGTCGACGAGGCTTTGCCCCGTTTGACGGCCGCCCTTAAGCGCGGCGACGCCGTGCTGGTCGCGCCGCCGGGCGCCGGCAAGACCACGCGGGTCCCGCTCGCGCTGCTCGACGCGCCTTGGCGCCGCGACGGCCGGATCCTGCTGCTTGAGCCGCGCCGGATCGCGGCCCGCGCGGCGGCAGAGCGCATGGCGCGCACGCTCGGCGAACGCGTCGGGGAGACCGTCGGGCTGCGCGTGCGGCTTGGCTCGAAGGTGGGGCCGAAGACCCGGATCGAGGTTGTCACCGAAGGCGTGTTCGCGCGCCGGATCATCACAGACCCGGAGCTGTCCGGCGTCGCCGCCGTGCTGTTCGACGAGTTCCACGAACGCTCGCTCGACGCCGATCTCGGGCTCGCGCTGGCGCGCGACGCCAAGGAGGGCCTGCGCCCGGATCTGAGGCTGCTGGTGATGTCGGCGACGCTCGACGGCGCGCGCGTCGCGCGTCTTCTGGGGCAGGCGGAAACGATCGAAAGCCTGGGTCGCTCGCATCCGGTCGAGACCCGTCACCTTCCTCGAGATGCGCGCGTCCGGATCGAGGACGCCATGGCGGCGGCCGTCCGCCGCGCGCTTGCCGAGGAGCGCGGCGGGATCCTGGCCTTCCTGCCCGGCAGAGCCGAGATCCGCCGCACCGCCGAGCGGCTTTCCGATCTCGGGCCGTCCGTGGAGATCGCCGAGCTGCATGGAGGTCTGGAGCCGCGCGCTCAGGACCACGCGATCGCGCCGGCGCCTGACGGACGCCGCAAGGTGGTGCTCGCGACCTCGATCGCCGAAACCTCGCTGACCATCGAAGGCGTCCGGGTGGTGATCGACTCCGGGCTCTCCCGCGAGCCCCGCCACGAGCCGGGGCTTGGACTGACGCGGCTCGAGACCGTCCGGGTCTCACGCGCCGCCGCCGATCAGCGGCGCGGTCGCGCCGGCCGGACCGAGCCCGGCGTGTGCTATCGGCTGTGGGAGGAGGCCGCGACCGCAAGCCTCGACCCGTTCGCTCGCCCGGAGATACTGGCGAGCGATCTAACGGGTTTCCTGCTCGACCTCGCCGCCTGGGGCGTTTCCGACCCCGACAAGCTCGCCTTTCTGGACGCGCCGCCAGCCGCCGCCGTCGCCGAAGGCAGAGCGACGCTGCGGGCGCTCGGCGCGATCGACAAGGACGGGCGGATCACCGAGCGCGGCCGGCGGCTCAGGGAGATCGCCCTGCCGCCGCGCCTCGCCGCGATGCTGGTCGACGCCGCGTCCGCAGGCGATGGGGAGCTTGCCTCGCTGATCGCCCTTGTCGCGGTGGAGCGCGGCCTCGGCGGCGACAGCCCGGATGTGGTCGAACGGCTCGAACGCTTCGGCCGCGAGCGCGGGCGGCGAGCCGAGGACGCGCGTCGGCTCGCCGCCGGCTGGCTCTCGTCCGTAGGCGGCCGTACGGAAGGGCCGACCGACCTTGGGCGTGCAGGGCTGGTGATCGCCCGAGCCTTTCCGGACCGGATCGCGAAGGCCCGCGGCGGTCGGCCCGGCGCCTTCCTGCTCGCGAATGGCCGCGGCGCCGCGATTGATCCGGCGTCGCCGCTGGCGCGCGAACCTTACCTGGTCGCGCTCGACGTGACCGGGGTGGCGCAGGAGGGACGCATCCTGCTGGCCGCTCCGCTGAACGAGCGGGACCTCATCGAGGCGGCCGGCGACCGGATCGAGGAGCGCGAGGAGATCGGCTTCGACCCGCAGGCGGCGGCGGTGCGCGGCCGAGCGCGGCGCAGGCTCGGCGCGCTCACGCTGTCGGAGCGGCCGTTCGCGCCGGCCTCCGGCCCCGCCACTGCGGCGGCGCTGGCAGAGGGCGTCGCGGCGCTCGGCCTCCAGCGGCTGCCCTGGAGCGCTGGCGCGCAAGCGCTTGTCGCCCGCGTGGAGTTCCTGCGGCGGGCGGAGCCCGACGGCGGCTGGCCGGACATGTCGAAGGCGACGCTCGCGGCCTCCGTCGTCGATTGGCTCGCGCCATTCCTCGGGGACGCGGCAGCGCTGCGGGAAATCTCCGGGGAGGCGGTCTCGAACGCCATATCGGCGCTCCTTCCCTATGAGCTGCGCCGCCGTCTTGACGACGAGGCGCCGAGCCATTTCGACGCCCCGTCGGGCTCACGCCTGCCGATTGACTACGACGCCGAGGAGGGGCCCGCGCTCGACGTCCGCGTGCAGGAGCTGTTCGGGCTTCAGCGGCATCCATCGATCGCGCGGGGGCGCATTCCGCTGACGCTGCGCCTGCTTTCCCCGGCGCGCCGGCCGATCCAGGTCACCCGCGACCTTCCGGGCTTCTGGGCCGGGTCGTGGAAGGAAGTCCGCGCCGAAATGCGCGGGCGCTACCCGAAGCATGTCTGGCCCGAGGATCCAGCCGCCGCCGCGCCAACCAGTCGGGCCAAGCCGCGCGGCGGGTGAGCTAGGCCGCGCCGAGCGCCAGCAGCCAGCCGGAGACCGACAGCACCGAGAGTGCGGTCGAGACCGCGATCGCCGCCGAGGCGGTGGTCTCGCCCACCTGGTAGCGCGCGGCGATCAGATAGGCGTTGATGCCGCACGGCATCGCCGCGAACAGAACCGCGACGCCGGCCCAGACCGGCGGAACGTCCAGCACGTGGAAGGCGAGCATCCAGACCAGCAAGGGGTGCAGCACGAGCTTGAGCGCTGAGATCATCGAGACGGCCTTGAGGTCGTTCAGGAAGCCGAAGCGCTTCAGCGCCAGCCCCATGGCGATCAGCGCGCAGGGGCTCGCGGTCGCGGCGAGCTGGCCGACGACCGCTCCGACGGGGCCGTCCGGAACATAGCCCTGGCGCTGGGCGACGAGGCCGGCGATGAGCGCCAGGATGATCGGATGCGTCACGATCGTACGGGCGAGCCGCGCCGCCATGGCGCCCGAGGGGCCGCGCGGGCCGGCGGTCTCGATGAGCAGCGCCGCGGCCGTCATCATGATCGGCAGGTGGATGGCGAGCAGCAGAAACAGCGGCGTCGCCCCGGCCTCCCCATAGACGTTCAGGATCAGCGGCACGCCGACCAGAACGGTGTTGGACTGCGCGGCGGCGAAGCCGTGGACCGCCGCCTCGCGCCGGTCGCGTCCGAACCGGCGGATCGAGACCAGCATGGCGATGCTCCAGACCACCGTCACGCCGCCGAAATAGGCGATCCAGTAGCCCCACGGATTTGCGGCCGGCGAATGGCCCTCGGCGAGCGTGCGGAAGATGAGCGAGGGGACGGCGATCAGGAACACGTAGTCGGACAGGCCGTCGCCCGCGCGCTCGCCGAGCAGGCCCAGCCTGCCGGCCAGATAGCCGAGGCCGATGAGCCCGAAGGTCGGCAGCACGATGGCGATGAGTTCTGACATGCGGGAAGAACGAGCCGGAGGCCGCACGGGCGGAGGCCGAGCCCTAAGGGATTGCGGACGCGGAGGTCAACGCGGGCCGATGGCGGCGAGGCTGAGGATCACGCGTGAACAACGCTGTTTTACGCGATCGGCTTAGCCCATCGTTAAAGCCCCGGAAGTCACTCTCCCGATCGAACCTTCCTCCCCGACACCCGCCTCAGGAGCCGCCGCATGAGCGCGACCGCGAGCCTTGCCGACGCTGCTCCGGCCGTCGACGCGTCGCATCGCATCGCCGTGGCTGCCCATGAGATCAGGACCCCGCTCGGCGGCATCCTGGCGCTGGCGGACCTGCTGCTGGCGGAGGATCTCACCGAGGCTGCGCGCGGGCACGCCGCCGCGCTCAAGACAGCGGCGGAGCATCTGCTGGGCGTCGCGACCACGCTGCTCGGCGCGCCGGGAGCATCCAAAGCCGAGCCGCTCGACATCGATCTTTTCCTCGGCCGGGTCGCGGCGCCGCTCGCGGCGCGCGCGACGGCGAAAGGGCTGGTGTTTCGGGCGACCCGGGGGCCGGGCGTGCCGGACCGCGTCATGGCGGAGGAGGGCGCGCTCCGGCAGATCGTGGAAAACCTTGCCGACAACGCGCTGCGCGTGACCGATCGCGGATCGGTCGAGCTCGCGATCGAGCGCGTCGAGGGCGACGCTCGTTCGGTGACGCTGAAGCTGGTCGTGCGGGACACCGGGCCGGGCCTCGGGAGCGCTCCGGAGAAACTGTTCAGGCCCTACGTGCAGGGCGCTGCCGCGGCTGGCGCGGCCGGGCTGGGCCTCTCGCTGGTCGCCGAGCTCGCCAACCGCATGGGCGGCCACGCCGAGGCCGCTGACCGGCCAGCGGGAGGCGCGGAAGTGGCTGCGGTGGTGCGGCTCGCGGCCGCCGATGCGACGCCGCGTGCGGGCGCCGCCCTCCGCATCCTGGTCGCCGAGGACAACGCGGTGAACCAGCGGGTCATCGGCACGCTGCTCGATCATTTCGGCCATCGGTACGACATCGTCGAGGATGGCGCCGCGGCCGTCGAGGCGGCCTCCTGCCAGGCGTATGACATCGTGCTGATGGACGCCGCCATGCCTCGGCTCGACGGCCTTGCGGCCGCGAAGGCGATCCGGGCGCTAAAGGGGCCGGCGGCGAATGTGCGCATCGTCGGCGTCACGGCGCGCGCCTTCGACAGCGAGATCAGGGCGTTTCTGGCGGCCGGCGCCGATGCGGTCGTTACGAAGCCGATCTCAGTCGCCGAGCTGTGGCGGGCGATCGCGATCGAGCCCGAGCGCCGTCAGGCGAGTTAGGAGAGACGGCCTGGTCCTAACGACGTGCGGTCGTCAGGCCGCCTTCTCGCCAGCGCCTTCGGCGATCTTGACGATGTCCGCCATGATCGCGGTCAGGTCGAAATTCTTGGGCGTGTAGACCGCCGCGACACCCATCGCCTTCAGCTCACGCTCGTCCTCCGGCGGGATGATGCCGCCGACGATCACCGGCACGTCGTCGAGCCCGTTCCGGCGCATGCGCTCCATCACGTCGCGCACCAGCGGAAGATGCGAGCCGGAGAGGATCGAGAGCCCCACGACGTGGACGCCCTCTTCGAGCGCCGCGTTGACGATCTCGGCCGGGGTCAGCCGGATGCCCTCGTAGACGACCTCGAACCCGCAATCTCGCGCCCGCACGGCGATCTGCTCGGCGCCGTTGGAATGGCCATCGAGACCCGGTTTGCCGACCAGCAGTTTGAGCCGTCTGCCGAGCGTGACCGAGGCGGCCTCGACGGCAGCGCGGACCTTGGCGATCTCGCCGCCGTCGCTCGCCTCACGCGCGGCGCGGCCGACGCCAGTGGGGGCGCGGTATTCGCCGAAGATCTCGCGCAGGGTCGCGCCCCACTCTCCGGTGGTGACGCCGGCCTTCGCGGCTACGATCGAGGGCTCGACGATGTTGCGATCCTCGCGGGCCGCCGAGGCCAGATCGGCGAGCGCCTTTTCGACGGCAGCCTCGTCGCGTTGGGCCTTCCAGGCCCTGAGACGTTCGATCGCCTCCTCGCCGACATGCTCGGGCACGACCTGGATCGAGCCTGAGCCGGTCGAGAGCGGCGACGGCTCCGTCGACTGGAACTTGTTCACGCCCACCACGATCCGCTCGCCGGATTCGATCGCCGCCAGGCGCCGGGCGTTCGACTCGACGAGCCTGCCCTTCATGTAGCCGGCTTGCACCGCGGAGATCGCGCCGCCCATGTCGTCGATGCGGGCGAGCTCGGCGCGCGCCTCCTCCTTCAGCTGCTCGACCTTGGCGTCCATCACCTTCGAGCCGGTGAAGATGTCCTCATAGTCGAGGATGTCGGTCTCATAGGCGAGGATCTGCTGGGCGCGCAGCGACCACTGTTGGTCCCACGGCCGGGGCAGCCCCAGCGCTTCGTTCCAGGCCGGAAGCTGGACGGCGCGGGCGCGCGCGTCCTTCGAGAGCGTGACGGCGAGCGTCTGGATCAGGATGCGGTAGACGTTGTTCTCGGGCTGCTGCTCGGTGAGCCCAAGCGAGTTCACCTGCACGCCATAGCGGAACCGGCGCGACTTTGCGTCCGTGACGCCGTACCGGTCGCGAGTGATCTCGTCCCAGAGGTCCACGAAGGCGCGCATCTTCGCGATCTCGGTGATGAACTTCATCCCCGCGTTCACGAAGAACGAGATGCGCTGAACCGTCTGCGCGAAGGCCTCTTCGCTCGGATTCGTCGCCTTGACCTCGTCCAGCACGGCGATGGCGGTGGCGAGCGCGTAGGCGAGCTCCTGGACCGGCGTCGCCCCCGCTTCCTGCAGGTGGTAGGAGCAGACGTTCATCGGGTTCCACTTCGGCATCTCCTTCGTGGTGAAGAGGATGACGTCGCGGATCAGCCGCAGCGAGGGCGCGGGCGGGAACACATAGGTCCCGCGGGACAGATATTCCTTGATGATGTCGTTCTGCGTGGTGCCCTGCAGCGAAGCGCGGTTCGCGCCCTGCTCCTCGGCCTGCGCGACATAGAGCGACAACAGCCAGGCCGCGGTCGCGTTGATGGTCATCGAGGTGTTCATCTGCTCGAGCGGAATGCCGTCGAACAGGGTGCGCATGTCGCCGAGATGGGAGACCGGCACGCCGACCTTGCCGACCTCGCCGCGCGACAGGACGTGGTCTGGATCGTAGCCGGTCTGCGTCGGGAGATCGAAGGCGACCGAGAGGCCCGTCTGGCCCTTGGCGAGGTTAGACTTGTAGAGCTTGTTCGACTCCACGGGCGAGGAGTGGCCCGCATAGGTCCGGAACAGCCAGGGTTTATCGGGCATCCGTCGCGCTCCGCCTCGCACAGGGAGGCGTCAGCTTCGGCCGCGCCCCGGACAGTCTTTAGCGGACGTGTGCGGCGCCGCAATGAGCCGATCGTCGGACGGAGCGGCGGCCGGGCTCAGCCGAACTCCTCCTCCGAGAGCGTGCGGCGCGCGGCCTCGCGATGCCGGTCGTTGAGATGCGTCCGCACCAACGCCAGCGCTGCGGCGATCACGCTCGCGTCGTCAGCAAACCCCATCAGCGGCACGAAGTCCGGGACTGCGTCGAGCGGCAGCACGAAGTAGGCCAGGGCGCCGATCAGCGTCGCCCGGACATGCGTCGGGGTCTCACGGTCGAAGGCGCAATAATAGGCCGCCACGGCGTCCTCCGCGAACGGGATGCTCCGCGCCACACGCTTCACGGTCGGCCAGAAGTCACGCTTGACGCGGGCCTCGTCGGACGAGGCGCTATCCTTAGCCATGTCGGGGTCTCTCCTCGGCGGCTGGCCGAAGGTGGCCCCGTCGCGGCGGACGATCAAGCCTCTGCTGCTGCGGCGGCCTCGATGGCCTCGATGTCATCGTCCGAGAGACCGAAATGGTGGCCGATCTCGTGAACCAGAACATGCGTCACGATCGCGCCGAGCTTCTCCTCATGCTCCGCCCAGTAGTCGAGGATCGGCCGCCGGTAGAGGTGAATGACGTTGGGCATCTGGCCGGTGCGCGGGACAGCGTCCGCATGCGCCATGCCGACGCCGGTGAACAGGCCGAGCAGGTCGAACTCGCTCTCGGCGCCAAGCTCGGCCAGAACCTCATCGGTGGGGAAGTCGTCGACCCTGATCACGGGCTGCGCGGCGAGGGCGCGGAACGCCTCAGGAAGGCGCGCGAAACTCTCTTCGGCGAGCCGCTCGAGATCCGCAAGGTCCGGAGCGAGGCGATCGGTCCATTCCAAATCTGCAGTCCTCAAAAAGGTGACACGATCGCGTGAGGCAGGATGGAACTGAATCCTATCTCGCGACGTTGTCGCGGCAAGTCATGCGCTGCGCGCCCGACCCGAGGTTTGACCGCTTTTTTTGCAAGCGGGACAACCGCTTCGCCAATGAACGCCACGTGAACGCCGCCATCACAGCGAGTTCATCCCTGCCAAGCGATAGTTCAAGCCTGAGGTCGGCGTTCTTCGGCTCCGACCCGAGGGATAAGGAGACGATCATGAAGACTGCTCTTCTCTCAGCCGCCGCCGTCGCGCTTGGTCTCGGCGCATTCGCCGCCGCGCCGGCGAGCGCCGCGCCGATCGCCACGCACGCCACGATCGTGGCTCCTGCCGCCACCAGCGACGTCGGCTGCCGCACGGTTCGCAAGACCGTCTGGAACCACGGCGTGAAGCGGACGGTGACGACCCGCCAGTGCGATCGGGCTCGTGTGGTCGAGCGTCGTTACCGCCCGGCCCCGCGTTATTACCACCGCCCGGCGCCGCGTCCGGGCATCGGGATTTACGTTCGCTAAGAACGTAGTCCGGCAGTAAATAGTTGAAGGCCCGGCGCTCGCGCCGGGCCTTTTCTTTGTTCGCCTGTCTCCGTTTTCAATCTCTAAACTATTAAGGCGGTCTGGACTTCAAATTCCCTGCCGCGGCCGAGATTTCGCCATCAAGCCGATCGACGCTGAAGTCGGGCGCGGTTCGCCAGGGGGCGCTCCGCCAAGCCGCAGGCGCCCTGGTCGAGGGCGTCAGTGGTCGGCCTTAGGGGATTTGCCATGAAGGCTCTCGCACTTGCATTCTCCGCCGCCGTGATGTCGACGCTTTGCATCGCGGCCGCGCCGGCGCAGGCCGGCGTTTATGTCGAGTTCAACGCGCCGGGGCGCTACCACCGGCCGCCCCCGTTCTATCACCGCCCGCCGGTCTATTACGGAGCTCCGGCGCGGGTTTACTATGCGCCGCGCCCTGCGCCCCGCGTGTGCCGCATCACCTATGTTCGCGAGTGGGGGCCGTTCGGCCCGCACAGCCGGCGCATAGAGACCTGCCGCGAGCGCTGGTAAGGCTTCGGGCGTCGCAGCGCCACTTCTCCCGCTTGCGCGGCGCGCTAATTCCGAACCGGGTCGGCGAGACCGCCCGGTTCGGAGGAACGACGATGAAGCGGTGGCAAGCGGGACTGGCGGCGGCGCTCGCGATTGGGTCGGCCTCGTCCGCCTTTGCGGCGGATCTGCCATACGGACGCGGCTATCATGAGCGCCGCGTCCGCACGGTGGTCTCGGAAGACTACACGCGCATCAGGCCGGTCGACTTCCGGCTCGACGTGCGGACGACCCCGTGGCTCCGCTACGAAGTAAGGCCGCAACTCGTGTGCCGGCTGGCGTGGGAGCGCGGCAGGCGCGGCGACCGCCCGGTCGAGGTCTGTCAGCGCTGGTGAAGCTCACCAGGCGACCGATTTGTCGATCCTGATCACGTAGTTGCGCCAAGGCGCCCGCTCGGCGATGCGATCGTAGAGCGCGGCCGCCGGATTGGCTTCAGGGACCATCCAGCGGAGATGGATCCAGCCGAGCGCCGCGCCCTCTTCGACCAGGCATGCGATCAACGCCTGCGCCACGCCGCGCCCGCGGCAGGCGGAGGCGACGAACAGATCATCCAACTGGCCGGCGCGTTTCCCGGAGATAGCCTCGGGAAGGTCATAATAGACGGCAAAGCCAACCAGCTTGCCGTCGAGCTCGGCGCCTGCGACCGCGACCATGGGCTCGCAGATCAGCTTCGCCGCATAGACTTCGTCAGGCGCGCCGGCGTCGCGGCCAAGCAGCGCCGCCGAATACTCAGCCAGCAGAACCGCCAGGCGAGGCGCGTCGGCAACCGTCAGCCTCGGGATGATGCGCAGGGTCATGCTTGCCGCCGCGATCGGCGAGAAGCCCCGGGGACGGGGCTTCTCGCTTTCAGGCATTCAGCGCCACTCGCGGATGTCGACGAAGCGGCCGGCGATCGCGGCCGCCGCCGCCATGGCGGGAGAGACCAAATGCGTGCGGCCCCGGAAGCCTTGGCGGCCCTCGAAATTGCGGTTCGAGGTCGAAGCGCAGCGCTCTTCCGGCGCCAGCTTGTCGGGGTTCATGGCGAGGCACATGGAGCAGCCCGGCTCGCGCCAGTCGAAGCCGGCGGCCTTGAAGATCTTGTCCAGGCCTTCGGCCTCCGCCTGCTCCTTCACGAGCCCGGAGCCCGGAACCACCATGGCGCTGACATTGCCGTTGACGGTCTTGCCTTCGACCACCTTCGCGGCCTGCCGGAGATCCTCGATGCGGCCGTTGGTGCACGAGCCGATGAACACGCGGTCGAGCGTGATGTCGGTGATCTTCTCGCCCGCGGTCAGACCCATATAGGCGAGCGCCCGCTTGATCGCGGCGCGCTTGCCCTCGTCGGCCGCCGCGTCCGGATCGGGCACCACGCCGGTGATGGCGACGACGTCCTGCGGGCTGGTGCCCCAGGACACGATCGGCGGCAGGTTGGCGCCGTCGAGCCGGACGACGCGATCGAAATGCGCGCCGTCGTCGGTCCGCAGCGTGTCCCAGTAGCGGCGCGCGGCGTCCCAGTCGGCGCCCTTCGGAGCCATCGGGCGGTCCTTGAGGAACGCGTAGGCCTTCTCGTCCGGCGCGATCATGCCGGCGCGGGCGCCGCCCTCGATCGACATGTTGCAGACGGTCATGCGGCCTTCCATCGAGAGGCTCTCGATGACGTCGCCGGCGTATTCCATCACGTGACCGGTGCCGCCGGCCGTGCCGATCTCGCCGATGATCGCGAGAATCACGTCCTTCGCCCCGACGCCTTCCGGCAGCTTGCCGTCGACGACGATGCGCATGTTCTTCGCCTTCGTCTGGATCAGCGTCTGGGTGGCGAGCACATGCTCGACCTCCGACGTCCCGATGCCATGGGCGAGGGCCCCAAACGCGCCATGGGTCGAGGTGTGGCTGTCGCCGCAGACGATCGTCGTGCCCGGCAGCGTAAAGCCCTGCTCGGGTCCGACGACATGCACGATGCCCTGCCGCTTGTCGAAGGCGTCGTAGTACTGGACGCCGAATTCGCGGGTGTTCTCCGCCAGCGCGGCGATCTGAGCGGCGCTCTCCGGGTCAGGGTTCGGCAGCGACCGGTTCGACGTCGGCACGTTGTGGTCGACGACCGCGAGCGTCTTATGCGGCGCGCGGACCTTGCGTCCGGTCGCGCGCAGGCCCTCGAACGCCTGCGGGCTCGTCACCTCATGGACGAGGTGGCGGTCGATGTAGAGCAGGACGGAGCCGTCCGGCTGGCGGTCGACGACGTGGTCGTCGAAGATCTTGTCGTACAGGGTCTTGGGAGCGTCGGCGGCGGGCATTGGGCGCCTCTAGGTCGTTTGGGAGCGTCGGGAACAGGATGCGGGCTGCGCCGGCGGCGCAGGACGTCAGCTCCCGAGTCGGCTCGCAATCGCCGACAGCCGCGCATGGAAGCGGGACGGCAGGCGCACATGGTCGGAGCGACCCGCAAAGGCCTCCGACGTCAGCGCTGAAAGTCCTGATCCGCGGCTGCTCATGGCGGTCATATAGGTGAAGAGCCCTATGAGTTGCAAACATCTCAGGCGAGTTCTGGAGCGTTTCGACGCAGGTCCGGCCCCCGCCCGGGCGGCTTGACAATCAGGCGCGATGGCGGACCTTCGCGAACGCCGCTCCCGCCCGTCTCCGGGCCCAGTAAAGGACGACGCCATGAGGCTCTCGCTCACCGCGCCCGCCATCCGCATGTTGGCGGCGCTGACGCTCACAGGCCTTGCGCTGTCGCTCGCCGGGTGCGGCGTCAACAACGTGCCGACTCTCGAGGAACAGGCCAAGGCGCGCTGGAGCGACGTCCAGAACCAGTATCAGCGCCGCGCCGATCTGATCCCGAACCTGGTCGAGACCGTGAAGGGTTTTGCGCGCCAGGAGGAGAAGGTGCTTACCGAGGTGGTCGAGGCCCGCGCCAAGGCGACGCAGGTCAACATCGACGCCAGCAAACTGTCAGACCCGGAGGCCGTGAAGCGCTTCCAGGAAGCCCAGGCGCAGCTCTCGGGCGCGCTGGGGCGGCTGCTGGCGGTGTCGGAGAACTATCCGGACCTCAAGTCGAACCAGAACTTCCTGGCGCTGCAGTCGCAGCTCGAGGGGACCGAGAACCGCATCGCGGTGGCTCGCCGCGATTACATCCAGGCAGTCCAAGCTTACAACACCGAGCTCCGGACGATCCCGGGCCGCTGGATCGCCGCCTGGCTCTATCCCGAGGCCAAGCCGATGGCGACCTTCGAGACCGCGCAGGAGAACCAGGCCGCGCCGAAGGTCACGTTCTAACCGAGGGTGGCGTCGTTCTGCCGGGGCTCGGCTGCAGAGTGCCGCCGAGCTCCCCAGCGCACCGCCGCGGTGGCGACGACGCATTGCGATTTGCCCGCGGTTTTGGCCCGGTAGAGCGCGTCGTCGGCGGTGTCGAGCAACTCGGATACGTCGTCGCCATGGTCGGGCGCGAGCGCCACGCCAACGCTGACGCCGACGCGAACCACGAGGCCCCTCTGGATTTCATAGGGTGCGCCGAGCTCCCGGATGAGCCGCTCTCCGAACGCCGGGGCCTGCCGTCGGTCCACGCCTAGCGCGATGATGACGAACTCGTCGCCGCCGATCCGCGCTGCGACGTCGCCGGCCCTGAGCAGCTGGCGCAGGCGATCGGCCGCCGCTTTCAGCAATTCGTCCCCGGCCGCGTGGCCATGACCGTCATTGACGCTCTTGAAGCCGTCGAGGTCGATGTAGAGCAGCGCCGCCCGACGCTCGCCGCGCGCCTCCATCTCGCGATTCAGGCCGGCCCGGTTCGAGAGGCCAGTCAGCGGATCATGGCGCGCCAAGCGGTCGTTTTCCCGCTCGGCCAGCATGGTAGCGACCATGAGAGCGTTCAGCTTGTACGCGGCAAGCCGCATGCTCACGAGGTAGAAGGGAATCTGGATCAGCGTCAGCAGCAGGATCGGCTCGCCGGAGAACGGCGCAGCCAGGACGGTCGGGCCGAGGCTGAGGGCGATCATCAGCGCCGCCAGCCGCGGCGCGCCAAAATTGCGGAAGCCGATGCCGCCGATCATGGCGCCGGCGGACATGCAGGCGATCGTGGAGACCACCCAGTCCCCGCTGAGCAGCGACATGAAGGCGCCGTAGCCGACGCTCGCCGACCATAGGAGGCCGAGGCCGAGATAGATGTCGGTGGGCGTGTCGCGGCCCTCCTTGGCGCGCGCGAACGCCCTCAACAGCACGACCAGACGCGCGCCGCAGATCAGCAGCTCGGACACGAACCAGAGGATGAACGGCGCGGTCTGAAGGCGAAGCGCCAGCAGGCCGGAAACCAGCAGACTGTTGAGGACGCCGCCGGCGAAGATCGGCAGCGTTCCGAACAGGCTCGCGACCAGCGCCCGCCTTATGTCCTCAGGGACATCCGGACCGGCGTCCGTCAGCCAGCGCGTCAGGCGCCAGCGGGGCAGGCTGTACGAGGGCGCCTCGGTTCGCATGGCACGAACAGAGGCGCCCGGGACCGTTAATTCCAGCTTACCAAGTCAGCCGGCTCAATAGTCGATGACGCCGTCCAGGGCGTAGTGTTTCACCGTCTTCCGGTTGGCGATCAACTCGTCGATGGTCGGCTCGCCCGCCATGGCGCGTTTGATGGCGAGCTTCGTCGCTTCGTAATTGGTGCGGTAGAGGTCCTTCTTGTCGAGGTTCGGGTCCTCGGCGCAGCGCAGATCGAGCCAGACAGTCAGGATGATGCAGATGTCGTCGACGATGTCCTTCGGGATCACGCCGTCGATCACGCTGTCGAGGATCGCGTCGCCGATCGCGGCCTGAACGACGCCGCCGAGCAGATCGACATATTCGGCAGACGGTATCGTGACCTTGCTGGTCATGATCGCCGCCGGCTTCACCGCCTGGTTGAGGTCGCGCACGACGAACATGCGCGTATGTCCGACCGACTGGCCGAGCATCGAGGCGAAGGCGGTCCCGACCGGCCCGTTGACGGCGCCGATCACGATTTCGGGCATCGCGTCGGTCGCCTGGCCCTCTGCGGCCAATACGGTCGCCTCGCCCGTGCGGAAGATGACGTCGGTCATAAGCGTTTCTCCAAGAGTGCGTCAGTTCGCCGGCACGTCGGCCCAGAAGCCGCGTTCGTCGCGGCAACGGAGACAGCCCGTCGCAACGCCGAAATGCATGCCCGTGATGGCGAGTTCGCCCCGCTCGACCCGCTCGCGGATCCAGGGGAAGCCCATCAGGTTCTCGATGGTCACGCCGACGCAAGCCTCTTCGCCGGCGCGCTCGCGCTGGCCGCCCTCGAGCGTGGGATCAACCGTCTCCTTAGCGCGGCTGGCGATCTCCATCCAGTTCACTACGAAGTCCGACGCCTCGGGCGGGGCGCCGTCGAACAGCGCCTTCACGCCGCCGCAGCCCGCATGCGCCAGCACGACGATCCTGCGCACGCCCAGAACGCGCACGGCGAACTCGATGGCGGCGCTTGCTCCGTGATGGGCCTGGTCGGGTGCATAAGGCGGCACCAGCGCGGCGACGTTGCGCAGCACGAAAAGCTCGCCCGGCGCCGCGCCGAGAATCTGCTGCGGGTCGACCCGGCTGTCCGAGCAGCCGATCACCATGACCTTGGGCGACTGGCCGGCCGCCAGACGCTCAAACCGGCGCTGGAGATCCGGCCAGGCTTCCTCTCGGAAGCGTCGATAGCCCTCGAAAAGCGCGTCCAGAGATCCAGCCTGCTTGTCCGCGTCGCTCATGTATCCTCCGCAGCCCATTCGACGCCGCACGGATCATGCCGGCGGCGACATCGTCAACGGCGCAGAGGGTCGCGGGTTTCTCAATCCGCCACTTGGCTAAGTCGGCGCACTGGCGACGGGCGCCGCCGCCGCTATCTGTGTTCCCGGAGGCTCGCGACGCGCCGCCCGATCGAGCGAGAAGACGCATGATCAGTCCGACGGGCGGGGCGGTTCCGATTGCGCTCGATGACGCCGCAGCCTGGGATGCGGTCAGGGCGGTCCGGCACGGCGCGGTCATCCCCGCGGCGCTCCAAAATCACCCGCTTTGCGGGATGCTGCTGCCGGTCGCCCGGCCGGACTCCCTTGTGTTCGCACAACTCGGTCAGTCGCTCGATGGCCGGATCGCGACGCTCGGCGGCGGCTCCGCCCTGATCAACGGGCCTTGCGGGCTCGATCATCTGCATCGTCTCCGGGCGCTTGCCGACGCCGTTCTGGTGGGCGTCGGAACGGTTTGCGCCGACGATTGCCGGCTGACCGTCCGTCGCGTCGCGGGGCCGTCGCCCGCCCGCGTCGTCATCGATCCGCGCGGCCGGATCCCCCTACGGGCTCGGGCTCTCTCCGACGACGGGGTCCGCCGCATCGTCATCCGCGCGGAGGGGGCGCCGAATTGCAGCGAGCCGGGCGTCGAGACGGTGCATCTCAGATCGCGCGGCGGATTGATCGCCCCGGCCGACGTGATAGCAGCGCTCGCCCGGCGCGGGTTGCGCCGGGTTCTCATCGAGGGAGGGGCCGCGACCGTCTCGGCCTTCATGTCGGCAGGCGCTCTCGACCGCCTGCATGTCGTGGTGGCCCCGCTGATCGTCGGCTCGGGGCAGGCGGGTCTCAGTCTCCCTCCGATCTGCGATCTTGACCGCGCGGCGCGGCCGGTCACGATCATCCATCCGCTCGCGGATGGGGACGTGCTGTTCGATTGCGACATGCGCGCCACAGCAGCAAGTCGGAGCGGGGGAGGACAGGATGAGCGCGACGCCAGCCCGGGGCGGCTATTCGCGGACGGCTAAGGTCCTGCACTGGGTGATCGCGGCTCTGGTGCTGGGGCTGATCCCGGTCGGCCTGTCGCTCGACCTGCTGCCGCAGGGGCCCATCCAGGACTTCGCATACCTGATGCACAAATCGACGGGCTTCGTCGTCCTGCTGCTGATGATCGTCCGCCTCGGCTGGCGGCTGACGTGCCCGCCGCCGCCTCCGGAACCCGACATGCCCCGGTGGCAGCAGGCGATCGCCTCCGCCAACCACTATGCGTTCTACGCCATCCTGCTGACGATGCCGTGGCTTGGCTGGGCCGGCTCCAACGCCTTCGGGGCGCCGGTGAGCGTGTACGGCTTGTTCACGCTCCCGAACCTTGTCGGCGAGGACAAGGAACTCGCCAAGACGATCCTTGGGTGGCACGCGGCGCTTGGGATCACGGTGGCGGGGCTGATCGTCCTGCATGTCGGCGCCGTGCTGTTTCACCGCTTCGTGCGCCGCGACGCGGTGCTGGCGCGGATGACGTGAGCTTCAGCTTCCTGGCGGCGTCAGCAACAGGTCGACGTGCCCGACGGCGCCGCCGCCGGCGGCTGCGCCGAGCCGGAAGGCCTGCCATTTCGGAAGCGCGTCCGGCGCGGCGGGCAATTGGGCGGCCGCCGAAGCCATGCCGCGCACCAGCGCCTCAGTGAGGCTGCGATCAGCCGCGCCGAGCCGCCACGGGCTGGCGGCCGCGGTCGCCCTATAGCCTTGAGCGCCCGCGAGCTCTGCAAGGCGCCGGGCTGCGTCCGGCCCAAGAGCCGGCCCCAGCCCCTTCTCGCTGCGTTGGTGATCGTTGAAGGCGACCAGCACCGCCTGGTCGAGATCATGCGCGGGCGCAAACCGCTTGAGCCCGTCATAGATCAGCGGCGCGTAGAGCGTGTTTTGCGCCGCCGCCAGCCGCTCAATGAAGGCGGCGAGCCAGGCCTCCCCGGCGAGATCGAAGAACGCCGACGCGACGACGAGGTCGGCGGCTGCGGCCGCCTGCGGGAAGTGGTCCCGCGCGAGCTCCTCTGCAAGGAAGGCCACGTGGATCGTCGCGCCGGCCTTGTTGAGCCTCAATGTCTCGCCGTCGCCTTCGACGGCGTCGGCCCAGGCTCTCAGCCGCAGGCGGGCATGGGCGAGCAGGGCGGGGTCCGAGTCGATCAGGGTCCAGCGCTGGGAACGGCCGAGCCGCGGCGCCAGCGCGCGTAAGGCCGATCCGGAGCCTGCGCCGAGATCGGCGACCGAGACCGGCGCGCCGCCGAACGTCGCCGTAAGCCGTTCCAGAGGACCGGCGGCCAGCGATCTGTGGTCGACCGGCTCCCTCAGATCGAGCCAGCTGGGATCGAAGCCGCTCACGCGGCCCGATTTTCGCCGGATGTCGCCGTCATCAGGCGCTCGAAGACATCTGCGGCATGCGCCCAGCGCGGCAGGCCCTGGCCGAGCGTCCAGGCCACGTCCGAGGCCACTTTGCGCGCGCTCGGATCCTCGATCAGGCGCCGCAGGGCCGAAGCGATGCCCGGAACATCGTCAGGTTCGACAAGCGCGCCCGCTTCGGGGCCGACAAGCTCAGGGGCCGCTCCGCCGTCGCCTGCGATCACCGGCAGGCCGCGTGCGAGAGCCTCGGCATAGGCCATCCCGTAGCCCTCGTGGCGGGAGGGGAGGGCGAACAGATCGGCGTCCGCGTAGGCGTCCTCAAGCTCGCCAGGCGGAACGGCTCCGAGAAACGAGACCCGCTCCACAAGGCCGAGCTCGCGGACGATTCCTGCAAGGCGGCGCGCGCAGGCCGGATCACGATCGTCGCTCCCGACGATGCGCCAGCGCCAGTCGAGATCGCCCAGCAGCGCGAGCGCGCGCGCGAGGTTCTCGTGGTTCTTCCGCGGCACGAGCGCCCCGACGCTGAGGATCACGGCCGGGCCGTCGGCGTTGCCGATTGCGCGCGGGGCGGGATCCACGCCAGGCTCGGCGACGTGCACCCGCTCCGGGGCCGCTCGGTAGCGCTCGATCAGCGTCCGTCGCGTCGCGGAGCTCGTGACGATAATGGCCGAGGCCTCCCGAAGAGCCTGCCGCTCGCTGATCTCGAGCCGCTCCACGTCTTCCCGCGAGAGGCCACTCTCCAGCGCCAGAGGGTGATGCACCAGCGCCGCGAGCGACCGCCTCAAGACGCGGAGCTTGTCCGCCGGCAGCGTCCCGAAGGCGAGCCCGTCGACCACCAGCGTCGCGTCGCGGGGCACGGCGGCGAGGAGCTCCAAGCTCCGTTGGATCGCGCCCGCGCTGGGGGTCGGGAAGCCGTCCGGCAGCGCCAGAGCTCTCACCGGGCGCCCCCGGGCCGAAAGTTCGCGCAGGATGCGCGCGTCGTAGAGATAGCCGCCTGTCGGGGTCTCAAGGTCTCCGGGAGCCGCGAGAATAAACTCAGCCACCAACCGGCCCTTCAAACCAGGCGCGGGCGACATGCGACTCTCCGAGCGTAACCCGGATCCGCGTCAGCCCGGCCGCGTGAGCTCCGAGATCGCCCGTGCGGGCGGCGTCCGCCATGCGGTCGAAGATGTGCCGGCACAGGAACTCCGTGCTCGTCACATGGCCGCGCAGTTCCTCGACCGTGTCCAGGTTTTGGTAGTTCAGCGGCGCGAGCGCGGCTTTCAGGGCCTCGGTCGCGCGTCCGATGTCGACCACGACGTTGTCCGGGTCGAGCTCCTCCCGAAAAAACGCCACGTCCACCACGAAGGTCGCGCCATGGAGCGCCTGAGCGGGTCCGAAGACGTCGCCCTTGAGGCTGTGGGCGATCATGATGTGATCACGAACTTCAACGGCGTACATGGGGGACCTCAGCGATACCGGAGAACGACGCCAAGGCCGTCCGCGCCGGGCGCGAGAGCGCCCGGAAGAGCGTCTGGAGCGTCTTCGAAGGCGATCTCCGTGTCGAGCAGGAGATCATAGCGGTCCTCGGCCGCCAGCAGCGCGAGCGCGGCCGCGAGGCGCCGCCTTGCGCTCCAGCGCGGCCGCCGCGAGGGCGCGACCTGGCCGACTTGCGACGACACCAGTTTGAGCCGCCTTGCGTGAAACGCGCGGCCGAGGGGCACCGCCACGTCATCCGCGCCGTGCCAACTCATCTCAACCACGGTCGCTTCCTCGCCCGCGGAGGCGAGGGCGGTGGCGAGGCCGGCCGCGGTCGCGCTCGCATGGAACACGACGTCGGCGTCCCGGGGCGCCTCTCCCGGCGCCGCGAAGTCCGCGCCAAGGGCCTCGGCCAGCGCCCTTCTCCGCTCGTCGAGGTCCACGACGGTCACCTCGACGCCCGGCAGCCGACTGAGCAACCCCGCCGCCAGCAGCCCCACGACGCCGCCGCCGACCACCACGGCCCTGTCGCAGGCGCCGGCGCCGGAGTCCCACAGCGCGTTGAGCGCGGTCTCCATGTTGGCGGCCAGCACAGCGCGCCGCGGCGGCATCCCGGGCGGCAAAGGGTGAAGCGCCGAGGCGGGCGCGGAGAAGGCGTCCTGGTGCGGGCTGAGGCAGAACACCAGCCGCCCCTGCAAGTCCGAAGGTCCGGCCTCGACGCGGCCGACGGCCGCATAGCCATATTTCACCGGGCCCGGGAATTCGCCCTCCTGCCGCGGCGCGCGCATCCGGCGCCACTCGCTTTCCGGCACGCGGCCGCCGCAGACGAGGCGCTCTGTCCCGCGGCTCACGCCGGAAAACAGCGTTCGGACGAGAGGCTCCAGGGGGTCCTCTCGCGCTAGCGGTTCTTCCCGGAGCGCGACGCCGCCATGGCCGTCATACCAAAGCGCTCTGGCGGTTAGCGCCTCCGGGGCGTTGTCGGTGAGTGTCATGCGCCTAAATTCATGGCAGGTCGTGCCGGCTGGCGACCGCCGAAGTGATATAGCGGCGCTCCCCCGAGCCGCCAGCGTCCATCGTCCGGCCTTACTGAAAGAGTGAGATGCGTTCAGACACCGACCTTCTCCAGGCCGCTTCCCCTCGCCTCGCTTCTTTCCTCGGCCGCCGCGCCGCCGCAACGCCAACCGGCACCCAGTCGCTTCTTGCCCTCAGGCTGAGGCGGTTCGCGATGGCCGCCCTCACGCTCCTGACCTACGCGGCGCTGTCCTTTTCCTTCGCGGAAATCATCGGCGGCGACGGATGGTCGGCGCCGGAAATTGCGATGTTCGTCTGCTTCGTGGTTTCGGCGCCCTGGATCATCATCGGCTTCTGGAACGCGACCATCGGCTTCGCTCTGCTGCGGTTCGCCGAAGACCCCGTCGCGACTGTCGCGCCTTGCGTGCTGAAGGCCCGCGCCGATGCGCCGGTTGAAGGCCGGCACGCCATCGTGATGTGCATCCGGCACGAGGACCCGGCGCGCGTCGTGCGCCGCCTCGACGCGATCGTCGCCAGTCTGGAGGCGACGCCTTATGGCGATCGCTTTGACCTGTTCGTGCTGAGCGATAGCCAGAAGCCGGAGATGATCCTCGCGGAGGAGGCGGCGATCGGGGCCTGGCGAGCTGGGCTCGACGACCCGACCCGCGCCATCTATCGCCGGCGAGAGTCCAATGAGGGCTTCAAGGCTGGCAACGTCCGCGACTTCCTCGATCGGTGGGCCGACCGCTACGAGGTCATGATCACGCTGGACGCCGACAGCGTGATGTCGGGCGCGACGATCCTCCGCCTCGTCCGCGTCATGCAGGCGAATCCGAAGCTCGGGATCCTTCAGACGCTGGTGGTCGGCCTGCCGGCGCGCACCGTGTTCGGCCGCGCGTTCCAGTTCGGCATGCGGGCCAGCATGCGCTCCTACTCCATGGGAGCCGCGTGGTGGGGCGGCGACTGCGGACCGTATTGGGGCCATAACGCCGCCATTCGGGCGCAGGCTTTCCGCGATCACGCGCGCCTGCCGGAGGTGCCGGGGACGCCGCCGCTCGGCGGGGCGGTGCTGAGCCACGACCTCTATGAGGCCGTGCTGATGCGCAAGGCCGGGTATGAGGTGCGGGTGCTGCCGGAAGAGGGCGGATCGTGGGAGGACAACCCCGCGACCCTGACCGAATTCATCCGGCGCAACCTGCGCTGGTGCCAAGGCAACATGCAGTATCTGAAGCTGATCCGCAGCCCGGGACTGCCGTTCGTCGGGCGCGTGAACCTGCTGATCGCGATCCTGATGTATCTCGGCGCGCCCGCCTGGATGGGCTTCATGCTCGCCGGCGCGGCGCAGGCCTGGGGGCCGCCGACGCTATTTTCGATCGGGCATGGCGGCGAGTTCTCGCTCACGCTCGGCACGGTCCTGCTCTGCGTGATGATGCTCGTGCTCTTCGCCCCGAAGATCATGGGCTATCTCGATGTCGTGCTGCGGCCGGACGAGAGCCGCCGCTATGGCGGCGCGCCTGCCTTTCTCGCGAGCGTCGCCGCCGAGATCTCCTTCGGCCTGCTGTTCGCCCCGATCGTCAGCTTCACCGTGACGACCTTCCTGTTCCGGCTTTTCGTGCTGCGCCGCGGCGTGGGATGGGCGTCGCAGAACCGCGACGGCGACCGGGTGACATGGCGCGAGAGCGCCGCGGCGCTGTGGCCTGCGACTGCGTTCGGCGGAGCGCTGGCGCTGTCGTTCGCGCTTTCGGCGCCGGCGGTTCTGTTCTGGGCCGCTCCCGTGCTGGGGAGCTTCCTGCTCGCCATCCCGTTCGCGGTTCTCACCGCGCGTGAGAACACGCATCTGCGGATCGGCGCGATCCCGGAGGAGTCAGATCCGCCGGCGGAGGTCCGTGCGGTCAGCGACGGGTTGCGGCGCAAGCCCCCACGCTGGGTTCAGCCGCTGTCGCCGTTCCGCTTCGACGGAGCGGAGCAGGAGACCGGCGGCTACTCCGCCGCCGCGCCCGCCGAATAGCGCTGCAGCAGCGGCGCCTGGGCCATCGCGAAGATCATCGTCAGGGGCATGATGCCCCAGACCTTGAACGCCACCCAGAAATCGGTGGTCTGCGTCCGCCACACGATCTCGTTGACGGCGGCCAGAAAGACGAAGAACCAGGCCCAGCGCAGCGACAGCTTCATCCAGCCCTCGTGGGTCAGGTCGAAGGCCTGGTCGAACACGACCTCGAGCAACGGCTTGCCGAACGCGATCCCGCCGAACAGCGCGCCGGCGAACAGCAGGTTCACGATCGTGGGTTTGAGCTTGATGAACAACTCGTCCTGCAGGGCGAGCGTCAGGCCGCCGAACACCAGCACCACGGCGCCGGACACGAGCGGCATGATCGGCAGCCGGCGCGTCAGCAGCCACGAGGCCACGAGCGAGATCACCGTGGCGGCCATGAACAGCGCCGTCGCGGTGAACAGATTGCTGCGCGCGTTCGCGATGAAGAAGACCACCAACGGTCCGAGCTCCAGCGCAAGCTTAGTCACCGGATGGACGGAGCGGGTCGCGCTGCGGGCGGAACTCATGGACTTCCTCTGACTCTACGCGGCGGCGCGATCAAGGCCCGGGAGCAGGAAATGACGCCGCTTTACCCTTGTTCGGCCGCCGGAGGCGCGTTTCTGCGCCCGAAATCAGGCTGGGCGGTGTCCTGGCCCTGCTCGATGATGTCACGCCGGATCGCCCGCGTGCGCGTGAACAGCTCGAACAGCTTGTCGCCTTCGCCCCAGCGAATCGCGCGCTGGAGCGCCGTCAGGTCCTCGACGAAGCGCCCCAGCATCTGCAGCACCGCATCGCGATTGTTGAGGAACACGTCGCGCCACATCGTCGGATCGGACGCAGCGATCCGGGTGAAATCCCGGAATCCGGAGGCCGAATATTTGATGACCTCGGACTGGGTGACCTCCTCGAGGTCGGCGGCCGTGCCGACGATGTTGTAAGCGATCAGATGGGGCACATGGCTGACGATCGCGAAGACGAGGTCGTGATGCTCGACCGTCATCGTGTCGACGCGAGCGCCCATGCCTTCCCAGAAGGCGCGGAGCGCCGCGACTGCGGCCGGATCGGTCGACTGCAGCGGCGTCAGGATTGTCCAGCGCCCCTCGAACAGCTCCGCGAAGCCGGCGTCCGGGCCGGAATTCTCGGTGCCGGCGATCGGATGAGCCGGCACGAACTGGACATGCGCCGGCACGTGCGGGCCCATGTCGCGGACCACCGCGCCCTTCACGGAGCCCACATCCGATAGAATGGCACCTGGCTTGAGCCGCGGACCTATCTCGGCGGCGACAGCGCCGCAAACGCCCACCGGCGTGCAGACGATGACGAGATCCGCGTCGGCGGCGGCCTCGCCGGAGCTCTCGAAGACCTCGTCCGCAAAGCCGAGCGCGGCGACGCGTTCGCGCACATGGGCGTCCAGATCCGCGGCCACGATCGTGCGGGCGAGCCCGTTCCTGCGGGCGGCCCAGGCGATCGAGGATCCGATCAGACCCGCTCCGATGATCGCGACGCGGTCGAACAGAGGCTCAGCCAAGCTGCGGGCCCTTCGCAAACTCCGCGAGCGCCACCAGAACCGCGCGGTTGGCGTCCTCCGATCCGACGCTCATGCGAAGCGCGTTCGGCAGCCCATAGGCCCCGACCGCGCGCAGGATCAGGCCGCGCGCTGTGAGGAACGCGTCCGCGTCCACGGCCCGGCGTCCCGGCTCATCCGGGAAGTGGATCAGCAGGAAGTTCGCGACGCTTGGCGTGACCTCGAAGCCAAGGTCGCGGATGCGCTCGCTGAGCTCGGCCAGCCAGCGCGCATTGTGTTCGACGGCCCGGTCGATGTGCTCGCGGTCCGCGACCGCCGCTGCGCCGGCCGCGATCGCAGGACCCGAAACGTTGAACGGGCCGCGGATACGGTTCAGCGCCTCGACCACGCCAGCCGGTCCGTAAAGCCAGCCGATCCTGAGGCTCGCGAGGCCGAAGGCCTTCGAGAAGGTGCGCGTCATCACGACGTTCTCGCAGGAGCTGACGAGCTCGATCCCGGCGGCGTAGTCGTTTGCGCGGACGTATTCCGCGTAGGCGGCGTCCAGCACCAGCAGCGTGTTGCGCGGCAACCCCGCCTGCAGCCGCTTCACCTCGTCGAACGGCAGATAGGTGCCGGTCGGGTTGTTTGGATTGGCGATGTAGACGATCCGGGTCCGCTCGGTGACGCGGGCGAGGATCGCGTCCACGTCCGCGGTCAGGTTCGTCTCCGGCGCCACGATCGGCGTTCCGCCGGCGGCAAGGATCGCGATCCGGTAGACCAGGAAGCCGTGCTCGGTGAACAGCCCCTCGTCGCCAGGACCGACATAGCCGAGCGCCAGCAGCGACAGCAATTCGTCGGAGCCGGCGCCGCAGACGATCCGGTCCGGATCAAGCCCGTGGGCGCGGGCGATCGCCTCGCGCAGCGCGCGGGCGGTCCCGTCAGGATAGATCTCGAGGTTATCGGCCGCGGTCCGGAACGCCTCTACGGCTCTCGGGCTGGGGCCGAGCGGCGTCTCGTTGGACGACAGCTTGCGCAGCCGGACGCCCTCCGGCGCCTTGCTCTTGCCGGGCACATAGGCGTCGATGGCGAGCGCCCCCGGCCGCGGCGCAGGCGCGTCGGCGGGCTGCTGGAGGGCGGAGGTCACGGACGCGCTCATCGGGTGAACGGGGCGGCGTAGCCGCCAAGGGCGCGCGCCTGCGGGGCCGGCGGGCGGTCGCCCGGGACCGCCAGGAGCCGGTTGCAGAGCCCGTTGCGGGTCACGCTGGCCAGAACCTCGACGTCGTTGCCGAACTCGGCCTCGCCCTCGCTGGTCGCGGACCAGAGCGTGATCTCGGACGCGGCGGCCGAGCCGAGCGGACGGGCGATGACGAAGGCGTCGAGCGGAACAGGGCGCCGCGGCCCCGGGAAGAAGGGCAGCCGCGCCATCACCTGCGGGCCGTCGCCGCCGAGGCCGTCCCACCACGCCGCCGCCGGCGACGCGTCGATCCGCACAAGCCCGAGGTCGCCCGTCGATCCGCGCACCGCCTCGATGACCCGGCCGGCGGTGCCGTGGCCCTCGAGCGGCACGTCGAAGCCGACGTGAAACCGCGCCAGATCGTGCATCTCGAGCGCCTGCGCGCCCTGCTCGACATGCAGCGTGAAGGGCGCCTGCACATGCGTGAAGGTCGCGATGATGGTGCGCCAGAGATGCTCGGCGGTGGCGAGCGGCAGCCGGCCCTGATGCCGCGCGGCGAGCCGGCGCATCATGTCGGCCTCGCGCGCCGGACGAAAGGCCGAGCCGGTCTCGGACGTGCGCTTGATCTCGACCAGCCGGTCGATCACCGCCCCGCGTTCCATGAGCAGCAGGTGCATGGCTTCATCGATCCGGTCGATTTCGCGCCGGATTTCGGCGAGCGGATCTGAGAGCGCGTCGTTCATGAGGACATCGGCCGTCGGTGCAGCCGAGGCGGCCGCGGCCGCCCGGCTCAGGGGCGCACTTCATAGACGAAGCCGGGCCGTGAGGCCAACAGCTGCCGCCCGCTCAGCGCGGCTTGCCGCCGTGATCCGGCGCATGGGCGTCCGCGGTGGCTTCGCCATCGCCGCCGCCCTTCGCGTGCATGGCGTGAATCCGCGCCTCGATCAGGTGGGCGTGGTCGCTCAGCCAGTCCGACAGCGCGAGGAACACGCCGGAGCCCACGAACACCACGTGGATGCCGGCCATCCACCACAGATCCCGGTCGGTGGCCGAGTTCAGGTCCATGAAGGCCTTGAGCAGCTGGATGGCCGAGATCGCGACGATCGAAGCGATCAGCTTCAGCTTCAGGCCGGAGAAATCGATCTTGCCCATCCACTCCGGCCGCTCGGAGTGGTCGTGCAGATCCATCCGCGACACGAAGTTCTCATAGCCGGAGAAGATCACCAGCAGCACCAGATTGGCGGTCAGCGAGAGGTCGATCAGCGACAGGATGCCGAGGATGACCTCGCTCTCGGTCGCATGAAGCACGCTCTCGGCGAAGTGCAGCAGCTCCTGGCCGAACTTGATGAGCAGAAGGACGAGGCCGACGACGAGACCGATGTAGAACGGCGCCATCAGCCAGCGGCTGGCGAACAGGCCCCGTTCGATCACTTTTTCGATCATCGTGCTTCCCTCTTGCGCGAGACGCCGCTTCGCACGTCCGAACGGCGCGGGCAAGACGTCTCGCCGCCAGCGCCTCCTGGCCTGCGGCGACTCCTATGGCGCCACTCCGACGAGCCGCCTGCGCCGGCGGCCGAGCAGCATCAGCAGGACGCCCAACAGGCCGAGCGCGACGAAGGTCGGCTGCGCCGCCACCGCGTCGAACGCGCCGCCGGCATGCAGCGTCTCGTCGAAAAAGCCGCGGGTTTTCTCGAGCGTCGACGGAGAGGCGGCGTTCCAGCTTGCCTGCAGCGGCGTGAAGCTGACCGCGCCGGCGGCGATCGAGCGGGCGCCGTCGATCACCAGGGCCACGAAGCCGCCCGCCAGAATGAGGAAGCCGAGCAGACGGAGCAGGAAACGGATCATGGACGACCTTCTGTGATTTGACCTGCGCGGGCCTCGCTCGCCGGCCGGGCAGAAGATGCGATTTTCGAGCGCATCCGGCAATCCGCGCATGACCGGGAAGCGCCGGCCCCGCCAAGCCCCCCGCTTGTCACGCCGCCGCGGCCTTGCTAACTCCCGCCCGACGGAGGGGTGGCCGAGTGGTTGAAGGCGCACGCCTGGAAAGTGTGTATACGGGCAACCGTATCGCGGGTTCGAATCCCGCTCCCTCCGCCAAGCTGAGACTGCGGACGTTTCTCTCCCCGTCGGTCGGCGCAGAAAAACCTCAAGAAGCCCGAGGCTCCGGCGCAAGAGCTGTGTAGCCCCTCGACTGCTCCTTGGACGGCTTAGGCTCTCCGACGCCGCGCTTTCTCCAAAGCTGTGTACTTCCGCGGGAACGTACGGAGACGGGGAAGTACATGATCCTCTTGGATTCAGTGACCGACCTGCCTTCGTGGTTCGAGCCGGCGCCTTCGCACGGCGAGTGATGCCAAGATCGAACACGTCGGATTTCGACCCGTTGCGGACTTAGACAACCTCCGCTTCTCGGCTTCGCTGCGGAGGGGGGGCCACGCCGTTGGCGTTCGTAACCCTAATCCGCTGGGTCCAGCAGTCGTGGTCCGGGCCCTTGGGCCGCCAGCTCATCGTTGGGATTGCGCAATGGTGATCGTCTTTCCGACGCCGGCCTCCTCAAGCGCGTCGGTCACCTGCAGGTCGTTCGCGATGGTCTCAGCCGGACGCTGCGGGTCGACGTGGCGGACGTCGAGAACAGGTGAGGCCCGACCCGAAACAGCTCTCTTGACGCTCTTCCGGGCCTCATTATCTGCGCTCCCGGTCAACGGTTCGAACGGGTTGGAGGTCGCGAGGTGGCGCCGCGACGGAGCACATGATCGGGACGGATCGAACGAGGGACGATCGCCGGCTCTCGCGCGCGCTCGATCTGCTGGGCGAGACGCGCAGGGTCTGGCCGGGGCTCAGCCTCTACGAGCGCTTCGAGCAGGCGGTCGCGATCGCGCTCACCGCGCTCATCAGCATCGTTGTGGTGGCTGCGCTGATCGGACTGTCGATCCGGGTTGCCGAACTGCTGATGCACGGCTTTCTCGACCCTGCCGAGCATAAGGTCTTCCAGGCCGTGTTCGGCATGATCTTCACGGTGCTGATCGCGCTGGAGTTCAACCACTCCATCCTGAGCGTCCTCCAGCGGCGGGACAGCATCATCCAGGCGCGGGCCGTCGTCCTGATCGCGCTCCTCGCGCTCGCTCGGCAATTCATCATCCTCGACTCGACCGAGACTGACCCCATGACGATCATCGGCCTCGCCGCGGCGGTTCTGGCGCTGGGCGCTGTGCATTGGCTGGTGCGCGATCAGGACCGCAAGGAGGGAGCCGCGCGGGAGCCCTCGACCGAACGGCGAAGCCCGGCGCCGGACGCCGCCGGGAAGGCCGCGCCGTAGGTCGTCCGGCACTTCCGCGAACGCGACGTCACACCTGGAGGCCGCGCGATCCCGCCCCCGGCGGCGACCTCATGACTCGATGGGCGCGCGTGTCATCAGCGGAAAAAATCCGCTCTCGGGAGACGCTGTGCTGTCTTGAACGGAGCACGGCATCAACCAAATCTTCAGCGCCGGTCTTATGGAACGGCTAAGCCGGGTTGGCTACGAGCAGCCCGGCTGCAAAAGCACCTTGTATCCATGTTGCTCATTGGAGGATGTGGCTATGAGAACCACTTTCGACTTCTCTCCCCTGTTCCGATCGAGCGTCGGCTTCGACCGAATGCTCGACGCGCTGGAAGCCGCGAGCCGCGTCGAATACTTCGACAACTGGCCGCCTTACGACATCGCGAAAACCGGCGAAGACGACTATCGCATCACCATGGCGGTGGCCGGCTTCTCGCGGGACGAACTGAGCGTGACCCAGGAGCAGAACATGCTGATGGTCGCGGGCCAGAAATCCCGCTCCGGCGACGAGGAGTATCTGCATCGCGGCATCGCCGGTCGCGCGTTCCAGCGCCGGTTCGAGCTGGCCGATTACGTGAAGGTCGTGGGCGCCGATCTTTCGAACGGGCTGCTGACCATCGATCTCGAGCGCGAGATTCCTGAGGAAATGAAGCCGCGCCGGATCGAGATCACGGCCGGCGCGGCGCTGCCGAAAGCCGAGCCGAAGCGCATCGAAGCCGAGGCGCAGGCGGCCTGAGGACCACCGTCACGTCTGTGTCGGCATGAGGCGCCGGGCCCCGCCCGGCGTCTTTCGGAGTGTTTTGCATCTCGTAGGAACAGAGAAGGAGAACGCTATGGGTGTTCGCGACTTGATCCCGTGGGGCCGAAGCGCCGGCAACGAGGCGCCTGCCCTGTACCGCGACGAGGACCGCAACCCGTTCCTCTCGCTGCACCGTGAGGTGAACCGCCTGTTCGACGACGTCTTCCGCTCCTTCGACGGCGGATGGCCGCGTTACGGCGCGCTGACGGCTCCCGGCGTTAGTTGGCCGACGGTCGAGATCTCCGACAAGGACAAGGAGATCAAGGTCACGGCGGAGATCCCCGGCCTCGACGAGAAGGACGTCGAAGTGCTGCTGGACGACGGCGTGCTGACGCTGAGAGGCGAGAAGCGCTCCGAGACGGAGGACAAGGAGAGGCAGTTCTCGGAGCGCTTCTACGGCCGCTTCGAGCGCCGCATTCCGCTCGGCGTCGAGGTCGAGGAGGACAGGGTCGACGCCCGGTTCAAGAACGGCGTGCTGACCGTGACCCTGCCGAAGAGCGCGAAGGCGCAGTCGCGCGTGAAACGCATCGCGATCAAGGGCTGACGGGCATGCCGGACGCGCCGGCGGCCGCGGCCGCCGGCGCGCCGCCCGACGTGAGGGGACAACGATGGAGATCATCAGTCGAGCAGAGCACGCGCTCCCGCGAAACCCCGGAGCATGGCCTTCGAACGATAACCAGAGACCGCCGCGTCCCGCGAGACCGTCTACCTTCCCGCGGGACGCGGTCGCCCGCATCTTCAAGCCGAGCCGGTCCGCCATGACGTCGGCGAGGCCGCGCAGAGGGTGGAGGCTCGCCTTCGAGCGGCGCAGCGCGCCGTGGATCGAACCTCTGATGGGCTGGACGGGCGGCGACGACACGCTGGCGCAGGTGGAGCTTGAATTCCCCACCCTCGAGGCCGCCGTCCGCTACGCCCGAGGCCGGGGGTTGGACTATGTCGTCCAGGCTCCGCCCCGTGGCGCGGCCGAAGCGGAGCCCGGAGCGACAGGCTCAGCGCAGGCGTTTTCGGACGCCACGCTGGAGCGGCTCCGTCTGCGGCATCTTAGGGAGAGCTACGGGGCCGCCGTCGGCGGCGCTGCGAACTGGAACGAGCCGGTCGGTCCGGAGAGCTGGGGCTCGCCCATGGACGTGGTCCGGGATCCCACGCTGTCGGCCGAAGCCAAGCGTTCGATCCTCATGAACTGGGCATGGACCGAGCGCCTGATCGATCAGGCGACCAACGAGGGCATGCCCGAGAACGGCCGTCCCTCGCGGCTCGACGAGGTCGAACAGGCGCTGCTCACGCTCGAAGGGCGCATGGAGCGACGCGAAGAGGCGAACCCGGAGATCCCGCGAGCGGCGTGAGCGTCAGACCACGCAGTACGGTGTTGCGCGGCTGGTTCTCGCAAGCATCGCGCGGAGGCTCTGCGCGATGCGGTCTATACGAAAGTTCTAGGATTAGGCGAGCGCTGCTTTCCCTTGCGCGGCGGTTATGGCGCGCCTACCTCGATCGCGCCGGGCCGGCAGGGGCCGGTCGCGGCGCTCGTAAATGTTCGATATTGCTGGAGAAACAGGATGTCGTTCCGTCCCCTGCACGACCGCGTGGTCGTCCGCCGCATCGAGGCAGATGAAAAGTCCGCCGGCGGCATCATCATTCCCGACACCGCCAAGGAGAAGCCGCAGCGCGGCGAGGTGGTCGCGACCGGACCGGGCGCGCGCGACGACCGCGGCGAAATCACGCCTCTCGACGTGAAGCCCGGCGACCAGGTGCTGTTCGGCAAATGGTCCGGCACCGAAGTGAAGATCGACGGCGAAGATCTTCTCATCATGAAGGAGGCCGACATCCTCGGCGTGGTCCAGGATGCCGCGGCGTTCAAGAAGGCGGCGTAAAGCGCCTTCGCTCAACAGGCCAGATCAGAGAGGAGCTAGACGGCGATGGCCGCCAAGGACGTGAAGTTTTCCCAGGACGCGCGCGAGAAGATGCTGCGCGGCGTCGACATCCTCGCCAACGCGGTGAAGGTCACCCTCGGCCCCAAGGGTCGTAACGTGGTGATCGAGAAGTCGTTCGGCGCGCCGCGCATCACCAAGGACGGCGTCACCGTCGCCAAGGAGATCGAGCTCGAGGACAAGTTCGAGAATCTCGGCGCCCAGATGGTGCGCGAGGTCGCCTCGAAGACCAACGACCTCGCCGGCGACGGCACCACCACCGCGACGGTTCTGGCCCAGGCCATCGTCAAGGAAGGCGCCAAATACGTCGCCGCCGGCATCAACCCGATGGACCTGAAGCGGGGCATCGATCTCGCCGTCGAGGCGGTGGTGGCCGACCTCAAGAGCCGTGCGCGCAAGATCAGCAAGAACGACGAGATCGCCCAGGTCGGCACGATCTCGGCCAACGGCGATGCCGAGATCGGCCGCTTCCTCGCCGAGGCCATGCAGAAGGTCGGCGAGGAGGGCGTCATCACGGTCGAGGAGGCCAAGAGCCTCGAGACCGAGCTCGAAGTCGTCGAGGGCATGCAGTTCGACCGGGGCTACCTCAGCCCCTACTTCGTCACCAACGCCGAGAAGATGAAGGTCGAGCTCGAGGATCCGTACATTCTCATCCACGAGAAGAAGCTCTCCGGCCTGCAGGCGATCCTGCCGGTGCTCGAGGCGGTCGTGCAGTCGGGCAAGCCGCTCGTCATCATCGCCGAGGACGTCGAGGGCGAGGCGCTCGCCACGCTCGTCGTCAACAAGCTCCGCGGCGGCCTCAAGGTCGCGGCCGTCAAGGCGCCGGGCTTCGGCGATCGCCGCAAGGCGATGCTCGAGGACATCGCGATCCTGACCAACGGCCAGGTGATCTCCGAGGATCTCGGCATCAAGCTCGAGAACGTGACCCTCGACATGCTCGGCCGCGCCAAGAAGGTCGTGATCGAGAAGGAGAACACGACCGTCGTCGACGGCGCGGGCGAGAAGTCGGCCATCGAAGGCCGCGTCGCGCAGATCAAGGCGCAGATCGAGGAGACCACCTCGGACTACGACCGTGAGAAGCTGCAGGAGCGGCTTGCGAAGCTGGCTGGCGGCGTCGCGGTGATCCGCGTCGGCGGCGCGACCGAGGTTGAGGTCAAGGAGAAGAAGGACCGGGTCGACGACGCGCTTCACGCGACGCGCGCGGCGGTCGAGGAGGGCGTCCTGCCGGGCGGCGGCGTCGCGCTGCTGCGGGCGCTGAAGGCGATCGACGCGGTGAAGCCCGCGAATGACGATCAGCGCGCGGGCGTCCAGATCGTGCGCCGCGCGATTGAAGCGCCGGCCCGCCAGATCGCGCAGAACGCGGGCGACGACGGCTCGATCGTGGTCGGCAAGATCCTCGAGAAGGCGGACGCCGACTGGGGCTACAACGCCGCCACGGGCGTCTACGAGAACCTGGTCGCGGCCGGCGTGATCGACCCCGCCAAGGTGGTGCGCACCGCGCTGCAGGACGCGGCCTCCGTCGCCTCGCTGTTGATCACGACCGAGGCGCTGGTGGCCGAGAAGCCGAAGAAGGACAAGGTCCCATCGCTGCCCGGCGGCGGCGGCATGGGCGACATGGACTTCTGAGGGGCCGCCCGGTCTCACCTACTGCGGGCGCCGGCGAGGCGCCCGCATCTTCGACATAGAAGGATCAAAACCGTCGCATCCCATGCGGGCCGCAAGATCGGACGCATGGATTTTCATCCGTCGACGCTTCGCTCAGCCGTGAGGGAGTCTTGGCCCATGAAAATCGCTCAGATCGCGCCGCTCGCCGAAAGCGTTCCGCCGAAGCTTTACGGCGGCACCGAGCGCATCGTCTCCTACCTCACCGAAGAGCTTGTAGCGCTCGGCCACGACGTCACCCTGTTCGCGAGCGGCGACAGCCGAACCGCGGCTCGACTGGTCCCGTGCTGCGACATCGCGCTCCGCCTCAATCCCGCAGTCAAAGATCCGCTCCCTTATCACGTCATCATGATGGACGAGGTTCGCAGGCGCGCGCACGAGTTCGACATCCTCCACTTCCACTGCGACTTCCTGCATGCGCCGCTCGTCCGAGAGTTTGCGCAACGAACGCTGACGACGCTGCATGGTCGGCTCGATCTGCCGGATCTGCCCGCCTTCTACTCGGCCTTCCCGGAACTGCCGCTGGTCTCGATCTCGGACGACCAGCGCAGGCCTTTGGAGCACGCGAACTTCGTGGCGACCATCCATCACGGCCTGCCGAAAGACCTGCTTCCGTTTACGCCCACCTCGAGGGGCTATCTCGCTTTCCTCGGCCGCATCTCGCCCGAGAAAAGACCGGATCGGGCCATCGAGATCGCGACTCGCGCCGGACGAACCCTGAAGATCGCGGCGAAGATCGACGAGGCGGATCGGCGCTATTGGGACGAAGTCGTCGCGCCCCTCGTGCGCACGCATCCGAATGTCGAATACGTCGGGGAGATCGACGAGCGGAAGAAGGTCGATTTCCTTGGCGGGGCCGACGCCCTGTTGTTCCCGATCGACTGGCCGGAGCCGTTCGGCCTGGTGATGATCGAGGCCATGGCCTGCGGAACGCCGGTCATCGCTTTCGAGGCGGGCTCCGTGCCCGAGGTCGTCGACGATGGGCTCACGGGCTATGTGGTCGGCTCCATCCCGGAAGCCGTCGAGGCGGTTCGCCGGGCGCCCGAACTCGATCGCCGGGCGGTGCGAGCGACCTTCGAAGAGCGGTTCTCCGCGCGGCGGATGGCGCTCGACTACCTCGAGCTCTACCGGGGCGCCGTCCGCGACGGCGCTCTGAGGTTCCTACCCGATCGCGCCCTCGACGTGGCCGGCGTCGGGGTCGCGGCATGAGCGGCGCGCACGCGACCCAGCAGGCGGCGATGGATGTGGGGATGGCGCCCGGCTCCGGTCTCGATCCGTGGCAGCCGATCGCGGCGCCCGGATCAGTCTCCCTCGAGGAGCGACGGCCCCGCACGCTCAAGCACGGCGACACATTCGCGGTGTTCGATCACAACGGCGACGCGGTCGACGCGCCCGGCTGCCCCGACGGCGTCTATCACCGCGACACGCGGCGCCTGTCGCGGTTGAGCCTCACGATCGAGGGACGTCGACCGATGCTGCTCGGCTCGACTCTGCGCGAGGACAACGCCGCGCTGACCTGCGACCTCACCAACCCTGACCTTCACGGACCGGGCGGGGAGGTCCGCCTGGAGCACGATCTGGTTCACATACGCCGGTCGCGCTTCCTGTGGAACGCCGCAGTTCATGAGCGCATCGCCATCCGGAACTTCGGCGCTGAGCCGATCGATCTCTCGATCGAGCTCGGCTTCGCGGCGGATTTCGCGGATCTGTTCGAGGTGCGCGGCGCTGTCCGCAAGCGCCGCGGGACGCTCCTCGCGCCGGTCGTCGGCATGGACGACGTCGTCCTCGCCTATCTCGGCTTGGACGGGGTCCGGCGCGAAACACGTCTGCGGTTCGCCCCAAGGCCGAGCGAATTGTCGGCGGCGCAGGCGCTCTTCCGCCTTACGCTGGCGCCCGGCGCGAGCGAGAGCCTCTTTCTGGAGATCGGCTGCGAGCCGAGCGGCGCGAGACGAACGCCGCTCCCGCGCGCCTATCTTACGCACATGCGCGACGCGCGGCGCGCTCTGCGGCTCTCGGCGTCACGGGCGGCCTCCATCGCGACCTCGAACGACATCTTCAACGAGGCGGTGCGCCGGAGCGTTTCCGATCTCTTCATGCTCATGACCGACACGGCGGAGGGTCCTTACCCCTACGCCGGCGTGCCGTGGTTCAGCACGGCCTTCGGCCGCGACGCGATCATCACGGCGCTCCAGGTTCTTTGGCTCGATCCGAGCGTAGCCCGCGGCGTTCTCCTTCATCTGGCGGCGAACCAGGCGACGACGTCCGAGGCCGAGGCCGACAGCGAGCCGGGCAAGATCCTGCACGAGGTGCGGCGCGGCGAGATGGCCGAACTCGGCGAAGTGCCGTTCCGCCGCTATTACGGCAGCGTCGACTCGACGCCGCTGTTCGTCATGCTCGCCGGCGCCTATCTCGAACGCACCGGCGACCGCGCCACGCTCGAGAATCTCTGGCCCGCCGTCGAGCGGGCGCTCGAGTGGATCGAGCGCTTCGGGGACCGCGACGGCGACGGCTTCGTCGAGTATGGCCGGCGCACGAGCGAAGGCCTGCTCAACCAGGGCTGGAAGGACAGCCAGGATTCCGTCTCGCACGAAGACGGCCGTCTCGCCGAAGGCCCGATCGCCCTCGCGGAGGTGCAGGCCTACGTCTACGCCGCATGGCGAAGCGCTGCGCTCATCGCCGCGGAGCTCGGCCATGCGGACGCCGCGGAGACCGCCATACGGAGGGCCGATGAGCTTCGGGAACGCTTCGACCGCGCCTTCTGGGACGAGGGGCTCGGGACCTACGCCCTGGCGCTCGACGGAGCCAAGCGCGCCTGCCGTGTCAAGACGTCCAACGCGGGGCACGTCCTCTTCACCGGTCTCGCCTTTCCGGAGCGGGCGCCGAGGGTGGTGCGCACGCTCATGGCGCGTTCGTCCTTCTCGGGATGGGGCATCCGGACCCTCGCCGCGGACGAAAAGCGCTACAACCCGATGAGCTACCACAACGGTTCAGTCTGGCCGCACGACAACGCCTTGATCGCTTCCGGGTTCGCCCGCTACGGCTTCCGGGACGAGGCTGCGAAGCTGCTTGAGGGCATATTCGGGGCGTCCGTCTACATGGACCTGAGGCGTCTTCCGGAGCTTTTCTGCGGCTTCGCGCAGCAACGTGGCCGCGGACCGACCTCCTATCCGGTGGCGTGCTCGCCCCAGGCCTGGGCGGCCGCGACGCCGCTGTCGCTGGTGCAGTCCTGCCTCGGCCTGTCGTTCCGGCCGGCTGCGAAGGAGATCGTCTTCGAGCGTCCGATCCTGCCGGCCTTTCTCGACGAGATCGTTCTGCGCAATCTCCGTTCCGGCGAGGCGCGGGCGGACGTCGCCGTACGGCGCGCGAACGGCTCCGTCGTGGTGGAGACCCTCGCTCGCGGCGGAGGCGCGCGGATCGTGATGGTCAGCTGAACGCAAGCGCTCGGGGAAGCCCGTTGGATCGACGGCGCACGCCGGTCCCCGCGCCCCGGCAGTCGACTGGACGCTGCGGAACGTGCTCGGCGGGCTTGTGACGCGCCGCGATCTGAGCGGCTTAGCCAACATCCGCCGTCGGCCGACGAGCGGGGAATCGTGACATCCACGGACATGGTCACGAATGCCGCGTCCGTCCAAGGAGCCGATAGGAGCCCGCTAGCTCGGAGAACGAAACCGCAATGTGGGCTTCCGGCTCTGCAGGCAATGTCTGCTCCTGACGCATTACGGCGCTCATCCTCGGGTGCCCAAACTTCTTCAAAGCCGCCGAATACGAGCGGGTGAAGAACAGTTCGTGCGCCTCGTGATCGCGATTTCAGCCCGGCTTCTTCCTTTCTAGCCCTGCGCCCAACAACGCGAACAGAACCAGCAGAACTAAGATCGGTATGGCGACGCAGGCGAACGCGTAGAGCACAAATCCGAAAGCGCCAGTAAGGGCGCCGAGCGCGAAGCTGCCGATCGCCGGGGCCATACGCCACAGCCGTGCCCTGGAGGGCCTTCCATGATCGGGCGCCGCGCCAAGCCAGATGTCGAGCGTGTCGATGGTCGCCTGGGCGACATTCACCGTCATCACAGTTGTTGCGACGAGATGGGCTATCGCAAGACGGCCGATCGCATTCTGAACACCCATGGCCGCCACGGCGAACATGCCGACGAAGATTGCCGCGACCGAATCCGGCAGGCGTAGCGGCGACAAGGCCATTCCGGACAGCAGGAAGGCCAGCAGCAGCAAGGCTTCTAGCAGCAGGAGCGGGCGCATTGGCGCGATGCCACGACGCTCCGTCGCCAAAGCAACGAGCCGGGCGCCGCCTACCGCCAGCACGAAGACCGGCAACGCCAGCAGCTTGGCGACGACACCACCAGCGCCGGTGGCGAGTTGCTCGCCGATCAGCACGAAATTGCCGGTCACATGCGAGGTGAACAAGCCGGCGAGCGCTATGAACCCCGCGGCATCGACGAAGCCGCCGACGAAGGCCATCGACACGCCGGTCAGCACGTCGCGCTCTAGCATCGCGGCGGACAAGCGGATCGAGGCGCGCGCAAAGCCGCCCCTCCGTCCAGCGAGGGAGCTCATGTCGGTCCGCAATCGATGCATGGCTCCGCCCTCCATTTCACGGCTGGCCAGACGTCGCCCAGAAGGCGAGGCCAACGCTGGCGGCGGCCGCCAATAAGCAAGCCGCCCCAAGGTTCGGCGGGTCGAGCAGCAGGCCAGAGGCGGCGAGGCCGCCGGCGGTGACGCAGCAGACGATGGCGAGGTCGCTCGCGTCCGATCCATCCTTGTCAGTGCCTGCGTCGAAAAGTGATCGGTCGATGCTCATTGGGCGCCTCCCATCAAAGAAGCGACTTTAAAATACGTGTCGACGGGGAGTATCCCTCATATCTCGCAAGCACTTTTGCGGTTACCGGGAAGATTGAGCATGGATCGGCTGGAGGCCATGGCGGCCCTGGTACGGGCCGTCGAAAGCGGCAGCCTGTCGGCTGCCGCTCGCGCGATGTCGAAGTCTGTCACGGCAGTCAGCCGGACCATCGCTGCGCTGGAGGCCGAGCTTGGAGTGTCCTTGCTGCGGCGAACGACTCGCAGCCTCTCACTCACCGAGCCGGGGCAGCTGTTCTATGCTCGGTCGAAAGCGATCCTCGGTGACGTTGGGGAACTGGAGCTTGCACTGGCCTCCACACGGAGCGAGCCGACCGGCCGGCTTCGCGTCAGCGCACCGACGCTGATCGGGCGCCTGGTGCTGGCGCCGCTGATCACGGCGTTTCTCGCCCGTTATCCCGCCATGTCGGTCGACCTAATCCTGCTCGATCGCGCGGTGAATCTGATCAAGGAGGATATCGACCTCTCGGTGCGGATCGGGCATCTCCCGGATTCCGATCTGGTGGTGCGCAAGCTCGACGATATCGACCTCACCGTCTGCGCATCGCCCGGCTACCTCGCTAGACGGGGCGCGCCGTCGCGGCCCGAGGACTTGCGGGCGCATGATTGCCTCACCTTCTCTGAGAGCGCGGGGCCGGTCGACTGGCGGTTCCAGATGGACGGGCGCAGCCGGACCATCCGCCTAACCGGGCGGCTATCGGTCAATGACCTCGATGTGGCGGTGGCGGGCGCGCGCGACGGCCTCGGCATTACACGCGCGCCCTCTTGGTATGTTGCCGACGACCTGCGCGCCGGCCGCCTGCAGGCGCTGCTCGGCGCCTATCAGCGCGACCCGACGCCGGTGCAGATGCTGTTCCCACAGACGCGGATGGTCTCGCCAAAGCTGCGGAGCTTCGTCGACTACGTCGCCACGGAGTGGCCGCGGATTGACGAGGGCTGAGCGTCGGGAACGAGAGAAGGGCGCGTGCTGGCCTCCGGCCCGCTTACACGGTTTGGCCCGGGCTCTATTCGGCGTGGGCGAGCGAGAGGTGGTGGACAGAAACTTATCTGGCCGCGGGCGCTCGCCGTGAGCGGCCCAAGGCTCGGCTTCCAACTGGGTGCTCCGGCAGCGATGCTCGAAAAGCAGATTGTCCGCACATCTCAACCCGGTGCAAAGCCGTCGGAATTCTGTGACAGCGCCCTTCAACTCTCGATGTCGTCGAACGCTGCCGACGCCGATGGCGGCTCGTTGTCCCTGCCGCGCTCCGCGCCTTTCTCGGAGAGCCGAAGGTCGGATGCGATGCGGTCGACGCTGAGGCTTGGAAGATCGAAGTGGGCGCCGCGTAATCGTGCGAAGCGCATTGCAATCCAGCTAACAGTTTCGAAAGTGGGAGAAGCTGACGCTCTGCACTTTACAGTGGCGCCCTGAGGAGCGATCTTCAGTAAGACGTCGAGCAGGCTTGGTTGTCGCGCTTGCCGACCTACGTCACGCGGATGCAGCCAGTCCGACGAGCGATCAGAGAACAGGTCCACAAGCTGGTCGGCGCGGGGCCGAAAGAGGCGCCCGCGGGAGAGCCCCGCAGGGACGACGGCATCTTCGGGCCGGACTCGGTCGCCTGGCGGGTTCATCGCGATTTCACGTCGATGATGATCGGCGGCGTTGGCTCGCTGCTTCTCCAGATGCTGCATCCCGCGGCGCTTGCCGGCGTCTGGGATCACTCGAACTTCCGCGAGGACATGCCCGGCCGGCTGCGACGCACGGCGCAGTTCATCTCCGGAACGACCTATGGCTCGACGGAAAGAGCGCTCGGGCTGATCGCGCGCGTCCGCGACGTCCACAATCGCGTTCAAGGCGCGTTGCCAGGCGGCGGGACCTATAGCGCGAACGATCCTGCTCTGCTGACCTGGGTGCATGTCGCCGAGGTCCGCTGCTTTTTGAGCTCGTACCTCCGATATCGGAACCCGTTCCTCCCGATTGCGGAACAGGACCGCTACTTCGCCGAGATGGCGATCGTCGCCCATCACCTCGGGGCGACGTCAACCCCAACGACGCGGCGGGACGTCGACGCCTATCTTGAGGCGATGCGTCCGGAACTCAGGTGGGATCGGCGGACCCGCCAAGTGGCGGGCGCGCTTCTGTCCCAGCCCGCGCCAAGCCCCCTCATGGCGCCGTTCAGCTCGCTCGTGTTGGACGCCGGCATCGACGTTCTCCCCGCCTGGGCCGCCGAGATGCACGGGTTCCGGCTTGGACCACGTAGGACGCGGGCGATCAGAGCCGGGGCCTTGGGCGCGGGCGCTCTCGTCCGGTGGGCCCTCCGCGATTCGGCGGCGCCAGTGAAAGCCTAGCTTTCCAGAACGAAGTGCCGATCGGCTGCTGGTAGCAGGCCGAAGCGATCAACTCCCGCTTGGCCACCGAGGGTCACCGGGTGCGTCAGTAGAGCCTCCACCGAAGTTTCAGCACCCTCGCGTCCCTCGAGAATCCTGTCGATCACCGCCGGCTCCAGCAGCGTCAGTCGGAGGAAGCGGCAGAGGTAGGAGAAGTTGACCTTCTCCGCTGCGGCGAGCTCCCCGACCGAGCCGTAGCCGCCACTCTCCAGCATTCGCTTCCAACGCCAGGCGCGCGCCAGAGCCCTTATCAGCGGGTCCTCGAGCCCGGCGGGAGCAGGCTCGACCACGACCCGCTCTCCATCGGGCCCGATGATGCGCTTGGCATAGCCGCGCCGCTCGAAGCGCATCGGGATCCGGATGGTGAGAGCGTCGCCGTCGCCGCTCAGCCGGCGCTCCGGGATCATGCCGCCTTCCTCTCGGTCAGGCGCAGCTCGGCGGCGATGCTCGCGAGCCCCGCGACGTTCAGCTGAAGCTCAACCCCATTCTCCGCAACGACGACCCGATCCACCAGCAGCCTCGCAATCCGGGCCTGCTCGGCCGGGAAGAGTTCTTCCCAAAGCGGATCGAGGCGCTGGAGCGCGTCTGCGACCTCGCCCTCGCCGATGGAAGGATCGTCCTGGCGGGCAGCCCGCGTGGTTCGCGCCACGATCTCCGGGGATGCGATAACCCGGCGGAGCTCGTCGATGACGGCGCGCTCGATCTCGCCCGCAGGCACGCGCGAGATCGCCGGGTTTTCTGCCTCCGCACCCTGCCTCAAAACCTTCTGGCTGACATAGTAGCGATAGAGCCGGCCGCGCCGACGCGTGTGCGACGGTGACATCGCGTGCCCGTCCGCTGTCCAGATCAATCCCTTAAGGAGTGCTGGCGTCTGGGCCCGCGTGGCGGCGCCTCGGGAGCGGGCGTTGGTCGCAAGGATCGCCTGAGCCTTGTCCCACGCAGCGCGGCTGACGATCGCCTCGTGCTCGCCCTTGTGGCTGACGCCCTTGTGGACCGCCTCACCGAGATAGATGCGGTTATTGATCAGCTTGTAGAGGAAGCCCTTGTCGATCGGCTTGCCGCGTTTGTTGAGGACGCCCTTTTGGCGGAGCTCTTGCGCGAGCTTCGTCGCCGAGCCGAACTTGGCGAACCGGTCGAAGACCATCCGTACCGTCGCGGCCTCGGCCTCATTGATGACCAGTCGGCGCTCGCGCACGTCATAGCCGAGCGGCGCCCAGCCGCCCATCCACATGCCCTTGGCGCGAGACGCCGCGAACTTGTCGCGGATGCGCTCGGCGGTGACCTCCCGTTCGAATTGCGCAAAGGACAGCAGGACGTTGAGCGTCAGCCGCCCCATGCTGGTCGTGGTGTTGAAGGACTGGGTAACGGAGACGAAGGTCACCTGGTGGCGGTCGAACACCTCGACCAGCCTCGCGAAGTCCATGAGTGAGCGGGACAGCCGGTCGATCTTGTAGACGACCACGATGTCAACCTTGCCGCAGGCGATGTCGGCTAAGAGCCGCCTGAGGGCAGGGCGCTCCAGCGTGCCGCCCGAGAAGCCGCCGTCGTCGTAAGCGTCGGGAACGAGGACCCAGCCCTCGGAGCGCTGGCTTGCCACGTAAGCCGCACAGGCCTCGCGCTGGGCATGAAGCGAGTTGAAGTCCTGCTCCAGACCCTCTTCGCTGCTCTTGCGGGTGTAGACCGCGCAGCGTCGCTTCCGAACGGGAGGCGCCATCAGGCACGCTCCCCAGCGCGCCGCAGCCCAAAGAAGACTGGCCCGTTCCAGCGGGTGCCCGCGATCGCGCGGGCGATGGCCGAGAGGCTCTTGTATGGCCGGCCGGCATACTCGTAGCCGTCCATCGTCACCGTGACGACGTGCTCGACGCCCTTCCACTGCCGGATCAGCCGCGTGCCGGCGATCGGACGGGCGGAGGACGAGCGCTTCTTGCCGCCTGAGCGGCCGTCGAGCGCGTCAGCGAGGGCGTCGAGCCGCTTCACCGTCTCAGGCTTCAGGCCGCCGAAGGCGAGCTCCTGGATGCGATAGGCCAGCCGGCTCTCGAGGAAGCGCCTGTTGTAAGGCGGCGGCTCCTTGCCGAAGAGCGAGCGCCATTGCGTCTTGAGTTCGTGGGTGGGCGCCGTCTTAAGCGCCGAGAGCTGCGCCAGCACCCTGCCGCGCTCCGGATGATCTTCTCCCGCCGTCCACATTGCGCTCACGCTGCGATCCCCTGCGTCTTCGGGTTCGCATGCATGCTCCGGTCGCCGACGCAGTCGAGCGAACTCTCTCCGCCGTCGTCAGATAAACCGCTGGACTGCTCGGCCCGCCTGAGCCTCAGCCGCAGCAAGCCGGCCGCGAGCAGATCCGCGAGTTCGGCAAGGCGCTCTTTAGCATCGTCTTGTGGACGGGAATTTCCGTGCGTCATGTTGGCGAGGATGTGGTCGCCAACCGAGAAAGAACAGCAGAAACAAGCTCTTGTCGTAGGGGTGCGGCTACAAAAGAACAGCAGCGTAGAGGCGAGGTTACGGGATGTTGGATTCGATCCCACTCGCGCGGCCGCCAAGCCCATTCTAATCTCCGGCTGAACGAGTGCCGACAGCGGAGAGATCCTCTGAAGCCGAGCAGCGAATTACGCGGGCTACCGCTGGAGGAAGCCTTTGAAGAGAACCTTTCTCTTGAGCAGCGGGAGGCGCTTGCGCCTTACGCTGCGGCGAAAGACCTGAAGCGAACATCGAGCGACGGCGGCGAATTGCCGGCTGAGCGCATGCGGCGTTTGTACTGGGAAACGCGGGAGGCGATGCAACAGTCCTTCATCGACATACTGAGCAGAGGAGAGCGGCTCGCCACCGGATTGGAAGCGCCCTTAGGCATCCGAAGCGTACGGGAGATCATCTCACCCGAGCTCTGGAGCATCCTGGAGGCGGACTTCGACGAGTCAGAGCTCATTGGCCCCCATACCGAGATCGTTCAGGTCGAGGTTCTCTCAAAGGAGGCCAGCGAAAAGCTGTACCCGCTGTCAGCCGGTCCGGACCTGGTGCCGATCATCAAGACAGCGCCGGACACTCAAGAGCTGATCACGCTTTCCGACGATGACCGGCAGCTGACGATCGCCGGCAAGACCTACCTTGTCAGAGGAGAGATACAGCAGGTCATTCTGCGCCGGCTGGTGGACGCGCTCCCTAGCGGCCGAAAGTTAGTCGTCGCCGATCTCCTGAAGTTCGCGGGAGCGAACGCGAACTCATTGCAGAACGCCTTTAAGGGCAGTCCTCACTACGAGCCGATGAAGAAGCACCTCCGCGTAGAAGGCGGACTCTGTTGGCTCGAGAGCAAGCCTTAGGAAGGCTCCTCAAGTCTCCTCACAGGCTCCGCAAGACCTCCTCACCACGACCACCGCAGAATGTTCTCGACCGCATCATCTATGCCGAGGACCTTCTCGATGGCTCTTTCACATCTCACTCAGCGCGATCTCGCCCGCCGCTGGTCGATGAGCGAACGGACGCTCGAAAGCTGGCGCTGGAAGCGCTCCGGGCCGGCCTACCTGCGCCTGGGCGGCCGGATCGTGTACCGGCTGCAGGACGTCGAGACCTATGAGGAGACGTCCCTCCACAAGCCGGCAGGCGGCCAGGATCAGCAGGCGCTCGGTTCCGGCCGGTGAACGGCTCGGCGGGTGTGCAAGGTCAAGCGCCGCCGTCTACTCCCCTCCACCAGATCGAGCGGCTGCCTCCGGCGCTGGCTCCCCTCGTAGCGAAGCCTCGTTGGGTCGTGTGGCGCTGGCAGTGGCAGGCGGACCGCTCGGGATGGACGAAGGTCCCGTTCCAGTGTGAACGGCCGGCGCAATACGCGAAGGCGAACGACAGTTCGACGTGGTCGTTGTACGCGGTTGCCATGGCGGTGGTCCGACAAGGGCGCGCCGACGGCATCGGGTATCAACTGGCGGACGACGACATCGCCGCTTTGGATCTCGACGACTGCAGGGATCCGGAGACAGGTGAACTCGCCCCTTGGGCCGAGAGCCTGATCAAGGACGCGCAGAGCTACGTCGAGGTCACGATCAGCGGGACCGGCTTGAGGATCATCGGCCTCGCGGATGGACCAGAGATTCACCGCAAGTTCACGGAAGAAGTCGGCAGCGTCGAGCTTTACCGGCGGGCAAAGCGCTTCATCGTGGTCACAGGTCTCCCGCTCCACAACGCGGAAGCCGGGCTTTCGAACATCGACCGCGTGATGGACGAGGTCTTCGCGCGGCATGCCACAAAGCCAGTTAGGCAGGCGCCGGAACCGTTGACGCTGGACCTTAATCAGAAGCCGGTCCCGCCGACGGCGTCAGCGTCGGCTGACCTGCCCCGCGGATTAGCCGACCTTGTGGCGAACGGGGCCCCCGAGGGCGAGCGCAGTGACCAGTTCCACCATGCCGTCGGTTGGCTGAAGGATCTCGGCTGGACCGCACCGTCGATCCTGAACCTGCTCGAAGCGCATCCCCGCGGGATCGCCGCGAAGTATCAGGGGCGGCTCAAGGCGGAGGTGGATCGCTCCTTCGGCAAGATAGGCGATCCTCGTTCAGCCGATGAGATACTTGCGAAACCAGCAGAACCTCGGGCGCTGTCGCTGCACTGGCATGGCGATCCGGATGACACCGCCGAGCGCAAGTGGCTCGTCGCCGAGATGATCCCGGAGACAGGCAAAGGTTTGCTTTCGGGTCAGTGGGGTGCCGCCAAAACCTTTGTTGCGCTCGATCTGGCGGGCTGCGTGATGACAGGCGGCGACTTTGCCGGGCGGGCGATCCAGCGCGTGGGCGGCGTCGTGCTGATCGCCGCCGAGGGCGCCAACGAGGTCTCAGTCCGGCTGCGTGGCGTCGTTCAGGTGAAGCTCAAGGAGCATGGCGGGGTCGACCCGGACAAGCTCGAGCGGTTGCCATTCGCCTGGATCGACGAGTGTCCTCCGCTCATGAGCAAGGACGCTGTCGCCATTCATACCGCGACGATCGCAGCGGCTGCCGATCGGATGAGGTCGGACTTCAGGACGGAGCTCGTGCTGATCATCATCGATACCCTCATGGCGGCCGCCGGCATTGAGGACGAGAACGATGCCGCGCAGGGTCAGAAGATAATGCGGATGCTCGACGAGCTAAGCCGCTCCAGCCGCGCCTTCGTGCTTGCGGTCGATCACTTCGGGAAGACGGTTGAAACTGGGACACGCGGAACCTCTGCAAAAGAGGCGGCTGCCGACATGGTGCTGGCCCTGCTGGGCGACAAAGACACTGAGGGGAAAGTTTCTAACCGTCGGATGGCGATCAGGAAGCTGCGGAGCGGAGCGACAGGCGCGGTGACGCCGTTCGAGTTGAAGACGATCCCGCTCGAAGCGCAGTCGGCCTTCAGCGCGACGGCGACATGTATCGTCGAGTGGAGGATGGCGGGTGATCGTCTTTCCGGTAAGGCAGGTAAGGAACGCCGATGGCCGCCGGCACTTCGCGTACTTCATGCGGCGCTGATCAATAAGCTGGCGGAAGAAGGCGAGGAGCGGCGACCCTTCGGACATGATGGGCCCAGCGTGAGGACCGTGGCGGTCGCGGGCGTGCGTGTGGAGTTCTACGACGTCTACCCGGCCGACAGCCCGGATCCGGCGAAGCGCGCCGACGCCAAGCGTCGGGCGTTCGATAGGGCGCTGAGGAGCGCCCTTGCCGCCGGGCTCGTAGTCACGCGGGACATCCGCGGGGTCTCTCACATATGGCCATCCGGCGACGAGGGGACGGACGTGACCTCCACACCGGACAGACAGGACACTCGTTAGTGTCCTGTCCTGTCCGTACTGTGGACGAGCCGGACATTGTCACGGATGTCCGGTTTCTCCGGGCTCAGCCTCTGACTCGATACACCCGCCCGCGGCCCTCGACCTTCTCCGATGTCACCTCCATCCGGAGACGCTTCTTGATCGCTCCAGCGAGCGCGCCGCGGACGGTGTGGGTGAGCCACCCAGTCGCTGCCGCCATCTCCTCGATGGTCGCGCCTTCGGGACGCTGCAGCATCCCGATCAGCGTCGCCTGCTTGGTGCCGGCCCGGAAGGTCTTCGGCGATGAGCCTCGCGGGCTGACGGTCACGCCGACCGCCTCGCAGCCGGCGACCGTCACCTTCAGCGCGACAGGTTGTTCGCCGTCGTCCCACCAGACGTGAGCGCCGGCGGCTGCTTCGATCTCCTCGAGCAGTCCCTTCCGCACGAGGCTGAGGAGCACGACGCGCACCGCTCCGCCTTTCAGCGGGACGTGTTGGGGATGGACCACGCGGTCGTCGGCGGAGGCAGCCGCGGTGAGGATCGCGCGCTGCGTATCGGAAAGCGTTTTGGTCATCGGGATCAGCCTGCTCCACGCGGGCAGCGACCATCGCGGCTCCGCTACGAGACCGAGCCCCAAGTCGGGGCCGCCGCGAGGAATAAGCACTCAAGGCAGATGAATAGTCCAGTTATAGCGGCAAATCTGCTCATCGAATATGTCGCGAATCGTAGTGGATCGTAGTATAGCGAAGTTCCTTCGTATAGACGATCAGGCGGCATCGTCTATAATCAACATCAGTGGCCAGCAGGGGGCGGTCACCCGGGGGGGGAGCTCAGGAGTCCACTCGCCTCGATCTGCGGACCGGTGCCGCCCCTTCGCACGCAGAACCGCGAAATTGGGAAGGGGTATCCCCCCGCGGCGACGCATTGATCCTCGTAGAACCTCTTGGGAGCAGACGGCATGGCGACACGGCAGGAGGCCCAGAACCAGTCGACAAACTCCGGAGGCGATGGCCACGGGCGCGATCTTGCAGTGACGTATCGCTCGCTCGCCGAGCTGATCCCCTACGCCAAGAACGCCCGCACCCATTCGGACGCGCAGGTGGCGCAGATCGCCGGCTCCATCCGGGAGTTCGGCTTCACCAACCCGATCCTGGTCGATGGCCGGAACGGGGTCATCGCGGGCCATGGTCGGCTGCTTGCGGCCCGGAAGCTGCAGATGACAAACGTGCCGGTCATCGAGCTCGCCGGCCTCTCGGAGGCACAAAAGCGCGCCTACATCCTTGCTGACAACAAGCTGGCGCTGAACGCCGGCTGGGACGAGGCGATGCTCGCGGCCGAGGTCGCCGACCTTGTGGCGCTCGGAGTGAACCTGGAGCTCTCGGGCTTCGATGCTGGCGAGGTCGAACAGCTGCTCGCGGGCCAGGGCGACGGTGCGTCCTTCCCCGATGAGGCGCCTGAGCCGCCAGTCACCCCGGTCTCGCGCGCCGGCGATCTCTGGCGGATGGGCGACCACCGGCTGCTCTGCGGAGATGCGACCAGAGCGGACGATGTGGCCCGGGCGCTGGGCGGCGCGCTTGCAGACATGGTCTTCACCGACCCGCCCTACAACGTGGACTATCGCGCCGGGAAGCACGCCGCGATCGCGAACGACGATCTCGGCTCCGGCTTTGGGGCCTTCCTGCAGGCGGCCTGCGCTGCGTTCCTGCCCGTCACCAAAGGCGGCGTCTACATCTGCATGTCGTCGTCGGAACTCGGCACGCTGAAGTCAGCCTTCGAGGCCGCCGGCGGACATTGGTCGACCTATGTGATCTGGGCCAAGAACGCATTCACGCTGGGCCGGTCGGACTACCAGCGCCAGTACGAGCCGATCCTCTATGGCTGGCCGAATGGAGCGGATCGCTTCTGGTGCGGCGCGCGCGACCAAGGCGACGTATGGCGGCACGACCGGCCGGTGAAGAACGACCTGCACCCGACCATGAAGCCGATCTCGCTAGTCGAGCAGGCAATCCGCAACTCATCCAAAACGCGCGATCTCGTGCTGGATCCATTCGGAGGCTCGGGCACGAGCCTGATGGCTGCGGAGGCCACCGGTCGCAAGGCGGCTCTGGTCGAACTCGAGCCGGGCTATTGCGACGTCATTGTCCGGCGCTGGCAGGAGGCGATCGGTGGCGTCGCAATGCTGGAGGAGGGTGGCGCCAGCTTCGCCGAGATCGCCGCCCAGCGCGGCGTTGAGCTTCAGGCGGCCGAGTGATGAACCGCACCGCCCAGACACGGCAGGCCTCCCTCGCCGAGGCGCTGACGAACGTCATTCTCGGCTATCTGCTGGCGCTCCTGACGCAGCGGCTCGCCTATCCGCTGTTCGGTATCCACATCAGCCTCGCCGCCGACGGCGCGATTGCCGGGATCTTCACCCTGGTGTCACTCGCTCGATCCTACCTGCTACGGCGCTTGTTCGAGCGCCTGATGGTCGCGAGGTGAGGCGATGCGAGGTCGTAAGCCGAAGCCCACTGCGCTGAGGGAACTGGAAGGCAATCCGGGCAAGCGGCCGTACAATCCTCGAGAGCCAAAGCCGGTGCGAGGTGCGCCGAGCTGCCCTGCACATCTGAGCCCGACCGCAAAAGCTGAGTGGAAGCGCCTGATCGGTCAGCTTGTCCAGCTTGGCATGATGAGCCCGCTCGATCGGGCGGCGCTCGCCGCCTACTGCCAGACCTATGGCCGCTGGGTTGAGGCCGAGCGAAAGCTTCGGGAGACGCCGGCGCTCATCAAACTGCCCTCAGGCTACGTGCAACAGAACCCCTGGCTCGCCGTCGCCAACAAGCAGCTCGAGCTGATGGCGAAGATGATGGCCGAGATGGGCCTCACCCCTACCTCCCGCTCGAGGGTCCATGCCCAGCCCGCCACCAGCATGCCGAAACCTTGGGAGTTCGGGCGGAACAAGTTCGACCGTTCGCTCGGCGGGGGTGAAGCGCCGGACGAGTTCTTCGACTGAGGGCCACTTACCTCTGGAGAGCGACGTGAAAAAGGCCCTCAGCGCCCGCCTATCGCGCATCCTTTGGATGACGGCGCGACTGCGGCCCTCATCTGTGAGCGCTTTCGCCAGAGCAGCCTGATGCTCGGCTTGATGAACGACAATGCCGCTGCGAACGCCCGCACCGTTCACTCATCAGCACCACCAGCGCGTCGCAGGCGCGGCCCCCGCCGGAAGTTCATAAGGCGCCTTGAAGGCGCCATTGGTGATCACACATCTGTCTCCCCGTCGCATGTGTTGGATCAACCGCTGTCGGAGCCTCCAGCGCATCGATCGAACCCAACGGAACCGCAATGTGCGGAGATCGGAGATGACAACACTTGATAGCGTGCGCGGCTCTGACCGCGCACCTGGGGCGGCGAGCTACGGGGCCCTGTTTTCTCACCCGGATGAGGTGCTCGCCGACAATAGTTTAGACCCAACGCTCAAGCGTGAGTTGCTCGCATCCTGGGCTTCTGACGCACATGCTGTCGAACATGAACCGGCCCTAAGGCAGCTCGACAGCGGCGCGATCGTCAGGCTCGCGGAAATCCTTGCTGCGTTGCGCAGGCTGGATTCGGAAGGATTCGATCCAAGACGTGCAATTCGGTATGTTGGGCGGCGGAAATCGCTCCCCCGGACGGGCCCGCGCCGGGGGCTGCGGAAGAGCCCCGACGGTACCGACGATGACCCGCCGCCGCCGCCGGTGGCTGCGGCCCGGCAGATCGAGATGAAGGCAGCGTGAGCCGAGGAGTGAGGGCGCTGCGCCGGGTGCCCCCGGTTTTGTTAGCTCGAGTCTCTGGTCGCCGATGCGGCGCCGCCGCCCTGCGCCACGGCCGGCCTGCCCTGCTGTGCGCGCCACCTTCGGGGAACCGGCGGGCACGCCCCCGGAAGCGTCGTTCGTCGCGCTTGTCGTCTTGTGCGCCGTCTTCTCCCGGGGGGGGCGGGGCGGAGCTGCCGACCTGCCCCGAGCGCCAGAGGCTGCCTCCACTCAAAGCCCTGGAGTGCGCGATGCCCGTCGTGAACAACAGGGCTGCGGTCACACGCGTATGCTGCCTCCCTTTGCAGCGCCACCAGCGTACGTGAACTCTTGTGTCCGGGGCGGCGCTGACTGCATCGATCCAGCAGCCCGGCCGCTGGAGCCGACAGCCGCCACGCGCGTTCGTCCGGTCAGTGGTTCAGGAGCAGCGACCGTCTCGCGGTGTGAAATCCGTGCCGGGCTTCAGACGCCGGCAGTAGGCCGCCATCAGACGTGCGCACTCCTCGACGTCCCTCAGGCTTAGCAGCTCGCAAGGCGTGTGCATGTAGCGCAGCGGGACGCTGAGCAAGCCGGTGGCCATGCCCGCCTGATTGAGCTGCATGGCGCCGGCGTCGGTCGGGGTGGCGCCGGGCGCAACCCCGACCTGGTAGGGAATCTCCTCATCCCTCGCGGCCTCTCTGAGAAGCCTGAATACCACTGGATTGGTGTTCGCCCCCCGCGAGATCACGGGGCCCGCTCCGACATCGCAGCGGCCGAACTGCGGCTTGCTAACGCCGGGATAGTCGATGGCATGTCCCACATCGACTGCAAGGCCCGTCTGCGCCCCGATGCTGAAGGCCGATGTCTTCGCGCCTCTCGAGCCGATCTCCTCCTGCACGGTTGCGACCGCGTAGACCCCGACGTCCGGATCGATGCCGCCTTCTTTCCGAAGCAGGCGGAGCGTTTCGGCGACCACGAAGCAGCCGACCTTGTTGTCGAAAGCCCGGGCGGTGGCGCGGTCGCCGAGCAGCGGCTGGAACTCATGCTGAAAAGTCGCCACGTCGCCGAGCTCGATCAGCGCCTCCGCCTCGGCTCGCGAGGTGGCGCCGATATCAATCCAAAGCTCCTTGAGCTCCGGCTTCTTCTTGCGTTCCTCGGAATCGAGCAGGTGGATGGCCTTACGGCCGACGACGCCGGCCACCCGCTCCTTGCCATGTACCCAAACCCGCTGGCCCACCGGAATGACGCTGTCGTGGCCGCCGATCGGGCTGAAGTAGATGAGGCCTTCATCGCTGATGTGGTGCACGACGAAGCCGATCTCGTCCATATGCCCCGCGAGCATGATTTTCGTGCCGGCGCCCGGATTCAGCACCGCCGTCACATTGCCGTGCACATCGGTGCTGACCTGATCGGCGTAGGCTCCGGCGTAGCGTCGGAACGCCTCCGCGGCCGGTTGTTCGTACCCACTCGGCGAGGGCGCCGCCACCAGGTCTTTGAGGAAGTTCAGGGATTCCTGCCGCATCTCGGGCTCCGTCGCTCCGGCCGAATGTGGCGCAGCTGCAGGCAAAGGACAGGAGGCATTTGTCCTACGGGGTGGGGGCGACGAGGCTTGAAAGTGGTTGAACAGCCCTCCTTTGCTGGAAGCCGAGCGCGTTCCTTCGCGCAAGGCTCCTCACCCGCCGATCGCCAGAGCGACCAGGATGTTGATCAAGACTGCGCTGATGGTCAGAAGGATCAGCGTGACGAGACAGTTGCCGCTACCACGCGGTTTCACGATGTCTCGGTGGGACACGGTGGTAGATAACCTCACGAACTCTGACGCTTAACAGCGTAGGGCGCGGCTGAGGCGAGCCGACCGGCCACGGCTCAGCAGCCATTTAGACGATCATCGATGGCCGCGAGACGGGCTGCGGCCGCTGCACTGGCGCTCGCCATCGGCGGACGCCGGAAGGTCATCGATGAACGAATTGTTCCCGGGGGCAGTGAGGCTCACGAGCTAGGGAACTCGGTGATGCGCTGGAACAAACTGATCGGACTCAGGTTTTCCGCCCTCGTGAGGTGCGCATGCGCATGAAACTGTCCCGGACGGAGCGAGAGGTTCTTGAGAGACTCGCGTGCGGGGAGCGGCGACTGATTCTGGATGGAGCCGTGCTTTACGGTCTCGCCAGGGCGGGACTCACGGAGTGCGCGATCGACGGTTGGATCATAACGCGGTCCGGCCGCGAGGCTCTTCAGACAGCCTCCCAGGCCATGCCCGCTCCGCATCTACCAGCGAGCTCGCTTACAGGAGCTTTCGAGCAGCCGGTCCGCCAGTCCGAAGAAACCTTCCGCACACGCCGCGTGTTGATCGTCGAGGACGATTTCCTCGTAGGACGGCAGTTACGGCGCGAGCTGGAGGACCAGGGCGCGATCGTTCTTGGCCCGGCCGCGAATGATCGTGAGGCGCTGCGGATCGCGAATGACGCCGCCGCGCCCATCGACATCGCCCTTCTAGACCTCGATCTCAACGGCGTGAGCGCGGTGCCTGTCGCAATGGCTTTGGCCGATAGACGGGTCCCCACCGTCGTCGTGACGGGATGCGGCGCGCTCGACCTGCCGCCGCGTCTCAAAGATATCCCGATCTGCCACAAGCCAGCCAGCATCCGACAGATCGCGGCCGCGCTGGCGGTTTTCCATCAGCCTTAGCTCTCCCCTCGAGGCAACGGTTGCCGAACCTTCCGCGCCGCGTCGGCTTTCCGAAGGCTAGGACTGGGTAGATCGTCCACGTCACTTGACGACGCCCCCGCGGCGGCTTGGAGTCGCGGAGGGCTTTTGCCGCCGTTTGGCCCGTGGAACGAACGAATCCCATTCTCACGCGTAGTTTCTGCTGAGGGCGGGAACATGCGAAACCGACTTGTGATAGCCGACACCGGTCGCCTTGTCTGCGACGGTGGGGACCTTGGCCCAATTGAATATTCCATTTGGGTGTTAGGGGACGAGACGGAAGCCCATTGCAAGGCAGGAGGATCGCTAACCGGCCACGCCCTGCTAGCCGCTTTGGAGCCTTCTCAGACCGCCGAGATCATCACCTCGCGGTTCGGCCCCGTTCTGGTTCAGATCCACGAAGTTGACGACGACCGGCTCGAATTCAGGGTTACGAGTGGGTCGGTCGTGTTGGGCATTGATCCCCCAGAGGCACCCGATCTGCAGGGGCCCGCAGACCAGCGCTCCGCAAACCTCACCGCCTGGCGCGCGATCCGCAGCTGAGCCGTATCATTTATCGGCATCTGGCGCCAAATCGTTGGCCTCTGCGAGCTTCCCCTCGAGCGCGGCGGCGAGCCGAGCCAGTTCCTCCGGAAGCGGCTCCTCCAGAACGGCCACCATTCTCTCCGCGAGGATCGCGCCGATCGCCATTAGCGTGTCCCTGTCGATCTTTGTATCTGACATCCGCCGTCCGCCACGTATGGGGTCTAAGGCCTTGCTCTCCCGTGTCGTTCCGATACGACCGACGGGTCAGCGCCACCATCAGAGGCCAGCGAGAGTAAGCGGTGCGACCATCGCCAAGACGTCGAGACGACCGGCCACCGGCGCCGTGCCCCTTATTGGGTGACTGTCAGTCGCGGGTCAGCCACTACTTCGCCTGGAATAACTTCCAGGCCACAGTTGACGCCTCGGCAGGCTTTTGGCACCGCCGAACCTTGGAGTAAGGCTCCGGCAGGGCCGTCGCATCGTAGCCGGTGACGAACACGAACGGCACGTTGCGCTCAAGCAGCGTTGCTGCGACAGGCAGCGAGCACTCGCCTTTCAGATCGATGTCGAGGACAGCCCCATCCAGCCGCTCGGTTTTCGCGATCTGTAGGGCGGGCTGCAGTCCTGCCACCGGGCCAGCGATCTCGGCGCCTGCGGCCTCGAAATAGTTCACGAGGCCCCGGACGAGAAAATAATCATCCTCGACCAGCAGAATACGACGGCCCTTCAAGGGAGGGGTCGACGTGTTCACCGGTCGCGTCGTTCGGACGTCGCAATGGGCAGTTCGATTACGCAGCGCACGCCGTCCTCCCTGAGCTCGAAGCTGGTCTGCGCGTCTAGCGCATATGGCAAGGCCTCCTCGATCAACTCGCGTCCATAACCGCGACGGCTCGCGTTTTGATCCCGCGCGTCTCGTGATCCCTGCTCGACCCATTCAATTCGAAGAACAGACCTATCGCTGTTCCCCTCGGCTGAAGTGGTCAACCACTTGACGCTCAAACGGCCGGCGTCAGTCGCGAGCGCCCCGTACTTGCGTGCATTCGTGGCGAGTTCGTGAAGGGCGAGCGCGAGCGTCTGGATTGTTGAGCTTTCCAGGAGGGCTTCCGGTCCTCCCAGTTCGACCCGGTCGCCCAGAGCGTCAGCTGCGAGCGCGGCGAGTTCGAGTTCAATCAGCCTGCGAATGTCGACCGGTTCGTGTTCTGCTCCCGAAAGCAGTCCCTGGACGCGAGAGAGCGCGGCGATCCGGCTCGTGAAGTGGTTGCTGAAATCGTCCAAGGAGGCTGAGTTGTCAGCCGTCTGCATAGCGATCGAGGACACGATACCCAGCAGATTGCGTGTGCGATGCTGAAGCTCCTTCACCAGGACTTTCTGAGCGTCCTGCAGCTTTCGAAGCTCATCAATGTCGGTTGAGGTCCCGAACCACTCCCGGAGGCCCTCCGCTCCTGTCGCAACCGGCGACGCTCGAATGGCGAACGAACGGTAGCCTCCGCTTGTGGCCTCGCGAATCCGCCACTCTGCTTTCAAGTGGGCTTGTTGGCTGGCCTCGTTCCAGGAGCGGAGCGCAACGCTGCGATCGTCGGGATGAACAGCCTTCAGCCACCCGAGTCCGATGCTCTCGTCCTGTGACAGATTAGTGTACTGGGTCCACTGGGGGCTGGACCATAGCCAGTCTCCGCCGTCGGCCGACCGCCACACCATCTGCGGGATGGCCTCAACAAGCGTCTGCAGCTGTCTGCGGCTCTTCTCGAGGGCGATTTCAGCCTGATGACGCTCAGTGACGTCCTGCCCGATCTTCACCGAGCCATGGAATTTGCCGCCGGCCTCGCGCAAGGAGGTAGAAGCTCCCTGGATGAACACCCGGGAGCCATCCTTCCGCAGATGCCATCGCACGTCAGGGGCCACGCCGTTCAGACGGGCGGTTTCGAGCTCGTTTTCGTGTTCCCCTTTCGCGCGGTCCTCAGGAGTGAACGTGATGCTGGTGGATTGTCCATGCACCTCTTCAGCGGTCCATCCGAAGACTGCTTCCGCTCCGGGAAACCAGTGTGTGATCAGACCCTCTGCGTCAGTGACGAAGATCGCGTAGTCCCGCACGCTCTCGACGATGAGCTGGAAGAGTTCTCTGGCCTCGCGCAGGTCCGTCACCTTCCGCAGCCGGTCAATAACCGGCCCGAGGATTGTAGCGTAGGTGCGAAGGAATTCGGTCTCTGCGTCCCCGAATTCGCGCGCCTCAATGCTATCGACCTGCAGAAGGCCGAAGGCGCGCCCGCCCGGGAGCAAAATGGGCACGTTGGCGAGGGAAATCACGCCCGCGTCCTTCATGAACTGCGGGATCTGGAAACGATCCTCTCTCCGGATGTCCTGCGAGAACACCGGGCGGCCCGCCCGAATAGCGAAGGTTTCTGAGGAGTCCTCATGCATCGGCAGGCGCACCGTTCCAACGATTTGGGCATGCCATCCGACCCCCGCGCGGACGAACAGCGTCTTGCTATCGTCCTCGATCTCCAGGACCTTCGCGCGGCCCGTTCCGAGAGCGTCAGCGACCAGGCGGCACGCCTCGGCGAGCACTTCATCCAGGTCGTCGCTGCGCAACGCGAACTCGCCGAAGCGGCCGAGCACCTGCTGCCGCTTCGTCATCTCTGCAAGATTGGGCATCGGGCCTCTCGATCCATGACCGAACTGGCGCAAAAGAGGCCTGGGGCAAGCAGCTCGGGCCGTCGGGCCGCTCCGGTGGAGCCGCGGGCGCTTTTCTGCGCGGGTTTGAAGCGTCGGCGAGTACCTCGGATCGGCCGAGCGGGTAGGGCGCTCCCGCGCCATTTCGCCGGGGGGGGGGCAGCGCGAGCGCAACGAGGTTCAGCGCCAAAATAGGCCAGATCTTAAACATCGGGCCAAGCGGGTCCAGCCAGAGTTCCGGCAGGATCGCCGTTCCCGCCGCGGCATAGAACAGCGAGATGGCGATCGCCGCGTAGAGCGCCATTCGCGCGGTGCGCCTGAAGGCTATGCCGATCCCGATCAAAAGGTCCGCAAGCCCGCCGGCGATGACGGAAGGGCCGCTGAAGCCGCCCGCGCCGCCGCGCTCCATCACGGCTGCGAGGCTAACCGAGACGCTCCTCGGGTGCGCGCCAGTCAGGCGCATCCACTCGCCCGGGTTCCCGACCGCTCCCCGTACGATCTCGCGCTGCGCCGTGCTGCGCATCGGTGGACGCCAGCCGAACAGGCTAACAAGGTCGCCGAGGCGGTAGAGCGCTGAGGCCAAGGCCGGCGGCAGCGGGATGACGCGGGCCCGGCCTCATCCCGAGCCAGCCGCGATAAGCTTGCACGCTCTGCGGGGACGCGACCCGGCCGGAGGACGTGGAGAAGACGCTCGGCGGCGCGCTGGCCGACATGGTCTTCACCGATCCTCCCTACAACGTGGACTACCGTGGCCGTCGGCATGCCGCGATCGCAAACGACGATCTCGGCTCCGGCTTCGGCGCCTTCCTGCTTGCGGCCTGTTCGGCGTTCCTCCCGCAGGTGAAGGGTGGCGTCTACATCTGCATGTCTTCGCCGGAGTTGGGCACGCTGAAGGCGGCCTTCGAAGCCGCGGGCGGGCACTGGTCGACCTTCATCGTCTGGGCCAAGAACGCCTTTACCCTCGGCCGCTCCGACTATTAGCGGCAGTACGAGCCGATCCTCTATGGCTGGCCCAAGGGCGTGGACCGCTTCTGGTGCGGGGCGCGGGACCAGGGCGACTGTGGCGGCACGACAGGCCGACGAAGAACGACCTCCATCCCACGATGAAGCCGATCGCGCTGGTGGAGCAGGCGATCCGCAACTCCAGCAAGACCCGCGATGTGGTGCTGGATCCGTTCGGCGGGTCCGGCACCACGCTGATGGCGGCGGAGGCGACCGGCAGGAAGGCCTGTCTGGTGGAGCTGGAGCCCGGCTTCTGCGACGTCATCGTCCGGCGCTGGCAGGAGGCGACCGGCGGAGTGGCGACCCTGGAGAGCGGCCAGACCCTTGCCGAGGCCGCCTCGGAGCGCGGCGTTGTTCTGCAGCAGGAGGCGGCGGAGTGAGCCTGCGCCCGAGCCAGTCAAGGCGCGGCTCCTTCGCCGAGGCTGTGGCCAACGTCGTCTTGGGCTACCTGCTTGCGCTCGTCACCCAGCGCCTCGCCTATCCGCTGTTCGGCATCCACACCACCCTCGCCTCCGACAGCGCCATCGCGGGCATCTTCACGGTCGTCTCGCTCGCCCGAAGCTACGTGCTCCGCCGCCTGTTTGAGCGTCTTGGCGGAGCGAAGTGACATGCGCGGCGCGCCGACCTGTCCGGCCCACCTGTCGCCGACTGCCAAGGCCGAGTGGAAGCGGCTGGTCGGCCAGCTCGTCACCCTCGGCATGATGAGCGACGTCGATCGCGCCGTCCTCGCCGCCTACTGCCAGACCTACGGCCGCTGGGTCGAGGCCGAACGACGGCTCGCCGAAACTCCGGCCCTGATCAAGTTGCAGACCGGCTACGTCCAGCAGAACCCCTGGCTCGCCGTCTCCAACAAGCAGCTCGAGCTCATGGCCAAGCTCATGTCGGAGATCGGCCTGACGCCGGTCTCCCGGTCGCGGGTCAATACGAAGCCGGCGACGTCGTACCCGAAGCCCTGGGAGTTCGGTCAGAGCAAGTTCGACGGGCTGCTCGGCGGGCGCAAGCCGGATGAGTTTTTCGATGATTGAGCGCGCCATAGCCGATTGGCCCCGGCTGGCTTAACACGCAATCCGCTAGGAACGCGCGACCCGATGTCAGAGCGCTTTCTAGTCAGCCTCCACCGCCGCTTAGCGTTACAAGCAGACGCCCAGTAGAAAGCGGACGATCCTGTCACTCGCACCTGCATGAGTTTGCGCTGGCCGAAGAGCGCTCAGGCCATCGCCCGAACCTGCGCCTTAGCTGCCCTTGTGCTGCGAGCAGGCGACGAACCAAACAGCCGGCCGTACTCGCGGCGGTCATCCCCGCCTGAGCCGGGCACGTCGGGGTTCTCTGTCGACATCGCTGTACTCCGCCTGCACCGCGACCCGTGGAATGAGCCTAGCGTCGGACCGCCTGACATCGTCCGCATGGGCTGCTGGTCAAGGCAGTGCACCGGGAGCTGTAGCGGGGGTAAACGCCGCTCGACGACTGAAGCGCCGGCGGAAGCAGCGGGCCGTTGGCCCGCCACCATGAATACCGTGTCGCAGGATAGCACCGGGGACCTTGCGCCTCACCACCAGAACAGAGTGTCTGCATGCGCGTCGATGTGTTATCGTCGGGCCCGAGTTACCGGGGAACGATCGAGTTCCGAATCTGATCCGGCCGCCACGCTGCTGTAGTGAGGCCGCGAGGGGTCGTAGGATCACTGATGTCGAAAATCGAAGCGTTTCCGCGGGCGGCACGTAAGCTGAGCGAGTACGAAAGTCTCGTTGCAGCCGGCGCCGACACGCTCAACGCCCTTCCTGTCGCCGTCTGCCTCTGCGACGCGCAGGGCTGGCTCGTTCGATACAACGCTGAGGCGGCCGAGCTTTGGGGGCGACCGCCCTCGCTGGGGGAAAACGGTGCTCGCTTCTGCGGCTCTCACCGCCTTTTCCTGACGGATGGTACGCCGCTGGCTTTCGAGAACTGCCCTGTGGCAGCGACCGTTCAAACGGGAGTCGCCACGCGCAACGCCGAGGTCATTCTCGAGCGGGCAGATGGCTCGCGCTTCTTCGCACTCGTTAACGCTCGTGCGCTCAGAGACGACACCGGCAGAGTTCAAGGTGCGATAAGCTGCTTCCAGGACATCTCCGCCCAGCGGGCCTCGGTCGAGGAGCTGCGGCGCGCTAACGCTGATCTGCAGGACTTTTTCAACAACAGCGCAGTTGGTCTTCACATCGTCAGCGGTGATGGCATCATTCTGCGCGCTAACGAGGCCGAACTGGCCCTACTCGGTTACTCGCCCGAGGAATATTTCGGCCGTCACATAGCGGAATTCCATGTGGATGCGCCGGTCATCCGCGATATCCTGCATATTCTGGCCGCCGGCGGGAAGTTAGAGGCCCATCCAGCGCGCCTTCGGGCCAAAGATGGATCAATCAAACATGTCGTGATTACTTCGAATGGCCGGTTCGAAGATGGAAAGTTCGTAAACACCCGCTGCTTTACAATTGATGTAACCGGTCGGCGCGATGCGGAGACAGCGCGGCGTGAGAGCGAGGAGAGACTTTCGGCGACGTACGAGGCCGCCACCATTGGAATCGCAGAAGCCGATGCGGACGGCCGGCTCCAGCGCGTAAACGATGCCATCTGCAAAATGCTCGGCCGGTCACGTGCCGAGCTTTTGGCGATGACTTTCCTCGATTATACCCACCCTGACGATGCAGAGGAGGACGCGGCTCTATACGCGCGCCAAGTCTCCTGCGGCCTAGACAGATACACGGTGCGCAAGCGAGCGGTGAAGCCCGATGGCTCGATCGTTCATCTTGACGTTCATAGCTCGTCGGTAAGGGACGCCTCCGGCGCATTCCGCTACGGGGTGCGGGTGATACAAGACGTTACGACAGCCAAACACTTGGAAGACCGCATTCGCGAGAGCGAGCGGTACATGCGAGACCTTCTCGAGTGTCTTCCGGCTGCGGTGTATACGACTGACGCGGCAGGACGAATTACATTCTACAATCGGGCTGCCGTCGAAATGGCAGGCCGGACCCCGCAGGTCGGCGACATGTGGTGCGTATCCTGGCGGTTGTTCAATCCAGACGGTAGCCCACTTCCGCACGACGAATGCCCCATGGCGGTCGCCTTGAGAGAAAATCGAGCGGTACGCGGTGCTGAAGCTATTGCAGAGCGGCCCGACGGCACGCGCGTCCCTTTTATCCCATATCCAACGCCTCTTCATGACGCCGACGGGACGTTGATTGGTGCGATAAACATGCTTGTCGACATCACCGAGCGCAAGCGTGCAGAAAACGGTCAGAAAACCCTAATTGATGAACTTAACCACAGGGTCAAGAATACGCTCGCTACGGTGCAGTCGCTAGCGGCTCAAACGGCGCGTCATGCGGAGAGTCCGAAGGATCTCTACATCCGATTTGAGGCAAGACTCCTTGCACTGTCGCGAGCGCATGATCTTCTGACGAAACGACATTGGGGGGATGCCCCCCTCGATGCGCTTGCGCGTGAAGTGCTGATCCCTGTCGTTGGCTCCTCGCCCGGCCGCATCTTGATCGATGGTGCGCCGATCGAGGTCAGCACCAGAGTTGCGCTCAATCTCACGATGACGCTCAACGAACTCGCGACCAACGCTCTCAAATATGGGGCTCTTTCGGCCGAGGCGGGAACTCTTTCCGTCGCCTGGCGCCTTCAACCACAACGGAATGGAACGTGCCTTATCCTAGAATGGCGCGAGATGGGTGGGCCGCTCGTGACGCCGCCAACGCGCCGCGGCGTTGGCACTCGCCTTATGGAGGGTTGTATCGAGCGCGACCTGGGTGGTGAATTCGAGCTCGCATTTGATCCTGATGGCGTCTCCTGCCGCATCTCGTTCCCTATTCTAACGGAACACGGATGATCGAATTCTCTGGCGTTAGAGTGCTGCTCGTCGAGGACGAGGGCACTGTTGCAATGATGATCGAGGACATGCTGGCGGAGCTCGGATGCGAGCTCGTGGCTTCAGTAGGAAGCCTTGCGAAGGCACTTAGGATCGCAAGCGACGAGCAGATCGACGTTGCGATACTCGACGTCAACGTGGCCGGAGAACCGGTGTTTGTAGTAGCGGAAGTCCTGCGCGGTCGCGGGGTCCCGATACTATTCAGCACGGGTTACGGTGCAGTCGGGATTGGAGCGGAATTCAATCGCTACCCCGTGTTGAATAAACCTTTCTCGCAGAGCGAACTGCAGCATAAACTTGCGCTCACTCTCAAGCGTGATGTCCAATCCTGTGAGCCTACTTAAACGCCTCCTGCTAAATCTTGAGAGGGTCTAACCGATAATGTGAGGCTCGGCGATCAACGGGCGTTCAGACGATCTGGCGCTCGACGCGTCCTGCTTCGCGCCCCGGCCGGCGATCCTCAGCGCGTCATCCGGCAACGGCCGCTGTAGCGCCTTCGCCTCGCTCCAGTCCGCCCGCAGCCAGACGTGGATCTCCTCGGCTGTCGCGAGGATCATCGGCATCACCTTGGGATGGATCAGAGCCACCACCGTGTTCGGCTCGCTCGTGAGGAAGCCGTAGAGTCGCAAGTGACCTGGCCTTCCGAAGCGCCCGCGTCGTCATCGCTCAGGCATGAGGCTTCCGAGCGCCGCGAGCAGATCGCTCTTCAGAATCGGCTTTTCAAGCCGGAGGCGGTCTTCGTGGCCTTCATGGCGGCCGCCATTCACGTCCCCCGTAGCGAACAAGAACGGCACGCCCATCTGCTTCAGCAGGTCCGCAACCGGATATATGGTCTCGCCATCCCCAAGGCTGATGTCCAGGACGGCCGCGTCGATCGCTTCGCCCGTTTGAATCAGATCGAGCGCATCACTTACTGTCGGTACGGGTCCGATCACCACTGCGCCGGACTCCCGGAGCCACTCCATCATCTCGGCCGCGATCACGTACTCGTCCTCGACCAACAGGATGCGACGCCCTGCTAACGGCAACGAGTACTCAGACATTGCCGGTTACCTCGGACCAACTGGAAAGCGACATCATCCTCGAAATGCCTGATCAGCCGAGCCGTAGGTCGATTCTGCAGCGAACGCCGTCATCCGAGAGCGAGTAGTCGGTCCGCGCTCCCAAGGCGTAAGACAGCGCGTTCTCGATCAGCTCACGCCCGAAACCCCGGCGCGTCCTGTTTTCAACCGGCACGTCCACGCCGGTCTCAGTCCAGGTGAGAATTAAGCGGCGTGCCCGCTCACCATCCGGAACGACAGTCCACGCAACCGCCAGTTCGCCCTTTTCGCCCTCAAGAGCCCCGTACTTCACCGCGTTAGTCGTTAACTCGTGTATCGCGAGCGCGAAGTTCTGCACCTGCTGCGCTGTGAGGTGCACGCTGGGCCCGCCGAGGGTCACCCGTGGCGGCCTGATATCGGCGTGGGCCGCGAGTTCCGCGCGCACCAGAGCGCCAAGCTCGACGGTGTCGCTGCCGAACCGGCTGAGAAGACCCTGCGCTCGGCCGAGCGCTTGCAGACGAGTTTCAAAGCTCGCCACGGAGCCGCCTGATCTGAGGGTCCGCGACGCCACGGCTGTGATGACGCCGAGAAGATTGCGGCTGCGATGCTGTAGCTCCGCAACCAGAACCTCCAGCCGAGTGGCGGTCGCTTTCTCCTCCGTTACGTCCGTGGCTATGCCCGCGACCCGCTGGACCTGGCCAGCCTCATCACGCAGAGGGAAGTCAGTGTTCTGAATCCACCGAATCTCTCCGTCCCGCGGGCGCACGATTCGGAATTCATGCCGGACGCTCTCCCCAGAGCGCACGCGCTCGATGAAGGAGAGGGTGCGCTCGCGATCTTCGGGATGGATCAGGTTTCTCCAGCTGCTGAACGTGTCGTCCTTCGTAGCGCTCTCGAGAGGCTCGCCATAAATCCTCTCGTAAGCGGGGCTGAGAAATTCCAGTTGAAGGGTCTTGGCGTCCCTAATCCAGAGCACGTCCGACGAGGCGTCTGCGAACTTCCGGAAGCGATCTTCCGTCTCGCGCAATTGTTCTTCTTTTTGCCTGCGCTCGGTGACATCCTGCCCTATCTTCAGGAACCCTTCAAGTTTGCCGGCCTCGTCATGAATGGCTGTGACAGAGCCTTCGATGAATACGAGCGCTCCGTCCTTGCGGGCATGCCATCGCACGTTCGGTGCCCAGCCGTCGCGGCGAGCCGTCTCGACCTCCTTTTCGGGCTGGCCGGCCTCCCTGTCTTCCCGCGTGAACAGGACAGCTCCCGGCTGGCCCTTGATTTCGTCGGCCGACCACCCGAAGACAGATTCCGCTCCCGGCAGCCAGTCCGTGATGCGATCCTCAGCGTCCGAGAGGAAGATGGCGTAATCGCGCGCGGTCTGCACTATCAGCCGGAACCGCTCTTCCGCTCCGCTCATCTCCCGCATCTTGAGCAGACGGTCGATGACCGGGCCGAGAATTATGGCGTAGGTGCGCAGGAACTCGGTGTCCTCCTCGCCGAACTCGCGCGGCTCGGTGGCGTCAACCTGAAGCAAGCCATAAGCGCGGCGCCCCGGAAGGAAGACCGGCACGTTGGCTAACGCAACGATCCCCGCCTGCTTCATGAAGTCGGGGATATCGAACCGTTCCTCCTCCCGGACGTCCTGCATAATGATCGGCCGGCCTGCCTCGATCGCGAACGTCTCGGAGGAGCGCTCACCCATGGGTATGTGAACCTGGCCAACGACGGCAGAAGGCCAGCCCACCCCCGCCCGCACGAACAGGCGCTTCGTCGCGTGCTGGATTTCCAGAACCTTGGCGCGATGTGTGCCTAGCGCTCGCCCAACGAGAGAGCAGGCCCTCGTCAGCACCTCGTCGAGATCTTCGCTCTCCAGAGCGAACTCGCCGAACTGCGCCAGCGCCCGCTGGCGCTCCACCATCCGCTCTAGTTCCGACATCGCCTCTCCTGCATCTGGGTCTAGTCTGCCGCGGGCGCGGCCTAGACTAGCGGCCCCGCCCTTGGATCCGGATGCTCCGCGGTCAGCCGCGCTCGTGCTTGACCGAGGGCCTCCGACGGCCTCCCACACCGGCGCCCCCGGGCGTCACAACAGGCTGAAGCTCGGGCGAGCGATCATCAGCCAGAAGATGCCCAGGACCGCTGCGAAGGCCGGAAAGCCGAACGCAAACCAGGACCAGAATAGGCGATGATAGGCAGGGGGCAGAGCCATACCCTGTTCGGCGGCGTCCGCCGCTAGGTTGCGCATACGCATCTGCATCCACACCACGGGAAGCCAGAACGCGCCCGTCACCAGGTAGAGTAGGATAGAAAGCATGATCCAGCCATCGGTCAGCGGGTAGCCGACGACCCAGGCAAGCGCCACGCCCGTCACTGGCTGAAGGATCACCGCCGTTGTGGTGAAGAGGAAGTCGGCCAGCACAACGGTTCGGGCGGTTGCGGCGATCACGCCCGCGTTGCCAGTGCGGTGCGCGATCAACATGAAGAATGCAATGCCGGCGCCGGTCCCCAACAGGACCGCCGCCCCGATCACATGCAGATATTTGAGCGCGAGGTAGAGCATCAGCGGTCCGGGAGCAGCGCGAGCGCAACGAGGTTCAGCGCCAAAATAGGCCAGATCTTCAACATCGGGCCAAGCGGGTCCAGCCAGAGTTCCGGCAGGATCGCCGTTCCCGCCGCGGCATAGAACAGCGAGATGGCGATCGCCGCGTAGAGCGCCATTCGCGCGGTGCGCCTGAAGGCTATGCCGATCCCGATCAAAAGGTCCGCAAGCCCGCCGGCGATGACGGAAGGGCCGCTGAAGCCGCCCGCGCCGCCGCGCTCCATCAGCGTAACGCCTGCCTCGTAACCCGGGCCGATCGAGGTCAGGCCGGTCGCGATCCAGAACAACGAGAAGACGCTGAACACCACGGGCTTGAGGAAGTAGAGCGAGGCGAACCAGCGCTCCTGAACGCCGGCCGGCTCGGCTGCGAGGCTAACGGAGACGCTCTTCGGCTGCACCCCGGTGAGCCGCATCCACTCTCCCGGATCTCCGACCGCTCCCCGCACGATCTCGCGCTGCGCCGTGCTGCGCATCGGTGGACGCCAGCCGAGCAGTCCAACGAGGTCGCCCAGGCGGTAGAGCATGGAGGCCAAGGCCGATGGCAGCGGGATGACGCGCGCCCTCGGGAGGCCGAGCCAACCGCGATAAGCCTGCACGATCTCCACCAATGAAAGTGGTTCGGGCCCGGCGAGTTCGAGTGCGACCCGGCTTGGCGCTCCAGGGAACAGGAAGAACAGGATCGCGTCGGCAACGTCGTCGAGATGCACGACCTGAAGGGGACCGGTTCCCGGCATGGCCGGAAGGACGGGCAGACCCGCGAGCCCCCTGATCAGGGCGCTGCCGCCATACGCCCGGCGGCCAAGAACCACCGAAGGCCGCAGGATGATCCATTCAAGGGCGCTCGCCATGAGAGCCCTGTCACCGTCGATCTTTGCGGCGGAGAACGCGCTCGCAGCGCCTCGATCCACCCCGACAGCGGAGAGGTGGACGACCCGCCGGACGCCGGCCTCTGCGCAGGCGCTGGCGAGCGCGGCGACGGAGTCGGCGAAAACGCTCTTCACGTCCTCCCCCGGGGCGTCCTGCAGCGCGCCCGCGCAGTTCACAACCGCGTCTATCCCCGCGAGGTGCGGAGCCCAATCGGTCGAGGCTTTGCACCCCGCGATGTCCAGCGATAGCCAGCGCGCTTGCGGGAACCGGCGGCTAGCCTGATCAGTCCGTCTGGCGACGCCGGTGACCTCGAAGCCGCCCGCGATCAGTCGAGCGATCACCTCGGATCCGATAAGCCCGGAGCCTCCGATAACGAGCACGTTCATCGAGCTGTCGGCGCCGCGGTTCATGTTTTACGTCCGGACCCCATCCGAGGAAAGGTTGCCTTCGAAGAAGCAGCACCTAAGCGGCTCCCCATCTTCTCGAAGTGGATCGGCACGTCAGCTGTTCCGGCTCGGTGCATCGAGGGCGGGGCCGGTGCATAGAATCGTCCGCCGCGCACGTGTCAGCTCGGCGAGGATTAGAGCCGTCGCCGCGCCCCAGATCGCGTGAGCTGCGATCATCAGCGCCGTGCGCGACGCCGGATGTCTCGACGGCGGTGTGAGGATCCTAGCCCAGGGGACCCACCCCAAATAGCTCCCGGCCCATATGGCTATTCCGCCGCCCGCAGCCGCCGCTGGTTTAATCCGAGGCGCCAGGGAGGCGAGCAAGGCGCCCGCTATCCCTCCGTAGATGAAATGACCAAGCATCGCCAGATCCTTCGCCCCCTCCTGGCTCCGGACCTCGAAGGCGGCGTCTACAATCTCCTTCGGCGGCAGCGGATATCTGAACTTCAGAGGCAGAGAACGGTGCATGCGGGTCATCGAGAGGGTCATGACGGCGGTCGCGGCGCATCCCGCAAGGCCCCCGAGGAGCAGACGAGTGCGAAATTCGTTGCCCAAGATGGTCCTCCGCGCCCTGCAAGGCCACCAGCCCAATCCGGAAGCAGCAAAATCAGATCTAGAGCCAGCCATCCGCTGGACAACCTAAGACCGGCACACGAGAACGCGCATAGCGATCGAGCAGTGCGCCGAATTTCCAACATCTCGCACTTCCCTTCACGCTGAGGCAATGACGCGAAAGGCTGTACCAAGCGCTCGCGGCGTCCTCTGTTCACAGAGGCGCTGATCAATCGGCAGCTCGACCGCCTGATGAATTATGACGATGTGGCCGAGCGGCTTCGCCAGCACCATCGCGAGACCGAGGTTCAGATCGAACGGCTGGAGACGATTCTTGACTCCCTCGGAGAGAGTCACTCGTCGCTCAAAGACGTAGCTCTATCGATGAGCGGCAATCTCGCTGCCCTGGGCCACAGCATAGCCGGCGACGAGATCCTCAAAAACACTTTCGCTAACTTCGCTTTCGAGAACTTTGAGGCTGCAAGCTATCGCTCTCTCATTGCGATGGCGGAAGCAGGGTCCTTCACCAATGCGCTGGAGCCATTGAAAGCGACCCTTGGGGGAAGAGCTAGAGATGGCGTCTTGGGTCGAAAGCAGGATTCCCGCGATCACCACGAGGTTCCTCGCGCTCTCGGCGGCTGGCGAGAAGGCTGACCGCTGAGACAACCGGCTGTCAGGACACGCGGCGGCGCACGGAGAGCTCCGGGGCCCGAAAGGACCGCTGGCTCCACGCTCCCGCGCCTCCAGGGCAGCCGGAGGCAGACGATTTCTCCGCCGTGCCACTCCTCAGGAGATGGATCAGGTGATCGGTTGCGCATGACGCTCGGAGGGCTAGGATGCGCCTTCACCTGAGGAGGGCACCCTATGTCCTACACAGTGATCGCCGAGATCGGCGGTGCGCCTGAAGCCACTGTCACGGTCACATCGCTCGATGCAGTGCGACTGGTCCGAGAGTACGTGAAACGCGGCAAGGCAGAGGTTATCGTTGAGGTTCCGGATGGCAGGGAGTTATCGCCAGCCGAATTCGAGACCTATGCTTCTGAGCGTAGCCCAGCGCCGCCGGGCAAGACGGACTAAGGCTGCACGCCGCCCGAAGGCCTATTCTGGCCGCCGCTAGTGCGCGGCCTCGTTTCGCAGGGTGGCGCTGTGAGGAGGAAGTCGTCTGCGTTAGCCGCATCATCGCGCCGCGGTGAAGCCGCATAATCGTTCACTACATCTCCAGAGCCCAAAGGAGCAGCAGGTCAGCGTCGTCACCGGCTTTCGTCCGAAGGCGCCGAGCGTGAGGGTAGGCAGCCTTATCGCGAGCTTAGTACCGGCTGACCTCCCGTTGCCCCCGGGCGCTTCTGCCTCAGCGAGGGCGGTATCGTTGAAGCCGGTTAGTCTTAGACGGCGGGCTCGGTGATGACGCGGAACGCCGTCAGGACGCCTGCGCCGAAGGTGAGCGTGAGTGGCACGTCGGGCGAGTCGCGGCCTCGCGCGATGAGGATGCGACCAATGCGGGGATTGTTGTTCCGGGGGTCGAACATGTGCCAGTGGCCGTCAAGAAAGACCTCCATCCACGCCGCAAAGTCCTGCGGAGCGTGAGGCGGCGGGAGGCCGATGTCGCTGACATAGCCTGTGCAGTACCGCGCTGGAATATTCAGGCACCGGCAGAAGGTAATCGCCAGGCGGGCGTAGTCTCGGCAGACGCCCTTCCGCTCATCGAACGCCTCGACGGCGGTGCGTGTCGCGCGGGAGAACTCGTAGCCAAAGGTGATGTGGCGATTCACTTAGTTGCAGATCGCCTCGACCCGTGCCCAGCCAGGCGGCGCTTGGCCGAACAAGCTCCACGCGAGGTGTGAAAGGCGATCCGTCTCGCAATAGCGGCTGCCCAACAGGAAAAGCAACGTGTCCGCAAGAAGTCGCTCGACCGGGATCTGCTGTGCGCCAGGATCGCTCGCGTCCCAGAGGCCGAGGTCGCGAACAACGGTCTCCGTGCTCAGCGCAAAGCGGCCGGCCGGCGCAATGACGCGGTTGCACCAGTTGCCGAAGGTGTCCCGGTAACCTTCGATGTGCGCGGCGGGACTGGTGACGAGGTAGTCCGGCCGCTCAAGGTCGGACACACGCGACGAGTGGACGTTGAGGGTCACGATCATCGGAGTGACTTGCCCGAAGTCATAGGTCATTTCGCAGCCGACGCGAATCCGCATGCATTCTCCTCCCTCAGCGCGCGATCCCGGCCGATCGGGCGACGGCGACAGGGCGACTGGTTTGCGAGATAGACCGCAGATGAGAAAACCGACGGGCCAATTCCGGTTCAGAGCTCAATCCGAAGAACGACGTGTATTGTTATGTCTGCGGAAGGGCCTGACCCGGCACGTGCACGCTGTGTGACCCCGCGACTTTCAGACACCGAACGCGTAGCGAACAGGGTAGCGCTCAGGTTCAAGGCCTCGCGAGTTCCTCCAACTCCTCCAGGCTCAGGGTCCAGCCATCCCCAGCCACGATCGTGACCTTGAGTCCACGGTCACTGACGTGTGTCCGCGCCACCCTCAGCGCGTCGAGCACGGACGAAACGCTTACAATTGCCGCTTTCTGGCCGGCGGTGGCGACTATCCTGTAAGACATCAAGGATCCTCGCATTAGACCTCTTGCATGTGGCCTGAACATCCCTGCTTCGAACATGATCCGCCGGCTCGCAGGCCTCCTGTAGCGGCCTCAGCGGATCGCCTTGCAACCACCCCTTGTGGAACCGTCGTTCAGCACCACATTGAGTCGATCGGCTCCCTCCACGGGCACGGGCCGACTGAGGGCCGTCACCGCTCCCGCCAAAGCCGGGAGCGCTCATGCACGCGACTAAGCCGCAAGTTTCCGCTAATCGGATCCTCCGTGCTCTGCCTGACGCGGAAATGGAGCGGCTATGGTCAAAGTTGATCAGGGCCGAGCTCCCCTTCAAGAGCGTCCTCTGGTCCGCCGGGGAGCCGGTCACCGGCATTCACTTTGTCGAGGCGGGCACCGTCTCCATGCTCGCAGCAATGAGCGACGGAGCGCAGACTGAAGTGGGGCTGGTCGGCCATGAGGGCGTAGCCGGCGTGTCTGCGTTCCTTGGGGCTCCGACCTCGCCCTTTGAAGCGCTGGTCCAGGTTGAAGGCGCCGCGCTGCGCCTACCCGTTTCATCGCTGCGGGCTGCTTTGACGGATGCCCCTTCGCTCATGCCGCTGATCCTCCGGTACGTCGACTCGTACCACTTCCAAGTCTCGCAGACCGCCGCCTGCAATGGCCGGCATCAAATCGAGCAGCGCCTCGCTCGTTGGATCCTGATGACAGACGATCGGGTCGGCGGCCATGACTTCTCGATGACGCATGAGTTCATGTCGATGATGCTCGGGGTGCAGCGTCCTGGAGTGTCTCTTGCGCTCGCCGCACTGAGGCATGCAGGACTCGTTCGGCACGAGAAGGGAAGCATGCGCGTGCTCGACCGAACAGGCCTCGAGGCGGCCGCCTGCGAATGCTACGAAATGGTGCGCAGGCGTTTCGAGTGGCCCGCTAGACCTTCTGACGCTTAGACGCGGCAGGTTCGCTACCGAACAGCCAAGCCGCGGGCAGGTTCTATGGTGCCAGGGACAAACGCTCCCGGAGGCTCCAATGAGAGCTCGGCTCGACACAGAAACCATCGCCGACGAGAAGATTAGGCAGGCTGTCGCCTTCGCGATTGATCATCAGGTCACACTCGACGCCCGCTTTCTGGCCGACCTGATTGCGCAGTCCCAGGGGGTGAACGCCTCCGCCCAGCAGATCGCCGGCTGGCTGGCCGAGGCGGCCGTAGCCGCTCGCGTGCCGGTAATGCTCTGAGCCTGTGACGAACCGCTCAACTTATCCGTCAAAGGGCAGGCACTCATTGCCTTTAGGGTCATCGGCGGAGACGGGTCCTCGCCACTCGCAGTCGCTTGCCCGCGCTCTCGACAGGTTACCGGCTGAAGCCATGCGCCGAGACGGGTCTGACCACGAGGCCCGACGGAATGGCGGCGGCCGTGGCTCACGACGGCAGCGGATCGTGGCGATTCTCGCGCGGGCCTGGCTGATTGCCTGAGCTTCGACGACCGCGCGCTGGCCTTTCAACCCCGCCCCGCCGAGTGCGGGGGGTTGCACGCCTCGCGAACGCCCCATTTCGCCGGATGAGGCGCGGCTCTATGGTGTCGCCCGTTATCCGGGGCCCACGATGAACGTCGAAGATCTTTACCGCCTGCTGCGCACCAGTCACATCGAGGCCCAAGGGATCGTGGACACCGTTCCCGATCCATTGCTCGTGCTCGATGAAAACCTCCGCATCCAAAATGCGAGCCGCTCATTCTATCAGACCTTCAGAGTCGATCGTTACGAGACCGTCGGCCGGCATCTTCACCAGATCGGCAACGGTCAGTGGGACGATCCGGATCTTCGTGAGCTACTGCTGAACGTCATCCCCAGAAGCGCCGCGGTGATCGACTATCGGATCGAGCACGAATTTCCCGAGATCGGCCGAAGAACGATGCTTGTGACGGCTCGAAGGCTGATCCATCCCGACGACGGCGTCCGCTCCATGCTGCTGTCCATCGTCGACGTGACCGAGTCCCACCGCCGAGACGTCGCGAAGGACATGCTGTTCGACGAAATGCGGCACCGGATGAAGAACCTGCTCGCACTCGCGACCGCGATCGCGCACCAGACCGCCGCGGAAGGGCGTTCGGCGGAGGAGTATCGCGACGCCTTTCTTGGCCGGTTCAACGCTCTGGTGGAAGCGCACGACATGGCCTTCCTGGAGCAGACCAGGAGCAGCCTCGCCGAACTGGTCGAACGCGCGCTAGCCCCTTACAAGGGCAGTCCCGAAAAGATCGCGATCGACCCTGACGGCGATGTGGAGTTGGCTCCTCGGGCGATGATGTCGCTCAGCCTTGTCTTGCATGAGCTTGCGACCAACGCGGCTAAATACGGCTCGCTGTCGGCGCCCGAGGGCCGGGTGCGCGTGGGCTGGCGAATCGAGGGCGCAGGCGGAGAACTTCGGCTTGAATGGGTCGAGAGCGGCGGCCCGCCTGTAAATCCGCCCTCGCGCGCGGGCTATGGCGCGCAGCTCATCAAGTCCGCCACCACCTACAGCCTCGGTGGTCAGGTGGAGCAAGAGTTTGCGCCGACCGGTTTGAAGACCGAGATCGTGATACCGCTCAAGGCAGCCTCGCGCACGGCCTGAGACGCCTAGCGGGGCGCGTCACGCCTGCTGGATGTCGATCTTGGACACGAAGCGTCACGCCCGTGCCGGAGGTCCCTGGAGTCGGTCGCCGCTCGTGGCGCGGAGACGGTTCGCCCTACGGCTCACCGCCCACGCTGGTCGCGTCGAGGCTTGCCCTCAGGCCGTAAGGCGGGAGGCGCCCGTTCCACGGGAGCCCCTGGTTCTCCCCGAAAGGGCCGCCGGGTCCTCGCTCCCTCGCCTCCACGAACTGGCGCAGGACTAGAGAAGGTTCGATCCCAGTTCCGCTCCCTCCGCCAAGCCGCAACCCCGGACGTTTCTCTCCGCATCCGGCGCGCGGTAGAGATCCCCAGGAAGCACAAACGCTCCGCGGGCGAGCTGTGTACGCTCCTGACAGAGCGTCCTGCAGGTTTTGGCTCTCTGGCGCGGCGCGTTCTCCGAAGCTGTATACTCCTACGCGGACGTACGCAGTCGTACAAACAGCTGATCGTCAACGGCTTCGCGAAGAACTTGGGTTCCTGGTTCGAGCCGGTGAACTCGCGTGGGTGATTTATGCCGGGTTCAAACAAGTGCCCGCGCTCGACTCATAGCCGCTATTGAAGATGTCGGCAGTCCGACAGCACAGAAGGGCATCGCTGCTATTGGGGACACGATGGCATCCGGATGCGCACCCCGTCGTCATCGTCCCGAAGGCCGTCGCAAACGGTCAGGGAATATCGGAGGACGTCGTCTCGGTTTAATGATTTAGCTGTGTCATGGCCGAGAAAAGGAACGTTCGACGATCGGCCAGGCTTCCCGGTCAGCGACGTTGCGGCCCTGCTCGACGCCGATCTGCGATAGTAGGAGCGCCATTGGCGTTCAAGTCGCGGCGCCTTGCCACAAGTTGATCTTCGACTGAACTTCCGCTGCCACTCCGCCCGCCGCCGAAAACAGCGACGGCGCTCGGCCAGCGCTCGGCCAGCGCTCGTCGTGCGGAGGCGGACGTATCGGCGGGTGTCCGGTCGCGCTCGATTCCTGACGCTCGTCAATGCCGGACCGGCGCCAGTTCGGTACAAGGCCCTGCAGATCGTTGGCTCAACGGCCGCAGGCGGATATGACCGCGCTGCGTCCGTTCGGCCGGGATGATCCGGTGATACGGCGGGGGAGAAGGTCGGCGCCAGCAGGCTTGACTGCGTTTTCAGTCATTGCGGAAGGGATCCGCATCCCGAAGGCGGATTTCATCGAAAGGCCCGGCGGGCGCTTCTCGGCACAGATCCGCGAGACAGCGCGCTGCTGCGACTGCACACGGCCCGCCGCGGCGTGGCAAGGAGACCCAGATGTCCGACTCGACCGCCGACCGCCGACAGGAAGCATCTGCCGAGATGCTGTTGGTCGCCTGTCCGGTCGATGCATCAGTGAACCGCGTCCCCCGCGCAAAACTCGACCGCAGCCCGAAATGTGGGAAGTGTCATGCCCCGCTCTTCACCGGCAAGGTCGTCGATCTCACCGGCGCCACCTTCGATTCGCACGCGCTCAGGAGCGACCTTCCGGTCGTGATCGACTTCTGGGCGGAATGGTGCGGTCCGTGCCGGACGATGACGCCCAATTTCGAGAGGGCGGCGCCGCGGCTGGAGCCGCGGGTGCGGCTCGGCAAACTCGACACCGAGGCGGAACCCGCCATTGCGGGGCGCTACGGGATTCGCAGCATTCCGAGCATGATCATGATCAGGAAAGGCGAGGAGATCGCTCGCACGTCAGGCGCGATGCCGACGGCGGCGATCGTCGATTGGGTCGAGCAGGCGCTGAAGCGGGCCTGAGAACTCCCTTGCACACCCTCTGTCAGTGACGAAGCCGACAAGTGCCGCTCTGGGCCATCCGCTCCCGTCGATCTGCCGAGCACAGATGCGCCTGCCAAAAAATGGTCGGTGGCGCAGTCTTCGGATCGAAGCGGCGGCCGGCCGCCCTGACGATCGTCAAGGCCGGGGTCGGACGGATGGCGTACATGTCCGGCCGTCCAGCTTGGGAGGCGCGCAATGGCGACCGTTCATCGGCTAGAGAAGATGTTTCGACAGGAGAGCGCTCTCGATCTCGATAAGAGCGATCTCGAACGGCTCGAGAACTTCGTTCGTCAGAAGGTCCAGGACCTTGTCGTTCGCGGCGAGGCGAACGCCAAGGCGAACAACCGCGACGTGGTCGAGCCTTGGGACCTTCCGATCACAAAAGGTCTCCAGGAGACGATCCACCGGTTCCGGCCCGTCAACGCGGAGTTGCAGCTTACGGATTACCTGGGCGGGCTGATAGCGTTGCCGCAGACCGATCTGGCGATCGGCGACGAAACCGAGGCGCGATTTCCCGAGATCGCCGGAGGACTGTGCCTCGCGCTCTCGGATACCTTCAAGATCGTCGACCAGGATCTCAAGAATCCACAGACTAAGGATTGGGACCGGGCGTATCGCCTGTTCGACCTGCTGCTCTAGCGTGTACTCGCCTCCTCGAGGGGCGGCGTCCCCCCGCCTTCGCCCAGGCGGGGGAGCACCTCTCGGCCGATCTCCTCCAACACCTCGGCCGCATCGCGCCGGCTATATTTGAGGTTGAGGATGACGTGATTGACGCCGGCGTCGGCGAGTTCGTTCAGGAAGGCGAGCATGAAGTCGCGGCCGGCCCGGAACCCGAGGTGAATCGGTCGGGGCGGCTCGGTCGGCTCGTCGGCCAGGTCGACGTAGAGCGACTGCACGAAGGGCTTGAACACGCCAGGCGACCTGACCTCCACCGCTGCGCGCCATTTCGCGACCAGCTCCGCCTGCCGCGCGAGGCCGCGTGGATAGGTGATCCAGCCGTCCGCGTTTTCGGCGATCCACTCGAAGCTCTGGCGGCTCGAACCCGTGATCAGGATCGGCAGGCGAGAGACGGGCTTGGGCACGGGGTCCGCCGTTCCCACCAAGGCGCCATAGCTCGACTGGACGCTTGGAAATTCCTCCATGAGCACCCTGCGTATCGTCGACAGGTTCTCGCGAAAGAGGACGTCGCGCTGATCCCAGTCGACGCCGAACGCCGGAAACTCGACTGGGCGATCGCCGGAAGCGACGCCGAGGACGAAGCGCCCGCCCGTCAGTTGGTCGACCGACGCGGACGCCTTTGCGGTGTGGAGCGGGTGGCGCAAGGGGAGAATGATTGATCCGGTCGCAAGCGCGATCTTCGAGGTATGCGCAGCGATCCAGCCCAGCCACACCCATGGATCGTAGATCTGGCCGAGATCTCCGAAACTCGGATCTCGCAGAGGCACGTCTCGTGTCCACACGCCGGCAAAGCCGAGTTCCTCGGCGCGCCGGGCGAGCCGCGGCTGATCGCGCATGCTGGGCTCGTCCCTCTCGAACGCCTCGATCGGGAAGAACAGCCCGAGCGACAGCTGGCGAGGCGAGAACATGCGCCGGAAGCCGGCGGACTCGCTGACGGACGCAGCTCTGTTGACCTTCAGCATGACGCCTCATCCTGAACGGGGAGCGCAGCCGCGCCATGACAATCGTCAGTGGTTTCAACAAACGAGAGAGGAAGCTGCGACGTCGTGACTAGCGACCATCCTTGGGGCTCTTCGTCTTTTCACGCTTCAGCGCTAGCGCGGGCGGAATCACCCAACCGCGCTTCGGGCGGTCGCAAGACGGCGTGCGATCTCTTCGACCCGCAGCCCGATCAGATCCTTGGTGATCGATCGCGCTTGCAGCCTGATCTGAACAGGCAGCGCTTCGCGCAGGAACGCGAGGAAAGCAGGCGGCGCCACGAGCGTCAGCTGATGCGCCCCGTGCGCCGCCTCGATCTTCACGAGCGCGGCGGCGATCTCATGCGCAAAGCGTTCCTTGCCGAGCCGATGCCAGTCGGTCTGCTCCATAGCGCTGCGTTGGCGCCCAACGCTTTGAAAAGCGCGGCCGGGACGGTCGGCGCCCTGTTTGCCGGTGGGTGGGTGTCGGACGCCTGAAACACGCCGCGCACTCGCAGACGCGGTCGAAGCAAAGAGCCGAAATCGTCGAAAAGCAGGGCTTTTCGGCTGTCGCAGACCAGTATCGTCTTGCCCTTTTTCATAATCGTAATTGTGACACGAGCTTTCGCACCCGCTCTGACGATCGTCAGTTTTGGCGGGTCGAGGCACCATAATGGCTGGTTTCGCCGCACCGACGAGCTAGCTTTGCCCAAGGCGATCATGCCCACATAAGGGGCTGGCAGGCTGCCGCTCATAGGAACACGTCGCTGATGAGTTTTCTTCCCCATGTGTCTGAACTGACGCGGGAGCACATCGCCCGCGAGTTCGATGATCTTGGTCCCGACGCCTGCATGACGGAGATCGTCGAAGCCATGCGGCGCGACAATCCGGAGCTTTTGGAGATGGCGCTGAAATGCGCTGAAGATGTCGGCGAGGCGCGAAGGGTGATGGCCGGCTTCGGCATGTTCTACAGGGCGCTCTCGTTTGAGGCCGCCGTCGCACTGGGACATCAGACGATGAGCGCGCTCCCGCGGGTCGACCCGCAGACGCGGGAGCAGATCGTCTTGGAGATCGACGAGCATGGCCCCAAGGCGTTCACGCTCCGCTCAATGGATAGCCTTGAGAAGTCTAATCCTGAACTGATGCAGATTGCGCATCAATTTGCCGCTCGAAGCGCCAACTATCTTGGCGTCATGCAGGGCTTCGCCCTGTTGCACCGGAGCCTCGTCGTCCAGTTCAGGGCAGACAGATCTAATCTGCACTGAATTTCCGTCTGCGCGGGGTCATAATCAGCGCGTGACGGCGGCGTCTAGCGATGGGTCGACATCACTTTTTGTACTGGAATTCCGGCAGCTTCCCGAGGGCCTCCTTTGAGCCGCCGCCGAGCGTGATCTTGGCGCCGTCATCGCTGATGTTGAGACTGGTGTAGGGAACCGCGACCAAGTGGCCGCCCAGCCCCAGGAAGCCGCCCACTTGGAGAATGGCGACCAGCTCCCGCTCCTTTGTGATGATGAGATCGTCCAGCGACCCAATTTTTTCGTTCTTGTCGTTCTCGACCTTCGCGCCGATGAGTTTGGACGCCTGATAGCCTTCCGCGACGGTTTTCACGTCGACGGCCACGAGGCGAACGGCCTGCGCCTGTACGGAGCCCACGGACCCCGCAAATAATATGGCCGCTGTCGACAGGACATAAGCCGATGCGGCGCGACGATCTAAGCTGCGATCGCAGAAGGATCTGCCTTCGCCCGCTTGATCGGCCTGTGACGATTGTTTGGTGGATGACATGGTATCCTCTTGTCTCAGGGGATTGGCACTTCCGAGAGGAGCCCACGTGATCATTTCCGAAGGCGGCGTGCGTTGACGACCGTCAGTTCCTCAAAATGACTTATCCGATCGTCGCCGGAAGGAGCCGATCGATGGCCTCGCCAAGTCCAAACACCCCGTTAGTGTCGTCATAGCGCGCGCCGTGGATGAAGAAGGTGCGCGTTCCAATAACGCCGCTGCGGACGCCGCCGATGAAGTCAGCTGCAGGCGGATGCAGCGGCCAGAGAGGAGCGCCGGACGGCTACGCGAGGTTCGCGGCTGAAGCACTCTGGCGCCACCCGGCGCCGGCGAATTCGTTGAGCGAGAGCGTCTGGTCGGGGGTGACGTGGAGGGTGAAGTCAGGGCCCTGAGCGCCCTTCTCAAGAATTTGGGTCATAGTCGCCGCCCGCGGTCACGCTGACGCCGCCAGTCGGCCGGGCGTGCGCTCGCCACGATGTTTCCGAAGCTGGAAGGCCAGGCCAATGAGGATTGCTCCCAGCACCAGTGAATAGGCGGCCATCCACAAGGTGAGCACCAGCGCGCCAATGTCCGGCGCGGCGAACAGCAGCACGCCGTAGATGAGCGAGGCGACCCCGCCGACGACCGATATCCACCGTCCGTGGCTGATCTTCAGGCTGAGCGCGGCGCCGAGCATCAGGGCGCCGGAGATCAGCGCCCACGCGCCGACCACGAAGACGAACGCGATCACCGTGATGCCCGGCCAGATCGCCGTCACCACGCCGACCAGCGCTCCGAACAGGCCGTTGAGGAGAAGCAGTCCCCAGCGTTCGCCTTTCCGGGCGCCGCGAACCGCAAGCACGATGTTGAGGATTCCGTCCGCCAGGCTGTAGGCGGCGAAGATGAGCACGACAGCCAACATCGCCGCGCCGGGCATGGCGAAAGCGACTGCGCCGAGCACGACGGCGAGGAGACCGCGCAGCCCGACCGCCCACCAGTTGTCGGCAAGCATGGCGTTCATGGAGCCGATGCGGGAACCGACCCACTGGATCTTGATCATGGCGCGCCTCCGCAGTTTGCTTGCGCCTGAAATTCATTCGCGCTTAAGCGTAGCGATCGGCTGGGCGCGCGACCTTGACGGTCGTCAACTCCCCGTCTTCCGCTGGCGTCGCTCAGATGCCGACGCGGTCGCGCAGCTCGGGACTGATTTCGGCGCGCAATGCGGTGACGACGCTCCCTGCTTCCTCCTGCGTGAGCCCGGAAAGCAGCAGGGTCTGGTCGGCGAGGCCGAGGCCGGCCGCCAGATTCTCGGGAAATACGACGCTTGCGCCAGCCTCGACGAAATCGGCGACGCCACGATCGTCGTTAGTGCTGACGATGCAGGCGACGGATGGGTTCTGCCCACGTGCGAAGGTCATGATGCGCTCGACGATCGGGCGATGGTCGAAGGTGACGATCACCAGCTTGACGCTCGCGATGCCGGCAGCCGAGAGAATGCGGTGGTGGCCAGCGTCGCCATGGACGACATTGTGGCCGAGGCGCTGAGCTTCCTTGAAGCGCGCGTGGTCGGACTCGATCAGGATGTGCGGGAGCTTCGCGGCTTCCAGAGCCGTCGCCACCAGGCGACCGACGCGGCCGCAGCCGCACAGCACGATATGGCCATCAAGTCCCACCGTTTTAGCGCGAATCTCCGTTTCACCGGCCGTCATCCGCGCCCAACGGCGCTCGGAAAGCCGTCCGAACATGGCGTTGCGCTGGATGATCAACGGCGCGAGCCCCATGGTCAGCGCCAGAGCGATCAGCGCGGGCTGACCGATCGCTGCGGGCATCAGCCCGGCCGCGATGGCGAGCGTCAGCAGGAGAAGCCCGAATTCTCCGCCGTGACCGAGGATGACCGCGATCCGCAGCGAGGTCGCGAACGGGCGGCCGAGGAGCAGGCAAACGCCGAGGGTGACGATCGGTTTTCCGACAAGAAACACGGCCATCCAGGCGAGAATGGCGGCCGGATGCTCGAGGATCAGATTGGGATCGAGCGACATGCCGATGGTGATGAAGAACAGCCCGACGAGCACGTCGCGGAAAGGCCGGACGTCGTCTTCGACCCGATAGCGGAAATCGCTCTCGCCGATCACCATGCCGGCGATGAAGGCGCCGACCGGCAGCGCGAGGCCGGCGAGATGAACGAGATAAGCGGCGCCCAGCGCCACAAGAAGCGCAGTGAGCAGGAACAGGTCGTTGGAGCGGGACTTCACCACCCCGGCGAACAGCGTGCGCACCACGGGGCGCGAGATCACCGCGGCGGCGGCGAGGGCGAGAGCCGCCAGCCCGAGATGCCTGGCGAGGTCGAGCGGCGCGACGGCGTCTTGTCTCGACCAGCTGTCGAGCAGCACGAGCAAGGGGATGGTCGCGAGATCCTGGAACAGCAGGATGCTTATGGCGGCCCTGCCATGCTGCGTGCTGATCTCGCCCTGTTCGGCGAGCTGCTTGGCGGCGATCGCGGTGGACGACATCGCGACTGCGCCGCCGAGCAGCACGCAAAGCCGCAGGTCGAGACCGAGCAGCCATAACGGCGTCGCCACCGCAGCCATCGTCGCGCCGACCTGCAGCCCGCCGGCGAGCAGCACGTCGTACCGCGCTGCGAGCAGCGTCGACAGCGAGAACTCCAGCCCCACCGTGAACATCAGAAAGACGAGGCCGAGCTCGGCCAGGAAGCGCGTCTCCTCGCCCGCTGCGATCAGGTCGAGAGCATGCGGGCCGATCGCCACTCCGGCGGCCAGATAGCCCATGACGGCCGGCATCCCACACGCTGCGAGCAAGCCGACGGCGAGGGCCGACGCGAGAACCAACAGCAGGCTTTGGGTGAGCAGGGCGTCATTCATGGCGGGACGTGGTTCCCGAACTGGCCGCATGCGGTGTCAGCGGGTCAGACGTTCGGCCCGACGTGTGTCCGCCGGGCCGCCTCGAACCGAAGTCGCCTCAAGATCAGACCCGGATCGTGATACGGTTCTCGACCTTGGTGACGCCGGGGGCGCGCCAGGCGGCGCGTTCCGCTTCCTGCCGCTCGGCCCATGATCTGACGGAGCCCTTGAGGATCACTTCGCTCCCGTGCGCTTCGACAGTGATCTGATTGGCGTCGATTTCCGCGTTGCGCCGAAAGGCCTCCTCGATCTTCGCCTTGATCTCGGTCGCGGCGGCGCGCGGCTTGAGGACGATCATGTTGCTGACGCCCTTGATGCCGCGAACGCGCCGCACGGCGTCTTCCGCGCGCGTACGCTGGTAGTTCCACTCCGCATTGCCTTCGAGCGTGACCCAGCCGTTCTTCACCACCACCTTCATGTTCTCATGCGAGAAGGGCAGCTCGTTCTTGAGCGCCTCCACCGCGTCGCGCGCGATCTCCGGATCCGGCCGCTCGCTGCCGATCGGCAGACGCACTTCGATGTCGTTCGCCAAGCCCATTACGCCGCTGACGCGCTTCACGTCCCGTTCGGCCTGCCATTTCTGCGTATAGCTACGGACGAAGCCGGTCAGGGTGACGACCCCGCCTTTGACCGCCACGGCGATGTCGGTCGCGTCGATATCGGCATCCCATTTGAGTTCGGCTTCCACGTCGCGTTTGATGTCGGCGTCGGATTTCATCTCGCTCTCCCGTGCTCTCGAACAGCTTTGGAACCGCAGGCGCCGGTCGCGCTGCGTAGCCTCAGGCTGGCTTGAACGTTGCAGGGCCGCCTTGACGGCCGTCAGCTTTTCCCAGCCGGTCGCGGCCGAACGTCTTCCGAGGACATGACCGCCAAAAAATGATGCGGCTCCGCGAGGCGCCGCATCAGCGAGGCAGGACGGAAGCCTGGGAGCGCCGTATCCTCAAAGGGTCTGCGCCGGTACGTTCGTGGCGCGCTTAAGCCGAAGTTACGGAGAATATCTTGGAGGCCGCGTCGTTCGCCTTTGGCGCGATCAGCCGCAGCACGCCGTCCTTCAGCGGTGCTTCGATCCGATCTTCGTCCAGCAGGGACTCTCGTCTCCACGGGATACGTCGCCGACGCGACTGAACTCAGCGTCCAGTAAACCGGCCTCGGCGGCCTGTGCCCATCGTACGAATGCGGCGATGCCTTCCGGAGACATTTTAGCGCCGCCGTTCGGAAGAGCTCCGTCTGGCGCGGATCGCGGCGGACGATCAGCGGCCCGCTGGCGACCGCCTCCCTCTACGGCTCTGCGGCGCGCTTGATAGAGCGGGGCGGGCGAGGCGGCTTGGCCGTGCGCCTGAGGGTGATGACAGAAGCTTAAAAAGCAGTCACCCGGAAAGAAGACGGAAATTCACTTATATTGATCGCAGGCAAGGAGAGCGCCGGTGTCGACGTCGTACAAGTGCCGATCAGGCGCGCCGTCCCCCCGCGGCCCTGAACTGCCTCAGCTATAAAGGTTCACTCTCTCGTCACCCAGCTCTCATAGGTACGAGATTTTGGGGATCTACCAACTTCGAATTTAAGCTAGCGATCGCTAAAGCGAGGTCTCCCTGGCTATAGGGTTTGGCCAGGCGCAGCGCGATTGGAAATGCTTCCTCTGGATCGGAATCTGGCAACTCAGCGTAGCCACTGGCGAGAATAACTTGCAAGCGCGGGCGCAGGATCTGAATTTTCTTTGCAAGCTCGATCCCGTTCATCAGCGGCATGGCGAAGTCGGTTATGACTAGGTCGATTTGCCGATCGCCCTTCAATATTTCGATCGCCTCTGCTGCGCTTGGCGTGTCGATGACGTGATGCCCCAGATCTTGAAGCATTTCGGCCGTTCCCGCGCAGACCAGCGGATCGTCGTCGACAAGCAGGACCACCTGGGGCGCGGCGTTCTTGGATGATCCGATCTCTGGACGCGGCGCCGCGCTCGCCTCCAGACGATCTACGGCGCGGGGCAGCCAAAGCTTGATCGTGGTGCCTTCGCCGAGCTTGCTCTCGATGCCGAGCGCACCGTTCGACTGCGCGGCCAGCCCATGCACCATCGACAAGCCGAGTCCGGTGCCTTTGCCTGGACCTTTGGTAGTGAAAAACGGCTCGGCGGCCTTGGCGACGGTCGTCTCATCCATGCCGGTCCCGGTGTCGCTCACCGCGATGCACAGGTACTCGCCCGGGGGGAGGCCCGCCGGCGTGGACCCGGCGATCATAGTCTCGCCCTGCGCCGCTATGGTGAGCGATCCCCCAAACGGCATCGCGTCCCGCGCGTTTACCGCGAGATTGAGCAGAGCGAGCTCAAGCTGGTTTGAGTCGACGCGGACGTCCCAAAGGCCCTCAGGGAAGTTTTGATTCAAACGGATGCTCGGCCCAAGAGCGTGGCTCAGGAGATCCTGGATCCCGTCGACAAGCTGCGGGACGTTGACGGTCTCGGGTTTCAGCTCCTGACGGCGTGCGAACGCCAACAGACGTTGCGTCAGCGCGGCGCCTCGCGCCGCGCCCTGCATCGCATTGTCGATCAGCCTCGCGGTCCTTGGGTCGTCAGGAAGCCGCTTCCTCAGGAGTTCGAGACTGCCCGTCACCGCCATCAGCAGGTTGTTGAAATCGTGCGCGACGCCGCCCGTCAGCTGGCCGATGGTGTCGAGTTTTTGAGCTTCGAAGAGCTGCGCGAGCGCCTGTTCGCGCTCGCGCGTGCGCTGCTCGATGCGCGCTTCGAGTTCGTCGTTGAGGCGCCGCAGCGCGGCGGTCCGCTCGGCGACGCGGTTCTCCAGATCCTTGTTCAGCCTCTCGAGCTCGCGGGTCTTGCGGTAGAGCTCGGCGAACACCTTCACCTTCGCGCGCAACAGCTGCGGAACGACCGGCACCGGCACATAATCGACCGCTCCGGCCTCGTAGCCGCGCAGCATGTCCGGATCGGCGATCTGGACGGCGGACACGAAGATGATTGCAAGCCGCTGGAACCGCGGATGTTCGCGGATCATCTGCGCCAGTTCGAAGCCGTTGAGCTCCGGCATGCAGACGTCGATGAGAACGACGGCGAACTCTGAGCGGAGGAGGTGCTCGAGCGCTTCCCGCGCCGAGGTCGCCTTGACCAGCGTCTCGCCGAGCTCGGCGAGGATGACCTCGTAGCTCAACAGCTTCGCCGGCTGATCGTCGACCAGCAGAATGTTGATCGGGTCCGACGACGGGTCGGCGAGCCGCGGCGCATCGGTCATCAGGGGGGTCACCGGTGCAGCCACATGCGGAGCGCCGACAACAGCTGCTCGGTGTTGACGGGTTTGGCGAGATAATCCGAAGCGCCCGCCTCGAGGCACTTTTCGCGGTCGCCCTTCATCGCCTTGGCGGTCAGCGCGATCATCGGCAGTCTGCGGAAGGCGGGGTCCGCGCGGATGACCTGCATGGTCTCGTAGCCGTCCATGCCTGGCATCATGATGTCCATCAGCACGATCGCGACTTCGGGACAGGTTTGTATCACCGAAATCGCCTCGCTCCCCGTCGTGGCGGTCAGCACGTTCATGCCCCGACGCTCGAGCACGCTCGACAGCGCAAAGATGTTGCGCGCGTCGTCGTCGACGAGCAGGACGGTCCGTCCGACAAGATCTTCGTCGGAGGAGTGCAGGCGCTCCAGCATCTTCTGCTTGTCGGCGGGCAGCTGATGCACGACGCGGTGCAGAAAGAGCGCTGTTTCATCCAGCAGGCGCTCCGGCGACTCCACGCCCTTCACCACGACGCTGCGCGCCATTGTGTGAAGCTGCGCGTCTTCGTCGGGCGACAGCTCGCGGCCGGTGAAGATGACTACGGGAACGTCCGAGAGCGACGCGTCGTCCCGGATCTTCTCGAGGACCTCGAATCCCGACATGTCCGGCAGCTTCAGGTCGAGGACCACGCAGTCGGCCGGGTCCTCTCTCAGCGCGGCGAGCGCTTCGCGGCCGGTGCCGACCGTGGAGATGTCGATGTCGTCATGGCCGAGGAGCTCTGTGACGCCAAGTTGTTCGGCGGCGTTGTCCTCGACCACCAGCAGCCGTCGCCGGCGGTGCAGCGCATAGTCCTTCATGCGGTTCAGTGCGCTTCCCAGCCCTTCCATCGTCGTCGGCTTGTTCAGGAACGCAAAGGCCCCGCGGGCGAGACCATGCTGCCGATCCTCGTCCAGAGTGACGATCTGGACCGGGATGTGCCGGGTCGCCGGATCCTGCTTTAGCTGGCTGAGCACCGTCCAGCCCAGCATGTCGGGCAGGAAGACGTCGAGCGAGATCATCGTCGGCAGGTATTGACGGGCGAGCGCCAGCGCGTCGGCCCCCCGCATCGCCACGAGCGCCTTCACGCCGTTGGCTCGCCCAAGATCCATCATCACCCGCGCGTAGTGCGGATCGTCCTCGACGATGAGCATCACGACGTCGCCGGGCGCGATGTCGTTGCGGTCGTCGGGCACCTGATCGACGACAGCGTGTTCCGAGAGTCGGATGGGCGCAGGCGTTGCAAGCGCCGAAGGCGCGGCTCTCGAGGACGCGCCGACATAGGTCAAGGGCAGGTAGAGCGTGAAGGTCGAGCCCAGGCCCGGCTGGCTGCGGAGCTGGATCTCTCCGCCCAACAGGCCGGCAAGCTCTCGGCTGATCGCGAGCCCCAGCCCCGTGCCGCCATAGGTGCGGCTGGTGGAGGCGTCGGCCTGCTGAAACGCCTCGAAGATGATGCGCTGCTTCTCAGGCGGGATGCCGATGCCCGTGTCGGAGACTTCGAACGCGACCACGGACGGCGCATGTCTGAGACTTGGATGGTCAGGGGTCCAGCCGCTGGCGACCGGGGAGACCTTGAGGCGCACGCCGCCTTCCTTGGTGAACTTGAACGCGTTCGAGAGGAGGTTCTTCAGCACCTGCTGTAGGCGCTTGGAGTCCGTGATGATGCTGCGGTCGAGGGTCGGGCCGGTTTCGACCTCGAAGGACAGGCGGCGGCTTTCGGCCTCATGTCGGAACGGCCGCGCGACCACTTCGAGGAGCGACGAGAACTGAAGCTCCTCCGCATCGACTGAGACCGTGCCGGACTCGATCTTCGACAGGTCCAGGATGTCGCTGATGAGGTTGAGCAGATCGGTGCCCGCGCCGTGGATGGTGCGCGCGAACTCCACCTGCTTCGCCGACAGGTTTCCCTCGGGATTGTCGCCGAGCTGCTGGCCGAGGATCAGGATGGAGTTCAGCGGCGTCCTGAGCTCGTGGCTCATGTTGGCCAGGAACTCCGACTTGTATTTCGACGTCAGCGCGAGCTCCGTGGCCTTTTCCTCGAGCGCGCGACGGGCCTGCTCGATCTCCTGGTTCTTGGCCTCCACCTCGACGTTGCGTTCGGCCAGCTGCTGCGCCTTCTGTTCGAGCTGATCGTTGGTCTGCTGGAGCTCGCGCTGCTGGGACTGCAGCTCGGTCGCGAGCTGCTGCGACTGCTCGAGCAGGCCCTCAGTCTGCATCGTCGCCTCGATCGAGTTCAGCACGATGCCGATCGAGGTCGTGAGCTGTTCGAGGAACGACATCTGGAGGTCGGTGAAGGCGCCAAGCGAGGCGAGCTCGATCACCGCCTTGACCTGGCCCTCGAACAGCACAGGCAGCACGATGGCGCTCTGGGGCGGCGCCTTGAAGAGGCCCGAGCCGATCGCGACCGCGGTCGCGGGCATCTCGGTGATCAGCAGGCGGCGCGCGTCGCGGGCGCATTGGCCGACGAGCCCTTCGCCCAGGGATAGGCGTTCCGGATGGCCCCCCTGCGCGCCGTCCGCATAGGCCGACAGCAGCTTGAGCCCGGGCGCGGCGCCCTCGGCGTTCACCTGGTAGATCACGCCCTGCTGCGCGTCGACGAGCGGCGCGAGCTCCGACAGCAGCATGCGGCCCACAGTCGCGAGATCGCGCTGCCCCTGAAGCATGTTGGTGAAACGGGCGAGGTTGGTCTTCAGCCAGTCCTGTTCGGTGTTGCGGTCGGTCGTGAGCCGCAGATTGCCGATCATCGTGTTGATGTTGTCCTTGAGCTCCGCCACCTCGCCCGAGGCCTCGACCGCGACCGAGCGTGACAGATCCCCCTTTGTCACCGCGGTGGCGACCTCGGCGATCGCGCGCACCTGAGTGGTCAGGTTCGCGGCGAGCAGGTTCACGTTGTCGGTGAGGTCGCGCCAAGTGCCGGCGGCGCCCGGGACGTTCGCCTGTCCGCCCAAGCGGCCTTCGACGCCGACCTCGCGCGCGACCGTCGTCACCTGCTGGGCGAAGGTCGCGAGCGTGTTGGTCATGTTGTTGATGGTCTCGGCGAGCGCCGCGACCTCGCCCTTCGAGGCGACCGTGAGGTTCTGCTTGAGGTCGCCGTTTGCGACCGCTGTCACGACCTTGACGATGCCGCGCACCTGCTCGGTCAGGTTGGCCGCCATGACGTTCACGGTGTCGGTCAGGTCCTTCCAGGTGCCGGCGACGCCGGGCACCTGAGCCTGGCCGCCGAGCTTGCCTTCGGTGCCGACCTCCTTGGCGACGCGCGTCACCTCGCCGGCGAAGGAATTGAGCTGGTCGACCATGGTGTTGATGGTCGATTTCAATTCGAGCACCTCGCCGCGCACTTCCACCGTGATCTTGCGGCTGAGGTCGCCGCGCGCGACGGCGGTCGTCACCTCGGCGATGTTGCGCACCTGGGTGGTGAGGTTCGCGGCGAGCAGGTTGACGTTGTCGGTCAGGTCCTTCCACGTGCCTGCGACGCCAGGGACGACGGCCTGACCGCCAAGGCGCCCTTCGGTGCCGACCTCGCGGGCGACGCGCGTCACCTCGCCGGCGAAGGAGCGCAACTGATCCACCATGGTGTTGAGCGTCTCCTTCAGCAGAAGGATTTCGCCGCGCACGTCGACTGTGATTTTCCGGCTGAGGTCGCCGCCGGCGATCGCCGTCGCGACCTCGGCGATGTTGCGGACCTGGCCCGTCAGGTTGCCCGCCATCGAGTTCACATTGTCGGTCAGGTCCTTCCATGTGCCGGCGACCCCCGGCACCTCGGCCTGTCCGCCGAGCTTGCCTTCCGTGCCCACCTCGCGCGCGACGCGCGTCACCTCGCCCGCGAAGGCGTTGAGCTGGTCCACCATGGTGTTGATGGTGTTCTTGAGCTCGAGGATCTCGCCCTTCACGTCCACGGTGATCTTGCGGCTGAGGTCGCCGCGCGCGACGGCCGTGGTCACCTCCGCGATGTTTCTCACCTGGCCCGTCAGGTTCGAGGCCATCGAGTTGACGTTCTCGGTCAGATCCTTCCACGTGCCGGCGACGCCCGGGACCTGAGCCTGGCCGCCCAGCTTGCCCTCGGTCCCGACCTCTCGGGCGACGCGCGTCACTTCGGAGGCGAACCGGTTCAGCTGGTCGACCATCGTGTTGAGGGTCTCCTTCAGCTGAAGAATCTCGCCGCGCACGTCGACCGTGATCTTGCGCGACAGGTCGCCGTTCGCGATGGCGGTCGCGACCTCGGCAATGTTGCGAACCTGGCCGGTAAGGTTCGAGGCCATCGAGTTCACCGAGTCGGTCAGGTCCTTCCAGGTGCCGGCGACGCCCTGAACCTCGGCCTGCCCGCCCAGACGCCCCTCCGTGCCGACTTCGCGCGCGACCCGCGTCACCTCGCCGGCGAAGGAGCGCAACTGGTCGACCATCGTTTTGATGGTCTCTTTGAGCTCGAGGATCTCGCCCGAGACGTTGACCGTGATCTTCTTCGACAGATCGCCCTGAGCGACCGCGGTCGTCACCTCGGCGATGTTGCGCACCTGACCGGTGAGATTGCGCGCCATCGAGTTCACGTTGTCGGTGAGATCCTTCCAGGTGCCGCCGACGCCCAGCACGTTCGCCTGGCCGCCGAGCCGCCCTTCCGTGCCGACCTCGCGCGCCACGCGGGTCACCTCCGAGGCGAAGGCGTTCAGCTGATCGACCATCGTGTTGATGGTCTCCTTCAGCTCCAGGATCTCGCCCGAGACATTGACGGTGATCTTCTTCGACAGGTCGCCGTTCGCGACCGCGGTCGTCACCTCGGCGATGTTGCGCACCTGCCCCGTGAGGTTGGCGGCCATCGTGTTGACGTTGTCCGTCAGGTCTTTCCAGGTGCCGCCGACGCCCTCGACGCGGGCCTGACCGCCAAGCTTGCCGTCGTTGCCGACCTCGCGCGCGACGCGCGTCACCTCGGAGGCGAAGGAGTTCAGCTGGTCGACCATCGTGTTGATGGTCTCCTTCAGCTCAAGGATTTCGCCCGACACGTCGACAGTGATCTTGCGGCTGAGGTCGCCGCGCGCGACAGCGGTCGTCACCTGCGCGATGTTGCGGACCTGAGCGGTAAGATTGCCGCACATGGCGTTCACCGAGTCGGTCAGGTCCTTCCAGGTGCCCGCGACCCCCGGCACGATGGCCTGGCCGCCGAGCTTGCCTTCGGTGCCGACCTCCTTCGCGACGCGCGTCACCTCGGAAGCGAACGAGCGCAGCTGGTCGACCATCGTGTTGATGGCCTCTTTCAGCTGAAGGATCTCGCCGCGGACGTCGACGGTGATCTTTTTCGACAGATCGCCGTTCGCCACGGCGATCGTCACGTCCGCGATGTTGCGGACCTGCGCCGTGAGGTTCGACGCCATCGAGTTCACGGACTCGGTGAGGTCGCGCCAGACGCCGGTCACCTCCGTCACCTGCGCCTGGCCGCCTAGCTTGCCGTCGGTGCCGACCTCGCGCGCGACCCGCGTGACCTCGGAGGTGAACAGGCCGAGCTGCTTGATCATCGCGTTGACGATCGTGGCCGAGCGCAGGAATTCGCCCTTCAGCGGCCGGCCGTCGACGTCGAGCGGCATGGTCTGGAGAAGGTCGCCTTTCGCGACCGCCGTGATGGTCCGCGTCACGGCATGGGTCGGCCAGAGCAGGTCGTCGACCAGCGTGTTGACCGACGTCTCCATGTCGCCCCAGGCGCCGTCGTTCAGCTTGAACCGAACTCGGGTCCTCGTGCGGCCCTCGCGCCCGACCACCTGGCCGACATGCTCGAGTTGCTTCGCCATGCGCTGGTTGGCGGCGATGATGTCGTTGAACGTGTCGGCGATCTTGCCGGCCCGTCCCGTCAGTTTGCCCGGAAGCCGGGCGGAGAAGTCGCCGATCCGCATCGCCTGCAGCGCATCGAGAAGCTGATCGAGGTCGATTTCGGACAAGCCGAGACGAGCGTCTCCGTCCTTGGCGAGAGGCGTTTCGGGGTCCAGATCGACAACCCCGGCGGCCGCCATCTCCGCACGCTGCGTCGCGCTACTCGTCGGCTGCATAAGCGTCGTTCCACTCCGTCGGACAGTCAGAACCCATACAGCTTTTCACGCGCAAAACGACGGCGGCGCGGTCGAGCCTGACATCGGCGCGTTTGCTATGATTTTGATAGCCGTATCCGAGCGATGGCGACGACGCGCATCGCCGACGACCCGCTGAAGTCGGCAATTCAGACGGCATCGCAGCGCGTCGCTCCCGGGCCCCGCCTCATCTTGCTATGAGTGTTGGGAATCCACCACCACGAAGCTCGAAGTGGGGGTCATCATTTCTGCGCAAGCATCGAAATGAGGCGCTTGACCCACGATCGGTGGCCTCGAGCTGACGACCGATCACGAGCGGGCCTGTGCTCGCGTGCGATGGGCGCGGGTTAAGCCTAGGACCACTTGGCGGCCTTCCGCCGCGGGGTCAGCGTGCTCGGGACGTCTTCCCACCGACGACCTGTCGGAGGTCGTCACCAACGCGGCCGAGCCGCTACCTCGAGGCGATGCGGACCGGCGGCGCGATCTCAGACGGAGCTGACCTGACTGGGATGACCTGGAACAGGTCGACAGTGACGCCCGTCAAGCTGGACAACCGGTCAATAGCCTGTGGCGAGGCATCGCCGACTGAGGGGCCTTGAATTACCAGGCGGACGCCTCCACCTACGAGAAGCGGTTACGAGGTCATCCAAGAGGCGATCCGCCGCGCTGACCGACGCGCGGCCCGCTGCCTGCCCGACCTGACGGGGGACCGAATAGGTCCGTGCTCGACAACATCCGGCGTTGGTTTGTTAACGGTTCCACTCCCTCCGCCAAGCCGCAACCGCGGACCGGTATCTCCGTCGTCTGACCGTGCTGGAAACCCTCAAGAAGCAGAAGGCTGCGGCGTGTTAGCTGTGTAGCCCATCGACTGCTCTTTGGCCGGTTCAGACTCTCCGGCGAGCCGGCTTTCTCGAAAGCTGTGTGCTTTCGCGCGGCCGTACGAAGTACGGGAAGTGCCTGATCCTCTGGGATCAAGCGAGCAACCGGTCGTCGTGGTTCGAGCCGGCGCTGTCGCAGGACGGGTGCTGCCAAGGCCAAAATGCGTCGGCATTTGACCCATAGCGGCCCTTACACAGTTCCGATTTCCGGAGCGCCCCCTTGTCGCTTATACCCCCATCGGGTACATTTCGCGCATGCAGTGCTGCACCAAGACATCGTGCGGGAGGCGGCTGAGCCGGATTGAAGGCCAGGTCCGCGGCATTGCGCGCATGATCGACGAAGACCGCTACTGCATCGACGTCGTCACCCAGATCTCCGCCGTCCGGGCCGCGCTCAAGCGGGTCGAGGAGGAGATCCTGAAAGACCACGTCGGCTGCTGCGTCGAGACCGCCATCCAGTCCGGGGACAAGGACGAGCAGCGCCGCAAGGTCGCCGAGCTTGTCGACGTGCTCGGGAGGATGCGCGGATGACCGCCTTCCTGCGCATGATCGCCGCGGTCGTCTTCGCCGTCTTCGTGGCGGCCGCTTGGGCGAGCCCGAGCGAGGCCCACGCCGGAAATACCGACGCGTCCGCCGCGGCAGCGCCGGCTCATCAGCCGTCTTCCGTCGAAAGCGTGACGGACTGGGCGAGGGACCGTCACTCTGCGGCCGTGGCCACTTCCGCGGAAGAACTGGACTGTGAAGGTCACATCGCAACGGGCGAAGCCGGCTGCTGCAGCAACGTCTGCCATGCGGCGATGTCCGAGGAGCTGAACGTTCTCACGCCCCTGCCCATCGAGAAGACGGCGGGGCGGTCCCTGACGGAGCGGACCGCCCACAGCGGCCCGGCCATCCACATCAAGCGACCTCCGAGACGGCTGGCCGCCAAGGTCGGCTGAGCCTCGCTGACGTTCCGCGCGCGCCCCCGGCGCCCGCGCAGCACCCGTGAGACCTGACCGACCGTGTCCCGCGGCGCCCTTCCGCGCCGCCCGCGTCCGCTCGTTCAGACCTCGGGATTCTCATGAAGCCGCTCCTCACGGCCGCCGCAGCGTCGCTGCTGGCAGGCTGCGCTACGCTCCCATCAGCCCCGGTGGCGGGGCGCGATCCCTCCGACCCGGCGGTGAGGGTCGCTCCGGCCCGCTACGCCTCCGTCATGGCCGGCACGGCCGACCACCGGCCCGTGCCGCCGAGGCCCTGGGCGGAGCAGAACCAGGGCGTGGCTCCAAAGAAGCCGGGGGGCTTGTGATGGCCGCGACTGGTTCTCGACGCCTCGCGCGAGCGACCCTCGTCGCGGCGGCCGCTGCCATGCTCGGCGCCTGCGCGTCGGCTTCGCCTGACGGCGGCATGACGCCGGTCGTCTCGCGGATCTCGCTCGAGCTCGGCAAGGACACCGCGAAGATCGTCACCCCGGCGGACGCAGCGGTGGCGCAGGGGCGCGTCCGCTCGCTGCTGTCGCGGCCGCTGACCGCCGACGGCGCCGTTCAGATCACGCTTCTGAACAACTGTGGCCTGCAGGCGGAATACAACGCCCTTGGCGTCTCCGAGGCCGCCTACGTGGAAGCGAGCCTGCCTCCGTCGCCGACCGTGTCGCTCGAGCGGGTGGCGGGGTCGGGCGACCTTGACGTCGAGCGGCGGCTGGTCGCGGACCTGCTCGGGCTCCTGACGCTCCCGAAGCGGACGAGGGTCGCGGAGACGGTGTTCCGCGCGGCGCAGCAGAGGGCGATCGCCGCGACCTTCGGCGCCGCGTCCGAGACAAGGCGCGCCTGGATCCGGGCTGTGGCCGCGCGGGAGACCGTCGGCTTCCTCGAGACCGCCCGGGCCTCTGCGGGCGCCGCCGCCGAGCTCACCCGCAAGCTCGGCGAGACGGGGGCGGCGACGAAGCTCGACCAGGCGCGCGCCGCGGCGCTCTACGCAGAGGTCTCGACGGAACTCGCCGAGGCGCGGCTCGAGGCCGCGAAGGAACGCGAGGCGCTGACCCGGCGGCTCGGTCTCTGGGGCGGGGACGCCGACTACAGACTGCCGGGCCGGCTGCCGGCCCTCCCCAAGCTGAAGCCGCAGGGCGACATAGAGGCCGCGGCGCTCACGCGCCGCGTCGACATCATCGCCGACCGTCTCGAGCTCGACGCGCTCGCGCAGGAATACGGGCTGACCGAGCAGACCAGGGCGATCTCCATGCTCGAGCTCACCGGGATCGCCAACCGATCCCGCTCGGCCGAAGGGGGGACGGCGGACCCGAAGGGCTTCGAGGTCGCGGTCCAGATCCCGATCTTCGACTTCGGCAAGGCGCGCTCGGCGAAGGCTCGCGAGACATATATGGGCGCGGTCAACCGCCTGCTGGAGAAGGCGGTGAACGCCCGATCGGAGGCCCGCGAGGCCTACCAGACATGGCGCGGCCGCCACGACATCGCCCGCTCTTACCAGGCGAGGGTTCTGCCGCTCCGGAAGACGATCTCCGAGGAGTCGCTGCTCCGCTATAACGGCATGCTGGTCGACGCCTTCGAGCTCCTGACCAACGCTCGCGAGAACGTCGCGAGCAATGTCGCGGCCATTCGCGCCAAGCGCGACTTCTTCATCGCCGACGTTGACTTCCAGGCGGCCTTGATCGGGGGCGGCGCGCCGTCCGCCGCGTCTTCGACCGCCGCCGCTTCGGCGCCTCCGACCTCCGCCTCCGCGGCCTCGCCGCATTGACCGGGACACGGACCATGACCGTCTCGCGCCGATCCTTCCTCTCCGCATCCGCGGCCGGAGCCACCTCGCTGGTGGCGACCGCCGCCGTGTCCGGCCGCGTGCAGGCCGCCTCCATCCCCGAAGCCGCCACCATGAGGGAGGCCACCATGCAGCCTCCGCTCGTCCCGACCACAGGTCCTGACTACAACCCCGTGGCCACGCTGAACGGTTGGACCGCGCCATGGCGCATGAACGGCGACTGGAAGGAGTTCCACCTCGTCGCCGAGCCCGTCGTACGCGAGCTCGCGCCGGGAATGGTGGCGCATTTGTGGGGCTACAACGGTCAGTCGCCCGGTCCGACGATCGAGGCGGTCGAGGGCGACAAGGTCCGTGTCTTCGTGACCAACCGTCTGCCGGAGCACACCACGGTGCACTGGCACGGCCAACTCCTTCCGTCCGGCATGGACGGCGTCGGCGGGCTCACCCAGCCGCACATCAAGCCCGGCCAGACCTTCGTCTACGAGTTCCAGCTCAGAAAGAGCGGGACCTTCATGTATCACCCGCACGCCGACGAGATGGTCCAGATGGCCATGGGCCTGATGGGCTTCTTCGTCGTGCACCCGAAGGACCCGGCCTTCCGGCGCGTCGACCGCGACTTTGTCTTCCTGATGTCGGCTTACCGTATTGAGCCCGGCGCCTACGTGCCGCGCGTCGCCGAGATGACGGACTTCAACCTCTGGACCTGGAACACGCGGGTCTTTCCGGGGATTGACCACCTGGTCGCCGCCAAGGGCGATCGGGTCCGGGTGCGGTTCGGCAACCTCACCATGACCAACCACCCGATCCACATGCACGGCTACGACTTCAAGGTGTCGTGCACCGACGGCGGCTGGGTGCCGGAGGCCGCGGCTTGGCCTGAGGTCACGATCGACTGCGCGGTCGGACAGATGCGCGCCTTCGACTTCGTCGCCGACGTCCCCGGCGATTGGGCGATCCACTGCCATAAGTCGCACCACACCATGAACGCCATGGGTCACGACGTCTCGAACTTCATCGGCGTGAACAAGAAGAACGTGGCCAAGCGCATCAAGGCGCTCGCGCCCGGCTACATGCCGATGGGGCAGGCGGGCATGGCCGACATGGGCGAGATGGAGATGCCGCTCCCGGACAACACGCTGCCGATGATGACGGGCTTCGGCCAGTTCGGCGCGATCGAGATGGGCGGGATGTTCTCGGTCGTGAAGGTCCGCGAGGGCATGGCCCGAGGCGACTACAGGGATCCGGGCTGGTTCGAGCATCCGGAAGGCGAGGTCGCATTCGAGTGGAAGGGCCCGGGACGCGACGCGGCCGCCGCCCCGCCCGCCAGGCCCAAGCCCGGAGACCTTGAGATGAACGTCGTGAAGCCCAAGGCGGGCTCCGGCGGGCACGCGAACCACTGACCCACCTAACGCCAGAAGAGGAAGCGCCATGAGGAAGCTGATCGCCGCCGCCGCTTTCGCCGCAGTCCTCGCGCCCTCAGCCGCGCTCGCCGATCCCGGCCATGACGGCAAGGCCCGCGCCTACGGCGAGCCGGGCGACCCGTCGAAGCCCGCCCGCACCGTCGAAGTCGTCATGACGGAGGCCGAAGATGGAAAGATGCTGTTCGAGCCCGGCTCCGTCACCGCCAGGCGCGGCGAGCAGGTCCGCTTCGTCCTGAAGAACGAGGGCCAGGTCGACCACGAATTCATGCTCGCGACGCGCGCCGACAACGACTGCCATGCGATCGCGATGCGCAAAAACCCGGACATGGAGCACGACGACCCAAACGGCCGTCGCCTCGCGCCCGGCAAAACGGGCGAGATCGTCTGGAAGTTCACCCGGGCGGGTGAGTTCAACTTCGCCTGCCTGATCCCCGGCCACCGCGAAGCCGGCATGGACGGCGTGGTCACGGTCAAGTGACCCGCAAGCCTAAGGAGACCGACATGAAGAAGATCGCCGCCTGCGGCGCGCTCGCCGCCGTCCTTCTGTCCGCGACCGCCGCCCTTGCGGCCGACGGCACGGTGAAGAAGATCGACCAGGCCGCCGGCAAGATCACGCTCGACCACGGACCGATCAAGAACCTCGACATGGAAGAGCCCATGTCGATGGTCTTCAAGGCCGCCGACCCCGCCATGCTCAAGGCCCTCAAGGTCGGAGACAAGGTGACCTTCGAGGCCGACCGCGTGAACGGCCAGATCACCGTGACCAAAATCCGCAGGAAATGACATCGCGGCTCGGCGCGCGGGTCGCGCCTGTTCGGCCTGCGAACAGGAGACGGACATGAGGAAATTCGTTCTGGCTGCCGCGGCCTTGGCCGCGAAACGCCCGACCGCAATGGCGCACGACGCCAAGCAGGCGCCGGAGGGCTCCGACAGCCTGCCCAGAGAGACGACATGAGCATGACCACGAAGCCGACGGCCTCGGTCCACCGCATGGTGATGCCGTCGCACGTTTGCCCCTACGGGATGAAGGCGGTCGATCTCCTGAAGCGCAAGGGCTTCGAGGTCGAGGATCACTGGCTGAGGACGCGGGAGGAGACCGACGCGTTCAAGGAGCGACAGGGGGTAGAGACGACCCCGCAAGTCTTCATCGACGGGCGGCGCATCGGCGGCTACGACGACCTGCGCCGCCATTTCGGCCAGCACGTTCCGAAGCCCGGGGAGACCAGTTACAGGCCCGTCGTCGCGGTGTTCGCGATGACTGCGCTGGTCGCACTGGCGGCGAGCCACGCCGCGTTCGACACGCCCTTCACGGTGCAGGCCGCAGAGTGGTTCATCTCGATCAGCATGTGCGTGCTGGCGCTGCTGAAGCTGCAGGACGTCGAGAGCTTCTCGACGATGTTCCTGAACTACGACCTCCTGGCGAAGCGCTGGGTCCGCTACGGCTATGTCTACCCCTACGCGGAGGGCTTGGCGGGCGTGCTCATGACGGCGGGGGCGCTGCACTGGATCTCAATCCCAGTGGCGCTGTTCATCGGCACGATCGGCGCAGTGTCGGTGTTCAAGGCGGTCTATGTCGACAGGCGCGAGCTGAAGTGCGCCTGCGTTGGAGGCTCGAGCAACGTGCCGCTCGGCTTCGTCTCGCTGACCGAGAACCTGATGATGGTCGGCATGGCGATCTGGATGATCTTCCGGTGACAGACAGGAGGAACGAACGATGACGCATCATCTCAGCCGCAGGCTCGTCCTATGCCTCATTGGCGCGACGCCCCTGGTCGGCCGCGCCCGGGCTGACGAAAGGCCCAGGATGATCGTCCACAAGGACCCGTCCTGCGGCTGCTGCGAAGCCTGGGTGGACCATGTCCGCGCGGCCGGATACCGCGCTGAGTCCGTGGAGACGGACGCTATCAGCCGGGTGAAGGCGAAGCTCGGCGTGCCTGTCGGTCTGCGCTCCTGCCACACCGCCGAAATCGACGGCTACGTCCTCGAGGGTCACGTGCCCGCGTCCGCGATCGACCGCCTGCTGACGGAGCGGCCAAAGATCCGGGGCCTTGCGGTGCCCCGCATGCCGATCGGATCGCCTGGGATGGAGGTCGAGGGTAGCGAGCCAGAGGCCTACGATGTGGTGGCCTTCAGCGACGGGGAGCCGCAGACGTTCATGAGGTTCAAAGGCGGCGCGCCCGCCTAATCGAAGGACCCGCTCGCATCAGACGTCAAGCCGAGGACACCAAGATTCAGGATGCCGCGAAGCTATCCATCCCGACGTAAACAGGGCGTCCACCGTAAGTTTCCGTACCCTCGTGTCCTTCGAAGATCCTGTCGATCATCGACGGCTCCGGCAGCGTCAGCCTGAGGAAGCGGCAGAGATAAGAGAAGTTGACCTTCTCGGCTGCGGCAAGTTCCCCGACCGAGCCGTAGCCGCCGCTCTCCAGCATCAGCTTCCATCGCCAGGCATGGGCCAGAGCCCTGATCAGCGGATCCTCGAGCCTCGCGGGAGCAGGCGCGACGACGACACGCTCTCCATCCGGACCGATGATGCGCTTGGCGTAGCCGCGCCGCTCGAAGCGCGTCGGGATCCGGATGGAGAGCGTCGCGTCGCCGCTCAGCCGGCGCTCGGCCAGGCGGCTCTGCAGCGCGCTTGATCGTGCGAGGCGGGCGCGGCGGCTTGGCCATGCCCGGAACATGGAGCGCATTGGCCCAAGAAGCCGTGCCCGAGCAGCGGCGCACTCGCGTTGTTTCCTCAGTCGTCAGTGCGGCTTGCTGCGCCCGGCTCAGAGGCTTCTTCTTTTTCAAGAATCGTCAATGCGGCGAAGGCGTTGACCAACGGAGAGACGTCGGCGCCAAACGCGCTTGGCTCGAAGCCTTGGCGGGTGTGCCTTGTGTACGCTTCGCTCAAGGCTGCAAGAACGGTGCTGCGGGCTCGGGCAAGAGATGCCGCGTCGGGGGTGGTCATCACAAACGTCCTGGGTTGTCGGCATCAGTGAGCGGACAACTAGGGCAGATCAGCCATCGCACCACGTTGACCAGTCCGCGCGCCGAAGCGTCGGCCAAGCCTTAGCGTGCCCTCGCAGAATTGCCCGTACCGGCACGCTGGGCGCGGCCGCTCGCGCGCTTCATCTGAGCCATCCCACGGTCGGACGCCGCCTTCGGGCTCTCGAAAAGGCTACAGGCCAAACGCTGTTTCAGAGAACGGCCGAAGGATTCATTCCGACGGAGGAAGGAAGCGCCGTCATCGCGCTGGCCGAGCAGATGGCGGGAGGCGCTCGGGCCATCGAACGCCGGCTCGCCGGACAAGAGCAAGAGCTCCAAGGCGCCTTGCGCACATCATCCGCCGACTGGTTCGGAGCCCACGTCCTGCAGCCGATCATCGACGATTATGCGAGGGCCTATCCGCACGTCGATCTGGAAATTCTCACAGGCGCCCGCCTGTTCAGCCTCGCGCAGCGGGAGGCCGACATCGCCTTCCGTATCGTCCCGTTCGACAACCCCGATGTCGTGCAGCGACGACTGGCGACGTGGCGCTGCGGGTGGCCGACCGATCGGCGCACTCCACCGATGACCTTTAGCTGTCGCATCGGCCCGGTCCGTGTGGGGCCGCGGACCGGGGGCCGAGCTCACCCGTTGTTCTCGTCGGCGTCCCAGGTCGTCGGATCGTAGTGTTGAGACCCGCTCCGATCGCTCCTCACGACCGCCTTCTTGAGCCGCGCCGGCATGACCTCGGCCGCCGACGTCTGGGGCTCTGGCTCATCAATGTCGCCTGGAGCGCCGAGTGGATGCGCGCCCAGTCTTCAGAGGAGGGCTCGGCGAACGCCGCGGTGGAAAGAAGGGTCGCCAGGGCTGCCCCGATGATCATAGTCTTCATTGTGAGTCTCCGTCATCTTCCTTAAGGCGCCAACCGCGGCGTCTGATGGAGACAGAAATGTGCGTCTGAGGGCGAATTGTTAATTGTACTGTGAGGTTGCGAATTCATACCGTCGTATGAGCGCCCCCCTCCTTTCGATCGGCGACGCCCAGTGTGGACGGAGAATGTTCGATCCCCGTTCCGCTCCCTCCGCCAAAGCCTTCCAATACAGCGTCTCCCGCTTGCAGACGAACCGGCCGCTCTGCGTGTTCGCCGGCATCCGGAGCAACTGGAGCTGCGTCCAGAAGAAGTCCGAGGGGGAGGTCACCTGCGAGGTCTACGGCTTTCTCACCGGGGAGCCGAACGCTGTCGTCGCCCCGATCCACCCGCAGGCGGCGCCGTTATCCTCACCGGGCCCGAGGAGATCTACGTGTGGATGAGCCCCTTCGGGGCCCGCGCATCTTACGCCACCTTCGTCGCGGCTTTGGAGACTTCCGGCCTGCCGCGCAGCGTCTGGAGCTCTTCGCGGGTCAGCGGGCGGTGGAAGAGAAAGCCTTGCATGTAGGAGCAGCCCGCCGAGGTGAGGACGCTCAGCTGGTCCGCGTGTTCCACGCCCTCCGCAGTGATCGAAAGGCCGAGGGCCTTGCCGAGCCCGATGATCGCCCGCACCACCTGATCAGCGCCCGGCTTGCTTTGCAGATCGTTGACGAGCGAGCGGTCGATCTTGAGCTTGGTGAAGGGGATTTGCGTCAGATAGGCCAAGCTTGCAAAACCGCTCCCGAAATCGTCCAGAGCGATGCGGAAGCCGTGCGCCATCAGGCTTCTCATCTGGTCCGCCGCTTCGTCGACGTCTCGGATCAGCGTGGTTTCCGTGATCTCCAGCTCGACCGCCCTCGGGTCGACCCCGGCCTCGAGCGCCAATCCGTGAATGCGTTCGACAAAGCCCGGCGCGCGGAGCTGCACGGGAGACAGGTTGATCGCAGTGGTGATGTCCGGCCATTCGCGCGCGTCCCAGAAGGCCCGCCGGATGACCCACTCGCCAAGCTCGTGGATCAGGTTTGAGCGCTCCGCAATGGGGATGAAAACCAGCGGAGGGATCATGCCGCGCGTCGGGTGCCGCCAGCGCAGGAGCGCCTCGACTGCCTCGATGCGATGGCCATCGACCGCCACCACGGGCTGGTAGTGTAACGAGAGCTGGTCGTTCGCCAGGGCCTCGACAAGCTCATTTGCGAGCGTCTGGTCTCCGACGATGTCGCGCTCCATCGACGGCTCGAATTCCCGCCAGACGCCGCCTCCGGCGGATTTCGCGGCATAGAGCGCGATGTCGGCCCGGCGCATCGCCTCGAGCAGCTGGCACTGCGCCGAATGCGCGATCCCGATCGAGACGCCGACCCTGATCCTGTGACTCTTGAGGTCGTAAGGCCGCGAACAGGCGTCGATCAGGCGCTCGGCGAGCCGGTGCGCGCGATTCGGATCCGTGCAGATCACGGCGAACTCGTCGCCGCCGAGCCGCGCCGCGAAGCCGTCCTCGCCTGTCTGCTCTGCAAGACGGGCCGCGAAGGCCTGGATCAGCTCGTCGCCAACGATGTGGCCAAGCGAGTCGTTGACGTCCTTGAAGTTGTCGAGGTCCAGATAGAGCGTCGACACCGTCGGGCCCCCCGAGCCGTCCGGCCCGTTGGCGCAGAAGCGTTCGCTGAGGCCATTGCGGTTCGACAGGCCGGTGAGGGCGTCGAGCAACACCGCCTGGCGGGCGCGCGACTCGCTCGCGGCCAGCTCCAGGTTCAGCCGCTCGAGTTCGGCGACGCGCTGCGAGAGCTCGTCCGCGGCCGCTCGCTCGCTCACCCAGCGATCCGTGAGGGCGGCCGCAATCTGCCGAAGTTCGTCCGGATCGAACGGCTTGGTGAGGTAGAACAGGCGCCCGGGGATGCCGAGCGCGTCGGCGATCGTGCCCGGCTTGTGATCGGAATAGCCGGTCACGACCACGATCGTGACGTCCGGGTCGGTCGCGCGGATGCGCCGCGCCGTCTCGAGGCCGTCGATCCCGGGCGGCATGCGCATGTCGAGAAAAACCACCGAGATCGGCCGGCCGCCGTGGAGGCCGGCGGCGACCGTCTCGACCACGGCCTCGCCCTGCCGGCAGTAGATGACCTCGTCGAGCGTCGGCGCAGCGGAGGCGGTCTTCGGGGCATCGCCGAACAATTCGGCGGACAGTTCGTCGAAGCTTGCGTCTCCTGCCGCCGATTTTGCGAGCAGCGGTTCAAACACCCGCTGGTAGGCGAGGATCACCTGCTCCTCGTCGTCAGCGACCACGACCCGCTTCAGGCGGCCGGGCGCGCTCACGCCGCGCTCCTCAGACCGGCGCGGGCCTTCGGCAGCACGAGACGAAGCGTCGCTCCCCGGCCAGGGCCATCGCTTTCGGCGAACAGCCTCCCGCCCATCGCGCCGACGGCGTTTGCGCACCAGTGGAGGCCGAGACCTCCGGAGCGCTCGCGACGCGTCGAAAACCCCTTCTGGAAGATCCGCTCCGAGGCGTCCGGCGGGAAGCCGTCGCCGTCGTCGGCGATCTGGATTTCCGCGGCGGGAGCGCCGTTCAACTCCGCCTCGACGACCCGGACCCGGATGGTGCCTTCGCCTCGTCCGGTCGCCTCGATCGCTTCCGCGGCGTTGATCAGAAGGTTGCCCCAAACCTGTTCGAGCGGAATGCGGTGGCCGAGAACGCACACGTCGTCGGCGATATCGAATTCTATGGAGACGCCCGGACGGCGCCCGGCGACGCTGGCGAAGGCGCGAAGTTGACGTGGGAGATCGATAGGCTCCGCAATCCGCTCGGCGCGGGAGAGCGCCTCGCCATCCTTGAGAATCCGGTCGACGTGGCGGACGATGCCCTTGAGCGTCGCCACGTCCGAGTGGCGCTTCCGCTCGGCCTCGAGCAGCTTCGCCGCCGAGAGCGAGACGAACTGGTTCAGCTTCTCGCGTCTCTCCAGGTCGATCCGCCCGTTCTTGAGTTCACCGAGAGCCTTGTCGAGGTTGTCTCTCCAGCGCGCATCCGTCTCGTCCGCCAGGTCGGATATGATGGCGGCGATCGGGCTGACCGCGTTGCGGATGTTGTGGAGGACTTCCGCGGCCTGATCGGCGGCGCCGTGCTGATAATCCTGCCGCCGCAGCTGCTCACGAAGCTCTTCGAGCTGCGCAGCCATGTCGTTGAAGGCCGTGACCATCTCGCTGAGCTCGTCACGCCGGCTATCGGCCGGTAGCGGGTGCAGGGTCCCGGTGGACTTGATCTGCACGAGATGCTCCCGCATCCCGGCGATGCGCTTCAGGGCGATGCGGCGCAGGATGACGGCCAGGCTCGCGATCAGCGCGCCTCCGGCGAGCAGCAGAAGCGCGAGCGCCGCCCACACGGCCTGGTGTCCGGCGGATGAAATCGAGCGGCTGGTCTTGGAGACCAGGTCGGCGATCGGCTTACCCTCGACGTCCATCAGCGTGGAGGTGACTTCGATCGCGTCGTCGCTGTGGACCATGGAATTCGAGGCGACGGCGCCCGCAAAGGGACGCAGCTCGAAATCCACTTTGGTGGTTTCACGCAGCAGATCGAGATCGATGATCTTGCCGAAGAGCAGGGTGCCGGCTCGCGGGCCATTTCGCTCCGAGTCGAGGATCGGCGCATAGCCGACGGCGACCACGCCGTGCTTGGTGTTCACAAGACCGGTACGGGACCCGGCCTCTGGAAATTCGGCGAGATAGGGATGGCCTGCCGGGAAGCGGGGCTCGCTCGTCAGCTTGAGCTCCGCCGGCTCACCGGCGGAGAAGTCAAAGCCCTTGTCGATCTTGACGCCGCCGTCGGGCTCCAGCGCCAGGTAGAAGTTGACGTTCAGCGCCTTCATGCTTTCGGCGTTGAGGTTCTTGACCTCGTACGACGCATTCTCGCCGTGCATGAACGAGAAGGTGTCGTCCCAGAACGCGTAATCGCGCGCAGAGGCGGCGACCTGGCCCTGCTGGAGCTGGATCGCCTCCAGCGCCCGGTCCTGGTTTCTCTGCGCCGTCTCGTCTTCGATCTGGTTGAAGCGAGGCGCGACCGTCGCCTGCAGAGCCGCGAAATTCAGGAGGGCTGACACGCCGACGACCGCCGCCAGCGCCAGGTTGATCTTGGTGACTATGCGCATGCTCACTCCGCCGTCGGAGGATTAAGGCGGCTGCACGTTAAGAAAGAGTGCTATGGTGTGGCTCAACCTCTCCGGTTGCTGTGGATCGTGAAGCGCCTCGGCGCCTGGCGAAGAAACGAGAGGGCGGATGATCCGCGCAAGTGCGAGCTGACTGAGCCGAGAAGAGCAGCGGGACGCGAAATTATGAGTTCGACTGCTCCGGCCGCTGTGGAGAAGGTTTCAGTCTGATCAAAGAAGCGCAGCAATGGTCGGACGAGGCTGGACGCTGAGGCGGAGAAGCTGAGGAAGCGTTGGTAGACGGGCCGGTGGCGACCATGGCGCCGCCACTCACGGACAGCAGCGATTAGGCCTCCGGAAACAGCTTTCTCGCCACCACAGACGGGTCGGCCGGCTTCTGGCAGCAAGGGTATTTGGCGTAAGGTTCCGGCAGGGACGTCCGGTCATAGCCGGTCACGAACACGAAGGGGATGTCTTGCTCGGCGAGGACCGCCGCGACGGGCAGCGAGCACTGGCCCTGCAGATCGACGTCCAGGACAGCGCCGTCGAGAGCCTCCGTCCTGGCGATCTGCAAAGCGGGCTGAAGCCGCGCCACCGGGCCCGCGATCTGAGCGCCTTGGCTGCGAAAGTGGTCTACGAGCACCCGCACAAGGAAATAATCGTCTTCGACGATCAGGACGCGGCGGCCCTCCAATGGCCGAGGCGGAGCGTTCACCGGTCCGAGCTGCCAAAATCTCTTTGAGGCAGTTCAATTACGCAACGCACGCCGTCCTCCCTCAGTTCGAAGCTTGTCCGGGCGCCGAGCGCATAAGGCAGGGCGTCCTCGATCAGCTCGCGCCCGTAACCCTTCCGCCCCCTGTTTTGATCCGCAAGCGGCGCCCCTTGCTCAAGCCACTCGACCCTGAGGACCGGCTGTCGGCTGTCGTCCTCGCTCGCGACGATTGCCCATGTGACGCTGAGCCGGCCCACGTCGCCCGCGAGCCCACCGTATTTGCGGGCGTTCGTGGCGAGCTCGTGAAGCGCCAGCGCCAGCGTCTGGACCGTCGAGCTCTCCAGAAGGGCCTTCGGTCCCGCCAGTTCGATCCTGTCGCCGAGAGCGTCGGCCGCAAGAGCTGCGAGCTCGAGGTCGATCAGGGTGCGGATGTCGACCGGCTCTTGTTCCGCCCTCGAAAGCAGCCCCTGAACGCGAGACAGCGCAGCAATCCGGCCCGCGAAGCGGCTGCTGAAATCGGCCAGTGATGCTGAATTCCCCGCTGTCTGGATGGCGATCGAGGACACGACCCCCAGCAGATTGCGCGTGCGATGCTGGAGCTCGCTGACGAGGACTTTCTGAGCGTCCTGCAACTTCCGAAGCTCATCAACGTCAGTCGAGGTCCCGAACCATTCGCGCACGCGGTCTTCGCCTGTCTGAACGGGTGAGGCGCGCGTGGCGAACCAGCGATAGCGGCCGGTCGCGGCTTCGCGTATCCGCCACTCGCCCGCGAGACGCGCGTCCCGGCTGGCTTCCCGCCAGGCGCGGCGCGCATCATCACGGTCATCAGGATGGATCGCATCCAGCCAGCCGAGGCCGGCGCTCTCCCCCTGAGACAGCCCCGTGAAGCGGCTCCACTGCGGGCTGGACCAGAGCCATTCTCCGCCGTCGCCCGATCGCCAGACCAGCTGCGGAATGCCCTCCACAAGCGTCTGCAGTTGCCGGCGGCTCGCCTCGAGCGCGCGCTCGGCCTCATGGCGTTTCGTTACGTCCTGCGCGATCTTGGCGAAGCCTTGAAGCGCGCCATCGGCGTCGCGAAGCGCGGTGACGGCGCCGTAAACGAACACCCGCGAGCCGTCCTTGCGCAGATGCCATCGAACGTCAGGCGCGACGCCGTTCTCTCGCGCGGTGGTGAGCTCCTTCTCGTCCTTGCCCTTTGCGCGATCCTCGGGCGTGAAGGTGATGCTGCTGGTCTGCCCCTGCGCCTCTTCCGCCGTCCACCCGAAGACCGCCTGAGCTCCGGGGAACCAGTGCGTGATCCTTCCTTCGGCGTCCGTGACGAAGATCGCATAGTCGCGCGCGCTCTCCACGATCAGCCGGAAGAGTTCGCGGGTCTCCCTCAGGTCGCTGAGCTTCCGCAGCCGGTCGATGACCGGTCCCAGGATTGTCGCGTAGATGCGGAGAAACTCGATTTCCTCTTCGCCGAAGTCGCGCTGCTCAGTGCTGTCGACCTGGAGGAGCCCAAAGGCCCGATCGCGCGGCAGGAAGAGCGGGACATTCACGAGGGCGACGACCCCGGCCTCCTTCATGAACTCAGGGATATCGAAGCGGGCTTCTTCGCGCACGTCCCGCGAAAATATCGGTCGACGCTTCCGGATCGCGAAGGTCTCTGACGAGCGCTCGTCCAACGAAAGGCGCAACTCGCCGACGACGCCGGCCGCCCAACCGACGCCAGCTCTGACGAGAAGCGTGCGGCTTTCCTCGTCAATTTCGAGGATCTTCGCCCGCCTTGTGCCGAGCGCCTCAGCGACCTGCCGGCAGGCTTCGCAGAGCACCTCATCGAGGTCCTCGCTCTGAAGGGCGAATTCTCCGAAACGCGCCAGCGCCTGCTGGCGCTTCTTCATCTGCTCGAGAGTCGGCATGGGGCCTCCCACTCTGCGTTGAACTGGCGCAACGCCGGGTCAGGGCCACCGAGGCGCATCTGCAAGGGCGTCGGAAGCCACGACGGCGCTGTAACCTGCGGCCGCCGGCCTGTCTTGCCGGAGCCCGCAAACACCGAGAGCGCTACTTTGAGGCGCAAATGACGCCGGCGGAACAGCAAAGATAGAACTTCTGAGCTGGTCACCAGCTGGTAGGCGCAGCTCGCCGCGGAGCCGCGGCGCGCCCGGGCTGCTGGTCTGGAACAATTCACTTTGCGCGAAGTTGAGGTCGCCATTGTAACGCTGGCGTGAGGGGAGAATGAGCGGCCTATTTCAAGCAGTCGCCACCCTGTTGCGCGCCGCCGCGGCCAAGCGCGCGGAGCCGCCGCACCTCGCCGGAAACGTCCGACGTCTGCAGCCAGCGCTGTCGGCCTGTCTGAGGGTCGCGCAGGCAAGGGCTCGCTGCGCGGCTTCGATCTCGCAGCCATGGCTCTTCCGACCCGCTGCGGAAGCAGTTTCGACAGGCCGCACGTTCCGGCACGAGGTTGTGGCGAGTGTAGCGCATGGCGAAACCGACCAGGCGAAGCAGCCCCGACTCCGCGGCCGGGTGATCCCGGTCGGCGCTGCGCCGACCGTGGAAGATCCATCGCAATGAGCCCCCGGGGCGGCGCGACGGCGACCGCTGTCTGCGCCGTTGCTCTCGCGCTTACGGGCTGCTCCGGGATTCAGTCCTCGACCGATCCCCACGGGCCGGTGGCGGGGGCCATCTATGGGCTTTTCATCGTCTTTATGATCGTCGCCGCCATCGTGCAGGGAGGCGTCACGATCGCGCTGCTCCTCGGCGCGCTGAGACGGCGACGGCTTGACGCCCGCTCCGTGCTCGAGCTCGATCCCGCCAGCGAGCGGCGGGCGACGCTGGTCGTCTCAGCCTTGGTCGGCCTCACCGCGGCGACGATCGCCGGCCTGACGTTGCTCAGCTTCTTTGTCGGCCGCACGGACGCAAGGCTCGCCGGATCGCAGGAGTTGGTGGTGCGCGTCACGGCGCATCAGTGGTGGTGGGAGTTCACCTTCGAGGACCCTGCGCCCGATCGTCAGCTGACGACCGCGAATGAGCTCCACATTCCGGTCGGCAGACCGGTGCGGCTGAAGCTGCTTTCGCCGGACGTCATCCACTCGTTCTGGGTGCCGGCGCTGTCCGGCAAGAAGGACCTGATCCCCGGCCGGTTGAACGAGATTCTGGTCCAGGCGGACAAGGCCGGCGTGTTCCGTGGACAGTGCGCCGAGTATTGCGGCCTGCAGCACGCCAACATGGCGCTCAAGATCGTGGCGGAGCCGCCTGCGCAATTCGACCGCTGGTTCGCCGCCCAGCTGACGCCGGCGGCGGAGCCCCGGGGCGCCCAGGCGACGCGCGGCCGTGAGGTGTTTCTCTCCTCGGGTTGCGCGCTCTGCCATCGCATTCGCGGGACGTCGGCCGCAGCCGTGTTCGGGCCGGACCTCACCCATCTGGCAAGCCGCTCCATGCTCGCCGCCGGCGCAGCCCCGATGACGCCCGGCGGGCTCGGCGGCTGGATCGCTGATCCGCAGACCGTGAAGCCGGGCTCCAAAATGCCGCGCGTTCCGCTCTCGGGGCCAGAACTCGTCGCGCTGGTGGCCTATCTGGAGGAGCTGAAGTGACGCGGCGGCTTCAACCGGACCGGCGGACGCTTGACCCGGCGGCGTTCTCCCGCGCGCTCGCCTCCGGCCTTGCGCGGCTGCGCGTCAAGGCGGCAGGCCCGACGACAGGCCCTGGCTTCTGGGCGCTGCTCGCGGCTGCGCTCGGGCTCGCGGCGTTCGGCGGTCTCGCCGCCCGAGCTCTTTGGGCCGCCCGGGCGGGACGCGTCGAGCGCAGGGAGGAGTGGCGGCGCCTGTCGCTGTCGAAGGAGCCGGACGACGGAGGCCCCGGCGACGCCGCGCTTGCGCTCGCCCTGGGCCGGACGTGGGCGCGAAGGCCCGGCCTGATCGGGGCGCTTTCCACGGTCGACCACAAGGTCATCGGCCTCCGGCTGGTCCTGATCGCCTTCAGCTTTCTGCTGCTCGGCGGCTGCGCGGCGCTGGTGATGCGCCTGCAACTCGCCGGCCCCTCCCAGAACATCGTCGGAGCCGATTTCTACAACCAGCTCTTCACGATGCATGGCACCACCATGATGTTCCTGTTCGCCGTGCCGGTCATGGAGGCTGCGGCCGTGCTGCTCGTGCCGCTGGTCGTCGGCGCGCGCGCCATCGCCTTTCCGCGGCTGGTCGCCTTCGCGCAGTGGATGCTGGTCGCGGGCGGCGTGCTGCTGTGGGGCGGCTTCGCGCTGAACCTGGGGGCCGATGTCGGATGGTTTTCCTATGTGCCACTGGCCAGCCTGAACTATTCGCCGACCAAGCGCGCCGATCTCTGGGCCCAGACGGTGACATTCACCGAGCTCAGCGCGCTCGCGATCTCGGTCTCGACCATCGTCACCATCTTCAAGCAACGCGCTCCGGGCATGTCGCTCGACCGCGTGCCGCTGTTCGCCTGGGCGCAGCTCGTCACGTCCTTCATGACAGTCTTCGCCATGCCGGGCGTGATGCTGGCCTCGACCTACCTGATCCTCGACCGGCTGGTCGGAACACAGTTCTTCAACCCCGCGGCTGGCGGCGATGCGCTGCTCTGGCAGCACCTGTTCTGGTGGTTTGGCCACCCGGAAGTCTACATCATCTTCGTGCCCGCGACCGGCTTCGTCTCGGCGATCGTGCCGGTGTTCGCGCGACGTCCGATGTTCGGGCACACCGCGATCGTCCTCTCGCTGGTGTCGATCGCGATTTTGGCGTTCGGCCTCTGGGTCCACCACATGTTCGCGACCGGCCTGCCCCGGCTCGGCGAAAGCTTCTTCACCGCCTCCTCGATGGCGATCGCGATCCCGAGCGGGATCCAGATCTTCTGTTGGATCGCCACGATCTGGCTCGGGCGGCCGGTGTTCCGGACGCCGTTCCTGTTCGTGCTCGGCTTCATCATCCTGTTCGTGATGGGCGGCCTGACCGGCGTCATGGTGGCCTCCGTGCCGCTCGACCTGCAGGTTCACGACACCTACTTCGTGGTCGCCCATTTCCATTACGTGCTGATCGGCGGCGCCGTATTCCCGCTGCTCGCTGCGGTCTATTACTGGTTCCCCAAGGTGACCGGCCGGATGCTCTCCGAGCGCATCGGCCGGTGGCACTTCTGGACCGCCTTCATCGGCTTCAACGTCGCCTTCTTCCCGATGCACCTGCTGGGCCTGCAGGGCATGACGCGGCGCATCTACACATATCCGGCGGAACTCGGCTGGGGGCCGCTCAACCTGCTTTCGAGCTGCGGCGCCTTTCTGTTCGCGGGAAGCTTCGCGCTGATGGCCTGGAACGTCGTCGTCAGCCTGCGCTCCGGCGAGCAGGCCGGGCCGAACCCCTGGGATGCGGACGGCCTCGAATGGGCGACCTCGTCGCCGCCGCCGCCCTACAATTTCCTGTGGCCGCCGGTCGTTCAGGGACGCGAGCCGCTGTGGGCGAGCGCCGGTCGGCCGCCGGCCGTCACCGGTCACAGGACGGACATGCGCGAGGTGCTGATCACCTCGATCGCCGACGCCGTGCCGGAGACGCGGGAGCCGTCGCCGGATGAGTCCATCTGGCCGTTCGTCGCCGCCGTCGTGACCACCATCTTGCTGACGGGCTCGATCTTCACGCCCTGGGCGGTGGTCTGGGGCGCTCCGCCCGTCGCGGTCGCGCTGATCGCCTGGTTCTGGCCGAAGGGCGACAAGGAGGATGAGCAGTGACGCCCGCCGGAAACGTCGACGTTTCGAAGCTGCCGGATTGGGCGCATGGGCCGAAGAGCGTGACCTGGTGGGGCACGCTCGCCTTCTGCGCCATAGAGGGGACGGGCTTCGCGCTCGCCGCCGGCGGCTATCTGTTTCTTGGCTTCCTCAATCAAAGCTGGCCGATCAGCAGTCCGCCGCCAGACCTGATCTGGGGCGCCCTGACCACGGTCACGCTGCTCGCGAGCCTGATCCCGAACGCCTGGCTGAACCGCGCAGCGCACGCCGAGGATCTGCGCAGGGTCCGGCTCGGTATGGTGATCATGTCCTTAGCCGGCGTGATCGCGCTCGTGCTGCGCGTGTTCGAGTTCGGCGCGCTCAACGTCAAATGGAACCAGGACGCCTACGGCTCCACGGTCTGGGTTCTGCTCGGCCTGCACGCGACCCATCTGGTGACGGACCTCGGCGATACGCTGGTGCTCGCGGCGCTGATGTTCACCCGCCATGGCCACGGCAGGCGCTTCAGCGACGTCACCGACAACTGCTTCTACTGGAACTTCGTGGTGGCCGCCTGGCTGCCGCTCTACGCCCTGATCTACTGGGCCCCGAGGCTCGGCGCATGACCGGCCCCCGTCAGCTCCGCTGGCCGGGAGGAGGACTGGTAATGGGTCCGGTCGCCTGGGGCGCGGCGCAGCTCTCGTCCTATGCGGCGACGCCGCTCGCCTGTGGGAGCGGCTCGTCCCTGCTGCCGCTGGCGATCCACGCCATCGCCCTTGCGGCGGCGCTCGCTGGCGGGGGGCTGTCATTGCGCGCCTCTCGAGCGCCAGACGCCGCGCAGCCGACCCGCTCCGCTCGCTTCGTGGCGCATCTCGGGATCGCCGCTGCGCTTCTGTTCGGGCTCGCCATCGTGCTGCAGGGCGCCGCCGACCTCGTCCACTCGGCCTGCGAAAGGTGAGGCGCGTCGCCCTCTCGACGTTGTTGCTCGCGCCATGCCCCGCTTGGGCTCATGGGGGAGCGCCGGACGCGTCCTCCTGGGAAACGACCGCGGCTTTTCTGGTCGCGGCCTCGCTGTTGCTCGGCCTGGCCGGCTTCATCCGTCTGATGCGGCGCGCGCGCCGGGCCCGGCCGGCGATCCTGCGGCGCTGCGCTCTGTTCGCGGCCGGGATGCAAACCATGATCGCGGCGCTGATCGGCCCGTTGCCGGCGCTCGCGCTGGCGAGCTTCACGGCTCACATGATCGAGCACGAACTGCTGATGGTCGTCGCCGCGCCGCTGATCATTCTGTCGCGCCCCGGTCCGGCCCTCACTCTTGGCGTTCCGGCGGCTGCGCGCGGCTCGGCGCGCGCGCTGAAGCGCGTTGCTCAGACGCTGGAGGCGCTGCGGCGGCCGGCGGTCGCGACGGTGTTGCACGGATTGGCGCTCTGGCTTTGGCACATCCCGGTTCTGTTTCGCGCCGCTCTTGAGGGCGCGCCGGTTCATGCCCTGCAGCATGTCAGCTTCTTCGGAAGCGCGCTGCTGTTCTGGTCGGCCCTGCTGCCGCGGCGAGCTCCAAACCCGACCGCGCGCGGCGTCGCGGCCCTGCACCTTACGGTGACGTCGCTCCACGCCGGCGCGCTCGGGGCGTTGCTCGCGATGTCCGGCAAGCCCTGGTTCGTCGACGCGGGAAGCGCGGCCTATGGACTGTCGCCGCTCGAGGATCAGCAGCTCGGCGGCGTCATGATGTGGGTGGTCGGCTGCAGCATCTATGCGGCCGGGGCGGTCGCGCTGTTCGGGGTCTGGCTCGCCGAAACCGCAGCGCGACCGGCGGCGTCGATTTCAGAGAGCCCGATTCAAGAGATTTTACGCCCCGCTTCACCTAGGAAGTCGCAACAGGCCGGCGAAGCCATGTGAGCCGACCGCGGCGCCGCCGCGGGGGCTGGATGTGCTGTGTTCCGCAAAAAAGCGGGCGCCCGAGGCGCCCGCGAGGTGGGAGGAAACGGAGAAGGGTGCGCCCGCAGGCGTCCGACTCCCCCGGCGAAAGCGCGCGCTCGACGGCATGTTCCCAAGCTCGCGCGTCTGAAGCCGGATGTCAGGCTGCGCTTCCTCCCTCGACCCAGTCGGCCCGTGAAGGTTGCGCTTCCCCATCCGCTGACCAAAACTGCCCTCTAGCTGCGTCCCCGGCGGGAGCGAGCATCATGCGGGCGCTGTATCTGGTCTGTGGTGGGACCGCGCTGATAGCTCTGACGCTCGCCGGCTTGGGCGGATGGATGCTCAGCCTGCCGGCGGCGACCAGCACAGCAGATGCGCCGCCAGCGCCTCAGGCCGAGGCGGACGCAATCCTGGCTTCCCTCAAGCCGCGAACACCCAGGCGTCCGCTGGTCGCCGTGGTCGGGATCAATGACGCGACCGAAACCACCGACTATCTGATGCCGACCGGCATTTTACGGCGCGCCGACGTTGCGGACGTGGTGATGCTCGCGACCGGAGAGGGGCCGGTGCAGCTCTTCCCCGCGCTGCGGGTTGTGGCGGACGCCACGCTGGCCGAGTTCGACAGGGCGCACCCGGAGGGAGCGGACTACGTCATCGTCCCGGCGATGAGCCGTGACGATGATCCGGCAGCGCTCGGTTGGCTCATCGCTCAGGCGAAGAAGGGCGCCAGAATCATTGGGGTCTGCGCCGGAGCCAAGGTGCTCGCGTCGGCTGGCCTGCTCCGGGGGAAACGCGCGACGACGCACTGGTATTATCGCCGGGAGATGCTCAAGCGCGACCCCACGATCGAATACGTCGCGGATCGTCGCATGGTGGCGGACGGCGCCGTTGCGACCACGACAGGCATCACGGCTTCCATGCCGATGATGCTGACCTTGATCGAGGCGATCGCCGGGCGCGCCAGGGCGAATGCGGTAGCGGCTGATCTGGGACTTGCGACTTGGGATGCGCGGCACAGGAGCGATGCATTCCAACTGACCCGCCCCTTCGCCGCGACCGTGCTGGCGAACCGACTCGCCTTCTGGAGCCGCGAACGGCTCGGCGTTCGACTTGAGGAGGGCTTCGACGAAGTCTCGGTCGCCCTCGTGGCCGACGCCTGGTCACGCACGTACCGCTCACGAGGCGTGACATACGCCGGATCAGGGGGCGCTGTGGGCAGCCGGAACGGCGTTCAAATCATTCCTGATGTGACGAGCGCAGATTGGCCTCAGGAGCGCCGCGCCTCCGCAGCCGGGCCGCCCGCTGAAGTCCTTGATCGAACGCTGGCGGCGATCAAGGCGCGGTATGGCGACCCGACGGCCAATGTGGTCGCGATGCAGCTGGAATATCCGCGCTCCGAAGCGGAGTGACGGCGCGCTTCGCGCTCTTCGGGCAAAAAAGAGGGTTCTCCTTGTCGGGCGGCGCAGCTCCCGCTCGTCCTAGGGGCTGCCGTCATTCAGGGAGAAGGAATAAGACCTTGCCGAGCACCGTCACTTTGCACCGCGTCCTCGCCACCAAACCCGAGAAAGTCTACCGGGCGTTCGTCGAGCCCGATGCAATCGCAGGCTGGCTGCCCCCGAACGGGTTCACCTGCACGGTGCACAAGCTGGAGGCGAGGATCGGCGGAGAGCACCGCATGTCGTTCCGCAACTTCACGACGGGCGACAGCCACTCCTTTGGTGGGACGTATCAGGAGTTGGTCCCCGGCGAGCGGCTCGTCTACACGGACAGGTTCGACGATCCGAACCTCCCCGGAGAGATGACCATCACGGTCTCGCTGAGAGCAGTATCGGTCGGAACCGAAATCAGCATCGAACAGCAGGGGATTCCGGACGTGATTCCCCCAGAGGCCTGCTATCTCGGCTGGCAGGAGTCCCTGCGCAAGCTTGCGAAGCTGGTTGAACCTGAGATCAACCAGTAGTCAGGACCGAGCGGAGCTGAAGTCCTAAGGTTGATGACCGCTTGGCTTGGCTCGGCGAAGAACCCGCTGAGGCTGCCGAATGACCCCAGCCAGGATCCTCGTCACGCATTCAGCTCTGATCTCAGCTCAGCGACGGCCCTAGAGCTGGCGAGCGGCCCCTTTCGACGTTGTGCCTCGCGGAACGTGGGCGTCGGCCGTAGGAGTAAGGCCGGCCGCCAGCGCCGTCTGGAGCAGTTCGGACAGGCTGCCTGCGTTGAGGCGGTTCATGACCTGGGCGCGGTGCATCTCGACGGTGCGAGGGCTGATGCCGAGCTTCTGGCCGATGATCTTGTTGGTCCCTCCGTTCACAAGTCCGAGGAGCACCTCGCGCTCCCGTGTCGTCAACCTGGCGAGGCGGGCGCTTACGTTTTCGTCGCAGGTCGGCCGCACCCCGCCGTGACACTCCGCCAAGGCGTCGGCGAGCGTCGCTCGGACGGACGCTTCGTCTTTCACGATCACGTAGTCGACCGCGCCGGCCTTCATCGCGGCGACAGCCGCCGCGGCGCCAGGCGCCGCCGCGTCGAGCGCGATCGTCGGCAGCGGCGCTGACCGAGCCTTGAGCTCGCGCGGTATCGCGAGTCCCTCGTCCCTTTCCTTGCGAAGGTCCACCAGGACGCAGCCCGGCGCGAGCGATGGGGCGATGGTCAGGAAGGCCGAAGCGGTCTCGAATGTCCGGGCCTGGTAGCCGAGTGTCCGAACGAGGCTCTCCAGCCGGCGGGCCTCGGCCGGGCTTGAGCTGACGATATAGACTTGGCGGACATCTTCCTGGGTCAGGTCCTCGGTGATGCCGCCGATCCGCGCCACGGCGCCTTGGCCGTCAAGGATTGGAAAGCTGGTGTCACGGAGCCACCGGACGGCGCCGTCGGCCGGCCGGATGATCCGATACTCGAACCGGGCGACCTCCCCGGTCCGGACGGCGCCTAGAGCGTGTTCGACCTGCGGGCGGTCATCGGGGTGAACGTCCTTTATCCACTCGGCAAGATCGGTGGGGCCCTCGCCACCGGGCAAGCCCCAGATCCGCTCGTAGGCGGCGCTCCGATAGATGATGGTGTTCGCGACTGGATCCCCGATCCAGATCAGGTTCCGGCTATAGGCGGCGAAGTCGCGAAACTGGGCCTCGCTCGCCCGGATAGCCGCCTCAGCGGCGCGCCGCACGGTCATATCGATCGCGGCGCCGATGAAGCCCACCGCGTGGCCTTGCGCGAAGGTCGTGCGTCCCGCCGTCGCGATGTCGCGCATGACGCCGTCGTCGCGTCCGAGCACCCGAAATTCGATGTCGTAACGTCCGTCGCCGGCCGGATCGGTGCAGGTCGCGATGGCGTCTCGAACTCGGGCAAGGTCGTCCGGATGGATGCCCGCCTCGTAGACGTCCATGTCAACCAGCGCGTCGACGGGCAGTCCCCACATGGCGCGAAGCCGCTCGTCCCAGTCGAAGGCGCCAGTGGCCGGATTCCACGAGTAGACGCCGAGCCCGACGAGCTCGGTCGCGGCGCGCAGGCGCGCTTCGCTCTTCCGCAATGCTTCCTTGGACGCGCTGCGCTCGCTGGCGTCGTGCGAGACGCCCACCACCATCTCCACCGAACCGTTCTCGCCGCGGACCGGACCTAGGAGATACGCGAAATAAGCGGTCTTGCCCGCCGGACTGCGGAAGAAGACCTCATCTTCCACGGTCACGCCGTGCGCCAGGACAAGGTCGATATGACTGTCGAGAAGGCTGACCGACTCTGGCGGATAATTCAGGTCGCCGAAGGTTTTTCCGAGGATCTCGTCCGGCGACAGCCCGAACAACCTTAGCATTGCAGGATTGGCGTAGGCGAAACGTCGCTCCTGATCGAGGGCGTACACAAAAATCGGGATCGACGAGAAGATCGCCTCAAGGAAGCGCACACGTCCCGCGCGGTTGGCGTCAGCGGCGGCCGGCGCACCGCCTCGATCCGGCGCGGCCGCTGATGATCGCCTGCTCGGCATCGCCCGTTCTCCTTACGTGATGCCACAAAGGTAGAAGTGCTCGCCCACAGGGAAGTTCCCTAGGGATCGCCCGAGCGAACGCAGTTCGCCGTGCGGAGCTTATGCAGGGATCACGACCGAGGAGACCCGGCATGAAAGCCCTCGTCTGGCACGGCAAAGAGGACATCCGTTGCGATACGGTGTCCGATCCCGCGATCGAGGATCCGCGAGACGCAGTCATCAAGGTGACGAGTTGCGCAATCTGCGGCTCCGATCTTCACCTCTTCCACAACCTCGTTCCCGCGATGTTGCCCGGCGATATCATGGGCCACGAGACGATGGGCGAAGTCGTCGAAGTAGGCAGTGCGGCAAAGAGCAAGCTCAAGAAGGGCGACCGCGTCGTCATCCCCTTCACCATCCAGTGCGGAGAATGCGACCAGTGTCGGCGGGGCAATTTCTCGGTCTGTGAACGCACAAATCGCAAGAAGAAGCTAGGCGACAAGGCCTTCGGCCACGCGACCGCAGGCCTGTTCGGCTACACGCATCTGACTGGCGGATACCCGGGCGGCCAAGCCGAATATCTGCGGGTGCCGTTCGCCGACACGACGCATATCAAGGTGCCGGACGGCATCAGCGACGAAAAGCTCCTTTTCCTGTCTGACATCCTCCCGACGGGCTGGCAGGCAGCGGTTCAGGCGGACATTCAGCCAGGCGATACCGTCGCGGTCTGGGGCTGTGGACCGGTCGGACAAATGACGATCCGGTCCGCCGTCCTGCTCGGCGCAGAGCAGGTCATCGCGATCGATCATCTCCCCGAGCGGCTCTCGATGGCCGCGGCGGCGGGGGCCATCACGATCAACTTCGATGAAGAAAGCGTCGTCGAACGGCTCAATGAGCTGACCGGAGGCAAAGGGCCGCACAAGTGCATCGACGCGGTCGGCGCCGAGAGCCACGTCGGCGTCGGTCAGCCCGACACGCTGTTCGACCGCGCCAAGCAGATGCTGATGATGGAGAACGATCGACCGCATGTCCTCCGCGAGATGATCTACGTCTGCCGCCCGGCTGGCGTCATATCGATCATCGGCGTCTATCTCGGTCTGATCGACAAGCTCCCGATGGGTCAGGCGATGAACAAAGGCCTGACCTTCCGTATGGCGCAGGCGCACGTCCCGCGCTGGACAGGCGACCTGCTTCGCCGGATCGAGGATGGGCAGATCGACCCTTCGTTCGTGATCACCCACAAGGCCGATCTTTCCCAAGGCCCCGAGATGTACGCCAAGTTCCGCGACAAGGCGGATGGCTGCATCAAGGTCATGCTCCAGCCCTGAAGGAGGCGCTCCCATGCTGCTCACCAAACTCACCGGGATCGCTCGCTCCGAGGGAGACCCGCGCGTCATATACAAGGGGCCGAGTTCTCTGACCGACGCCGACCGGCTTGCGCGGGCTCTCGGCTGGTTCTCTGTCGGGCTCGGCGTCGTCGAGCTCGTGGCGGCGGGACGCATCGCCCGCGCCCTCGGGCTCGAGGACAAGGAAGGGTTGATCCGAGCCTTTGGCGCGCGCGAGCTGGCGAGCGCCGTCCCCACGCTGTCCGTGGACAAGGCCCCCGGATTGGCGGCGCGGATCGGCGGCGACGTGCTCGACCTGCTCACGCTGTCGACGGCGCTGCATCGCCATAACCCCAAGCGGAGCAACGCCGCGCTCGCGACCGCCCTGGTGCTGGGCGTGACCCTACTCGACCTTGCGGCGTATGCGGGCGTCAAGGCTGCGCACCACCGCGGATCGGGCAGCCGCCGCGACTATTCCGGGCGCACCGGGCTCCCGCGGGGGGCGCAAGCCTCCCGCGGCCTCGCCCGCAAGGATTTCAAGACGCCGCCGGACTATCGGGCGGAGGGGACAGTCGCTGCCGCGCTCCCGGCTGCTGCGACCTGAATCAGCGAAAGACGAGGCCCCGCCCATGACGCTGGGACAGATCATCGGGGCTGCGCTGATGCTGTTGTTCCTCGCCGACATCTTCCTGACCGTGCTCTACGCACGAGCGGGCGCCGGACTGCTCGCCCCCTACTGGAGTCGGGCAGTCTGGGCCTTGCTCTACGGCGCCGCCAAGCTGTTCGGTGGGCGGCGTGGGACCGTTCTGTCGCTCGCCGGTCCGACCATCGTCGTCTCGCTGATCGGCCTTTGGGCGCTGGGACTGACGATCGGGGCCGCGCTCATCATCGGCCCCGAACTGGGCGCCGCAATTCGGCCAAGCAGTGGCGACGCGTCGACCGACTTCGTCACCGCGCTGATGGTCGCCGGCAATAGCCTGTCCATCGTCGGCAGCGGTGACTACTCACCGCATACGGCCGGAACCCGCGTCCTTTTTCTGATCAACTCGCTGATCGGCGCCTCGGTGCTGTCGCTGGTGCTGAGCTACCTGGTTCAGGTCTATACCGCGCTCCGGGAGCGCAACGCGTTGGCGCTTTCGATACATCTCATGACTGACGGCACCGGCGACGCGGCCAGAATGCTGGCTCGGCTGCTGCCGGAGGGCGATAGCAGCCACGCCGTCAGCGAGCTGGGCAACCTTGCGCGGTCGCTCGCCGCCACCAAGGAAGCGCACCATTTCTATCCACTGCTGTTCTATTTTCGGTTCGAGGAGCCGTACTACGCAGTGTCGCGGTTCAGTTTCGTCGTTCTGGATCTAACCACGCTCCTCGAGACTGCGCTCGATCGTCAGCGATATGGAACTCTCATCAGCTCCGCGTCCGCAACATCGTTGCGCCAGGGCGCGCTCCTCCTGCTCCAGACGCTCGACAGGGACTTCCCGTCGGCCAGCGACCATGGCGACGACGCTGCGGCGGAGGCGCGGCGACATACACAGAGCTACGTCGCAGCGATCGACACGCTGGCGCGCTCCGGCGTCGCGGTCCAGACGGCAGGCATGGAGCGCTACCTCGCCGCGCGGCGCGAGTGGGAGCCGCTCACCCGCCATATCGCGCCGACGCTCGGCTACACGATGAACGAGATCGACGAACGGCAGCCCGGGTGAGAGCCGCAGTTTCCGCAGATCAATGACCATTGCCGCTGCAAGGGAGCTGGAGCTTCTCGGAGCGAACCGGCTGTGTTCGGGAGAAGCCCGAGGCGAAGTGACCTGCGACGTCCACGCCCTGCTCACGATGGAGCCGGACGCGGTCGTGGCCCTGTCCACCCGAAGGCCATGCCGGGGATCCTCACCCGCCCGGCGATATCGGCGTCTGGATGCGAGCAGCCGGGATGAGGCGAAGGCGCTGCAGCGGCCGCTGCCGTACGATGCGCTGGCGAGCGTCGCGCGTGGCGAGAAGGAAGACGGCGCGCGGGCCCAGTCGGCCTGAGCCGCCCCGGGGGCAAGTGATCTCAAGGCCAGGATGCTTTACGCTCCCGCCGAATGGCCTCAGCTCGGCGGCGCTCCTGCGCCTGAGCTTATGCCGCGGAGGTCGCCAGAGTGACCTTGCGCTTCAGCGCTCCTGGCCGGAACGGATCGTTGCCGAAAGAGGCGCCGGCGCCTTCGCTCTGCGTGGTCATGATCTGTCCCACCGTACCCGCCAGCCGAACCAGGCTGCCGGCCTCGCAGGAGGCCGCAATCGTCATCGCGACGTCCCGCAGGTGGCTCCGGCTGTAGCAGAACAGCGCGAGGCGCGCGCGCTGGCCCTCGGAGAATGGCCGGACCATCTCGGAAATCAGCGACGGGTCTGCACGGTGAAGTCGCCCGAGCAGTTCAAGCGACACCGGGCATTCGATGTCGGCGTCGGCGTTCGCGTGCATGAGCGGACCTCCAGGTTTCCGCATCCACTGATGCGGCCGCGAAGCTAACGGATGGTTAACCATGGCGTGAAAAGTCCGCACCGTCGTACCTCGCGGAGCGGGGACAGCCGCAGCGTCGACGGCTGCGATGGCAGCTCAAATGCAGGCCGCTCCACCACGAGATGCCTGTGGCTTCGAATGGGGCGAGACGGTCAAGGCCACGGCTGCTTGCATCGGCGGGGATCTCTGCGGCATCCTTCACCCATAGCCGTTGCGCTCTCTGGCGGTCCGGCAGCGGCGGAGCCCTGTGAGGGTCCGTGCGCTCGCGCAGGCGTCGGTTCCCCAGCCTCCGCGTGATCAGAAGCTCGTGGTGATCGTCCTGCCAATCATTGAAGCCCGTTCTGGATCTATCGTCGCTGACGCCGAACGACCCGGGTTGAGGCCGGGCGAAATCCCATGGCGTTACACGCTCCAGGAGCTTTGGGCGGACGGCGTCGTGCATGCCGCGGGCCTGGCGTTCGTCGCCGTCGGCTCGATCGCGCTGGCGGCGGCCGTCCGCACCGCATCCGGCGCCGCGATCGCGGCCACCGCGGCCTACCTTGCGGCCCTTTGCCTCTCATTCGCGGCTTCGGCCGCGTACAACATCTGGCCTCCGTCGGCGACCAAGTGGGTTCTGAGACGGTTTGATCAATCGGCGATCTACCTCTTGATCGCGGGAACCTACACGCCCTTTCTGGTGACCATGAGCGCCTGGGGAGCGCTTGCGGGCGTGTGGTCTGCGGCCGCGGTGGGCATGGCCCTGCGCATGTGGCGGCCGGGCCATTTCGACCGGCTGTCGATCGCGCTCTATCTCCTGCTCGGCTGGAGCGGCGTTCTCATGCTCGACAGGGTCATCACGCAACTACCAGCCGGCGTCCCGTGGCTGATCGCAGGCGGCGGCCTCACCTATTCTCTCGGCGTCATCTTTCACGTCTGGGGGCGGCTAAGGTTCCAGAACGCGATCTGGCACGTCTTCGTGCTTGCCGCCGCCTCAATCCACTATCTCGCTGTGTGGTCGACGATGATCTCGGCCGCCTAGGCGGTGTGAGGGACGCCGACGTCCGCTTCGCCCACCTCGCCGCTTGCGCCAGCTTGCATCAGAGGAGGCCCGTGGACCCTTGGCGGCTGATCCAGAGAGACCATTTTGGGAGCGCTGAGGCGGCAAGGTCGCTGCGGCCTCAGCGCCTCTGGGACAGCGTCCCTTACCTGCGGAGAGAAATCGGAATGGGACTGAACACGGACGACGGCTTCTTTATCGAGAGCCGGATCGCCGATGATGCGGCAGGAGCCACGGACGGCAAGCAACGCGTCTTCCGCTGGATAGCGCTGGCCGCTTCCGCCGAGGAAGCCGTTTCGCTGCTTGACCGGGATTTCCCCGACGCCGAGAACTCCGTGGTGGACAGCGGCCACGAAATCCGCGCTCAGGCGGCGCGGCTGGGTCTTGTGCCGGGAACCTATCAGCGGGCCTAGCGCGCCGCGGCCTCCGCATCAGGTCGGCGACTCCGCGTCAGGCGTCAGTCGCCGCTTCGATGCTGTTCCCGCTTCCGCTCGATCTCCTCTGGCTCTTCCTCGTCGATCCGGGTCAGCCCGCTCTCGGCCGCGCCCTCGGCGTGAAGAAGCTCGTCGAGCTTGGCGTGGATCGCCTGCGTGTCTCGATGCTCAGAACGCTGGATGAACAGCGTCATGAGCCAGGTCGCCAGGGTCGCTATGCCGTGCCAGTCAAAGGTCTCGCGTTCGAAGATGAACCAGAGCGTCCCGTAGATCGGCACGACCAGGAACACCAGCGGGCGGGATGTCAGCGAACCAAGCTGGGTGATGCGGGAGCGGAGCGCGAGCTGTGTCATCCCGACCAAACCTCGCGCGCGGCCGGGCGGTTCCGGGAGTGCAGGGTGGCGCCGCGGTCCCGAGCCCGTCTCTGCAGGCCGCGGTCAGCCGTGCACGCGTCGCATCACCGCGATGCGGACCAGATCCTGCAGCGTCGTCGCCTTGAGCTTGTCTTTCAGGATGGAGCAGGTGTTGGCGACCGTCTTGTAGCTTACGCCCAGATCGTCGGCGATCTGAGCATAGGCCTTGCCTTCGCCGAGGAGCGCGAGGGTCTGCAGCTCGCGGGCGGTGAGGTCAGTCTCGTCCTTGCGGCTGCGGGAGCCGAGGAGGGCGACCTGCACCGCCATCTCGTGCCCGATGTAAGGCTGGTTGCGCCGCACCTTTTCGACCGCCTCAAGAAACGTCCTGGGGCCGGCGTCTTTCGCCACAAAGCCGGTCGCGCCGACATTGAGGGCGCGGCGCGCGATGATCGGGTCGCCATGCATGCTGAGCACCAGGACCGGGGTCCCTTCGTCGTGCCGCCTGAGCCTGCGGATGAACGACAGGCCCGCAAGGCCTTCGCCACGGATCGCGAGATCCACGACGATCAGGTTGGGTCGGCGGCGGCGATAGAGCTGATAGCCCGCAAGCGGGGTCGCGGCCTCCAGCACTTCCGCGAAGCCGGCCTCCAGCAGGATGCTGCGGCACCCCTGCAGAACGATCGGATGATCGTCGATCACCAGAGCGCGGCTCACGCTTCCGCCCTCCGGCTTCGTGGCGTCGTCGTTTCCCGCGGGGAAAACATGGTCGGCGATCGGGCCGCCTGATCGCGGCGCACGCCAGCTCGCGTGGCGTCCAGCGCAGCCGAGGTCATCGTTCGTCGCCCGCGGACGGCCCCGGCAGGCCTTTGCGTTTTAGCAGCGCAAGCGCGTCGTCGCGCGAGGCGCCCTGAAGCCTTGCCGTGACGTAGTGCTGGCCGGTTTCGCCGAAGCCGGCGTGCTCGCCGTCGGGGGCGATGGAGGAGAGCTGCTCGATGATTGTGCGCGCATCCTCATGGACGCCGTTCTCCTTGAGCATCTCCTCGAGCTGGACGGCGCGGTTCGCGATCATCCGGCGGCCTTCGTAGAAGCGCTGGTCGGCTGTCGCCAGAACCGCCTGCATGCGCCGCGCCGCTTCGCCTAGGGCGGCGGAGTCGCCGCCGGTCTCGCGGCGCGCGAGCCATTCGGACGGCGAGATCGCGTCGCCGACCTGCAGCCAGTCGCCCTCAGCGTCCGGGGATGCGCGCCGCAGCGGCTGAACGCCCTCGGTCCTCTCGGTCGAGACGTCGTCGCAGGCGGCAACCGCGTATAAAAGCGGAATGGAAACGGCCAAGCTCCAGATCAACTTAATAAGTTTATATTTATACATTTCCCGCGCAGGCTCCGCTGGATTCCACTGTCGATATTACAAAAGCACCGGCGTGGCCAGCGTGCGCAGCCGCCCTGCCCGGCTTCCCGTTGGCGCCGCTACGGGAGCCGCCTTGTCGATCTAAGCAACTAAAAAATCTATGAGATTTTCATGAGAATGGCATGCCAGCAGCGACGCCGCCCCCGCGGCAGAGCTATGGGGAAATGTTCCCGTCTGGTTTTTCTACTCTCCCCGGAGACAGCTTTCGGTTGTTCGTTAAAAGTCCCTGCGCTGCAGAACGCAAGAAGCGCCGACGCGCAGATCAATAAAAAGGTTCGGCACACCGCCCTCCGGACCATCGCGTCTCAGCGCGTCGCCAGAGCCAAGCTCCAGCGCCGCCGCTTCCACGAACCGGAAACGCAAGGGGATCCACATGACCAGTCTGAGAACTTCCGTGTCGGCGGCGACGCTTGCCGCGGCGGCCGCGCTGGGGCTCGCCGCCACGGCGCTGCCGGCGCGCGCCAACGACAAGCTCGTCGAGCTCTCGAAGAGCAACGAGAACTGGGTGATGACTGGCCGCACCTACAGCGCCCAGAACTACAGCCCGATGACGCAGATCAGCACGGAAAACGTGAAGGATCTGAAGCCGGCTTGGTCGTTCTCGACGGGCGTGCTGCACGGCCATGAAGGTACGCCGCTCGTGGTCGGCGACAAGATGTACGTTCACACGCCGTTCCCGAACATCACCTTCGCGCTGTCGCTGGACGAGCCCGGCAAGATCCTGTGGATGCACAAGCCGAAGCAGTCCCCGACCGCCCGCGCGGTCGCCTGCTGCGACGTCGTGAACCGCGGCCTCGCCTACTGGCCGGGCGACGGCAAGGCGCCTCCGGAGATCCTGAAGACGCAGCTCGACGGCCACATCGTGGCGCTCAACGCCGAGACCGGCGAAGAGCTCTGGAAGATGGAGAACTCCGACATCAAGGTCGGCTCGACGCTCACCATCGCGCCCTATGTCATCAAGGACACGGTGCTGGTCGGCTCCTCCGGCGCAGAGCTCGGCGTGCGCGGCTACGTCACCGCCTATGACGTCAAGACGGGGGCGCAGAAGTGGCGCGCCTACGCCACCGGTCCGGACGAGGACATCAAGCTCGCCAAAGACTTCAACATGGCCAACCCGCAATACGGCCAGTTCGGTCTCGGCACGAAGAAGACCTGGGAAGGCGACGCCTGGAAGATCGGCGGCGGCACCAACTGGGGCTGGTACGCCTTCGACCCGGAGACGAACCTCTTCTACTACGGCTCGGGCAACCCGGCGCCGTGGAACGAGACGATGCGTCCGGGCGACAACAAGTGGACGATGACCATCTGGGGCCGCGACATCGACACCGGCGAGGCCAAGTTCGGCTACCAGAAGACGCCGCATGACGAGTGGGACTACGCCGGCGTCAACGTGATGATGCTGTCGGAGCAGAAGGACAAGGACGGCAAGGAGCGTAAGCTTCTGACCCACCCGGACCGCAACGGCATCGTCTACACGCTCGACCGGACCAATGGCGACCTGATCTCGGCCAACAAGATCGACGACACGGTCAACTGGGTGAAGCAGGTCGACCTGAAGACCGGCCAGCCCGTGCGTGATCCTGAATTCGCGACCCGCATGGACCACAAGGCGACCGAGATCTGTCCGTCGGCCATGGGCTACCACAACCAGGGTCACGACAGTTACGATCCTGAGAAGAAGCGCTTCTTCCTCGGCATCAACCACATCTGCATGGACTGGGAGCCCTTCATGCTCCCGTACCGGGCCGGCCAGTTCTTCGTCGGCGCGACCCTGTGGATGTATCCTGGCCCGAAGGGCGACCGTCAGAACTACGAAGGGCTTGGCCAGATCAAGTCGTATGACGCGATCACCGGCAAGTTCGACTGGGAGAAGATGGAGCGCTTCTCGGTGTGGGGCGGCACCATGGCGACGGCGGGCAATCTCGTCTTCTACGGCACGCTCGACGGCTTCATCAAGGCGCGCGACAGCCGCACCGGCGACCTGCTCTGGAAGTTCCGGCTGCCTTCAGGGGTGATCGGCCATCCGATGACGTATGAGCGCAACGGCACCCAGTACGTCGCGATCTACTACGGCGTGGGCGGCTGGGCCGGCGTCGGACTTGTGTTCGACCTCACCGACCCGACCGCGGGTCTCGGCGCCGTCGGCGCCTTCAAGAACCTGCAGAACTACACGCAGATGGGCGGCGGCGTGATGGTGTTCTCGCTCAACGGCAAGAACCCGTACGACGACCCGAACGTCGGCGAGTACAAGGGCAAGAGCCTCTGATCGCAGGCTGCGGCCGACAGATGATCCCGCCGGCCAAGGCCGGCGGGATCAAGAACTCCAACCGACAGAAGACGTCTCGCGAGCGCCCCCGCCCTTGGCGGAGAAGAGTTGCGCCGGGATCGGGAGAGCCGAAATGACCTCGAAGAACTGGAGCGCGGTCGGCGTCGCGCTGGTCACGGGCGCATCGGCCCTCGCGGCGCCTGGCGCCTGGGCGGCTGAGACGAAGAGCGCCCCTCAGGACGGAAGCGTTCTCCGAGTCTGCGCCTCGTCCGTCGAGGCGCCTTATTCGATGAAGGACGCGAAGGGCTTCGAGAACAAGATCGCCATGGTGGTCGCGGAGGCGATGGGCCGCAGGGCCGAGTTCGTCTGGTTCGACAAGGCGGCGATCTATCTCGTCCGCGACGGGCTGGACAAGAAGCTTTGTGACGTCGTGCTCGGAGTCGACGAGGGCGACGAGCGGCTGCTGACGACCAAGCCGTATTTCCGCACCGGCTATGTCTATGTCACGCGGCCCGACGAGGGCGAAGTCGGCAAGAGCTGGGAAGCCATCCGCAACCCCGAATTCAACAAGTTCGCCGTGCGCTTCCAGACGCCCGGCGAACTGATGATCAAGCAGGCAGGCAAATACGAGGGCACCGTCTCGTATCAGCTCTCGCTGGTGAACTTCGAAGACAAGCGCAACAAGTATACGCAGGTCCCGGCCGACAAACTCGTCAGCGAGGTGGCGTCCGGAGAGGCCGACATCGCGATCGCCTTCGCGTCGGACGTCGCCCGCTACCTCAAGGCGTCCTCAAAGCCGCTCAACGTCACGATGATCGACGACGACTTCGCGCTCGCCGACGGGACCAGGATTCCCCTGCATTACGACCAGGCGATGGGCGTGCGGAAGGACGACAAGGACCTTGCCGCCGCGCTCGACGCCGCGATCAGCAAGGCCCAGCCGCAGATCGATCAGGTGCTCAGGGACGAAGGCGTCCCGCTGCTGAAGCAGAACACGTGATGCGACGAAGCCGGTTCAGTAATCCGAAAGCGATTGGATAGTGATGACCAGGAAGATTTGGATCGCCGCGCTGGCTTCGGCGGCAGTGATGGCCGCCATCCCGACCGTAAAGGCGGCGATTGAGCTGCACAACACGATCACAGGCGAGCCGCTGAATCTCGAGGACGCAGGGCCCGAGGGCAAGGACGTGGCGGCGTTCAAGGAGTTTCTGGAGACCGGCCGAAACCCCTATCTGGACCAGCCGAACTGCCTCGCAAAGGGCCAGCAGCTGTTCCTCGGCGCCTGTTCGGGCTGCCACGGACACGTGGCGGAGGGCAAGATTGGCCCAGGTCTCAACGACAATTATTGGACTTATCCGGACAACAACACCGACAAGGGTATGTTCGAGACCATCTTCGGCGGCGCGAGCGGCCAGATGGGTCCGATGTACAACGTCGTCAATGTAGACGAGATACTGCTCGTGATGTCTTGGGTCCGGCACATGTACGCCGGACCGAAGGAAGACGCCAAGTGGTTGAACGAGAAGCAACTGGCGAACTTCAAGACCTATGACGGCAAGGATGCGCCAAAGCCGCAGGGCGACACGCTGCCGGAATGCAAGATCGACTGACGGATCTCCGCCGCGCAGCCGGCGCGGGAGACGGGGCCGGCGCGTCCGCCGGCTCCGGTGACGAAACCAGAGCGCTAAGCGTCAAGGAGGAATGCCCATGTCCAAGATCAAGAGCATCTGCGGCTTTGCGGCCGCCGCGGCGTTTGCGTCGGTGGCGCTCGCCGCTCCGGCTCTCGCCTATGACGGCACCAACTGCAAGGAGCCGGGCGTGTGCTGGGAGCCGAAGCCCGGTTACCCGGCCAAGGACAAGATCGTTGGCTCCAAATACGACCCGAAGCACGACCCGAAGGAAGTGAACAAGCAGTCGGAGTCGATCAAGGCGATGGAGGAGCGCAACCAGAAGCGCGCCGACAACTACGCCAAGACGGGCAAGTTCGAGTACGACGTCAAGAAGATCGGCGCCAACTGAGCCGCCGCGGCCGGAAGACCGCGGCAGGCGGGCGGCCGGCCGCCTCTCCATCCCTGGCGATCCGAGCGAGCTTCGGATCGCCTCTGTTGTCGCCGGGGCGGGCTTCTTCCGACCGTCCCGCGGGATGGCGACACGCGCCTGGCGGCCGCCGAACGCCGGTTCATCCTCCGATGATCCGCGGCGGCGGCCGCCCTTTTGAGACGAGAGGCGTCGCATGAGCATGTCGAGTGCCGCTGAGCTGCGCGCCGGCGAGGGCGAGAAGCCGTGGCCCGGGCTGGCCGAGTGGCGCGAGAAGGCGATTTCGTTCGAGCACGAGGTCGGAAAGGCGGTGGTCGGGCAGCCCAAGGTGGTGCGGCTTCTGACGGTCGCTCTTTTCGCGCGCGGGCATGTTCTGCTTGAAGGCGACGTCGGCGTCGGCAAGACGACGATCTTGCGCGCCGTCGCGCGGGCGCTCGGCGGCCCCTTCGAGCGCATCGAGGGCACGGTCGACCTGATGCCGACCGACATGCTCTACACCGCCTTCGTCGACGATGACGGCAAACCGCGGGTCGAGCCGGGGCCGGCGCTGCATCACGGCGAAGAGCTCGCGGTGTTCTTCTTCAACGAGATCAATCGTGCGCGTCCGCAGGTCCATTCGCTGCTGCTGCGGCTGATGGCCGAGCGCAGCGTCACGGCTTTCGGCAGGGAGTGGTTCTTCCCCCACCTCCAGGTGTTCGCGGACCGCAACCGGGTCGAAAAGGAAGAGACCTTCGAGCTTCCCGCCGCGGCCCGGGACCGCTTCCTGATGGAGATCCCGGTCGAGGCCCCGACCGACCCGGAGGTCCGGCGCGAGCTCGTCTTCGATCCGCGCTTTTACGACGTGGACCGACTGATCGAAGGCGTCGCGGAAGGGGTGATCGATCATCGTCAACTCGGCGAGGTCGGCCGCGCGATCCAGACCTCGGTCCACGCCAGCCGGACGCTCGAGAACTACGTTCTGGCCCTGTGGGACGCGCTGCGCGCGCCGGCGGCTGCGGGCGTGGAGATCGCCGGCGTCGACATGGGGCGGCTGCTGCAGGGCGGCGCAAGCCCGCGCGGCGTCGGCGCCTTGGTGCGCGCGGCCCGGGTGACAGCGTGGCTCGAGGGCCGCGACATGGTTCTGCCGGAAGACCTGCGCGCCGTGTTCGGACCGGTGATGGCGCACCGCGTCTTCCTGGACCCGATCTATGAGGTCCGCCGTGAGCGCATTGTGCCGGACCTCTGCCGCCAGGTGTTTGAGCGGGTTCCTGCGCCGTGACGCTCGCGCGCGCCCCCGCGCCGCCTGCGCCTCGCGATCTGCCCTACCGGCTCTTCGGCCGCGCGCGAGGCGTGACTGCCGGGGCGCACCGCGCGGTCGGCTCGGGCGGGGCGGGCGCCTTCCTGCGGCATGCGTCCCTGCTTGAAGCGCCCGACGCGCGCCGGATCGACATGCGCGCCTCGCTGCTCGATCCCCTCGGCGGACTCAAGGTGCGCCGCTTCGAGAACCGCGCCCGCATCGACGTCTTTGTCCTGCTGGATCTCTCCGGATCGATGAGGTTCGGTCGCGCTGGCGAGGACGATCCGGTCGCGGAGCTCTGCGCGACGATCGCGCATGCGGCCGTGCGCGGGCAGGACCGCTTCGGGATGATCGCCGCGGGGCCAAGCGCGCGCGCTGACCTCGCGATCCGGGCGACGCGGCGGCGCGGCGTGCCTGAGGAGATCTGGCGCGCGCTCAGACGGGAGCCGGGCGAGGGGAGCGGCGTCGCGGGACTGTTGGAGAGTCTCGACCATCTCCCGACCCGCCGATCCCTCGTGTTCGTCGTATCGGATTTTCTGCTGCCGACCGAAACGACTGAGGCCCTGCTCGGCGCGCTGTGGCGGCATGACGTGGCGCCGGTCGTGGTTCGCTCCAGCACGGTCGAAGGCAGGCTACCGGGGTTCGGACTGGTCGAAACGCGCGATCTCGAGACGGGCAGGCGGCGGCTCGTGCTGATGCGAAAGGCGCTTCGTGAGTCGTGGCGCGAGAAGGCCCGGCGGCGGCGCGAGGAGCTGGAACGGATTTTCCTCAGCCACGGCAGGCCCGCTTTCGACCTCGTGGACCGGTTCGATCCCGACGCCTTCGCGGATTACCTGCTTTCCGGAGGCGTCTAGTGCGCCGCCTTGCCGTCCTCGCGTTCCTTGTCCTGTTCGTCTCCGCTGGAGCCGCCGCGGCGCAGATCCGGAGCGTTCGGACCGATGGACCCCGCCCGTTCGGCGTTCTGCTCGGCGACGTGCTGAAGCTGACGACGACGGTGGATGTCGAGACGCCCTTCAGGCTCGACCGGTCGACGCTGCCGCAGCCGGGGCCGCTCACCTATTCGCTCGAGCTGCGCTCGATCGACGTGACGGAGCAGGCCGCGCCGGGCGGCGGAACGCGCTACCTCATCACGACCGAATACCAGACCTTCTATTCGGCGCTCGAGACAGGCGAGCAGGCCATCCCGGGCTATACCGTTGCGGTCTCTGACGGTTCGCGTCGGGCAGAGGCCCAGGCGGGCAAGTGGACCTACCTGACGTCGCCGCTGCGGCCGATTCAGGGCCAGGCTGGCGACAGCGACCAGCGCCTGAGGCCCGATGCGCGGCCTGCGATTCCGGCCGTCGGACCCGCACGGGACCGGCTGATCGCCGCCGCCACGCTGGCCGCGCTGCTGCTCGTCGCGCTCGCCTGGAGCCGCGCCTGGCCGCCGTTCCACACGCGGCGCGCGAGGCCGTTCGCTGCCGCCGCGCGGGAAGTCGCGCGGCTCGTCCGGCGCGGCGAGGAAGGACGGCGCGAAGCGCTGCTGCGACTTCATCGCGCCTTCGACGCCGCCTGGGGGAAGCGGATGCTTGGCGAGGACATCGGAGCGTTCCTGCGCGACCGGCCTGCCTTCACTTCGCACGCCGACGACATCCGCACGTTCTTCGCCGCTTCGCGCCGCGCCTTCTTCGGACGTGATCGAGCGGACGTCCTGGCGCCGGACGCGCTGTCGCGCTTCGCACGCGATCTCGCGCGGGCGGAGCGCGGCGCATGAGCTGGCTCGACATTCTCGGCGTCGACCGCCCGTGGGCCCTCCTGCTGGCGCCGCTGGCGGCGCTGCCGCTTTTGGCCTCGCCCTTGCGGCTCTCCGGGACGCCGTCTGACGAACTGGCGCCTCACGATCCGCTTTCGGCGGGGCTCTCCGTGGCGCTCGCGGCAGCCGGCTGCATCGCGCTTGCGGGCCTCGCGCTTGGTGTTGCGGGACTTCATCTGCGTGAGCAGAGCGTCGAGCGCCGCGGCGTCGGGGCCAACGTGGTTCTGCTGATCGACCGGTCGAGCAGCATGGACTCCACCTTCGCCAACCGCCTTCCGGACGGAGCGGAGGAGTCGAAGTCAGCGGCGGCGCGTCGGCTGCTCACGGACTTCGCGTCTCGCCGGCCGGCCGACCGCGTGGCGGTCGCGGCGTTCTCAACTTCGCCAATGCCGATCGTCCCGATGACCGACGAGCACGAGGCGGTCCGCGCGGCGATCGCGGCGATCGACCATGAGGGATTGGCGAAGACCGACGTCGGACGCGGTCTGCTGCTGGCCTTCTCCATGTTTGACGCGTCGTCGAGCGAGAGCTCGCGCGCGATCGTGCTGGTCTCGGATGGGGCGGCGGTGATCGATCGGCGCGTGCAGGAGGCGCTGCGCGCCGCCGCCGCAAGCTCGCCCGCCAGCCTCTACTGGCTGTTCCTGCGCACCGAGGGCTCCAAGGGCATCTATGACGCGCCGGCGCCGGGCGAGGAGGACTCGCCGTTCTCCAATCCCGAGCGACACCTCAACATCTTCCTCAAGAGCCTCGGGCTCCCCTACCGGGCGTCCGAGGCGCGGAGCGCCAGCGACGTCTCGAACGCGATGCGCGAGATCGACCGGCTCGAGCAGCGGCCCACGGTCTATCGCCAGAAGCTGCCGCGGCGGGACCTTGCCTCCTGGTGTTATGGGCTCGCGAGCCTGGGACTCGCTCTGTTGCTCGCCGCCAAGCTGCTCGAACGTCGCCTTGAGGAGGCGCCATCTGCGCCAGACGTCGCGGAGCCCGCGCGATGAAGTTCCTTGACAGGTTCCGCAACGCGGCGCTTCCGGCCGCTTTGACCATCGCGCTCGCCGGCGTCGCCTGGTCCGCATGGGCGCTCTACGGCCGTCTGCACGACCGCCGCGTCGTTCAAGATCTGATGGCCAACCGGGACGTCACGCCCCAGCCGGGCGCGAGCGCCGACGTGCTGTTCGCCCGCGGCTACTACCTCTTCATCCGGGATCGCATCGATGAGGGGCAGGGCTATGCCCAGCCGATCGCCGATCAGGGCGCCCGGCTGCTGCTGGGTCGCTTCTACTACGACTTGGGCAACGCGCGGCTGAGGCGAGCGATCGCGCAGGTCGAGGCCAGCAAGATCGACGCCGCGATCCCCGAGGTTCGTCTGGCGAAGGCGGCGTACAGGTCGGCGCTGCTGGCGGATCCGGAGCTTTGGGACGCCCGCTACAATCTCGACGTCGCTATGCGGCTGGTGCGGGACTTCCCCGAGCTCGAGCGCGGCGACGAGGAAGCCCAGGGTCAGCCGAAGAAGCTCTGGACCGATCTGCCGGGCCTTCCGCGAGGGCTGCCATGAGACCCCGGCCCGATCTGCGCCTCTGGGCGCTGGCGGTCGCGCTTCTGCTCGCTCTCGCAGCTCTTTGGGGGCCAACGGCGAAGGTCGAGCGCCCCGTCTATAACCTCATGGCCTTCATCGACATCACGATGAGCATGAACGCACGCGATTATGCGCGCGAAGGGCGGCCCCAGAGCCGGCTTGACGCCGTCAAGGAACGGCTGACCGCCGCCGCCGCCCGCCTGCCTTGCGGGACCAAGATGGGGCTTGGAGTCTTCACCGATCGGCGTTCTTTCATGCTGCTCGCCCCGCTCGACGTCTGCGAGAACTTCACCGCATTCGCCGGCGCGGTGAGCGGCGTCACCTGGCGGATGGCCTGGGAGGGCGATAGCCGCGTCGCCTCCGGCGTTTTCGAGGGACTTCGGCTGGCGCGTGAGACCGGCGCCGATCTGCTGTTCTTCACCGACGGTCAGGAGGCGCCGCCGCTGCGCGCCGATGTCCCCCTTAGCTATGAGGCCGAGGGCGCCGCCGTGCGTGGTCTTCTGGTCGGGGTTGGGGGCGATCAACCTGCGCCGATCCCGAAGTATGACGATTTCGGCCGCGAAGTCGGATTCCTCGCCATGTCGGACGTGCCTCAGGAGTCGCGGATCGGTCCGCCGCCGGCCGACGCGGAGTCACGTCCAGGCTACAACCCGCGCAACGCGCCGTTCGGCGAAATGCCGGCAGGCGAGGAGCACCTGACCTCGGTGCGCGAGCCGCATCTGAAGGAACTCGGCCGTCTCACCGGCCTCGGCTACGCCCGTATGGGGGACCCCGACGCGCTCGCCGCGGCGATCGCGGCGAACGCCCGACCCACCGCCAAGCCCGTCCGGATCGACCTCGCCGCCATTCCCGCGGGGCTGGCGCTCGCCACCCTGATCGCGCTCTACGCCGCTCCGCTCGTGGCCCGCCGCATAGCCGGCCGCCGCGCCCGAACAGCCTGAAGGAGAAATGCTTCCGATGAACATCCGCACCTTGCTCGCGACTGCCCTCCTGATCGCTGCGACCACCCCTGCTTTCGCGCACGGACCGACGCCGCAAAAGGTCGACGAGAAGATCGAGATCAAAGCGGAGCCGGCGAAGGTCTGGTCCCTCGTGAAGGACTTCGGGGCGCTGCAGAGCTGGCATCCGGACGTCGCGAAGAGCGTCGTGGAGGGCCAGGAGCGCACGGTGACGCTGAAGAGCGGCGGCGAGTTCAAGGAGGGGCTCGACGCCGCCGACGACCAGCAGATGGGGCTCGACTACCGGCTTTCCGGCGAGGCCGGAGACGCGCTGCCGGTGAGCTCCTACAGCGCCGCCATCAAGGTCGCCCCGAAGGATGGCGGCTCCGAAGTCACCTGGGAGGGACGCTTCTATCGCGCCGATACGGGCAACGAGCCGCCGGAAGGCAAGGACGACGCCGCCGCCGTGGAGGGCATGACTTCCTTCCTGAAGAACGGGCTCGAAGGATTGAAGAAGAAGTCGGAAGCCGGCGGATGAGGATCGCATTCGCGGCCGCTGCGCTTGCCGTCGGGATCGGGTTGTCCGGGACGCGGGCGGAGGAGGCCGCCTTCGCGGTCGTCTCGCAGGCTGGCGCAGCGGTGTCGTTTCTGAGTCGATCCGGCCTGGAAGGCGCGTCCGTGAAGCTCGACGACGCGCCGGCCTCGATTGCCGCCGGACCTGACGGGCGCACGCTCTACGTGACGCATCCGGACCGAAGCCGCGTCACCGTGCTGGACGCCGTCACCCGCACCGTGACCGAGAAGTTCAACGTGGCCGGCAGCCCGTTCGGGGCCGCCGCCACCGAGAGCGAGCTCTACGTCACGGACTGGGCCAACGGGAGCCTTGTCCGGATCGACGCGCTGACGGGCGCGACCACCGGGACGGTCTCCGTGGGCAAGTCGCCCGCGGGGCTTGTCCTCGACGTCAAGCGGAGCCGCGCCTACGCGGCCGACCGCGAAGGCGACGCCGTCGGCGTTATCGACCTCAAGACGATGCGGCGCGTCGGCCAGGTGAAGGTCGGCCGGGCGCCCTTCGCGCTCGGGCTCTCGCCGGACGGCGCGCGGCTGTTCGTCGCCAACGTCCAGAGCGGCGATCTGTCCGTGATCGACACGTTCCGGCTGTCGGAGATCACGCGCGTCCCGGTCGGCCGCATGCCCTATGGGGTCGCGGTCACGAGCGACGGCGAGCGCCTCGCGGTCACGCTCCAGGAAGAGGCGACGCTCCTGGTGATCGACGCCGCGAAGCTCACGCCACTCGGCCGGATCAAGGTCGGCAAGTACCCGGAGGGCGTCACGATCTCCGCAGACGGCCGCACGGCGGCCGTCGCCAATTGGTTCGACGACAGCGTCACGTTTGTCGATCTCGCCGGCATGACGGCCTTGAGCCGAATCACAACCCCGGCGGGCCCGCGCTACCTCGCGGCGCTCGCCCAATGAAAAGAACCACAAGGGAGAAGACCCATGCGTAAAGCGTTTCTCATCGCAGGAGGCTTGATGGCGAGCGTCATTGCGAGCCCAGCGTCCTCCCAATCCCTCGCAAACGTCCCGGCGCTCGATCTCAGCGCGGCGATCGGCGATCCGGGTCCTGGCTGGCGCAAGCATTCGTCCGGCGAGGAGAGCGTCACCTATGTTTGCGACGCCGAGCCGTGCGGGGGCCGCGGCGTCCTCGGCGTGAGCCAGGCCAGCGCAACGTCCGACTATGTCAGGGCCATCATCGCCGATCCGCAGAAAATGCTGCAGAGCTACGAGTACGGCTCCGAGGAATCGATGAAGCCATCAGGCTGCGCCTTCACCTCCTATGCGGTGAAGCGGATCGGCGAGCAGCGGGTCCAATACACGAGCGTCGGAACCTGCCCGCAGGGCGGCCACGCCGCGATGGCGACGATCTTCGACGCCAACCGCCCATACATGCTCTCGGTTCAGGTTCTGACCGGCTCGGAGGTCGCCGCGGTGAAGCTCCGCGACAAGACGGCCGACAAGCTTCTGGAAGCGCTTTGAACGTGCTCCGGAAGCCCTCCATCATGATCCGACGGGTTATCGTTCCGCTCGCGGCGCTCGGCGCTCTCATCGTCTCTCCGGCGGCTGCTCAGAGCCCTCAGCCGCCAGCGGCGGAGTCTGCCCCGCCCGCCGAGGCCGCGCCCCAGGCGCCCGGCCCGGCGACGGAGATTGTCGGTCCCGACGGCGCGTTTCGGTTGAAGCCGGACGGGGTCGAATGGCGGCGCTTTCAGACTGTCCGGGCCATCGGGGTGGCGTGTGGCGACGAGGCCTGCGGCGGGGATCGCGTGTTCTGCATGGTGCAGGTCCGCAGCGCGCCGGAAGCTAGGCCCGGCGAACGACCCTCAGCCGAGGCGGCGAAGCGCTTCGGAGATGGGGTCGCGGCGAACGCCCCGAAGGAGATGAAGGCGGAGTACCTCACCCCGTTCGCCGCCAAGGATCTCGGCGGCCATCCTGGCCAATGGGCCGAGCTGAAAGCGGAAGGCGAGCCCGGCGCGGTGCGCTTCGGCCTCTTCCTGCTGGAGGCGAAGGCCCAGGAGGTCGCCTTCAACTGCGTCGCTCCTGCTGCGAAATGGGATGAGCACCAATCCCGGATCGAGAGGGTGATCGCGTCGCTGAAGATCGAGCGCTGAGTTCTCAAGCGACGAAGGCCAGTGCTGGGGCGACCGCTCGATCCTAATTCCGGCCCCGCGTTGTGCGAGTGAGGCGGGACGGACGTACAGTCCATCCCGCCGGATCACTTGAGGTCGTTCTCTTATTCGGCTGCGATCTTGCTGTACTGCTCGAAGTTCGAAGCGGTCGTGCGATCGTCCACGCTCTCCTTGCCCGCATAGGCGCCGTGATATTGCGAGGCCGGGTGGCTCTTCTCGACGCGACCGTCGGGCGTGCCCAGAAGCTTCTGGCGGAACGTTCCCGGCTGGTACTCCGACTGCGCGCGGCCGCGCTTGCGAAGCTCAGGCACGACGTAATCGATGAAGTCGGTGGTCGTCGCCGGCGTCACCGCATAAGCGAGGTTGAAGCCGTCGATGCCGCCTTCGTCGACCCAGCGCTCGAGCTCGTCCGCGACCTTCTGTGGGCCTCCGACCAGCACCGGACCGAGACCGCCGATGGTGCGGTCCTTGATGACGTCCTGAACCGTCCACTTGCGGCTCTGGCCGTGCGTCAGCGACTCGAGCGTCGTGCGCAGGCTGTCATTGTCCATCGCCTCGAGCGGCTGCTCTGGGTCATATTGCGAGAAGTCGATCCCGGTCCATCCTCCGTAGAGCGCAAGCATTCCCTCGGAGCTCGAGTAGGACAGGTACTCCTGATACTTCTGTTCGGCCGCTTCGTCGGTCGCGCCGGTGATGACCGTCAGCAGCGTGAAGATCTTGATCGAATCGCGCGAGCGGCCCTGCTTCTCTGCAAGATCGCGAATGTCCTTGGTGACCGTGCGGGCCTGCTCGGGGCTCGTCGTCAGGACGAACATGCCCTCGGCGTTGGCGGCCGCGAACTGCTTGCCGCGCCCCGAAGCGCCGGCCTGGAAGATGAAGGGCGTCCGCTGCGGCGACGGCTCGCAGAGATGGAAGCCGGGCACCTTGTAGTACTTGCCGTTATGCCCGATCGGGTGGACCTTCTTCGGATCGGTGAAGATCCCGGTCTCCTTGTCGCGATGAACCGCGCCGTCTTCCCACGAACCTTCCCAGAGCTTGTACATCACCTCCATGTATTCATCGGCGATGGCGTAGCGCTCGTCATGCGCGATCTGCTTCTCCAGCCCGACGTTCAGCGCCGCGCTGTTGAGATAGGACGAGACGACATTCCACGCGACGCGGCCCTTGGTCAGATGATCGAGAGTCGAGAGCCGGCGGGCGAGCAGATAGGGCTGCTCGTAGGTGATCGCGGCCGTGACGCCGAATCCGACATTGCTGGTGACCGCGGCCATGGCCGAAATCGCGCCGAACGGATCGTTCACCGGCACCTGGTCCGCATCCCTCAGCGCCGCCGCGGCCGTGCCGCGATAGACGTCGTAGACCCCGACCACGTCGGCGATGAACAGGCAGTCGAAGCAGCCGCGCTCAAGTTCGCGCGCCAGATCTGTCCAGTACTCGATCGTGTTGTAGTTCCACGCCCGGCTCGACGGATGCCGCCAGGTTCCCGAGGACTGATGACTGACGCAGGTCATGTCGAAGGCGCTGAGCAGAATGCGCTTTGCCATAGGAAATCCCTCTCCCTTACTGTTCTTTGTTGTCGCCGCCGTCGAAGAGCTGAGCCCCCTGGGCCAGCAGGTCCTTGAGCGGCGGTTCATCTCGTTGCGGCCGGGGACGCGGCGGAGCGGCCGCGTCGCATATTCCGGACCGTCATGGTTGTACCGATCGGTCCATTTAGGCAGCGCCGCCGCCATTTTGCAAGCTCGAAGCGACGGCTGCGCTTGCCTCCGACCGGCGTCGGCCGCTATGCGCCCTTGCGGGCGATGACCTCCGCCGGGTGAATCTTGGGGTCGCCGCTCAGAAGCGGGGGCACGGTGCGGAAGATCTGTTCGGCGGCCTTGCCCGTCATGTGAGCGTCGAGCGCCGCGTCATTCGTGAAAAGATCGACCAGGAATACGGCGTCGGGATCGGCCTTCGAACGGATCACCAGCCAGAGCGGCGTTCCGGTTTCCGCCTCGACATGCGGAAGCGCGTCGGCGATGAGCCGTGCGACCTCGGCTCCCCGTCCCGGCTTCGCGTTGAACTCGATCACGCCTGCCACGTCGCTCATGCTGGTTCTCCAATTCAAGGGGTGCGTTTCGGCCGCCTGGCGGCTGATTTACTTGAGAGCGCTCAGCGTCGTGTCGAACGACAGGCTCAGCACATACCGGTCGCCGCACCAGCCTCGATCGTTGACGAAGAGGCCGCATTGCCGGCGCGACAGCGACGTGTCCCAGTAGCGCGCGTCGAGCGTCATCGACTTGTAGGTCAGGCCGACGCCGCCGTTCCAAACGAGATAGTCGGGGAAGTTGAAGCCGGCCTTGGTCTTGCCGATCCAGCGGTGCCCGAACTCGCCCGAGACATAGAGGCCGAGATCGCTGTTGTTGGTGAAGTTCGGCAGCTTGATCTTCGCGTTGCCGAGGAGATAGAGCTCTTTGGCGCTCAGATTGACGAAGTTGTCGGTGGCGCGGACGAGCCCGCCGACTGTCAGCCAGTCATTGACCTGATAGGTCGGCCGGAAATAGGGCTCCCAATAGTCTGTGTTCGCGCCCTTTTCGCCGGCGTACCAGAAGTAGATCACGCCGCCGTCAAGCGTCAGCCGATCCCAGGTGTGACGTAGGCCGATATAGGCGTCGACTTCGAGCGCGGGATCGGTCAGCCCCTTCGAGGCCGGGAGGTCCAGGCTCGCCGCCCAGGCGCCGGCGTAGAACCAGTCGAACAGGCGGATCTCTCCGTAACCCTGAACGCCTGGATTTCCGGCGGACTGCGCCACCCCTCGCGCCACATACTGGCTCGCGAGAGTGACGCCGAAGGCGGCGTCGATGTTCGGCGTCGTCGGAACCTCGGCGAAAGCCGGCGCCAAGGCGAGATCCGCCGCGCTCGCCGCCACCGGCGCGGTCGCGAGCGCCGCAACCCCCAAGATCGCGCCCAGGGCGCGCCCGCTAAAGGCAGTCATCGTGTCCTCCCCGTGTTGGTGGCGGCGGTCCGAGCTGTGGAACGACAGGGCGCGAGCGCCCGCCCGGGCCTGACCGAACAGGTCCGTCTTCCACGTCCCGGCCGGACCGACGCCGAAGTGCGCGTCGTTTCCTCGGATGTTCTTATTGCGGCGGCTCCGGCGCTGACGCCGGCCGCCGCTATTTGCCGTTCTGCACTGCGTAGGCCGAGAGATCAGTCGCCCGGCCGTCATAGAACCCGTCAGCGTTCGGCATTCGGACCTTCGGGAGCGTCTTGGCGTCGAGCGTGGTCCCGGCGTCGATGACGCCGCCGCGCTCGAGAATGTAGGCCGACACCGCGTAGACGTCGTCCGGGCTCAGCGAGCCCGGCGCGTGGAACGGCATGGCGCGCCAGACATAGTCGTAGAGCGTCGTGGCGTAAGGCCAGTAGCTCTCAACCGTCTTCACCGGCTTCGGCGAGGCGAGGGTGCCGCGGCCGCCGATGAGCGCCGGACCGCCTGCGGTCGGTACGCCCTGGAGCTTGTCGCCGTGGCACATCGCGCATTGCGATCCGTAGACCTTTGCGCCGGCCTCAGGCGTTCCGGACCCGGCCGGGAGGCCATCGCCCGCCGGCTGGATCGCGAAATAGCGCGCGAGCTCCGCAGGCGCGATCGGCGCGCCATAGTCGGACTCATCGGCGAGCGCCGGGAAAGCTGCGGTTGCGGAGAGCAGCAGGGCGGAGGCCAGTCCGTTACGCATGGACATTGCTGATCCCTCCGTCGGCCGCGACCGCCCAGCTCTGAATGGCGTTGTAGTGGTAGACGCTGTTCAGGCCGCGCCGACGGACCAGGTCCTGGTAGGTCGGCTGGACGGCGCCGGTCTCGTCAGTGCAGCGGCTCTGCAGGGTCGCCGGACGGCCATCCCACACCCAGGGCAGATTGAACCGGACGGTGCACATCGGCTCTGGAGCGTTCTCTATATTCGCAGGGCTCCAGCTCTTGCCGCCGTCGATCGAAACCTCGACGGTCTGCACGCGTCCACGCCCTGACCAGGCGATCCCCCGAATCTCGTAGCGACCCGGCTTCGGCAGCATCATGCCGACGGAAGGGAAGGTGATGACCGATTTGGCGTCCATCTGAAGCGTGAACAGCTTGGCGCGACCGTCCGGCATCAGGTCTGAATATTTGGACGTCTCCTCGCGGGTCATGAAAGGACGGTCGCTGACCTGCAGCCGCCGCAGCCATTTGATATGCGTGTTGCCCTCATAGCCGGGCAGCAGCAGGCGCAGCGGGTAGCCCTGCTCCGGGCGTAGCGCCTCGCCATTCTGGCCGTAGGCGATCATGCCGTCGGAAAGCAGCTTCTCGATCGGCACGCTGCGCGTCATCACCGCGGCGTCGGCGCCTTCGGCCAAGACCCAGAGCGCGTTCTCCTTGAGCCCAACCTCGCGGGCGAGCGTGGAGAACAGCACGCCGGTCCACTCGGAAGTCGAGAGCAGGCCGTGCGAGACCTGGACGCTCTTCGCTGTCGGCTTCGCCCACTCGTAGAGCGTATTGCCCGAGCACTCGATGAAGTGCTTGCGGGTGACCGACGGCATCCGCTTCAGATCGGCGACGGTGAACTTCTTCGCCGTATCCACGAGGCCGTGCAGGATCAGCTCGTGGCGCGCGGGATCGATGGTCGGAATGCCGCCATGATGGCGCTCGAAGTGAAGACCAGACGGCGTCAGGTTGCCGATCTGCGACGCGAGCGGCGTGAAGGTCCAGGAGGTGATGTCGGTGGGGTTCGGCGCCTTGACCCGCACCTCCGTCTCGAACTGGGAGCGCGTCCCGTAGCCGCCATCCTCCAGCAACGGCCGCCCGGGGATCTTGGTCGGATCATCGGGGACGTCGTAGCGGACCGCGCCGGGAGGCGCCGTTTCGCCGGCCGCTCGCGCCGAACCGACCGCAAGCGCGCCTGCCCCAAGCGCCGCTCCGGCGCCCGCGAGAAGCCGGCGGCGGGGCATATCGACCTCGGGCCGCATGCCCTCCTGGCAGGGACAGGGCTCGGCATCCGCCTGGCGTGGGTCTGTGGCTCGAGAACGGCCCGGCCCCGATACGCGTCCCACTGTCAAAGCCATGCCCTCCGAGAGTGGCGCCTCTTGGATCGGGCGCACTGTATGTACCGGTCGATACAAGATGGTTGTTGAAGATCTGTCAAGAGTGGAGGCGGGCGCATTCGTCGCTTTTTCGCCATTTCTGCCCACGACGCGGGCGGTCTGATCCGCGCCGCATCAGGATATCGGCAGACAAGCCGCTCAGCCTGGAGCGGCCTGAAAGTGCTTTTCTCCGCCGTCCTCGGCTGAGGAGCTGCTCTGAGGAGCCAAAGTCTTCGTCTGCTGCCCTCTGGAGGTACTAAGATAGCGTCACATCTTGAAGCGAGGCAGGCGTCCCGCGTAGCTCTACTCGAGCGACGCGGGACGCTGACGGAGAGAGCGGGTCGACTAGGCGACGTCGTCCCATCCGCCCGCAGTCTTCTGTCCTCGCCAGAGATAGGGTTCCTCGAAGCCGACGCCGAACACCAGCGGAAGCACGAGCGACCAGTTGACGCCCATATAGGCGTAGGTGAGCAACGCCTCAGTGCTGCTGAACACCGAGCCGACGAGGCTCAGCAGAATAGACGCGACCACGACGTCCAGCGTCAGGTAGAACAGACAGGCCAGCAGGCCGCCCCACGGCATCCGAATATGTGTAAACGGCCAATTGTAGGTGATGATCGGCATCGCGTAATTGATGGAGGTCGCGACCATGAAGCAGACCAGCCAGCGATTGTCGGGCGTGAAATGCCCCATCGACCAGAAGGCCGAAATCGGCGACGCGTCCGGCGTCCAGAAGCCCGTCAGGATTGAAATCTCCACGCAGGCCGCCACGGTCGCAAACAGGATCGCCAGGATCGCGAAGGCGCGCCCCGGCTGCGCCATTCCGCGGGTCAGATAGGTGAGCGTCCCGGTGGAGAGGCCGATCAACAGGAAGGGGAACCACCAGGCCGGAACCCAGACGATCGCCGAATGCGTCACCAGAAAGGTGCAGCCGGTGATCAGCAGGAGAAGCAGCGCGAACTGACGCGCCGGCGGCATGCCGGCCACCAGCCAGTTTGCGCCGGCGAAGCAGAACAGCGCCAGGAAGAACCAGGTGGTGCCGACGAGCGGAAAGATGCCGCTGACGCCAGGGCCGACCTCCACGATCAGATAGGCGCTTAACCAGCCGAGCGCCCAGGAGACCGCGGTGACCACGATGCCGCGGGTGAAGCGGCCCTCGATGCCGGAGAACGGCCAGAGTCCGCAGACGGCGAACAGGCAGGCCCACCAGGCGGCGAAGATCTGCCAGCTTACATTGTCCAGCCAGAACGACTTCTGGATTTCCTCGCCGCGCCAGGGCCCGATCGGGTGCTGGGTGACGAACAGATTGACCAGATAGCAGGAGAGAATCGTCAGCGCATAGATCGCTACGAAGGAGCGGACGGTCTTGAGCGGGCGAAAAGGGGCGATTGCGATGGACATCGCATCAATCTCCACAAGGATTTCGGGAGCGCCGTCGCCGCACTCCGGCGGACGAAGGCGACAGCTTCGGCCGCCGCTAGATCAGAGCGGGGCGCGCATAGCTCGCATTGTGGTAGATCAGCGGCGCGCCAGGCTGCGCTCCTGCGCCCACCACGCGACCGATGAAGATCGTATGGGTGCCGACGTCCACCCGCTGCGTGACATGGCACTCGATGAAGGCGGCCGCGCCGTCGATCACCGGCACGCCGCTCGGCGTCACCGCATGACTTACGGTCGCGAACTGCTCGGGATTCTTGCCCGCGAAATGGGTCGCGACGTCGACCTGGTCTTCCGAGAGGATGTTGACCGCGAACGCTCCCTTCTTGTCGATATGCGGATGCGTCCGGGTCGACCTGTTCACGACGATCAGGATGGTGGGCGGCTCGGCGCACACGCTGCAGACCGCCGTGGCCGTGAAGCCGTGAAGCGCGCCCTGGCCCTCCGTGGTGATGACGGCGACGCTGCCGGCGAGTTGTCGCATGACCTGCCGGAAGACCTCGCCGTCGACGCGCTCCTCGCCGACCTCGATGCCGGATCTGCCGTGACCTGTGTTCTGCTGGACGTTCATGTGGGTTCCTCCCTCGGGCGGGATTTCGCTCCCGCCTTTCTTTGTGCTTGTCATTGAAGGGCCGCCGCCACGTGCTCGACCACGTTGAGTCCGTAGCCCTCAAGTCCAATGAAGTTCTGGTTGGTGTCGGAGATCACCACCATGTCGGAGACGCCAAGATCGATCAGGATCTGGGCTCCCACGCCGTAGTCGCGCAGCGACTTTCCGGGGCGCGAATGCGGGCTTCCATTACGGATCCGCTCCGACAGCGCGTCTCGCCGGGGGTCGTTGAGGATCACCACGACGCCGCGACTTCGCCGGGTGATCTGATACATCGCGCCCTCGAGCGCTCCCCCTGAACCCGCGAGCAGCATGTCCCCGACGGGGTCCGCCATGTGTATGCAGACAGGCGTGGGCTCCGGCCGCCGCAGGTCGCCCTTCGCAAGCACGATGTGTTCGCCGTCTTCGACGGTGTCGCGATAGATCATCATGCGCCACTCGCCGAACGCCGGGTGATGGAGCCCGGAGGTCACGATCAGTTCGACCAGGCGTTCGGTCCGCAGCCGGTAGGCGATCAGATCGGCGATGGTCCCGAGCTTCAGCTCGTGGCGCCGCGCGAATTTGAGGAGCTGCGGCAGCCGCGCCATCGAGCCGTCGTCGTTCATGATCTCGCAGATCACGCCCGCCGGGTTGAGCCCTGCGATCCGCGCCACATCGACCGCGGCCTCGGTGTGGCCAGCGCGGATCAGGGTCCCGCCGTCGCGTGCGATCAGCGGGAAGATGTGCCCGGGGGTGACGATATCGTCCGGGCGGCTCTCGGGATTGATCGCCACGGCGATCGTGCGCGCGCGGTCAGCGGCGGAAATCCCGGTGGTCACCCCGGTGCGCGCCTCGATGGACAGCGTGAAGGCTGTCTGGTGGCGGCCGGAACGGTTGGACTGCGCCATCGGCGCGAGATGGAGCTGAGAGACCCGCTGCTGGGTCAGCGCCAGGCAGACGAGGCCGCGCGCATGGCGCGCCATGAAATTGACCGCCTCGGGCGTCGCGAACTGCGCTGGAATGACGATGTCGCCTTCGTTTTCCCGATCCTCGTCGTCGACCAGGATGAACGGGCGCCCGGCGCGCGCCTCCTCGATGATTTCCTGTGCGGTGTTGATGTCAATCTGTCGGGCGAGCGCGGGCATGTAGTTCATCTGCCTGCTTCCTCCGTATACAGGCGCCCGGCCGGATTTCCGTCGAGGCCGGGAAGTAAAAAAGCGCGAGCCAAAACGAGGGGATGATCGAGGCTCGCGAAGCGGTTCAGGCGGCTCTCAGCTCGCGGACCGGATCCGCCAGCTCGAGCTCTCTGACGAGCGGGATCACCCGTTCGCCGAAGTATCTCGTCTCTTCATGGAAATGCAGGAAGGCGCAGAGAACGAGATCGACGCCGATCTTCTTCAGGTCGTGGATCTTCGTCGCGACCTGCTCCGGCGTCCCGATCAGGCCGGTCCTGAACCCGTCATTGTACTGAACGAGATCTTTCTCCGACGAATCCACCCACATGCCCTTCTTGTCTTTGGTGGATTGGCCGGCCTCCTTTACGGCAGCCTTGAAGCCTCTGACGGCCACGTCGTCCGCGAACCCGACGATGCGGCGAAGCTCGTCCCACGCTTCATCTTCGTTTTCGCGCGCGATCACGAAAGCATTCGCCCCGAATTTGACGCGCCGACCTTGCGCGGCGGCCAGTTTCCTGACCGCGTCGATCTGCTCTTTATGCGCGTCGAGGCTGTTGCCGTTCATGAGATAGTAGTCGGAAACGGCGGCCGCCATGCTCTGTGCGGCGAGCGAGTTTCCACCCTGGAAGATCTCGGGCATCGGCCGGCCGGGCAAACGGAGCGGCTTTGGCTTCAGGTTGTAACCGTTGATCTTCCAGTACTTGCCGTCATAGCAGAAGTCGTCTTCCGACCACGCGCCACGCAGGATGTCGATGAATTCACGGGACCTGACGTAGCGCTCGTCATGCTCGAGCCATTGCACGCCGAGCGCGTCATATTCGGCGCGGAACCAGCCGCTCGCGACGTTGATCGACCAGCGACCGTTGAAGATCTGGTCCGCCGTCGCGCCCTGCTTCGCGACCACGCCAGGATGGCACAGCCCCGGCAGGATTCCCGTGATAACGTTGAGCCTGTCGGTGTTCGCAAGCAGCGCGGCAGAGAACATGACGGAGTCGTGCTGGTATTCCGCGCCGTAGCTCCCCATGAAGCGCACCTGCGTCAGGGCGTATTCGAACCCCACCGCCTCGGCGATCTTCGCCAGCTCGATATTATAGTCGAGGCTCCAGTCCGTGCGTTGCGGAGCCTTGCTCACCACAAGTCCGCCACTGACGTTCGGGACCCAGTGCGCGAATTTCATCGGCGGCTTCGATTTCTTTGACGCCAACTCTCTGCCTCCCAACTTTTATTATTGTGTCTAGGCGCTTCGTAGTGAGCTGAGCCGCACTCCTCCCGACCCGTTTCTTGCAGGCGACATCCTCAGGCGGCCCGGTCCTCGGCGTCCGCCCCGATCATGAGCGCGCTCACAGCCTCTCGCGCCGCGCGAGAGACGCGTGCGAGCAACTCCGCGTTCGCGATACGGCGGCCCGAAAAGTCACTGTCGACTGCGTAGATAGTCGTCGGCGTCGTCCACATGCCGAAAAAGCCCATCAGCGGACGCAGTTGATGTTCAAGCATCAAGGCGTGGAAGGGCGTACCCCCGGTCGCGACGAGAACCGATTTGCGGCCGCGCATCGCCCTGCGGTCGAGAAGATCGAAGAGATGCTTCATCACGCCGGGGTAGCCTGCGCGGTAGACAGGGGCGCCGACGACCAAGAGATCCGCGCGCTCGATAAGTCTCAGCAGGTCGAGGCCGCGCTCCGACAGGCGATCCCTCATCAGTCCCGTCAGGAACGCGCCGCCGTCATCCGCGAGCCGGACATATCCGCGTTCGACCGTCGTCGACGCTGCGATCGCGTCGGCTACGGCGTCGATCACGATGCCGGTGCGCGATTCCCGCCGGGGACTCCCGTTGATGCACACCAGCAGCGGCATGGACGACCCTCTGTATCGATCGGTCCATAGTGGTGCGGTTATGAGGTTAAATCAAGCCTGTTTTACGAGGAAAGCGACCGCGAGATCATAAGGCTTTCGTTCCGTTCAGCCGCGGGACCTCCTCAGAAACATTAGATAAATCAGCGGTGCTCTGAGATGGTCCGGCCGCGTCAGCTCAGCCGTGGTCCTGGCGCGCGCCAGCAACCTGAGGCGCGCCTCGCCGCGCTCCTGTACCCTTCGATACACAGATGCCGGCGTCAGCGTCTGCCTTGCGCTATCCTGAACGCCTCAGGAGACTTTCTCAGCGCGAGCATGCTCCAGGCGCCGACCAGCGGCCCGGGGGCGAGCGTCACGAAGGCCCATTGCCAGCCGACCAAGTGGGCGAAGGCCGGCACCGCCGTGATCGCGACCGCCGTCAGCGCGAAGCCGAGCCCGAGCTGCAGCGCGAGCGCCGTACCGACAAAAGCCGGGTCGCCGACCTCGGTGACGATCGCGGAGAACTGAGCGGAATCTGCGATCACCGATATTCCCCAGACCACGGCGACGAGCAGGAACAGCCAGAGCGGCCCGTGGAATGTCAATCCGATGAGGATCGAGCATGCACCCGAGATCGCCATCGCGAGCGCCGTCGTGGCGGTGCGGCCGATGCGGTCGGCCAGCAGTCCGCCGCCGACGCAGCCGACCGTGCCGACGGCGATGACCGCGAAGGTGATGAGCGAGGCGGACGAGGTCGCGTCCGCTCCGTTCTGCAGCCGGTAGGCCTGCGCGAAGGCCAGGAACCAGCCCCACATCGCGTAGAGCTCCCACATGTGGCCGAAATAGCCGAGATTGGCGAGCGCGACGGGCCGGTTGCGGAGGACACGGCCGATCTGGCGAGGATCGAAGGCGGCGCGCGGATAAGGGTTCGGCCCTTCTGTCGCATAGCGCGCCATCAGCGCCGCGCCCCCCAGCGTCATGACCGAGGTCGCGGAGACCACGAGCCGCCAGTCGAGGTTCGCCGTCACCGCGCGCAGCAGATGCGGGAAGGCCGAGCCCAGCGTCAGCGCGGCGATGACGCAGCCGAGCGCAAGGCCGCGGCCGCGCACGAACCAGGTCGACACCAGCTTCAGGGCCGGCGGGTAGATGCCGGCGAGCGCCATGCCGGTGAGGAAGCGGGCGAAGATCGCAAGCTCGGCGGTCGGCGCCACGAGCAGCGCCGCGTTCACGACGGCCGCCAGCACCGCCGCCGACGCCATCAGGGCTCGCGCCGGAACCATGTCGGGAAGATTGATCAGGCTCGAGCCCAACGCGCCGAACACGAAGCCGATCTGGACCGCGTTGGTCAGCCAGGCCGCCGCTACGCCGTCGAGTCCCCAGACCGCCCTAAGCTCGGTGACGATCGCGGTCGCCGAGAACCAGGTCGTCATGGACAGCACGAGCGCGACGCTCAGTAGGCCGAGCGTGCGCCAGGCCGCGGCGTCGGCCCTCGCGGCGCGATCTGCGGGAGCCATGCAGGCGTCGGTCTGCGTCACGCCACGGCGCTCCTCTTCTGTTCGGCGGCGGGCCGCAGCGCGGCGACGTAGACGGTCGCCTCTCCGGTCAGGCAATCCTCGCCCTGGGCGTTCACCACCCTGGTCTTGAGCTGGCAGATCGGCTTGTCATCTCGGACGCCGATCACCTCCACCTGACCAGTGATTTCCTCGTCGACGCCGACCGCCTGGACGAAGCGCCAGGAGACCTGCAGGAACACCGTTCCGGGCCCCGGAAGATCCTCGGCCACCACCGCGTTCAGGATCCCCGACGTCACTCCGCCCTGGACGATGACGCGCCCGAAGACGGAGCCCGCCGCAAGCTCTGCGTCGTAGTGAAGCGGATTGAAGTCTCCGGTCATCTCAGAAAAAATGTCGATGTCTCGCAAGGTCGTGCGGCGCGTCCTCGTCGCAACGGCTCCGATTTTCGGCTTGCCGTTCACCGTCGCCGCCCAGACGTCATTGCTGCTCTCCGGCATCGCCGCCCTCCTGATCGTTTCCTCGAGCTGCATCGCCGCCCCATCTTTTTCATCGAGGCTCGGACGTCAGGCTCGCGTCTTGTTCTTGTAGTGGGCCGGGTCTTGAAGCCGGCCGGCAGTTGCGCTTAATCGAACCCTCTCAGGACCAGTCGGAGGCGGCCATCGAGCTGCTCGCCCGTGTCTCCGGCTCCGCGCTCCCTGATTGGACCGGGCGTACACCGCGGCGATTATCGCCGGAGCCGCTCAGCGAGGCGACTTCGACGGGAGCCCGGTCCCCTTAACCGGGCGCCTTGCGCTGATAACCCTTGCCACAATCGCGCCTCCGCCAGAAAATGCCGCCCGGAACCTGTGAAGGACGTCTTCGTGCCCCGCACTCGCACTAACCTCACCGCCAGCAAGCCGCGATCGCGACGCTCTGGCGAGGAGACAAACATTAGCCCACCTGTACCGACTGGTCCATACGCAAGTGATGCGAACGTGAGCGCCGGGAGGCCCCTCGAGGTCGCGCCGACGGCGCCTGCGACGCAGCAGCGGGAGCGCATCCAGCACATCGCCGCGAAGCTGTTTGCCGAGCGCGGCTACCGTGCGATCGGCGTCGCGGAGATCGGCGACGCCGTGGGGCTCGGGAGGGGCGCGCTCTACTATCACATCAATAGCAAGGAAGAGCTGCTCTTCAACATCGTGGTGCGCTACATCGAGGATCTGGTGATCTTCGGCCAGGGCACTCTGCAGAAGGAGCCGGATCCGCGCCAGCGCATAAGGCGGCTAAGCCGCTATCTGATGCGTGTGATCGCGCAGAACCTGCCGGAAATGACCGTCTGCTTCCGTGAGGCGGACGCCCTGACGGGGCAGCGCCACAAGCTCGTCTCCGACCTGCATCAGCAATATCAGGACGTCTGGCACCAGACGTTCAAGGATGGCGAGGCCAAGGGTTACTTCAAGTCGCTGCCGCTCGTCGCTCTCAAGGGCATCCTTGGAATGTATTTCTACAGCTTTCTCTGGTTCCGGCCGAGCGGGAAGCACACGTCAGACGAAATCGCCGATATCTTTGCAGATATGGTTCTGAAGGTGCTGGAAAAGGATTAGGCTCGGGCCGAGCGCCGGGTTGTCACCTCTTCCTGAATGTCTCTTCGCGCTGCGTCCAGGCCCACATCGGTACGATCAGACCGAAGACGGCGCAGCAACTGCAGGACTTCGCCGAAGGGCGCCGATCCTGAGGACCGGACCAGGGGAGAGCAGCCTGTGCCGACTCGTCCTGCGCCGCGCCTTGCTGCGGACCGAACTGTTTTGCCGGGTGAGCGGGCCTCAGAAGGTTCGGCGGCGACTCGGCCATGCGTGGCGGACCGCCCGCGGTTTCCGACTAGCGCTTTCTTGCCGCTCAGGTGCTGAAGCTTCAGGCTATCGCGGTCAGTCGTCCGAAGCGAAGGCGCGCTTACTCGCGTCCCTATGCGCCATCTCCAGCGGAGGCGTCGCCAATGGGCGGCCTCTACGAACGTCCGTCGCTTTTCCCGATGTCGTACGGTAACTTCACCGGGACAGGCTGATGAGGGCGAGTTCGTGGCGGCAAGTGAGGGCAGCGAAGCTCTAAGGGAAGGTTTGCGGCTTCTCGACGAGAAGGACAATGTCGGGGCCGAACGTCTTCTGGCAAGGGCAGTGGATGCCTATCCGCATGATTTGATCACGCGGTTTTATCTCGGAATATCCCTCAGAAAGCTCAAGAAATATGACGAATCGGACAGGCAGTTTTCTATCCTTCTTCGAGAAGCCTGTCGTTTACCTCCCGTGCTCGGGTACAATGGAGCGCCACATTGCGTCCTGAGGCTGGTGGCGCAGCTATCATGGTCCATGGACCTGACGGCGATCGACCCTTCCTTTGCGACGATAGACGGTCTCCTGACAGGGGACGCGACTGACGCTGACGCCGTCGACGCGGTGCGGGACCTACAAGGTCGCCAGCCGGGGCTGCCGTACAGCGCCTGGCTGTATGTCTACGCCAGGTTCCTGCGCCGCGGGTTTGGCGGGGGCGCCTTCGCCGCCAAGTCAGCCGCAGGCCGCGTTGCGATCACCCTCGCAACCGGGGGAGATCGCGCGGCGGCGCCAGCTGCGGTTCTGGGCGCGGTGTATCTCGGCGAATTTGAATTGGCGCACCAACTCTGCGACCGCATCGCGGCAGAAGGCGGTCGCAAGGCCGTGGGGCAGGCGCATGCGCTCCGGCTTGAGGTTCTTCTATCTGAGGGACGCGTGGAGGAGGCGGTGACGCTGCGCCGGACCGCTTTTAAGCAGCGGGCGGAGCATCAGCGATACGAGGCTTTCATAAAGGGGCGCTCTGTCGCATTGGTGGGGCCGGCGCCTAACACTCTTGGGAATGGCCGGGAGATCGACCGGCACGATGTTGTGGCGCGAACCAATTACCAAGGAGCATTCCAGTTCCTCGACAAAAGCGAAAATTTCGGATCGAGAACTGACGTATCATATTACAACCGGCTGCAAATTGGCCGGTCCGGCGCAGAGATCGTTCAGAACTTGGCAGATGAAGGGATTCCCTTCGTTGTGGCGCGAAAGAAATCGGCCGCTCTAGATCTCCGGGCAAAGCTGCCCGCCTCGGTCGCCGTTCGGAAGTGGTGGGCTCGTCGATGGTGGGGTTATTTTGGTAATGGCTTCGCGTTTCGCCACATAATTTTCGATCTACTTTTGTTCTCGCCTGAGCGTATAACCGTCTTCAATGGGGATTTTTTTCTAGGCGAGAAGCCTCACTTCCCGAGCTATTGGTCGACGGAAATTGATGTAGTCAGATCATATATCATGCACGATGTTTTCGAATGTTTTCTATTTATGAAGAGATTGAAAGAGGCTGGCCAGATCGATGGCGACGCCGTTCTGGAACAGATCATAGATCTTCCTGTCGAGGATTTCCTCGCGCTGGTCTCTCGTCGCTGCGCCGCCGCGACGCAAACAGGCGTCGTCAACGCCTCCGAAGATCTTCTTGCGCAAGACGCCTGAGCCCAGCGCGCGGTAGCGCCCTGCGCTTGACCTCAACGGCCACCTGCTCCGCCGAGGTCAGTTAAGGCCAAGGCGCCTTGGGCGGGACGAGGCGTCTCAAGGCCTCTCTGGCTGGCCGGGAGCGTAGGGAACGGGGACGCTCCTCCCGTCAGGACGGGGAGGTGGCTCCGAGAAGCCGATCAAAGATCGCTCTCCAAGCGCGTCGTTCTTCGCCGTTGAGCGCCTTCGACAGTCCACCCGGCTCACGCCGGAAGGCACAGCCGCCGTCGACCCGTGCAGGTCAGGCTCGCGAGCATTTCCTGGGTTAGCGATAGGCCAAGGGCTCGCCGAGCGGGACGATCGCCTGAGCCAGTTCATCGATTGCGTCCAGTGCGCTCCGTGACCGGGAAAGCTCAGCCGATCGAAAGCGGGTTCTCGGCATCTTATAACTATTAAAATGCGGAACTGAGCGGTCGAGCTGGTGATTTGCAGCGATATTATTAAAGTAGAAAAATTCCAATCTCATGTTGAGAGAAGCTTATTTTTGGCGTGACGCTTGCCATGCCTGAGTTTGGCCGTCAAAAGGCCTCAAACAGGTTTGGAGTCCGGACACATGATCGTGCGCAGTTCCATCTCGCTTCGGCCGAAGATGTCGAATGTGGCGTTTACGGCGAGCGCCACACTGGCTGTGGCGGTTCAACCGATGGCCGCGCAGGCTCAATCGGCCGAGTCCGATTCCACGTCCCTCGACCCCATCCTGGTCGAAGGCGCGGCGGCCTCGGGTAACGCCAACGACGCCTCGACCGGCATCAGCCGGCTTCCGGCGACGGTGTGGGAGATTCCGCGGGCCGTGACCGTCATCCCAAAGGAGCAACTCGAGCAGCAGGGCGTCACGAGCGTCGAGCAGGCGCTGAAGAACGTGCCCGGCATCACCTTGTCCACCGGCGAGGGCAACGGCGGCACCAATGGCGACCAGTTCCGCATCCGCGGCTTTCAGTCCAAAGGCGACATCTATATCGACGGCCTGCGGGACTTCGGCGCCTATGTCCGCGACAGCTTCGACATCGACAGCATCGAAGTCATCAAGGGTCCGAATGGCGAGAATTTCGGCGTCGGCACCACCGGCGGATTGATCAACCAGACGTCGAAGAAGGCGCATCTCGGCGATGCGCTCTCCATCGAGGGCCAGATCGGCAGCGGCCCCCTGAAGCGCGGGACGGTCGACTACAACAAGCAGATCAACGAGACGACCGCTATCCGCCTCAACGGCATGGTCCATGACCAGGACGTGGCGGACCGCGACCATGTGAAGACGGATCGGCAGGGTTTCGCGGCCGCGCTGGGGTTTGGCCTCGGCACCGACACCACCTGGTCCATCAACTACATGTACCAGCACAACAACCGGAAGCCGGATTACGGCGTGCCGTTCATCGCCGACGCCAATGGCCGCTGGCGGCCCGCGACCGAACTCGGCCTCAGCCGCTCGACCTCCTATGTCCGCGCGACCGACAAGGACGTGACCAACGCGCACGTCGTGACGTCGCTGTTCTCCAAGGAGGTGAACGACTGGCTGACGATCTCGAGCGACTCTCGCGTCGGCTTTTACGACCGGGACTATTCGTCGACGCCCCCCGGCTGCTCCAACGACGCCAGCAGCGCCACTCCGGGGGTGCAATATGCCGGAAGCTGCTCTCAGCAGTTTCTGGCCGGCGGCAATCCGCTCGTCACCTACGGGGCGGGCGGCGGCCTCAGCTACAAGCAGAAGACCTGGGGGCTTGAAAACACCACCACCGCCAAGGCGGAGTTCGAGACCGGGGGCCTCAAGCACAAGGCCATCGCCGGCGTGAACGTGTACCACCAGGACGACCATCGCGAGCCCGCGAGCTACGGCCAGACCCGCGGCAACCAGACGATCCGCGATCCGTTCTACAGCACGCCGAACGCCGTTCGTACGCGCGTGGTCGGCAATGACCGCGACGCGACGGCCTCGGACGTCGCGCTGTTCGCCAACGACCGGGTCTGGTTCACGGACCAGATTTCCATCATGGGCGCGCTTCGCTGGGACAACTTCAAGAGCAAGTTCTACAGCTTCACCCCGGCGGCGGCGGACACCACCGCGCCGTTCGAGGACACCAAGGTCAACGGCAAGCAGTCGGACAGCAAGCTCAGCCGGTCGGTCGCGCTGATGTTCGAGCCGCAGCCGAACCAGACCTATTATGTGAGCTACGCCCGGTCCTACACGCCGATCGGCACCAACGTCGCGACCCAGGCGGCGAACGCCACCAGCGAGGTGCCGGGCGGCGCGAGCGGAAACCTGAAGCTCGATCCGGAGAAGGCGGACCTCTACGAGTTCGGCGGCAAGATCGATCTCATGGACGGGCGCCTCGGCCTGTCCGGCTCGGTCTTCCAGATCGACAAGAGCAACGCCTACGACGTCGACCCCGTCACGGGCGACCTTATCGGCGGCTTCTCCGACGCAAGTCAGAAGCGGCGCGTGCGCGGCTTCGAAGTTGGCGCGACCGGTGAAGTGACGCCGGGGCTGACGGTCCAGTTCGGCTACGCCTATCTGGATGGCAAGATCCGCGGCGAGACGCCCGGCACGGCGGCCGCGTCATCCGTGAAGGGCAATGACGTTCCCTATGTGTCGAAGCACAACGCCGCGCTGTGGGCGACGTATGAGCTGTCGCGTCACTTCGCCGACAAGATGCCCGGCAGGCTGCTCATCGGCGGCGGCGTCCAGTACGCCAGCGCGTACTGGGCCGATCCCGCGAACAAGGCGCGCGTTCCGAGATCCTTCTCGCTCGATGGTCTGATCTCCTACGAATATGAGGGGGTGCGGGTCGCTCTCAACGGATACAACCTGACCAACGAGCTGAATTACACCTCCGCGCAGGGCACGGGCCGCGTCGTGCCGGGCTCCGGCCGGACGGTGCTGCTCTCCCTCGGCTACAAGATGTGACGCGCGGGCGGATCTAGCCGTGCTGGTGCACATCAACGGCGTCCTGACGCCCGACGAGGTCGCGTTCTGCCGCTCGATCCTGGAGAGCTCCTGCTGGATCGACGGAAAGGCGACCGCCGGCGATCAGGCGGCCAAGGCCAAACGCAACATGCAGGTTCCGGAGGATTCAGCCGAGGCTCGCCGCCTTGGCGAGCTGATCCTGACGGCGCTCGCCCGCAACCCGGTCTTCAACTCCGCTGCGCTGCCGCTGCGCGTGCTGCCGCCAATGTTCAACCGCTATGACGAGGGCATGAGCTTCGGCGCGCATGTCGACGGCGCCATCCGGGCGATCCCCGGCGCCGGCGGCATGCGGATGCGGGCGGACGTCTCGAGCACGCTCTTCCTCACCGACCCGGACGATTACGACGGCGGCGAGCTCGTGATCGAGGACAGCTACGGCGCGCACGCCGTCAAGCTGCCCGCCGGCGACATGGTGGTCTATCCGGCCACCAGCCTGCATCGCGTCGAGCCGATCACCCGGGGAAGCCGCTGGTCGTCGTTCTTCTGGACCCAGTCGATGGTCAAGGACGACGGCGAACGGTCGCTGCTCTACGACCTCGACCTCGCGATCATCGAGACCCGGGCCCAACTCGGCGACCGAAGCCGCGCCACGCTTGGCCTCGTGAACCACTATCACAACCTTCTGCGGCGCTGGGCGGAGCTGTGACGGCGGCCGGTCCTGTCATCGGCCGGGCGATCGCGCGCGCCCAGCTCGAATGGGCGCAGATCCAGCTCGACGGGTTGGGCGGCAAGCCGCAGGACCCGGCGGCGGCGCTCGCCTGGTACCGCAGCGCGGCCCGACTTGGCGACGAGCGGGCGATCAACATGCTCGGGCGCGCCTATGAGCGTGGCTGGGGCACGCGCGTCGATCTCCAGGAAGCGGCGCGCTGCTATGAGCGCGCCGCCGCGCTCGGCGAACCGTGGGCGCTGTTCAATCTCGCGGATCTGACGCTCGGCGGTCGCGGACGCAAGGCGGACCCGGTCGCCGCCTATGCGCTCTACGAACGCGCGGCGGCGGCGGGAATCGCGAAGGCGTTCAACATGATGGGCCTCCTCAGGGAGAGCGGGGAGGGCGCGCCGCGCGACGCCGCGCTCGCCAAAACCCTGTTCCGTCATGCGGCGGAAGGCGGCGATTGCTGGGGTTGCTTCAACTACGCCCGCCGGCTGGCCGATGACGACGGGGACATCGACGGCGCCGAGATCTGGCTGCGGCGAGGCATCGAGCTCGGCTTCCCCGATTTCTGGCGGGTCGTCGGCGAGGCGCTGGCGGCCCATCCGGTCCCTCGTCTGGCGGAGCTCGGCCGCGCCGCTTCGAGGCGTTGCGCGGATTCTTTCCAGTCTTCCCGCTGAAGGGCGCAGCTTTGAAAACCCTGATCCATCGCTACGGCACGCCGCTCACCACCGGGCTTTTTCTGGTCTCCGCCGTCTCGGGGGTTGCGCTGTTCTTCCGCTGGCAGCCGGCGGCGTTCCACATGATGCATGAGTGGCTGAGCCTCGCCCTGCTTGCGCCCTTCGCTCTGCACATCTGGAAGAACTGGAAGCCGTTCGTCGGCTATCTGAGGCGCAAGACGCTGATCATCCCGCTTCTCGCATCGATCCTGGTGGCGGTTCCATTCGCCGTGAACGGCATGATGCAGTCGCGCGGCGGCAGCCCGGGATTTCGCGTCATGTCGGTGATGACAAAGGCCCGCCTAGTTGACCTCGCGCCTGTTCTGAACGCCTCGCCCGAAGATCTCGTCAGGCGGCTTCGCGAAGATGGACATAATGTCGATGCGCCGGAAGCGACGCTCGAAAGCGTCGCCGCGTCCTCGGGCGTGAGACCGTCCGAACTGCTCCTGAAGCTCATTCCTGACCGCGCCTCAAGAAGATAAGGCGCCATCACGGAACGCCCGCAGGGCGGACGCGAGGCCTCCACCCGGCGAGGCGCTCTCTCGAGCTCCAGCTGGCGAGCCCTCTCCAACGTGGCCCGTTCAGGGGCAGAACCAGACCGGCCCGACCACGACGCAGCCGCGGGTCCGCCAGTCGCGCGGACGGGCGCGGTAGCTGCGCCAGCCATGCGGCGCCGAGCGGTAGCGTCCGCCAGGCCTGTAATGGGAATGCCCGTGGCGACGGTGGCGGTAGTCGTGGCGTGGGCCTCGATGGTCGTGGCGCCGCATGTCGACGAGCTGGATCGGCGCGACTGCGGAGGTGAACCCGGTTGACGGCGTAGCAGGCGTCGCGACCGCCGCCGAGGCAGGCAACATCGCCGCGAGGGCGATCGGGAGGAGGCGCTTCAGCATGGATCTGTCTCGCTTTCTCTCTTCGATGAATATGGTCACGCACGCGGATCAAAGTCCCTGCACGAGGGCGGCGTCGTGACGAGAGCCGAAGAGGTTCTGGGGTGTAGGGGCTGCGTCGGCACGCTGGCCTCGCCAGAACGTGATCGTCATCCGGAGATAATTAGGAGACTGATCAGCCGAGATCGTTAGTCAGACCCCTGCCGCTCAATGGGCGAAAGGAGGTCATAGATGAAGAAGCTGTTCCTTGCCGCGACAGCCGCCTTGGCTGTGCTGTCGCTTTCCCCGGCTGAAGCGGCCGAGAAGAACATCGGGTTCTTCGGAAGCTGGAGCGTGTGGCAATATAGTGATGCGGGAGGCAAGGGATGCTTTATCTACGCCAATCCGTCCAAGGCGGAACCTGCGCGCCTCAATCACGGACTAGTTTCCTTTTTCATCAGAAGCGTCGGCAAGTCGCCGCCCCGTACGGAAGCCAGCCTGCAGTTCGGTTACGCGGTCGATCCGAATGGTCCCTCATGGCTGAGCGTGGACGGCAAAAAGTTCCGTCTGCAGACGTACAAGAGCGGCGCATGGCTCGCCGGCGGCAAGCCGCGGGAGCGAGACCTCCTGAAGGCGATGAAGAGCGGACGCTCCATGCGCGTCTCGACCGCCTCGAGGCGCGGCAACGAAACGCATTATGTGTTTCCGCTGAACGGCGTCACCCGAGCCATGGGACTGCTGCGCCGCCGCTGCTCGTGACGGCGTCGTTCAGTCGGAGGCGCCGCCCGGCGCCTCCGAGGAGGAGCTCCGCCTGCGGATCAGCCACGGCATAGTGAGCCCCTGAACGAAGATCGAGAACGCGACGACGGCGAAGGCGAACACCACGATCTCTGCATGCTCGGGAACGCTGCTGGGAACGGCGAGCGCAAGCGCGAGCGCGAGCGCGCCGCGCAGGCCTCCCCAGAACAGCACATGCTGATCCGATGCGAGGATCCGGAGCGGGGTGAGGCCAAGGATCGCGCAGAGCGGGTAGACCGCGACCGCCCGCCCGAGCAGCACGAGAAGGATCGCGGCGGCCGCGCCCCAGCTGAAAAAGCTGCCCGGCTGATGGGCCTCATGCGCGCCGATCAGGATGAAGATCACCGAGTTCGCCAGGAACGCGGTGTATTCCCAGAACGCCGGGACGTGGACCCGGCCGCCTTCCGAGATCGCGCGTCGCCAGCCGAGGTTCCCCACGAGCAGGCCAGCGGTCAGCGAGGCCAGCACGCCGGACGCATGGAAGCGCTCCGCCAGTAAAAAGGAGCCGTACGCAGCGATGGTGGTGAGGGTGATCTCGACCAGATGGTCTTCGGTGCGCCCCGCGATCAGCAGGACCGCGCCTGCGACCGCCGCGCCGGCGAGCACCCCGCCCGCCACCGTCCAGAGCAGCGACGCCGGGATCCATGCCGGGGAGCCGCCGCTGCCTTCCGCAAAGGCGAGCAGCACGCCGAAGCCCACCGCGGCTGCGCCGTCGTTCAGCAGACTCTCTGATTCCACCAGCAGGCTGAGGCGCGGCTCGACCTTCATCTCCTTGAACGCCGCGATGACGGCGACCGGGTCCGTGGCCGCGATCAGCACGCCGAACAGACCCGCCCCCAGCCAGCTCCAGCCGAGCGCAAAATGCAGCCCCGCCGCCACCACGCCGGCGGCGATCGTCACGCCGACGAAGGCGAGCAGCGCTGTGGCGGGCAGTTCACGGGCGAAGGGCCGCCATTTCAGCTGAAGCGCCGCCTCGAAGACGAGCGGCGGCAGGAACACCGTGAAGATCAGATCCCGGCTCAGCGGAGCCTCAAATCTGAGAGGCAGCGCCGCCAGCGCGAGGCCGGCGACCACCAGTCCGACGCTGTAGGGGAGGCGGAGCCGCCGCGTGATCATCGCTACCAGACAGGCGGTCAGGAGAATGAGGCCAAGGGTGACGACCGAAAGCTGAGCCATGCGCCACATCTAACGGCGCCGCCCGCCACGGCGAGGGCTCCATCTCCGCCAGCCTCGGGAGACGAGCGATCTTCCGCTGGCGCTTCTGATACGTCACTGATATATTAGTGACCGAAGCGATCACCAGCATCGCCATGGGAGGACTTCATGGAACTCGCGCAATCGCCCATGTCAGAGCGCCAGCGCGCGTATCGCGCCAACTACCGTCAGCGCGTCGCCGGCTGGTACAATGGCCTTCTGCACATCGCGATCATCTATGTGATCGGCTTCACGGCCCTCTACGTCTATCTGTCGAATGTCGAGGCGCCGAGCTGGCTCGAGCTCGCGACCGTTCCGGTGACCTTCCTGTTCTGTAACTTCTTCGAGTGGTGGATCCATCGCTACGTGATGCACCGGCCGTCGAAGAATCCGGTGGCGCGCGCGGTCTACAACCGCCACACGCTGCAGCATCACCAGTTCTTCACCGAGCACGAGATGCGCTTCGCGGATCACAGGGATTACCGCGTCACGTTCTTCCCGCCCTATGCGCTTGCGGCCTTCACGCTGATGTCGATTCCGGGGGCGATCGCGCTCGGGTTCATCTTCTCGCCGAACGTCGGCTGGCTGTTCATCACGACGACCACGTCGATCTACATGATCTACGAGTTCATGCACTTCTGCTGCCATGTGGACGAGAACTGGTTCGTGCGGAACATGCCGTTCATCAACACCAACCGGCGCCACCACACCGCCCATCACGACCAGTCGATCATGATGGAGCGCAACATGAACCTGACCTTCCCGATCATGGACTGGCTGTTCGGCACGTCCGACCTGAACCGCGGGCTGATCGGAACGCTCCTCAATGGCTACGACACGCGCTTCGTGAAGAAGGACATGCGGAAGACCTCCCGCACGCCGGGCCGCGAGGCGCCTTCGGGCGCGATGCAGCCGGCGGAGTAAGACGGTGGACGCGGTCGAGCCGAACGTCGCAGCCCTCTGCTGGTTCGCGCTGTTCGCGGCGGTCGCCGGCGTCGGCTTCTATGTTCTGGCCGGCGCCTTCCCGCTCGCGACCCGCGACGATCTCACCGGCAAGGCCACAAGCGTCGCCCTGGTCGCGCTGAACGCGGCCGCGTTCCTGGCGCTCGCCTATGGGGCGCTCACCTTCGGCCTGGCGGAGCTTCGCTGGACAAGCGTGGTGATCGTGAGCGGGCTCGCCGCGCTGTTCACGCCTGCCGTGTTTCACCTCTGGCCGGAACGGTGGAGGGACGGCGCTGCAGGCCTCGCAATCCTGCTTGCGGTGACGGTCGCGGCGCTCGGCGCGCTCCAGGCGGTCGGCGGCGTCTTCGTCGCCTGAACGTCATCAACGAGAAGAAAGGGGAGGAACATGCCGTTCAAGATCAAGATGGGGCTCACCATCATCGTCGGCCTCGCGGCGCTCGCCGGCTTCTTCTTCATGGGCCATCTCGGCAAGACGGGGCCGCAGATCGCGCTGCTGTTCCTCGGGCCGTTCACGATGGGCAGTCTCTGGATTTTTCCTGAGGTGATGAAGACGGCGGCCGATAACAAGCCTGCCACCCGGCGCCGCGCGCTCGAGGGGCAGCCGCGATGACGCTTTATGCCGGCGACCGCACCATCGACGGCATCGCTGTCACGGCGGACGGCGAGCCGCTCGACACCTATGAGGACATGAAGACGTTCTCGCCCAACGGCTTCGAGTGGAGCTACGAGGGGCCTGAGCCGAGCCAGCTCGCCTTCGCGCTGCTTGTCGACCATCTCGGGGACGCCCGCCACGCGGAGGCCTTGGCCGATCGCTTCATGCGCGACGTGGTGGCGAACTTCCAGAACGAGTGGGAGATGTCGTCGGCCGACATCGATCGCGTGCTTGAGGGCTACGGCTCCGCGGCGGCCTGAGCGGCCGCTCGTCATCTCCTGCGCTGCGGACAAGAAGTGCTCCGGACGAGCCGGGCGTCACGCCGCTGCTGCGCCGAAACCCATAAGGCAAGCCATGAACGACGCTCCTGCCGCCGCTCCGAAGCGCGAGAAGCGGACCATCGGCGAGATCCGAGACTCCAAGACCACCGGCGAGAAGATGGTCTACATGTCGGTGCCCGACTACACCTCGGCGAAATGGGCCGAGATGGCGGGCGTCGACGTCGCGGTGGTCGGCGACAGCCTTGCGATGATCGCGCATGGCCACGCCAACACGATCCCGGCCACGATGGACATGATGGTGATGCACGCCCAGGCGATCCGCCGCGGCGCGCCGAACACCTTCGTGCTCGGCTGCATGCCCTATCAGAGCTATCACACCGTCGACCGGGCGCTCGCCAACGCCACCCGCTTCATGCAGGACGCGCTCACCGACGCTGTGAAACCCCAGGGCGGCAAGAGCCAGGCCCACATCCTCAAGGCGCTGGTCGACGCCGGCATACCGACCGCCTCGCACATCGGGCTCACGCCGCACACGATCGCGAACTTCGGCGGCTTCAAGATTCAGGGAAAGACCGCCGACGCCGCCTTCAAGATCCTTCAGGACGCGCTCGCGAGCGAAGATTCCGGCTGCTTCATGCTGGAGTTCGAGGCGGTGCCGGCCCGCATCGCCAAACTGATCTCCGAGCAGCTGACGATCCCGACGATCGGCATCGGCGCCGGCGTCGGGACGGACGGGCAGATCCTGCTCTGCCACGACCTCCTCGGCGTCTTCACCGACTTCAAGCCGAAGTTCACCAAGCGCTACGCCAAGCTCACCGAGGTCGCGGTGGCGGGAATCCGCGACTATGTGCGCGAGGTCAAGGAAGGCGTGTTCCCGGACGACGACCACTCCTATTCGGTGAAGGACGAGGAATACGAGAAGTTCGCCGCCATGGTGGAGCGCCGGAGGCAGATCTGACCGGGGTCAGACGTCCAGCGTCTTGCGAGCGAAGCTCTCGATGTAGTCCATCAACCGGTCCGAGGCTGCAGCCGCGGCCGCGGCGTCCCGAGCGGCGATCGCTTCGGCGACTTCGGCGTGGAGCGTGGCGGAGAGCGACAGGTCGCCAACCTCCCGGTAGTGCTGGTACCAGAAGCGGCGTGACAGCGCCGTCATGTTCGCCATGGCGCGGGCGGCGAATTCGTTGCGGGCGGCTGCGACCACAAGCTGGTTGAAATCACGGTCGAGCCGCATGAAAGCGATGTCGTCGGACGCCTCCGCCGCGGCGCGCATGCCCCGGGCGAGCTCGGCGAAGCGCGCGCGTTCGGCGGCGTCGCCGCGCTCGGCCGCGAGCCGGGCGAGCAGCGATTCCAGCACCCGCCTTGTCTCCAGCAGGCGCAGCTGCGCCTTCAGGTTGATCTCCGAGACCAGGATGCCGCGGCGCGGCGCGACGACGACCAGCCCATCGCGCGCGAGCCGCTGCAGCGCCTCCCGGATCGGCGTGCGGCCGAAGCCGAGCTGCTGCGCGAGCGCCATCTCGCTCAGAAAGGCGCCCGGCGGCAGCTGGAGCGTGCTGATCAATTCCTCGAGCTCGACATAAGCCTGCTCGGTCAGCGTCAGTCCGCCTGAAGGACGACGCGCGGCCGGCTTGGTCTCGGCCTTGCCGCCGGCGCGGCTCGAACGGGCGCTCGTCACGTTCATCGTACCCCGGGCTCGCCGCGGTCGGGAAGCGAACTCCCCGCCGCGCCTCAGTGGCTTAGCACGGCGACCAAACGCCACAAAGGCGCGGGGACGCCTGGAAGACGACTAATATATCAGTTGCATCTCTGGTGGTCGCCGACTAGCCTCCCGCTCAAGAAGCCCAGAAGGGCCCGACTGGGGAAACGCGCAAGCGGGAGGGATACATGACAGACGTAATGCTGCCGTCGGGCGGCGTCGCGACGCATTCCGGCGCGACGTCGCCCTCGGCGGCGGCAGGCGCAGACGTCGCCATCGCCGCCCGCCTCGATCGCCTGCCCATGACCGGCTACCAGAAGATGATCTTCTCGATCATCGCCACCGCGTGGCTGTTCGACTCGATCGACCTCGGGTCGCTGACCTTCCTGCTCGGCTCCATCAAGACAGAGTTCAACCTGACGGCCGTGCAGACAGGGTTGATGTCGTCGATGAGCTTCGTCGGCATGTTCCTGGGCGCGGCCCTGTCGGGCATGCTCGCCGACAAGGTCGGTCGCAAGCTCGTCTTCCAGATCTCGATGATCTTCTGGGGCGCCGGCAGCCTGTGGTGCTACGCGGCGGGCGACGCGACCTCGCTCGGCTATGCGCGGCTGCTGCTCGGCTTCGGCATGGGCATGGAGTTCCCGGTGGCGCTCGCGATCGTCTCGGAATTCGTGCCGACCGCCAAGCGCGGACGTTATTTGGCGATCCTCGAGGGCTTCTGGCCGATCGGGTTCATCGTGGCTGGCCTGATGAGCTGGTTCTTCCTCGCGCATTTCAGCTGGCGCGAGATGTTCCTGGCGCAGGCGGTGCCGGCGCTGTTTCTGCTCGTGGTGCGGTTTTTCGTGCCGGAGAGCCCCCGCTGGCTGGCCGATCAGGGGCGCAACGAAGAAGCCGACAGGGTGATGTCGGACATCGAAGCCAAGGTGCTGGAACGGCTCCCGGCCGGGACCCGGCTGCCCGAGCCGCGTCCTGCGCCGGCGGTTGCGCGCGGCGCCCGACGGTTCTCGTTCCTGGAGCTTTGGGCTCATCCTTATGCGAGCCGCACCGTGATGATCTGGCTCGTCTGGTTCTTCGCGCTGCTCGGCTTCTACGGCCTGACCACTTGGCTCGGTGCGCTGCTGCAGGCCTCCGGCTTCGCCGTGACGAAATCGGTCGAGTACATCGTGCTGATGGCGCTTGCCGGCGTGCCGGGCTTCATTACGGCCGCCTGGCTCGTCGAGGCCTGGGGCCGCAAGGGCACCTGCGCGCTCATGCTGATCGGCTCCGCCGTCGCCGCCTTTGCCTACGGGCACGCGCCCAACTTCACGATGCTGATGGTGTTCGGCCTCATCATGCAGTTCTTCCTGTTCGGCATGTGGTCGACGCTTTACGCCTACACGCCCGAACTCTACCCGACCCGGGCGCGGGCGACTGGAGCGGGCTGCGCCTCCGCGGTCGGTCGGATCGGATCGCTGATCGGTCCGTCGGTGATCGGCGTGGTGCTGCCGTCACTCGGTTCGGGCGGCGTGTTTGCGCTCGGCGCTGGCTCGTTCTTCATCGCCGCGATGGCCGTGTTGGCGCTCGGCGTCGAGACCAAGGGCCGGTCGCTGGAGGAAATCTCCGCCTGAGGCGCATTCTCGCGCGCGGCGGTCGATGCCGCCGCGCGCGAGAGACGTCACTGCCCAGGACCCGCCCTGTCGTCCGGTTCGCCGCGCCAGTCTTCCGCCTTCGGCTTGTCGCCATCCTTATCGGGCTGCTCCACGGGCCGCCCGTCATTCTTAGGGATCGCGCCGGCGCGGCCGGCGTCCTTCGCTCCCGGTTTGCGAGAGTCTTCGCGCTCCTCGCCTCGTGACCGGTCATCCAAAACGCCGTTATCGGCGGACGTCGCGCTCATCGACTGCCTCCCTGCAGCGGTCGCCGGCTCATTTGCGCCGGTCTTCAAAATCCTCCGCTTCCTTTTCAAAGAGGCAGCGGCCTTTAAGTTCCAGGCAGGTCGCGCCGTCTATCGACGGATCGCGCTGCCGGCGACAGCCGTGATCGGCAGAAGGCCGCGGCGCAACCACGGCTCAGCTCCTGCATCTGCCAGGACCGCGTTCGCGCGCCGGTGACTTCTCTACGGGCGCGGAGCAATCGGCCACAGAGGCGCGGCCCTCAGCGCATCAGGGGGTCGAAATCCGTGCCGCCGCTCATCGCGAGCGACAGAACGACATAGACGCCCGCCGCAACGATCAGGGCGGCGATAGCGGTGACGATCGGGTGAGCGCGCGCAAAGGACAGCATTGCGAACTCCAGAGCCGTTCAAGCCAAAACGCGGGAGACAGGCCTCAGCCGGTTCTCCGGCCAGGCTGCGCGGCGCTCAGCAGACTGACGACCTCCTCATCCCCGATCTGGCCGAAATCGTTGTAATGCAGACCGACTGCGCGGAAGTTCGGGGGACTCTGCAGGCAGATCACGTCGTCGGCTTCGCGCCTCAAGCCGACGAGGACATCCGGCGGTGCGACCGGGATGGCGACGATAAGCCGTCGCGGCCTGAGACTGCGGAGCGCCCGCAGCGCCGCTCGGATGGTCCCGCCAGTTGCGATCCCATCGTCGACCAGGACGACATTCCGATCCGTTGGGGAGGAGGGCGGCCGATTCCCCAGATAAGCGCTGCGGCGGCGTTCGATCTCCTTGAGCTGCCGCCTGATCTCCTCCTCCACATAGGCAGCGGAGGGCGCGACGTCGCGCATGACGTCGTCATTGAAGATCACCTGAGGGTTTGACCCGTCCACGACGGCGCCCAAGCCGTATTCCTCGTGGCGTGGGGCGCCGATCTTCCGCACGAGGAGGATGTCCAACTCGGCGCCGAGCGCGCGGGCGACCTCGAATCCGACGGGAACGCCGCCGCGCGGCAGCGCGAGCACCAGCGGGTCCTGGCCGCGCAGAAACTCCAGCGCGAGCGCTAGCCGCCGCCCCGCGTCTCGCCGATCTGCAAAGACGGCCGTTTGCGGCGTCATCGCGTGCGTCTCCTCGAATGGCGAACAGACGGGATCAGCTCTCGGTCATCTGGCTTCGCCTGCCTCACCTGGCAAGGTGATCGGGCGGCGTCAGGCTCCGACCTGCGCCTCTGGCGCGGCGAGGGGCGCTGCGTGATGACGGAAAGGGCTGTCCGCGGGCGAAGTCGGGTGTGACGCCGCCGCCCGCCAATTCGGCCGCCGCGCCGCGGCCGCGCTCACCATTTGCGACCGAAGGCCTGTTCGGCTGTTTTTTTAACGCCTCCGGAACAAGACCTACGTCTAACGGCTTGTTGCGATCAAAGAAGAAGAAGCTGGGAGGCGTGAATGCCCTACAACGTCATCGCCGACCGCGAGGGCCGGTCGGAAATCATCTTCTGCGAAAGCGCCGGCGAAGCGAGCTTTCGCTTAAAGCTGTTGGCTTCGAAGGGCGTCGGACGCGCCCGGGCGATGTCCACGGAAGGCATCGACGTGCCGCTTGACCGGCTGGAGAAGATCGCGCGCTGTGAGATGGCGGATGCAGGCCTGGCCTGTCGGACGCCGGCGAGCGATCGGTTTTCGTCGGCGGCCTGACAAGGGGACGGATCGCCTCGAGCGGCTGAGGAGCGTCCCTGTCGCTACGCGCCGACGCGGCGCATCACGGCGATGCGCACGAGGTCCTGCAGCGTGCTGGCCTTCAGCTTCTCCTTCAGATTGGAGCAGGTGTTGGCGACGGTCTTGTAGCTGACGCCGAGTTCGTCGGCGATCTGGCCATAGGCTTTGCCCTTACCGAGCAGCGCCAGCGTCTGCTGCTCGCGGCCTGTCAGTTCGGACGGGGCGCGCTGCGCCCGGCTGCCGAGCATCGCGACCTGCATCGCCATGTCATGCCCGATATAGGGCTTGCGCTGGCGGACCTTGTCGACCGCCTCAAGGAAGGTCGCCGGCGGGATGTCCTTGGCTACGAAGCCGGTGGCGCCGGCTTTCAGCGCGCGGCTCGCGATCACAGGGTCGCTGTGCATGCTGAAGACCAGCAGCGGCGTCACGTCGTCGTGCAGCCTGAGGCGCCTGATGAAGGACAGGCCGGCGAGGCCAGCGCCGCCGATCGACAGGTCGACCACGATCAGCTCTGGCTTGCTGCGACGATAGATGCGGAAGCCCTGGAGCGCCGTCGTCGCCTCCAGCACCTCGGCGAACCCGGCCTCGAGCAACATGCGACGGCACCCTTCGAGCACGATCGGATGGTCGTCGATGATCAGCGCGCGGCTCAACGAAGCCTCTCCTCGGGCTGCGGAAGCGGGACGACGACCTCGAGCGCCGCGCCCTCCGGAGTTGAACGCAGCCGGAACCTGCCGCGCAGCGCTTGGATCCGCTCGCCCAGTCCGAGCAGGCCGAAGCCGGAGGTGGAGCCAGCCGCAAGGCCCACCCCGTCGTCCGTCACCTGGATCACGAGTTCGGTCCGGTCATCGGTGACCTGTTCCTCGACCCGCACCTCGATGCTTGTGCAGACCGCGTGCCTCAGTGCGTTGGTCACGCCCTCCTGCACGCTGCGGTAGACGGTGAGATCGACCACGGGGCCGTAGCTCGGCTTGAGATCTGCCGGCAGGAACGTGAACCCATGGTTTGGGTGCCGCCTCTCGAACTCAGCGATCAGGCCGCTCAGGACTTCGCCTAGCGGGGCCTCGCCGAGGGCTATCGGCTTCAATCGGCGCAGCAGCTGCCGATTGAGGGTTTGCAGACGATGTGAAATCTCGATCGCGGTCGCGAGCCGCTCTTGCGCCGGCGCGTCCATGGCGCAGTTCGTCGACAGGCCGCTCTTAAGCAGCCCCAGATTGGCCTGCAGGCCGAACAGACAGGGGCCGAGCTCGTCGTGGAGCTCCGCCGCGATCTGCCGGCGCTCGTCGTCTTGCAGGGAGACCATCCGGTGGGAAAGCCGGGCGTTGGTTTCGCGCTCTTCGCCGAGCGCGACCGCGAGCGTGTTGAACCGCTCGGCGAGAGCCGCAAGCTCCTGAACGTGAGGGATCGGCAGCGGTCGCTCGAACCCGCCCCTTCCGAGCGCCGAAAGCCCTTGGGCCAGTGCGCCGAGGGGGGAAAGGATGCGGCGCAGGAGCAGCGCGAACGCGACTAGGCCGAGCGCATTCAGCACCGCGAGAAGGGCGGCGAGGCTCGTCATGTCTTCCCAGACTTCAGCGATCTCGTCGGCCGGTTCGCCCTGGATCGCCACCGTGCCCTGCACCTCGCCGGCGGCCACCACGGGGATCTCCAAGCGCGCGAGAGACGTCTCGATCAGGCCGGCGAACCAGGCGGGCGCCGGCGAGAAGGCCGACGGCCGCACAGGCTCGCGCGACGACACGAGGGAGCCGTCAGGTCGATGCACGGTGATGCGGACGTGGCGAACGCCCGGCAGCGCGAACTGCAGCTCGGCGAGGTCTTCCGAGGGCTCCCGCTGGAAGCCCGCGATCGTCTCCCGCACGAGCGGCTCGGCCATTTCGAGCGAAGCGCCGACCTCGACGCGCGTCGCCTCCCGCGCGTTCAGGATCTCGACGACCGCTGCGGCGAAGCAGCAGCACGCGTCGATGGCGATCACTGCAAGCAGGATCTTTCGCCTGAGGGTCTGGTGAGATCGCCGCGCGCCTGTGGCCCCCACGCGATCCGGCCGGGACACGGCGGCCGGAACGGCTCCGACAAGACTCATCTCTCCACGCCTCACCGCGGCCGCAGGCTCCTCTGGCGAAACAGCTTCAAGGCGCCTTCTCGCACAAGCAAATGACGCGCGGTGACGTCATGCCGCCCGCGCCGAAGCCGGCATGCTCGCTTTTCCGGGCGAACGACGAAAGGGTCTCGGTGAGGACAGGCGCAGATTCGCGCAGGGCGTTCCTGGGGAGCATCTACTCGAACGGAGACTCGGCCGTGATCCGCCGGCCTCAGAGGCCGCGCGCTGCCTCGCGTAGAAGGAGCGGCAGGCCATGGCGCTCCGTCACCTCAATAATGGGGCGGCGGCCTGTCGATGGGCGGGAGGGCGCCGGCTGCGTCCTCGAGGCGCTCACCGAGCTCGGCCACCTGGCGCTTGAGCGCTTCGATCGTCGCCCATTGAGCTGTGATCGTCTGGTTTAGGGCCTCGATCGCCTCGTCCTGATAGGCAATGCGCGTCTCGAGGCTGTCGAGACGCTCTGCGAGTTCGTCCGGGGCGGGGCTCATAGGGGAAGATCTCCCGTCTCAGGGCGAAGGTAGGCTTCCCTTGCCGTAGAACCGGAGGGCCGTCCAGAGACGGCTCTGCTCCCAAGGTGATCAACGCGCATCCTCGAGAGCCGTCGTGCGATCACGGCGGACTCACAGAATTGTGAGTGCAGAAGGGAAGTAGAAGCCCACACGGCCAAATAAGCCTCAGCAGCTTTTGTCTTCATATGATCACTTTCATGGGTAGTTTTTTCGCGTGCGGCGCAGCATGGATGCATCATGGAAGAATACCGACGAAATTCAGGGCGGCGACCGTCTACCGAAGGTCCATGATCGGAAGCGCTTGATCGCGCCCGCACTTGCTGCTTCGGCGCTGCAGCGAAGACGAGAGCCGCATTCTTGCGACTTGTGAGGCGGCAAACTGCCCGTTCGATCCCGATCTCGTGATCGCTGAGCCCCTATCCGGACATTTCGTTGGGATGCCAGATTTTGCATGCCAGCTATGCGTGGTGGGCGCCTCTGTGCGTCGCCTACGCCCGGCGAGGAACTCATAACGGGCCAAAGAGCCCACCAAGGGGCAGGGAAACGCCAGTGACAACACTCTCAACGGCAGCGCCGCAGCCATCCGTCTCGGATTCGAAACGCTGGATCCAGCTCCTTGTCGGCGTCATCTGCATGGTCGCGACCGCGAACATCCAGTACGCCTGGACGCTGTTCGTGCCGGAGATCAAGGAGACCTTCGGCTGGGACCGCGCCAGCATCCAGGTGGCCTTCACTATCTTCGTGCTGGTGCAGACCTGGCTGACGCCCGTCGAGGGCTACTTCATCGACAAATACGGCCCCCGCGCGATGGTCGCCTTCGGCGCGATCTTCATGGGCGCGTCGTGGGTCATCAACTCGCAGGCGACCTCGCTCTGGGGCTTCTACCTCGGTGCGGCGGTCGGCGGCGTAGGCGTCGGCTGCATCTACGCCACCTGCATCAACAACGCGCTGAAATGGTTTCCGGACCGGCGCGGCCTGGCGGTCGGCCTTACCGCCGGCGGCTACGGCGCGGGCTCCGCGGCGACCATCCTGCCCATCGCGGCGATGATCGAATCGAGCGGCTTCCAGTCGACCTTCCTGGTCTTCGGCCTGCTGCAGGGCTCGCTGGCGTTGCTGGCCTCATTGTTCCTGCGCGCGCCCCAGAGCGGCGAGGTCAAGTCGTCCACCAAGCTGAACCAGAGCCGGCGGGACTACACGCTGAAGGAAGCGCTTTCGACCCGACTGTTCTGGCTCATGTTCCTGATGTTCATCTGCGTCGTCACCGGCGGCATGATGGCGGTCGCGCAGCTCGGCGTGATCGCGCAGGACCTCGGCGTCAAGGACTTCAGCGTCAATCTCTACTTCGTGACCATGGCGGCGCTGCCGCTGGCGCTGATGCTCGACCGCATCATGAACGGCGTCTCGCGTCCGCTGTTCGGATGGATCTCCGACAACATCGGTCGCGAAAAAACGATGCTCGTGGCCTTCTCCCTCGAGGGGATGGGCATCATCGCGCTGGGTTACTTCGGCTCCAATCCGTACGCCTTCCTGATCCTCTCGGGCGTGGTCTTCCTGGCCTGGGGCGAGGTCTACTCGCTGTTCTCGGCGCTCGCCGGCGACGCCTTCGGCACCAAGCACATCGGCAAGATCTATGGCGTGCTCTACTGCGCCAAAGGCATCGGCGCGCTGTTCGTGCCGGTCGGCAACCTGCTGATGGAGGCGACCGGGACCTGGTCGACCGTGCTCTACACCGTGGCCGCGATGGACCTCTTCGCCGCATTCCTGGCGATCGTGGTGCTGAGGCCGGTGCTGGCCGAACATGTCCGCAGATCGAGCGCTCCGGCGCCGCAGGCGGCCACGACGGCTGACGTCAATCCGGCGCTCGCGCGCGCCTGACCAGAACTACCCCGCCTCGCTCCCTCGGGGGCGAGGCCACCTCGCGGGCTTCCTCGGAAGCCCGCCTTTTCCGCTGGAGCGGGATCGCCCCAGCGGGCGCCGTTTCACCGTTCGGTCGCCAGAACGGCGGCCTCGCGCAGCGCCCGACGCCCGGCCGGCGTCACGTCCAGCCCTCGGCTGAGGCCTCGACAAGGCCGCGGCGCGCCAGGCCGAAAAGCAGACCGCCATCGAAAATCAGACGCGGGTCTCCATGGGCGACCTGATCCAGAACCGCGCGCTCCTTCGGCGAAAGTTCTCTCGTGGCTTCCTGCATGTCACCCTCCCGACCGCAAAGCGCGTGGAGCGGGCGGAATGTTCCCGCGACCGCACGCTTGCGCCGCGCTCGGAACGAGCCTGATTGTTCGCGAGTTGGCGTCTGGAGCAGTCGCCACTGAACCCGCCTGCGCGGCGCCTCGCCGCAAAGGATCTGGCGGCCGACTTGGGGTCGTGCCGACCCCCAACGAGGGGAGATCAGAATGAACGTTCCACTGGAGATCGCCTTCAAGAATCTTCAGACCTCAGAAGCTCTCGAGAGACTGATCCGCGACCGCGTGGCGCGGCTCGAGCAGAGCCATCCGCGTCTCATGAGCTGCCGCGTCGTGGTCGAGACGCCCTATCGCTCCGCCGCGGGCGGCAAGCAGCCGCTCGGCATCGCCGTGGAGGTGACGCTTCCGGGAGCGAAACCCATCGTCGCCAAGGACAGCCAGGAGCGGCGCGATTCCAAAGGTGACGAGACCGCCTTCGTCACCCGCGCCTTCAAGCGCATCGAGCGTCAGTTGGAGGACGAAGCGGAGATCCGGCGTGGCGACGTCAAGAGCCACGGCTCGGAGGCCGCGCTCGGCAGGGTGGTGCGGCTTTTTCCGGAGCAGAATTACGGCTTCGTCGAATATGCCGGCTTGCCCGACCTCTACTTCACCAGGAACGCCGTCAGCGGCGATGGCTACGACCAGTTGAAGGTCGGCGCCATGGTGCGGGTGACGGTCGCCGCCGGTGAAGGCCCGATGGGGCCGCAGGCGAGCTCCGTCCGCCCGGTCGGCGACATGGCGGACGTTTCCTGACGGGACCGTGCCTGCCAGACCGCGTCACGAGGCGCAGGCGCACACCGAGTCATAGCGCCGGCCGACATACACCAGGCCCTCGGTCGGCGCTCCGCCGCCGACCGAAACCACCTCGCAGAACAGGACCGCGTGCGTCCCCACGTCCACGGCGCTGACGACCCGGCAGTCGAATGAGGCGAGCGCGCCTTCGAGCACCGGGGATCCTGTTCCGCCTGTCGACCACTCCGCCGCGGCGAACCGCTCTTCGGCGGGGGTTTTGCCGCCGAACAGGCCGGAGAGCCCCTGGTGCTCCGGCGCCAGCGTGTTGACGCACAGCACGCCGTTCGCCCGGAACGCTTCGCCGACGGAGCTGTCGCGCCGCACGCAGACCAGCAGCGTCGGCGGCTCGTCCGTCACGCTGCAGACCGCCGTCGCCGTGAAGCCGGCGCGCCCCGCTCGCCCATCGGTGGTGACGACGTTCACGGCCGCCGGGACGCACGCCATGGCGTCCCGGTAGCGCTCCTTCGTCACCAGCGCCTCGCCATTCAGATCGGCCATGGTTCGCTCCGTCCAGCGCGGCGATTAGAAGTCCAGAAGATTGTCGCGAAGCTTTTCGTGCGCGTAGGAGGTGCGCATGAGGCCTCGCTTCTGCAACGCCGGGACGAGCCCGTCGGCGATCTCGATGATGAAGCGCCGGCTCACCCGCAGAACCGGGGTGGTGATCAGGAAGCCATCGCCGCCGACCTCCTCCATGATCTCGCCCATCCGGTCGGCGACGGTGTCGGGCGTGCCGACGAGCTCCACGGAGGACACGAGGCCGCCGCCGCCGTCATAGACGAGCTCGCGCAGGGTCTTGCCGCTGCCCCACTGCTGGAACTTGTCGAGCGTGCCGGACTCGCCGTTGGTCACGAGCTTCTCGGGCAGCGGCTTGTCGAGGTCGTACTTGGCGAAGTCGATCTCCGTGATGGCGGCCAGCGAGGCGAGGGTGTCGACGATGAAGTGCTCGGAGCTCAGCATCCGCTCGTATTTGGCGCGCGCCTCGGCGTCGGTCTCGCCAAGCGTCGGGGTGACGCAGAACATGACCTTGATCGAATCCGGATCACGACCCGCCTTCTCGGCGCGGGCGCGGATGTCCTCGCGAAAGCGCTTCATGTCAGCGACGCCGCTTGCGACTGAGATGATCGAGTCCGCATGGGCGGCGGCGAAGTCCCGGCCCTTGGGCGAAGCGCCGGCCTGCACGTAAAGCGGCTTGCGCTGAGGCGACGGCACGGTGTTCAGCGGGCCGCGCACCTTGTAGTACTTGCCCTCGAAATCGATCGAGTGGACCTTGGTATCGTCGGCGTAAACGCCGGCGTCGCGGTCGAGCACGACGGCGTCCGGCTCCCAGCTTTCAAACAGCTTGCCGACGACCTCCATATATTCGTCCGCCATCTCATAGCGCTGGTCGCGCGGCGGCAGCCGGTCCATGCCGAAGTTCTTCGCCATGAGGTCTTCGGCGCTGGTCACGATGTTCCAGCCGAAACGACCCTTGGTCAGGCTGTCGATGGTCGAGCACAGCCGCGCGAGCAGGAAGGGCGGGTAGGCCATGGTGGACATAGTCGCGATCACGCCGAGCCGCGACGTCGCCATGCCCATTGCGACCGCAAGCGGCGCCGGGTCGTGCTTGGGAACCATCATGCCGTGGTTCAGCGAGGCCTTGGACGAGCCGCCATAGGTCTGCGGCACCATCAGCTTGTCCTCGATCATGATGTAGTCGAAGCAGGCGCGCTCGAGCGTCCGCGCCATCTCGACATAGAACTGGCCGTCCCAGGGATCGCCGCCCTGGCCGAACGGCTCGCGCCACTCGTCCGGCGTGAAGTTCATGAACCAGGCGAGGTGGAAGCGCTTGTCGGCCATCATCCTACTCCGTTGCGTCCGCTGCCCGGCCCGTGTGGGTCCCGCGCCTCAAGCTCGACGCGCTATTGAACATGCGTTTAATATGACGGATCGCGGGCTGTTTGTGCAGCGCAAAAGATGGGCGCCGGGGAATGCCGAAGAGGCTTGAATCTTCAGGGGCGGCGCTCGCCGCTGAGGCGTCCGGTGGGCAGCAGACGGGCGCCGTTCCAAAGCAGCACGCCCGCGGTCCGCGCCGCCGCATGGCGCCGGAAGTCCGCTCTGACCTGATCCTTGACGAGGCGCTGCGGCTGTTCGCGGAGCGGCACCACAGCAACGTCTCGATGCGCGACATCGCGTCCGCGTGCGGCGTCAACGCCGGGCTGATCTACTACTACTTCACCAACAAGGAGCAGCTGTTCGGGCGCGCCCTGGCGCACGCCATCGATCAGCTCCACGCCGGCTATGCGGCCCTGCGGCCGACGGCTTCCGATCCGCGTTCCGAAATGATGGCCTGGCTCGACATGCACATCTCCATCGCGCCGACGCTCGCCCGCATGACGAAGCTCATGGCCGACTATGCGGCTTCGGCTCCGCAGGATCCGCAGGTCGGCGGGTTGATCCGCGACTTCTACGCCCGCGAGCAGGCGCTGCTCGAGGACTGCATCTTCCGCGGGATCGCGGCCGGCCTGTTTGGGGATGTGGACGTGCGAAAGACGGCGCGGATCATCAGCCTTCAGCTCGACGGCATTTTCTACGCCACCGGCAGCCGCGGCGACGACAGGGTCGCGGCCGACATCGAGGATCTCCGGTCGCTGGTCGACAGTCTGCTCCGCGCTCGTGGCGCGGGAGAGCGCGCATGATCGTCGCGGCCTACCAGATGATCGCCGCAGCGGGAGACGTCGCAGCCAACGTCGCTGCGATCGAGGACGCAGCGGAACGGGCTGCGGCGCAGGGGGCCCGAATCCTGGTGGCGCCGGAACTCGCGACCACCGGCTACGGCGCTGGCGACGCCATCCGCTCGCTTGCGGAGCCCGTCGACGGGCCGCAGCTCTCCAGGCTCTCGGCGGCGGCCAAGCGGCTTGGGCTTGCGATCGTCACGGGCTTCGCCGAGCGGAATGGCGGCAGGCTCTACAATGCCGCGGCGTTCCTGTCGCCGGCAGGCTGGACGAAGATCCACCGCAAACAGTTCCTGTACGGCGACTATGAAAAGGCGCTGTTCGCGCCCGCGGACGGGCTGTCGGAGCCGTTCCGCTTCGAGGACGCGACCATCGGCATGAGGGTCTGCTTCGACGTCGAGTTTCCCGAGGCCGTGCGCCCGCTCGCGCTGGCCGGCGCTGACCTCATCCTGGCGCCGACCGCGCTGCCGGCGAGTCCGGGCTCGGATTTCGTGGCGCGCACGCTGATCCCTGCGCGTGCGTTCGAGAACGCCGTCACGCTGGTCTATGCCGACCATGCCGGCAGCGACGCGGCGTTCTGCTACGCCGGCCAGAGCGTGATCGCGCTCGCGGATGGCGGAGAGGCCGCGCGCGCCCCGGCCGAAGGTGAGGCGCTGCTCATGGCCGCGATCGGCCCCGAGGCGGCGGCGCGGGCGCGCGCCGAGAACGATTACATTGGCGAGCTTCGGGCCCGGCTCGAGAGCTGATCCGCCAGAGCTGATCCTTTTCCGACCTTCTGGTCCTTCGGGCTCGGCGGAGACGCCGCGAGCTTCTGCGTGTCGCGGACAGAACAGGTCTGCGCAATCGCTCACTTGAAGGCCTGTGAGAAAAATGCATATTGACCTTGGACAACGTAGAATAAAACAAAAAAATTACGTGCAATAGGAAGCGCCACTCAGCGCGCGGGGCCGTCAGGAGCCTGCATGTCAGCTTCAGAATTTCCCGGACCGGGGCTCACCCCCGACCAGTGGGAGCACATCCAGTCGCTCGCGAAGGCCATCAGCCCCGAGCAGGCGCTCTGGCTGAGCGGCTATTTCGCCGGCGTGCGAGACGCCGAGCGGCGCGAGGCGGGCCGTCCCGCGCTGGCGCCAAACATCCCGGTGGGGCGTCCTGCGGCCGCGGCCAGCGTGGATGAGCGCCGACTGACCATCCTGTTCGGCAGCGAGACCGGCAACAGCCGGGCCTTGGCGCAGGCGCTCTCGGGCGCGGCGCGCGAGGCAGGTCGCCAGCCGACGGTGGTGGACATCGCGGACTACAAGACGCGCGCGCTCCGTGACGAGCAGGATCTCTTGATCGTCGTCAGCACCTATGGGGAAGGCGACCCGCCCCAGGGCGCCGCGGATTTCTTCGAGTTCCTCGACAGCCGCAAGGCGCCGAAGCTTCCGGATCTGCGCTTCGCCGTTCTGGCGCTCGGCGACTCGACCTATGAGCGCTACTGCGAGGCTGGCAAGCGGCTCGACCGGCGGCTCGAGGAGCTCGGCGCCACCCGGATTCAGCCGCGGGTCGACTGCGACGTCGACTATGACGAGCCCGCCGCCGCCTGGACGGCCGACATCATCGCGAAGATCGCGAAGCAGAGCGGGGCCAATGGGGCGGCCGCGACCGTGCTGGCCGATGCGCCGCATGTCGCGGGCCCGGCCTCGCCGGCGCTCTATGACAAGCGCAATCCCTTCCCTGCGACGGTTTTGGAAAACCTCGTCCTGACCGGCCGCGGCTCGACGAAGGAGACGCGGCATGTCGAGCTCTCGCTCGAAGGTTCGGGCCTGATCTACGAGCCCGGCGACGCGCTCGGGCTGATGCCGAAGAATGATCCTCAGCTGGTCGAGATCCTGCTGGCTGCGCTGAAGCTGGACGGGTCCGCTCCGGTCGAGATCAAGGGCCGCGCCTCCACGATCGCCGAGGCGTTCGAGAGCGGGTTCGAGATTTCCGCCGCCACGCCTCGCTTCCTGGAGCATTGGGCGAAGCTGTCGGGCGCAGACCAGCTTGCGCGGCTCGCCGGCGAGGAAGCGACCGCCGAGAGGACGGCCTTCCTGCGCCAGAACCATGTGGTCGATATCGTGCGCGCCTACCCGGTCGCGGGCCTCGAGGCCCAGGCGCTGGTCGCTGGCCTGCGGCCGCTCCAGCCGCGGCTGTACTCGATCGCGTCGAGCCTCGCCGCCGCGCCCGAAGAGGCTCATCTGACCGTCTCGACGGTGCGCTACGATCTGAATGGCGAACCCCGCTCCGGCGTCGCCTCCGGTCATCTCGCGGCGCGCGCCACGCCCGATGCGACTCTCCCGGTCTATGTGCAGGCCAATCCACATTTCCGGCTGCCGACCGACGACCGCCCGATCATCATGATCGGCGCCGGCACTGGCGTTGCGCCCTACCGCGCATTTCTGCAGGAGCGCGAAGCCCGCGGGGCCGAAGGCCGCAACTGGCTGTTCTTCGGCGAGCGCAACTTCCGCAGCGACTTCCTCTACCAGACCGAGTGGCAGGGCTGGCTGAAGGATAAGCTGCTGACCCGGATGGACGTCGCCTTCTCGCGAGACCGCGCCACCAAGGTCTATGTGCAGGACAAGCTCCGCGCGCAGGCCAAGGAGGTCTTCGCCTGGCTTGAGCAGGGCGGGCATGTCTATGTCTGCGGCGACGCGGCCCATCTCGCGCCGGACGTTCACGAGAGCCTCATTGGGGTGGTGCAGGACCAAGGCGGGGTCGCGCGCGACGCCGCGGAGGAGTATGTCCGCAATCTCCAGCGCGATCACCGCTACCAGAGAGACGTCTACTGAGCCCCGACATGACCGAGACCAGCCATCCGGCGGTCGACCGCAGCCGCGACATCTCCCAGCCGCTCGACCGGCTCGGGCCGGACGAAACCCTGAAGGCGACCAGCGACCAGCTGCGCGGCACGATCGCGCTCGGGTTGCTCGACGAGATCACCGGCAGCGTCACGCCGGAAGACAATAAGCTGATGAAGTTCCACGGCATCTACATGCAGGATGACCGTGACATCCGCGATGAGCGCCGGCGCCAGAAGCTGGAGCCCGCCTACACCTTCATGATCCGGGTGCGCATGCCGGGCGGCGTCTGCTCGCCCGCTCAGTGGCTGAAGCTGGACGAGCTCGCCCGAGCCTATGGCGGCGACACCATCCGGTTGACCACGCGCCAGACGGTGCAGTTCCACTGGGTTCTGAAGGAGAATCTCAGGCCGACCATCCAGAAGCTCCATGAGGCGCTGCTCGACTCCATCGCGGCCTGCGGGGACGTCCCCCGCGGCGTCATGTGCTCCGTCGATCCGAGGCTCTCGAGGCTGCACGCCCAGGTTTACGCCGCCGCCAGCCGCACGAGCGCGCACGCGATCCCGAACCAGCGCGCCTATCACGAGATCTGGTACGGCGAGGAGCGGGTCGCGACGTCAGAGCCGGAGGAGCCCTTCTTCGGCAGGCAGTACCTGCCGCGCAAGTTCAAGATCGGGTTCGTGATCCCGCCGTCGAACGACATCGACGTCTACACGCAGGATCTCGGTTTCATCGCAATCGCCGAGGCCGGCGAGCTCAAGGGTTTCGACGTCTCGATCGGCGGCGGCATGGGCCGCACCGATCAGGCGCCGGAGACCTACCCGCGGCTCGCCGACGTCGTCGGCTTCATCCCGGCCGAAAAAGTGCTCGCGGCCACCGACGCCGTGATGAGCGTCCAGCGCGACTATGGCGACCGCACAAACCGCGCCCATGCGCGCTTCAAATACACCATCGACGACAAGGGCCTTGGCTGGATCAAGGCCGAGATCGAACGCCGCATGGGCTTCGCGTTCGAGCCTGCGCGGCCCTTCTCGTTCCGCTCGAACGGCGATGAGTTCGGCTGGGTCGAGGGCGAGGACGGCCTTTGGCACCACACCCTGTTCATCGAGAACGGCCGCGTCATAGACCATGGCGAGAAGCGCCTGATGGACGGCCTGCGCGAGATCGCGCGGGTCCACAAGGGCGCTTTCCGCCTGACGCCGAACCAGAACCTCTGCATCTCGGATGTCGCGCCGGAGGATCGGCCCCGGATCGACGCGCTGCTTTCCGAGTATGGGCTTGTGGAGACGCGCAGCGCTCTCCGGCTCAACTCGATCGCCTGCGTGGCGCTGCCGACCTGCGCGCTCGCCATGGCGGAGAGCGAGCGCTACCTGCCGACGCTGATCGACCGGATCGAATCCATTCTCGACGCGCATGGTCTGCGCGAGGAGCCGATCACGATCCGTATGAGCGGCTGTCCCAACGGTTGCTCGCGGCCCTATGTGGCGGAGATCGGCCTGTCGGGCCGCGCGCCCGGCAAGTACAATCTCTACCTTGGCGGCGGCTTTCACGGGCAGCGTCTCAACAAGATGCATCTCGAGAATGTCGGCGAGCAGAAGATCCTCGAGACGCTCGACGAGATCATCGGCCGCTACGCCGCCGAGCGCGGCGCCGACGAACGTTTCGGTGACTTCGCGATCCGCGCCGGCTACGTGCCGGAGGTGACGGAAGGCCGCTTCTTCAACGCGTGAACAAGACAGCTTCTCGAAGGGGGAACGCTATGTCGCTGCAACTCGGACAGATCGCGCCGGACTTCGAGCAGGACAGCACCGAGGGCCGCATCAAGTTCCACGATTGGCTGGGCTCCTCCTGGGGCGTCCTGTTCAGCCATCCGAAGAACTTCACGCCGGTCTGCACGACCGAACTCGGCGAGGTCGCCCGGCTGAAGCCGGAGTGGGAAAAGCGAAACGTCAAAGTGCTCGGCCTGTCGGTCGATCCGCTCGAAGCCCATGGCGCCTGGAGCGTCGACATCGAGGAAACGCAGGGCCACGCGCTGAACTTCCCGCTCCTGGCCGACGCGGACAAGAAGGTGTCCGAGCTTTACGGCATGATCCATCCGGAAGCCGACCCGACCGTCACCGTCCGGTCCGTCTTCGTGATCGACCCGAACAAGAAGATCCGGTTGATCCTGACCTATCCGCCGAGCGCCGGGCGCAATTTTTCCGAGATCCTGCGCGTCATCGACAGCCTGCAGCTGACCGACCGCGAGAAGGTTTCGACGCCGGTGAATTGGGAGAAGGGCGAGCCCGTGATCATCGCTCCGAGCGTGTCCAACGAGGACGCGAAGGCCCGCTATCCGCAGGGCTGGAAGGAGCTGCGGCCTTATCTGCGGGTCGTGGAGCTCAAGGACTGAGCTGTCAGGGCCCGGACCCGGCCGCCCGGAGACGGGCGGCTGGGAAGCGGGCCGTCACCAGTTGTCGTCGCGCTGGTGTTCCTTGCACGTGTAGCCGATGAAGCAGTTGCGCTCGTCGGCCGTCGAGATCCAGGCGGCTTCGGTGTCCTCGGTGGGCTCGCAGTAGCGCCCGCCGCTGACGAACCGGTCATAGGTCGAAGGGCCGGTGCTGATCACGACCGCGCCCCGGGCGCGGATCAGTTCCTGTACGGCGCGGCACGCCATGCCAGGCGCGTAGGGTCTCGCGGCGGCTGCGCCGGTCGCCATGGACGCGAGCAGGAGGGCGGCAAGCGCCGTGACGGGCGTTCTCATGGCTGCATAAACCTGGCGGCCCTCCGCGGGTTCCTGATCCATCATCGTGCTGTCGCGCTTCGATGATGTCGAACAGTTTGGGCCTTCTCTAACTTGTGGCCAGCGCGATGTCCGAGCCACGCGCCCGATATCGCCAGGTCGGAACCAATAGCCCCGACCCCACCGCAAAGCCGAGAATGGAGACGACCGCGAGGCTCGCCGCCACGTGAGGCGCGTCCAGCAGCGCCTCGACATGACGCACCAGCAACAGCAGCCACGCGCCCGTCATGATCGCCCCGAACGCGAACGCGAACGCGACCGCGCGCCGCGAGACGCGTTCGGTCCGCTCCGCCCTGTCAGGAGCCCCCACAAGCATCTGGGATGCGGCCTGGATCGCCAGCGCGAAGGGGGCGGCCACGATCAGATCGATGACGTAGTGTTCTCCAAGGATCAATGTTGAGCACAAGGTGAGGACGAGAAATACGGAGCAGCATCCCCGCGCCACATGCCCCATGTCCCGCGAATTCAGGAAGATCAGCAGCGCCCATGTCGTATGCAGCGACGGCATTCCGTTTCGGATGAATTCCACCGGAACCGGGACGGGCGCGACGTCTGGTTGCAGATCAGGCTGCATCATGAAAGCGTACAAGGGTCCCGCCGCTGGAAACAGGTGATAGAGAGCGCTGCCGAAGACGCCGGCGAGAATGAACGCCACGGTCGCGACGAACCATCCTCTGTCGCCGCGCCTGATCTTGCACATGATCAGGAGGCCGAGCGCCAAGGTGATCGAGGAGTAGCTGCTGAATATCACGACGCGGATCGGCATCGACAAAAGCAGAGCCCGCGCGCCTTCGTAGAAGCCAGCGGGGATGCCTATCGAGCGGTCCACCAGAAGGGCTCGGCCATCGAACGTCTCGGGATAGGCCGTGGTCAATCGCTGGAAGAGCGGGCAGATCAACTGAGCGATCGGCGCCAGGAGACCTGCGCATAAGACAAAGCCCGTTTGCCGCCTCTCCTGCCCATTAAAGGTGAGCTTGAAGACCAGCACGAAGAACGCGCCGGCCCCGATGCCGGTGATGATTGGAAGATCCGGCAGGCGCAGCGCGATCTGAAGCGCTCCAGCAGTCAGGAATCCGACCAGCAAGGCCGCAATAATGGCGCGCCGATCTCTCTGAAAAATCCAGATCGCGCAAGGGATTCCGAGAAACGCCCAGGGTCCGACGTCGAACAGGATCGCGCCGAACATCAGGTATTCGGTGGCCTTACAGGCGGCCGCGAAGATCAGTCCGGCCAGAGCGAGCCCGATGATCAGCGTATCGTCGCCACTCGAGGCCCGCAGCAGATTGGTGGGCATCGTCAGCGGCTCCGGTCGTGGCGTGATCACGAAGTTATCGGCGCAATGCGTTAAAGATTGCCTGTACTGTTCTGGACTGTGTTCAGTCGAGGACAGCTCCAGATAGGGATACCGCCTTCCTCCACTTGCTCCGAACGATGCACTGTTCTAGCGGCCACTGATCGCGGCGCGCTCGTTGGCCTGTGCGGCGGCACTTCTTCGACGCGCTAAAGGGACGCGAGATTCAGCCGATTGGTTTTCGCCCCGCTCGGCGGCGTGCTACACGCCCGATCCAGGCTCACGGTCGAGGACGCATGCCAAGAACGATCCTCGACATCACGCGCCTCCTGACGCGCGCCGGCCATCCAGTCGCCACGGGCGTGGACCGGGTGGAGTTCGCCTATGCCAAACGCCTGCTGTCCTCGCCGGGCGAGAGACGCGGCTTTGCGGCGATCGTCGGCGGCAGAACGGTTGCGTTGCCGGCGGAGCCGGTCGCCCGCTTCATAGAAGCCGTGGATGCGAAGTGGCGCGTCGGAGCAGGAGATCCGGTCGCCGCGCGTCGGGTGGCGGAATGGCTGGGGGCGCCGTACCCCGAGCAGGCGGCTGAACCTTCGGAGGCCGGAGACGCCGGCAGACGGGCGCTGTGGCTTCGGACGAAGGCGGCGCTCACGAGACGACCCTCAGTCGGCGCCGGAGATGTCTATGTCCATGTCTCGCACCTCCGTCTTGACCGCCCCGAGGTGTTCGCGGGCGTTCGAAAGACCGGCGCCGCACTCGTTATTATGGTGCATGACCTCATCCCGATCCGTTTCCCGGAGTACGGCCGGGCAGGGGAGGCGGAGCGACACGCGCGCCGCATGACGACCGCGCTCCAGCACGCCAGCACGCTGATCGCGAATTCGGCCGACACGGCGCGTAACGTCGCCGCCTATGCGGCGGAGAGCGGTCACGCCGTTCCCCACATGGTGGCGGCGCCGCTTGGAGTGGAAAGCGGGTTTGCGCGCGCTGCTCCCGCGCTTGCTGCCGAGCGCCCGTATTTCGTCGCGCTCGGCACCATCGAGCCGCGGAAGAACCATCTCCTGCTGCTCCACGTCTGGCGGAGATTGGCGGAGCGGCTGGGCGCCGCCACGCCTCGTCTGGTGCTGGTCGGGCGTCGGGGGTGGGAGAACGAGATGGTGATCGATCTTCTGGAGCGCTGCCCGGCCATCCGCGCCCATGTGATGGAGGTCAACGATCTTCCGGACGTCGCGCTCGCTTCGCTGGTGCGCGGCGCGCGGGCGTTGCTGTTCCCGAGCTTCAGCGAAGGGTTTGGGCTGCCTCTGGCGGAGACGCTGGCTATGGGCGCGTCCGCCATCGTCTCCGACCTGCCCGTCTTCCGAGAGATCGCCGGCGATCTCGCGCTGCGGCTGGACCCGCTGGACGGCCCCGCCTGGGAGAAGGCCGTCCTGACCTATGCGGCGGAGCCCGCCGGGCGTGGACAAGGCGCGACCGGCTATCGGCCGCCGAGCTGGGACGACCATTTCCGGCTTCTGGAGGCCGAAGGCGTGATCGTTTAGGCCGGAGCCCGAGGCCGAGACGCGGCTTGGCGGAGGCCGTCGCCGCGTCCCATGTGGCGCGGCTCAGGCGCTATGGTCGCGGATGCCGTAGAAGATCAGCGCGCCGATGGCCCATGCGATCGTCGAGCAGACCAGGACGAGCAGGATCATCTGCAGACGCGCCGGATAGAGCGAATCCTCAGGAAGATACGGCTCGACGAAGGTCGCCAGATAGCGCGACTGGCGCTCCGCCGTGATGCGGGCCGCGTCGACCGCCTGGCTCGCCTGCTGGTAGGCCTTCTGCGCGAAGTCCCGCTCCATCGCGAGGTTCTCGAACTCCGCCATGGAGGCGGAGATCAGCGGGCTCTTTCCGCCGCCGGTCTGAGGCTGCACCGAACCGATCTTGGCGCGTTCGGCTGCGACTCGAGACTTCAGCGCGTCGACGTTCTTCTGCATGAAGCGGATCGTCGGCGCGTCCTTGTTGAGGAAGGACAAGCTGGCTGAAAGCTCCGCCTCTTGCTTTGCGAGCTGACCCTCAAGATCGGCGACGATCTTGCTTTGCCCTTCGGCGAGGCTCTGCGCGTCAGGCGCGCCTTGACGGTCGCGGTAGTCCTGAATGGCCTTCTGCGCGAACTTCAGCCGCAGCTCCGCACGGGACTGCTCCTGCTTGGCGAGCATCAGGGCGTCATCACGCGCGCGCGCCGATAGCTTGTTGACGAGGTTCTCGCTCTCCCGGACCGTCTCGCGCGCCACTTTGAGCGCGTCGTCCGGCGTGAAGGCGCGCACCGTGAAGGTGATGATCCCCGTAACCGGCTCGTAGTAGACCCAGGAGACCGAGTTCCAGTACCGGGTGAGGTGCTCGACCGTGTCGTCGAAATCATAGGGCCGGTACTTGGCCACGAAGTCGGCGTTCTCGTGCGTGTAGATCGAGCGCAGATCGAGCGCCCGCTGCATGTTCGCGACGATCTGGCCGCTCTCGATGTACTGCGCGACGATGAAGCTGTCCGACGCCATGCCGGCCATATTCGTGCCGAGACCGGTCATCGCGGCGATGGCGTCCCCGCTGCCGCCTCCGACTTCCGCCGGTCCGCGCACCGCGAAGCGCGCTTCGGCTACATATTGGGGGGCGGCGATCAGCCCATAATAGAGCGTGGCCAGCGCCGTCGGCAGCGCGATGCACAGCCACGCCGAAATCTTGACGACATTGCGCTTGCGACGAACCCCGATCGGTCGCGCGGCAGGAACGGTGACCTGACCTGGCTCCGGAGCCGGCGCGCCGCGCTTCGGAACGCCCCGCCGCGGCAGCGGGACAACCGTGTTCGACGCAGGGGGCGCCGGAACCGAATGGTCGAGCTCTGCCGTCTTGCTGTCCTCTTTGGGCTGCGATCGTACAGCGCGTTTGGCGGCCCGGGCGGCCTTGGCCCGCGCGCGCGGGCTGAGCGTGTCGTCCTCTGCGGGTTCCGGACGCCGCGCCGGCTCGCGGGCGGACAAGGAGGGCGCGCCAAGCAGCCGGCGCGCCGCAGGATGCGCCGTCAACGCGCCTGGAGCCGCGTTCGACAGGGTCTTCAGGATCGAACGGGCTCTGGCGCCAAGTTGAACCTCGACCCCTGTCTTGGCCATGGTCTCGCTCATTTACGCTTGCTCGTCTCGCCGGTGGTCAACTTTCCGTACGCCTCAGACGCAGCTTCCAACGTATCATAGAATGTTAGAGCTCCTTGGTCGAGGACCAATCCTGCATCGCAATATCCTGCGACAGTCTCAGGTTTCGTGGTCGCCCAGATGACGCCTGCCCTGCTGAATCGGTCCGCGATCACGCCGTCGATCTGCGCAACCCGGCCCTTCGCGACCCGCGGGAGGCGCTGGTTGATAAAATACCAGTCGAATTGCAGGGCGAGCGTCAGTCCCAGCGCAAGTTGGCGCCGTTCGGACAGCGGATACCTTTTTAGCGGCCTTCCCTTCCGAAGCTTCACACCGCTGAGTTCGGTCGCGATCGCGGCCACGTCGCCCCCATCAACGCCGTAGATATAGCTCAGGAAGTTGGCGTTCTGACGAAGGGTTCCGGCGACGTCGATGAACTTGCTGCTTCCGAACGGCCAGCAGGGCAGGCCAACCCGTCGCACAGAGCCGCTGTCGGGATGCTCAACGCCGGCGAGCACGTGCAGCACGGTTCGAATATCAGCGGCGTCCGTCCCGAGCAGCGCGACGCGGCGTCCGGCCGGCACGGCCAGATTGGCGCCAGCCAGCATCCAGCGTTGCTTCCCCTTCGATTTTGCGCCCTTCCAGACCTCGCGCAATTCAAGCATTGGCGCAGCCGGTCAAACGCGACAAAGCTTGCTTCGGAGGGCTCTTTCGCCCGCCGACCCCATCAGGATGGGGCCTATCATGGCCGTGAGGAGATCGCCTAGATCGGCAGACGCGCCTTCCTTGAACCATTCCAAACAAGGCGGCCCCGGGCTCCACAGGACGAACTCGCACATGCGCGGCGGAACGCGTCTTATCATCATTGAGAAGCCCATGATGATGAACAGAGGCACTCTAAGGTCTGAAAATGCCTCAAGCTTGGCGCCATCGTTATGACGAGCCCAGCCTGAGCGAGCGCCGAAGCGGGGGTGTAGAGCCGCGAACCCTTCGATCCAGGCCATGGACCGGGCTTGCGCTCAGGCTGACGATCTTCCCCCGATCATGACGGAAGCCGCGGCAAGGTTGAAGCCTCGGCGTGCGATCTCTCGCCGCGGCGGCGTCAGGCGCTCAGACGTTGCCCGCCTGCATCGAGGGCGCCCGCCACGGCGTCTCGGATCTGGCTTAGCGAAAACGGCTTGGTGACGACGTCATGGATCAGGGCGTCGAGCCCGGAGGCCCGTTCGCGCTGGTCAGCATAACCGGTCATCAGCAGGATCGTCACGGCCGGAAAATCACGCGCCGCCGCAAGCGCCAGCGCAATGCCGTCCATCATCGGCATTCTGATGTCCGTCAGCAGGAGGTCGAACGCGCCGTTCTCTTCGTTGAGCTTTTCAAGCGCATCCGCTCCGTCGAACGCAGGCGTGACGTGATGCCCGTCCATCTCGAGCGCGCGCTTGACGAAGCCACGAACTGCTTCTTCGTCGTCTGTCAGAAGGATGCGAGCCACGAGCGGCCTCCCTCAGTTCGATGCGGCTTCGATGTCGGCTGAGAGCACGCCGACGAAAGGCAGTTGTCGGTATGCGTGCGCGGCGTCCATGCCATAGCCGACGACGAACAGGTCTGGACAGGTGAAACCGACAAAGTCGGCCTCGACCGGCGCCACGCGCTTTCCGGGCTTTTGCAGCAGGACGCAGGTTAGAGCGCGCCGGGCGCCGCGGGCCGCCATCAGGTCCTTGGCGAACGCCAGGGTGCGGCCGGATTCGAGGATGTCGTCGATCAGAAGGACGTCGCGTCCCGCGACGTCGCTCTCGACGTCGTGCACGACGCGCACCGCGCCTCCCGACACTCTTTGGTCGCCGTAGCTCGACAGCGTGATGAACTCCATCTCGGGTTTCAGCCCGACCGCATGAAGCGCGCGGATCAGATCGGCGGCGAACACAAAGCTGCCCTTGAGCACCGCCAGCACCAGCAGGCGCTCGGGCCTGGCGGCTGCGATCGCCGCCGCCAGTTCCGCGTTGCGCTTCCCGATCTCCTCGACCGAGAACAGGACTTTGACGTCCTCGGCGTGCGAGGCGGGGGTGGGATCAGCGGACGGCATGGGTGGCGAGATCCTGCCTTCCAAGAAACCGCACCGCAACCGTCCGTCCCTCCGCGGGCGGCGAGGCCAGCCGGGCGCGGAAGGTCGTCGCTTCGCCCTGCGCCAGCTTCGCCCGGGCGGCCATGGTGGTCCAGGCGTAGAGCTCGCGGCCGTCCGCGGCGATCACCGCGACCCTGAGCCGCGGCACGTCGACGGGCGTCTCTGAGAGGCTTGTGATCGATCCCTTCACCAGCAGAAGCGGCGCGCCTTCCTCCGTCTGCTCGGACGAGCTGACGCCGTGGATCGTCAGCCCTCGCACGTTCACCTCGATGCCGATCGCCGTATAGAGCGACGCCAGCGAAGGCGCCGCCCGCACGACCGGCACGGGAAACAGCGCGAGCGCCGCCAGGACGAAGAGTCCGGCGACCGTGAGCAAGGCGGGCGCGGCGGCGCGGGAGCGCCGGCCGGGCCTGTACCGAAAGGGCTTAGGCCGGCTCCCGCGTGGCGGCTTCCGGCTGCTGCGGCGTCTGCGTCCCAGCCGCCATCGCGACCGCCGCTCCGGCTCGGTCCGGCGCGGAATGGGGATAGCCTCAATGAGTTCAGGCGTCTCCACGACCTCGACCGCCGCCGCATCCTCGAGGCCGAGGATTGGCGGAAGTGGCTCGGCCTGCTCGGCGGCCGCAAACGATGGTCCAGGTCCAGACGCCGCGGTTGCTGCGGCGAGATGAAGCGCGGGGGGCTGCTCTGCAAGCCACGCTGTTCGGCACCGGGCGCAGCGGAGCTTGCGGCCGGTTTCCAGCGCCCCGTCCGCTAGCCGGTAGCTTGACTGGCAGGAAGGACATGTGACGAGCATGGGGTCCAATCGCAGAGCGGGCGCGCCACGACGCGCCGGGCCAGGGCGAGCGGGTTCTCCGGGACGACCTCGCCACTTTATCGTTAATGGCCCGTTAAAACGTGCGGCGGCACAACGGGTCGCGATCTCCGAGACCCGTTGGAAGGGATCCGCTGATGTTGCGTTTCGAGAATGTCGGCCTGCGCTATGGCCTCGGGCCGGAGGTCTTGCGCGACCTGTCGTTCGCGATCGAGCCCAACTCCTTCCAGTTCCTGACCGGTCCCTCCGGGGCGGGGAAGACCTCGCTGCTCCGGCTGATGTTCCTCGCCATGAAGCCCACCCGCGGGCTCGTGAGGATCTTCGGGCGCGACATCGTCACCCTGCCTTCGCGGGAGCTGCCCTCGCTGCGGCGGCGCATCGGAGTGGTGTTCCAGGACTTCCGGTTGCTCGACCACATGACGACCTATGAAAACGTCGCGCTGCCGCTTCGGGTCGCGGGCAGGGACGAATCCAGCTATCGGGCCGAGGTGGTGGAGCTGCTTGGCTGGGTCGGTCTGGGGGAACGGCTCGACGCGCTGCCGCTGGTGCTTTCTGGCGGCGAGAAGCAGCGCGCCGCCATCGCGCGGGCGCTCGTCGCGCAGCCGGAACTGCTGCTCGCCGACGAGCCGACCGGCAATGTCGATCCTCAGCTTGCGCGGCGTATCCTCCGGCTGTTCGTGGAGCTTCACAAATCCGGCACCTCCGTGGTGATCGCGACCCATGACATCGCCCTGATGGACCTTTATGACGCCCGCCGTCTGGTGCTCCACGAGGGTCGGCTGCACGTTTACGAATGAGCCCGAAGATTGGCGCGGCGCCAGCCGAACGGCGCGATAGGGACACGCCCGCGGCGCACGCGGGTGAAAGTCGCTCGCGCCCGTCCGGGCGAACGCCTGCGAAAGGGCAACCGTCCGCCAACCGGCGACAGGGTCCGATCGTGCCGGCCTCTTCGGTCTCCGGCAGCACCCTGGTCATCGTGATCGCGATCATGACCTATCTGGCGGCCCTGACCGTCGGGGCCGTGGACCTAGTTCGGACAGCGGCGAACGACTGGTCGCAGGACGTGGTGCGCGAGACGACGATCCAGATTCGACCCGCGGAGGGCCGAGACCTGGACGCCGCGGCGGCGCGGGCCTCGGAGCTCGCTCGGGCCGCAGCCGGCGTCGCCGACGTCAGGACCTATTCAAAGGCAGAGACGGCGCGCCTGCTCGAGCCTTGGCTCGGCTCCGGCCTGTCCTTCGACGACCTGCCGATCCCCCGCCTCGTGGTGCTGCGGCTTTCGCCTGACGCGCAGTTCGACGCGGTGGGCCTGAAGGCGGCCCTCGACCGGGAGGTGCCGGGCGCGAGCCTCGACGACCACCGACGCTTTCTCGATCGCTTGGTCTCGATGGCGCACACGATCGTCTGGCTGGGGATGGGCGTTCTGGTGCTGATGCTCACCGCGACCGTCTTGTCCGTGGTGTTCGCCACCCGCGGCGCAATGGCCGGCAACCGCGACATCGTGCAGGTCCTGCACTTCGTGGGGGCGCGCGACGGCTATATCGCGGGCCAGTTCCAGCGGCGCTTCCTGAGGCTCGGCCTCAAAGGAGGGATCGCGGGCGGAATGGCTGCGATCGCGACCTTCCTGATCGCGGAGTTCATGGTGGAACAAGGCGTCGGCACGGCGGCGGTCGACCAGATGGACGCCCTGTTCGGGCGGTTTCAGGTCGGGGCTTCTGCTTATGCGGGCGTCGTCGCGATCGTGCTGCTGATCGCGGCCCTGACGGCGATCACGTCACGCGCGACGGTTTACCGTACGTTGCGAGCCATGGGATGAGCATGGCGGCGTCGCCGGACGGAGCGCCGCGCCGGCGCGGCGCGAGAGCGTCTTGCCCACTGTTCCGCCGGGGAGCAGTGTTCGAAGGCTAAGCAATGTGCCGGTCATATGGCGACTGAGGTCGATCTCAATTCTACCGGGACGCGCCAGGCACGACGGCCGACGGGCTCCTGGAGCGCGTTCCGCCCACTCGTGTTTGGGGCGCTCGCCGGCGCGGTTCTGACGGTCGCCGGCTTCCTGGCGTTTCTGCAGATGGTGCCGCAGGGGGAACAGGCGCCGCCGCAGCAGGCGGATGGAATCGTGGCGCTCACCGGCGGCGCTGAGCGTCTCTCGGACGCACTCCGCCTGCTCGCCTCGGGCCGGGGCAGAAGGCTTCTGATCTCAGGCGTTCATCCCGAGACGACCGAGCGCGAGCTGGCGCGCGCGCAGCCCGACTATGCGGCGTTCGCGCGCTGTTGCGTCGACCTCGGGCGGCGTGCGCTGAACACCGCCGGAAACGCCGTCGAGGCCAGGCGCTGGGCGGAGGGCCATGGCTTCCACTCGCTCATCGTCGTGACTTCGGGCTATCACATGCCCCGGACGCTGATGGAGCTTTCACGCGAGATGCCGGACGTCGAGCTGGTCCCGTACGCGGTCGTCACCGAACGGCTCCGCGAGGAGCCGTGGTGGCGCGACTGGCCCACCGCACGGCTGCTCGCGGGCGAGTACGTCAAATACGTCGCGGCGCTGGTGCGGGTGCGCCTGGCTCCTCGGCTGGCGCACGCCGAGACGACGGCGGAAAGGCGGGCCTCTTCGCCCGATTGCTGCTCCTGAACGCCCACGCGCCGTTGGCGACCGATGAGGCCGCGTCGGCCACGCCGCCCCGCGTCGGCCCGGTCGTGTTGTGGCGTTCGATCCTGTTCGACGTCGTGATGGCCATCCATGTCTGCCTCACCGCTTTGCTGGCGGGCCCCGTCGTCGTCTTCATGCCGCGCCGGCGCGCGCTGGCTGTCGGGAAGTGGTGGGCGCGCACCACGCTGGCTTTGCTTCGCGCCATTGTCGGCTTGGAGGTCGAGGTGCGAGGGCGGGAAAACATCCCGCAGGGCGCGGCCATCGTGGCTGCGAAACACCAATCGGCGCTCGAGACGTTCGCACTGACCCCGGAACTGCCGGACCCTGCCTTCGTGCTGAAGCGCGAATTGACCGTCATCCCGTTCTTCGGCTGGTTCCTGCGCGGGCTCGACATGATCGCCATCAACCGCGCGGCTGGCGGTGAGGCCCTGGTGCAGATGCTGGAGCAGGCCAGCGAGGCCGCCCGCGCCGGCCGCCAGATCGTGATCTTCCCGGAAGGCACCCGGCTGCCGGTCGGGGCGCCGGCGCGCTACAGGCTCGGGGTCGTTCACCTCTATGATCGGCTCAAGCTGCCTTGCGTGCCGGTCGCGGTCGACACAGGCGTGTTCTGGCCGCGCGACGGCTTCAGGAAACGGCGCGGGCGCACTGTGGTGCAGTTCCTGAAGCCGATCCCCGCGGACCTTCCGCGCGACGTCTTCGAGAAGACGCTCCGAGAGCGGATCGAGGTTGCGAGCGCAGCTCTTGTGCGCGAGGCGCAAGGCTCGCCTTCTGACGCGCCGGCCGCGGCCTCTGCGCAGGGCTTGACACAACGGTAACCCGGAACCCTTATCGGCCGTGATCCGTAAGAGCCAAGCGATTCGCGATGAGCGAGACCCGCGACGACCCTTCCACGTTCCTGGACGACGTGTCCGCCGCCGCCTCTCCGGTCGCGTCCCCGGAAGATGACGGTCTGGCGCTGGCGGCGAAGGAGCTCGATTTCGACGACCGGTACAGGGTGTGGCGCGGCCGGTCCGGCCGACGCTACCTTGTGACCGTGATGCCCCTCGGCGAGGCCGTCGCGGTCGAAAGCGGCGTCTTGCTGCTGGTCGCCGTAGACGGTTCCGGCGAGCGAAGGATTGTCTGGGCTGGCGAGACCGGCGGGTCCTTGCCGGGGCTTGCGCTTGCGGCGGGCGCGCGGCTCGAGGCGCATGTGCATCTGCTGGCAGGCAACGCCGCGCGCCGGGCCGAGGCCCTCGTCGATCTTTTCAACGGCGCCGAGGGCTACTCCTCAGTGCTCACCGTGAGCGAAGCGGCGAGCCAGGCGAGGGTCGGGTCCACGACCCCGAGGCGTTCGAGCTCCCGGGCCGTATTCACCACATAATCCGGGTTGGGCCCCGCCAGCCCTTCGGCGCCGACGACGCGCCGCAGGGTCTCCTCCGGCGACAGCCGCCCGACATATTGCGGGTGGTCACGGTCGACCACATAGGCGACGGCCGAGACCTGGCGGCCGTCGATCAGCGTCGTCGGCAGCATCTTTTCGACATAGACATGCGTCACGAGCTCGCGTTCGCGGAGATAGGCGAGCGTGCTGGCCGCGCGCGCGGCCTCGACGCGGAACACCACGCCTCGGCAGGAGCCTCCCACGTCCAGACCAAGGACCAAGCCCGGCCGCTCGGGAGTGCCGCGATGACGATGCGATTCGATGCAGAGCGCGCGATGGTAGCCATCGACGTCGGCGGCGCTTTGCTCCACGGCCTCAAAGCCGGGGCGCCACATCAGCGACCCGTAGGCGAAAATCCAAAGGTCGACGTCTGTCCGAATCATCGCGAAAGCTTCGCCAGGCGCGACGCGCAGTCTTCGGGTATCAGCGCCTTCGCGTCGCGGCAAGTTGAGGCGCTGCGGCGCAAAAGATAGGTGTGGACGTCCATGAGCCAATCGCATCCCGCGGTCGACCAGATCCCGCCGCAGCCTCGGCGGTCCCGCTGGCCGATCTTCCTGCCCTTCACGCTATTGCTCATCGCAGCGGCGGCGTGGTCGGGGTTTTGGTTCTATGCGGCCCATCGGGCCGACGAGGCTATTGCCGACGCCCTGACGCGTGAGGCGGCGCACGGCCGCGTGTACGCCTGCGCAGATCGGCGCATCGTCGGCTTCCCGTTCCGCGTGGAGTTGATCTGCGATCGCCTGACGGCGACCGTGCCGGCGGACGGCGGCCCCGTCGTGGCGACGGCGCCCCGGTTCATGGCCGTCGCTCAGGTTTACGACCCGAAGCGGCTGATCGGCGAGTTGAGCGGCCCGGTCGAGATCACCGACGCGAGCGGCGGCCGCTCCGAGATGAGCTTCGCCCTTGCGCAGGCGAGCATGCTGATCGGCGGCAACCGGTTTGAGCGGACCTCCGTCGCGCTGACGGAGCCGCGGCTGACTGCCGGCGATTCCGAACTTGGTTCGGCCAAGGCGCTTCAGGTTCACGTCCGCCGCGCGCCCGGGCAGCAGGAGGGCTCCTATGATCTCGCCGCCAAAGTGGACGAGGGAACCGCTCCGCTGCTCGACGCTGTCGCGATCGGCTCGGGCCCGGTCTCGCTTGAGATCCAGGCGGAAGCGCGGGGGCTCGATGATCTGAGGCCGCGGCCGACTTCGGAGCGCCTGAAGGATTTCGCCGCCGCCGGCGGCAGGCTGCACGTGGCGCTCGCCCGCATCGTCAGAGGGGACGTCGCCGCCGAAGCGCGCGGGGATCTCGGCCTTGACACGGAAGGCCGCGTCAACGGCGGCGGCGACGTCGTCGCTCGCGGGATCGACGGCCTCCTGAAGGACCTCGTCGGAGGCGGCAAGAAGACCGCGCTGGCGTCGCTGCTCGGGATCGGCGCGCAGATGCTTGGCGCGCCGGCCGAGCTCAACGGCGAGCCGGCCACCAGCTATCGCGTCAGGATCGAGCGCGGCAAGGTCGAGATCGGGCCGATAAAGGTCTACAAGCTGCCGCCGGTCTTCTGATCGACGCGCAGGAGGGCGCGTTCAGCCGGCGTCAGGCAGGCCCCGCACTTTTGCTGCGGCGTCGATGAAGCCCTTCGTGGTCGCGAACAGTTCCGGCACGTCGAGCAGGAAGGCGTCGTGGCCCTTGTCGGTCTCGATCTCGACAAAGCTGACATTCGCGGCCGCGGCGTTCAGCGCATGCACAATCTGCCGGGAACCCTCCGTCGGGAAAAGCCAGTCGGAGGTGAACGACACCACGCAGAAACGCGTCTTGGTGCCCAGGAAGGCATTGGCGAGCGAGCCGCCATGGTCCGCCGCGAGGTCGAAATAGTCCATCGCGCGGGTCACGTAGAGATAGCTGTTGGCGTCGAAACGTTCGACGAAGCTCGCTCCCTGATGGCGCAGATAGCTCTCGATCTGGAAATCGGCGTCGAACCCGAAGGTGCGCCTGTCCCGGTCCTGCAGATTGCGGCCGAATTTCCGCTGCAGGGCAGGTTCCGACAGATAGGTGATGTGCGCGGCCATGCGGGCGACGGCCAGCCCCTTGCGGGGCACCGTGCCTTCCAGCAGGTACCGGCCGCCGCGCCAGTCGGGGTCGGCGGTGATCGCCTGCCGGCCGACCTCATCGAAAGCGATGTTTTGGGCCGAATGCTTCGCCGCGCTCGCAATCGGCAGCGCGGCGAAGACGCGGTCCGGATGACGGGCCGCCCATTGCAGCACCTGCATGCCGCCCATCGAGCCGCCCACGACGCAGAACAGGTCCGGGATGCCGAGATGGTCGATCAGCATCGCCTGCGCATCGACCATGTCGCGGATCGTGACGACCGGCAGATCGAGCCCGTAGGGCTCGCCGGTCTCCGGGTTGGTGGAGGCCGGCCCGGTCGTGCCCATGCAGCCGCCGACGACGTTCGACGAGATGATGAAGAAGCGGTTGGTGTCGATCGGCAGGCCCGGGCCGATCATCGTCGACCACCAGCCCGGCTTGCCGGTCACCGGGTGAATGTTGGCGGCGTGCTGATCGGCGGTCAGCGCATGGCACACCAGAACCGCGTTGCTGCGATCCGCGTTCAGCTGGCCGTAGGTCTGGTAGGCGATCCGCAAGGGCGCTAGCGTCGAGCCGGACTCGAGCCTGAGCGGCTTGGCGATAGTCGCGACGAGAGAGCGCGGCGAGTCCGCCTCGCGGCGCGCCGACGCATTCACCGACAGTTCGATCGTCGCCTGGTTCATCGCCTCAAGCAGGCCTGTGGCCCCTCACCGCAATCGAACCCGAAGGGTGAAGCGCTCCGGGACCGCGCTGTCAACTTCGTCGCGCTGGGTCAGGGCGCGTTCAGGACCGCGGCGCACGCTGCGGGCATCTTGGCGACCGTGAAGGGCGGCGGCGGCTTGGAAGGCTTTGGCGCGGGCCTGGGATGCAGGACGGCGTCGGTGAACCAGTAATCCAGCTCGCGTCCGCAGCCCTCGCCCGGGACCACGTCGCGCTGCGGACGGCAGGAGCTTTCGCCGGCCGGGCAGCCCAGCCTGACGTGCATGTGGTAGTCGTGCCCCCGGTTCGGCCGAACCTTCTGGAGCCAGGAGCGGTCGCCGCGCGCCTGGCGGCAGATCGCCTTCTTGATCGCAGGATTGACCAGCACCCGCTCGACCTCAGGATCGGTCGCCGCGTCCTTGATCACCTGCAGCGTGTCGGGGGTCCAGTAGCGGTTCACGTCCCGCCTGTCGTCTGAAACCACCGTGGTCGACATGATGGTCTCGCGCTGCGCCATGCTGATGACCTGCGACGGCATCTGGCGGAGCCAGACGTCGACGTCGAGCCCGATCTGGTGCGAGGCGTGGCCGCCCAGCATCGGCCCGCCGCGCGGCTGCGACATGTCTCCGATCAGCAGGCCCGCCCAGGAGGTGTTCGACGCAACCCGGCGCGAGAGGCGCTCGACGAAGCTCACAAGCTTCCTGCGCCCGTAATAGCGGTTTCGGCCCGGTCGCATGACCTGCCAGGTCGGGCCGGTAAGCGGCAGCGCGACGCTGCCGGCGAGGCAGCCGTTGGAGTAAAAACCGATCGAGCGCTCCGGACCGTCGCTCGGGCGCACCACGCGTCCGAACAACTCCTTGGCGGGCGTGAGCGCCGTGACGGAGGCGAGTGGGGGAAGCTGGAAGTCAGGCGGCCGCACGTCCTGCGCGCGTGCGGCCGTCGCGATCGCCGCGAACACGCCGGCGACCGCAACCGCAGTCAAAGCCTTCATCAGCGCCGCGCCTCGATGGCGTCCCAGGCGGCGACCGCGACGTCCGGGCCGCCGAGCCGCTTGATCGCCCTGACGCCGGTCGGCGAAGTGACGTTGATCTCGGTGAGCCAGCCGTCGATCACGTCGATGCCCACAAAGATCAGTCCTCTGCGCGAAAGCTCCGGCCCGATCGTCTCGCAGATTTCCTGTTCGCGGGCGGTGATCTCGGTCGTCTCCGCCGCGCCGCCCCGCACCATGTTGGAGCGCAGGTCGCCCTCGGCCGGCACGCGGTTGACCGCGCCGGCGAACTTGCCGTCCACAAGCAGGATGCGCTTGTCGCCCTTGCGGACGCCGGGCACGAATTTCTGCACCATCCAGGGCTCTCGGAAGCTCGTGGTGAAGAAGTCGAACAGCGATCCATAGTTGAGATCGTCGGGCGTCAGCCGGAACACCGCGGCCCCGCCCATGCCGTAGAGCGGCTTCACGACGATGTCGCGATGCTCGTCGCGGAAGGCCGCGATTTCCGCCTTGTCGCGGGTCACGAGCGTCGGCGGCATCAGATGCGGAAAGTCGAGCACGAAGATTTTTTCCGGCGCATTCCGGACGCTGGCCGGATCGTTCACCACCAGGGTCTTGGGATGGACGCGCTCCAGCATGTGGGTCGTCGTCACATAGGCCATGTCGAAAGGCGGATCCTGCCGCAGCAGGATCACGTCCGTCTCATCCGCGAGCGAGATCCGCATCTCCTCGCCGGCCGAGAAATGATTGCCCGGCGCGTCCCGCACCTTGACGGGACGGCCGGTCGCAAAGACGTTGCGGCCGATCTGCGAAAGACGGTCCGGGATGTAGACGAAAAGCTCGTGGCCGCGCGCCTGCGCCTCCAGCATCAGGGCGAAGGTCGAGTCGCCCGCGATATTGATCCGCTCGATCGGATCCATCTGCACGGCGACGCGAAGCGACATGACTGATCCCGCGACTGCTACAGGCCGAAGGCGTTCGGCATGTGCTTCGGAAATCGGCGCGGAGCGATCAGCACCACGTCGAAGGTGACGAGATATCCCGCATAAGCGGGCCGTCGCGCAAGGAAGCTCTCTGCGGCGCGGCGGATGCGCGCCTGCTGGCGACGGGTTACGGCCTCGCTTGCCGCCTCGAAATCGGCGCGCGCCTTCACCTCCACGAAGGCCAGGGTGCGACCGCGGGCCGCGACCACGTCCACCTCGCCCGGGCCTTCGGAGAAGCGTCTCGCGACGATCGTCCAGCCCTTCAGGCGCAGCAGCCACACAGCGATCGTCTCGCCCTGCAGGCCGCGGTGGAACGCTCGAAGCCGGGCGCCGGGCTGAGCCATTTACGCTCCCGCTTTGATCTCGAGCGCGCGCGCATAAACCTCCCGGCGCGGCAGCCCGGAGGCGGAGGCGACTTCGGCGACGGCTTCCTTCACGGTCGTTCTGGCGAGCGCCTGCCTGAGGAGTTCGTCCAGGTCCGCCTCGGAGGCTTCCGCCGCCTCGGCCGGCGCGATGACCAGCACGATCTCGCCCTTTGGATCAGGTTCGGCGGCGAGCGCCGCCGCAAGCTCGGGCAGCGTTCCGCGCCGGACCTCCTCAAACCGCTTGGTGAGCTCCCGCGCCAGAGCAGCGTCGCGCGGGCCGAGGACGTCGGCGAGATCCGCCATCGCGCCGGCGACCCGAGGGCCGCTCTCGAACAGCACCAGCGTGCCCGGAACGCGCGCGAGTTCGGCCGCGCGGGCGCGACGCGCATGCGCCTTCGGCGGCAGGAATCCCTCGAAGAAGAAGCGGTCCGTCGGCAGTCCGGACAGCACCAGAGCCGTCAATACGGCGGAGGCTCCAGGCGCCGCGGTGACGAAGCCGCCGGCGCCGATGAGGTCCCGCACCAGCTTGAAGCCCGGATCCGAAACCAGCGGGGTGCCGGCGTCGCTGACAAGCGCAATCCGCTGCCCCTGCTCGAGCCGCGCGAGAACCTTCGGCCGCACCTCGGCGGCGTTGTGCTCGTGATAGGCGGCGAGCGGCGCGGAGATGCCGTAGTGGCTCGTCAGCTTGCGGGTGACGCGGGTGTCCTCGCACAGGATGAGATCCGCGGCGGCGAGCGTCTCGAGGGCCCGCAGGGTCACGTCTCCGAGATTGCCGATCGGGGTCGCCACCACATGCAGACCGGGCTGCAGCGCTCTTGCGCTCAGGCGCTGGCCGGCGATCAGGTAACTTCGCGCCTCGTCGCCGGCGGGCGGGGTATCTGGATGGCTATCCTGCCGCTCGGGCCTTGGCATCGCGGAACTCGTCAGGTACGGAAGTCGAAGTCTATCGGGGGCGCGCGTCTGCGGAAAGCCGCGCCTCCTGGCGGATCATCGGGGCGAGCGGCGCGGGCGCAGCGGGGGCGGCCGCCCGAATGGCGGTGATGATGATGACCTTCCACATGCGCGGCCTCAGGCGCGCCGCCCTCGTCGTCGCGGCGGCGCTCGCGCTGACCGCCTGCGCCTCCGAGGGCGGGCCGGACGAGGCGACGCTCGATCCGACGCAGGGCGTTCCGACGCCCCAGGTCGAGAGCAAGCCGCTCGGCGAGGTGGTCGGCCAAGGGTCGGTGAAGGTCGCGCTCGTGCTGCCCGCCTCCGCCTCCGGCAATGCGGGGCTTGCGGCGCAGTCGATGCGGAACGCCGCGGAACTTGCGCTCTCCGAGTTCAACACGCCCGATATCCAGCTTGTCGTGAAGGACGACGGCGGCAGCGCGCAGGGCGCGCAGGCGGCGGTTCAGGCCGCGACCGACGACGGCGCCAAACTGGTCATCGGCCCGCTGTTCGCGCATTCGGTCGTCGCCGCAGCGCGCGTGGCCAAGCCTCGCGGCGTGCCGATCCTCGCCTTCTCGACCGACTCGAACGTCGCGGCGCCGGGCGTGTATCTGCTGAGCTTCATGCCGGAATCGGACGTGCAGCGGATCGTCAACTACGCTGTGTCCAAGGGTAAGCGCTCCTTCGCGGCGCTGCTGCCCGAGACCGGCTACGGTTCAGTGGTCGAGGCCGCGTTCCAGCAGGCGGTGGCCAAGGCGGACGGTCGAGTGGTCGGGCTGGAGCATTATCCGACGGAGCGGTCCAAGATGACCGAGCCGGTCGCCCGGCTCGCCGAGTCGCTCCCGCAGGCGGACGCGCTGTTCATCCCCGACACGGCCGACGACGTGCAAACGATCGTGGGGATGCTCGCCACCAACGGCGTCAACCTCAAGCGGCTGCAGCTTCTGGGCACGGGCCTCTGGGATGATCCGGCGCTCGCGCGGGACGCGAGCCTCGCCGGCGCCTGGTACGCCGCTCCTGACGACGCGGGCTTCCGCTCTTTCGCGCAGCGCTACAAGGCGAAGTATGGGTCGGAGCCGGTGCGGACCGCCTCGCTCGCCTATGACGCAACGTCCCTCGTCGCTGCGCTGGTGAAGACGCAAGGGCCAGGCGCCCTGACGAGTGAGACTTTCGCGAACCCCTCCGGTTTCAAAGGTGTCGACGGCACCTTCCGGTTCCGGGCCGACGGCGGCAATGAGCGTGCGCTGGCGGTCTACCAGATCGGTCCAGGCGGCCCCCGCGTGATCAGCCCGGCGCCCTCGAGCTTCGGCGGACAGACCGCGCAGGCCTCGCCGGCGACGCCCGCCAACTGACGCCGGTCAGCGTCACCAGATCCGGGTGACGCTGAAGCCCGCGCGCCGGATCAACTCGACCATCCCGTAATCGCCCGGCAGGTGCAGCGCGCCGACCGCGATGAAGGCGTCGCCTGCGATCAGGATCGGCAGCGCTCGCTGCAGCATCGTCAGGTTGCGGCGGGTGATGAAGGCCGAGATGAACTCGGCATAGCCGTCGATGTCGAACACGCCCGCCCACGCGGGCCCGCGCATCGCGAGCAGGTAGCCGATCCGGCGCGTCGAGTAGAGGCCGGTGATCGTGCTCTCCATATCCTCCGGCTTCAGACGCTTGGCGGCGGTGTCGCGCAGCATGCGCAGCGCCACGTCATCCGGGATGGATGCGAGGGCGTCGACCTGCTCCACCGGGCTCTCGAGCCCCAGCAGGGTTGCTCCCTGTTCGACGGCGAGCCGTTCGATCCTCGCGTCGGCGGTTTCGGTGTCGGTCGCAGTTCCGGCGCTCGCCGCGCAGTTCGAGCGCGACAGGGTCAGAGCGAGGTACCAGGGCTGCAACTGATCGGCCACTGCAGGCGGAATGCCTGCGACCGAGATGCGCCGCTCCACCTCCTCGCGCGTGTCGTCCTCAAGTCCCGAAAGGGCGCCGCCCTGGGGCCTGAACGACCGGTTGGCCACCAGCCGGCGAAGTTCGGCGGCCACCCGCCGGGTGCTCGCGCCGGGCAGCTCCGTCGCCACGACGGTGGAGCGGCCAAGCGCGCGCAGGACCAGATCGTCGAAGCTTCTGGCGGCCGGCTCGCTCGAGTGCATCGTGCCGAACAGGTACGACACCTTTCCGGCGCGGCTTTCGATCCGCCAGAGCAGCCCTTGGCCATTGGCGATCCCGCGGGCGCTGTGTTCGAATTTTTCGAACCCAGCCGGATCGCTGAGCTTGAGCGCCTGGACCAGATCGATGCCGCCGCACGGGTCCACGCGCCCGGAGGCGGCTTGGCCGGCCGGGCCGCCCGCCGCGTTCTGGTCGTCAGCGCTGGCAGGCTGGGTGGCGACAAGCAAAAGAACGAGCGCCGCAAGCGAGCCGAACGATCTCGCCGCCGTACCAGGCTTCGCATCCGCCGAACGCGCCATCGGAACAAAGATGCGCCCGATCGCGCCGACGGCCAATCACATCTTACTGATTCGTATCGTCGCGGCCTGGCCGGTCTGGCGGCGCTTCCGCCTGCTCGCCCTTTGCGGCCGGAGGTCCGGCAAGGTCCTTGATGGACGCGATGGTGGAGTCAGCGTTCATCTCGTAGATGATCGGGGCCCCGGTGAAGAGCTCCCGCTCCAGCAGAGCGTCGGGCGAGAGCCGTTCCAGCGTCATGATCAGCGCTCGCAGCGAATTGCCGTGGGCGGTGACCAGCGTGGTTTCGCCGCGCAGCACATGCGGCAGGATCTCGCGGACGAAATAGGGAAGGGTGCGGGCCACAGTATCCCGCAGGCTTTCGCCGCCCGGCGGCGGCACGTCGTAGGAACGACGCCACAGCAGCACGCGGCCGTCGCCCCAGGTCTTGCGCGCGTCGTCCTTGTTGAGGCCGGTCAGCTCGCCATAGTCGCGCTCGTTGAGCGCCTCATCCTCGATCGTCTTCAGGCCGCGCTGGCCGAGTTCCTCCAGGATCAACTGGTTGGTGCGCTTCGCGCGCTGCAGCTTGGAGGTGAAGGCGATATCGAATTTCAGCCCTTCGGCCTTGAGGCGGCGCCCCGCCTCTCTCGCCTCCTCAAGACCGCGCTCGGTGAGCTCGGGGTCCTTCCAGCCAGTGAAGAGGTTCTTGAGATTCCACTCGCTCTGGCCGTGTCGGACGAGGACGAGGCGACGTTCCATACGCATGAGCTCCAGAAGCGGCGCCGCGGGCGGCGGCAGCGATCCCTTATCGCAGGCGCCGCCGGATTGCACCGAGGGTTTTGCTCAGGCGGAAGGGATCCCGAGCACGTCGGCCATCGAATAGTGCCCGGGCTTGCGCCGGAAACCCCACTGCGCCGCCTTCACGGCGCCGCGGGCGAAAATCATGCGGTCTTCCGCCCGATGGGTGAGCTCGAGCCGTTCGCCGGCCCCGGCGAAGATCACCGTGTGATCGCCCACCACGGTTCCGCCGCGGAGCGTCGCGAAGCCGATCGCCCCGGCGGGTCTCGGCCCCGTATGCCCGTCGCGGGAGCGGACGGCGTTCTCGCCAAGCTCGACCTCACGACCTGCCGCCGCCGCATCGCCGAGGAGAAGCGCGGTGCCGGACGGCGCGTCGACTTTCGCGCGGTGGTGCATCTCGAGCACCTCGATGTCCCAGTCGGGACCCAATGCGCGCGCCGCCTGCCGCACCAGCGCCGCCAGAAGATTGACGCCGAGGCTCATATTCCCGGAGCGGACGATCACGGCATGCCGGGCGGCGGCGTCCAGGCGCTGCAGGTGCGTCTCGTCGAGGCCGGTGGTGCCGATCACATGGACGATGCGGCCCTGGGCGGCGAGGGCCGACAGGGCGACGGTCGCGTCGGGCGTCGTGAAATCGAGCGCGCCGTCCGCCGCGGCCACCAGCGGCAGCGGATCGTCCACCACCGCTACCCCAAGCGGGCCGACGCCGGCGAGTTCCCCGGCGTCGCGACCGATCGCGTCAGATCCGGCCCGTTCGAACGCCCCGGCGAGCGTCACGCCCTCGGCTTCCGCGATGGCGCGGACCAGCGCGCGTCCCATGCGGCCGGCCGCTCCGGCTACGATCAGGCGCATGGCTGTCATGGCGAAACCTCCCGCGGTGGCGCGTTGCGCCCGCCTATATCAGCGGCGTTCCCCCTCAGGAAGCGCTCGGCGCGGCTTGATGCAGCGCAAGGCGCCGGCGCCGCGTTAGCAGCCATTTTCTTGCGGCCTTCTGTCGCTTTCAGGGGTTCAGGCCGCGACATTTGGCTCTAGAATGATTATCAAGTGCGCGGGAAGAGACGCCAATGGCTTATGACGACGTTTTCCGCCGCGCGGTCGAGCAGCTCCACGCCGAGAAGCGCTACCGGGTGTTCGCCGATCTCGAGCGCCGGGTGGGGGATTTCCCGCGCGCGACCTGGCATGCGCCGGACGGCGCGCGCGACGTCGTCGTCTGGTGCTCCAACGATTATCTCGGCATGGGTCAGCACCCGAAGGTGCTGGCGGCGCTGACCGACACTGCGACGCGCGTCGGCGCGGGCGCGGGCGGCACCCGCAACATCGCCGGCACGAACCATCCGCTGGTCCTGCTCGAGCACGAGCTCGCGGACCTGCACGGCAAGGAGGCGGGGCTCGTCTTCACCTCCGGCTATGTCTCGAACGAAGCGTCGATTTCGACGATCGCGCGGCTGCTGCCGAACTGCCTCATCCTGTCCGACGCCCTGAACCACGCCTCGATGATCGCCGGCATGCGCGGCTCGGGCTGCGCGCGGAAGGTGTTCCGCCACAACGATCTCGACGATCTGGAGCGGCTTCTCCAGGAGGCCGGTCGCGAGCGTCCCAAGATCATCGCGTTCGAGAGCGTCTACTCGATGGATGGCGACGTGGCGCCGATTGCGGCGATCTGCGAACTCGCCGAGCGCTACAACGCCATGACTTATCTGGACGAGGTGCATGCGGTCGGCATGTACGGTCCACGTGGCGGCGGCATCGCCGAGCGCGACGGCGTGATGCACCGCGTCGACATCATCGAGGGCACGCTCGCCAAGGGTTTTGGCGTGATCGGCGGCTATGTGACGGCCTCGAAGCCGATCATCGACGCCATCCGCTCCTATGCGCCGGGTTTCATCTTCACGACCGCCATGCCGCCAGCGATCGCAGCGGCGGCGCGCGCCTCGGTCGCCCATCTGAAGAGTTCGCAGGTCGAGCGGGATCGGCATCAGCGGCAGTCGATGCAGACCAAGATCGCGCTCGCGGCGCGCGGCCTTCCGGTGATGCCGTCGGAGACGCACATCGTGCCGGTTTTGGTCGGCTGCCCCGAAAAGGCGAAAGCCGCCACCGACATGCTGCTGTCGGAGCACGGCATCTACATCCAGCCGATCAACTACCCGACGGTTCCTCGCGGAACCGAGCGGCTGCGGATTTCGCCATCGCCGGCGCATGATGACGGGCTGATCCGCGAGCTCGCGCGGGCGTTGGACGCCGTGTGGGGCAAGCTCGACCTGCCGCGCCGCTACGAGGCCATCGCGGCCGAGTGAGCTGCGTCGGCCTTCTTGGGCTTCGCTGTCACGCCGCTTGTTGCGATCTGCGCTGACCGGCGGCCCTCCGAAGCTGCGCTGATACCATCGTCTACTTTGAGGAACCCCTGCGGCTAGAGGCAGTTGATGCTACGAGCCGCGGCGGACGTTCCGCTGCTTTCCTGGTCGCGGCCGAAGACAGTCGCGTGCGTGGAGCAAAGTGTCGATGAACCCTCTCGCAGGTACTCCGTTCGCCTTCTGGATCACCGGAATGATGGTCTGGACCGAGCTGCTCGCCAAGGCGACGCAGGCCAGCGATCAGAGCTGAGGCCTAAGCGGCGGCTCGAACCGCCGCCTTTTCGTGGCTGATCCGTCAGCTCGCTTCTTCCCGCTGTCCGGCGATCCAGGTGGCCCGCGCCTCAAGGTTCTCGTCGAGCGCCACAAGGTCCGCGGCGAAGCCGATCGCGATTCGGCCCCGTTCTTTTTCGAGCCCCAAAAATTCCGCCGGGCTGCGGGACGCCATCGCCAGGGCGTCCGCGAGCGGCGTTCGCAAGCGCTGCACGGCGTTGCGGACGGACGTGGCCATGTCGAGATCCGAGCCGGCGAGGGTGCCATCCTCCGTCGTCAGACGTCCGCCAGCGCGCAAGATGCGCCGCCCCTGCAGGACGAACTCCGTCATCTCGGCGCCGACGGTCGACATCGCGTCCGTGACCAGCATGATCCGCTGCGGCCCCTTGGCGGCGATCGCCGCCATCAACGAGGGCGCCGCTACGTGATGCAGATCGGCGATCAACCCGCAGAACGTTCTCCGCTCGCTCAGCGCGGCCCCCACGGGGCCGGGCGCTCGTCCCGCCATTGGCGGCATCGCGTTGAACAGGTGCGTGTAGCCGGAAAGCCCCTCGGCCAGCGCCCCCTCGAGCTGCTCGGGAGTGGCCTCCGTGTGGCCGGCCGCAATACGGACGCCGGCGGCTGAAAGACGTGAAATGGCGCCGGCGTGAACCATTTCTGGCGCGAGCGTCACCAGGATCGCGCCCGCGGCGGCCGAGGTGAGCAGATCGAGATCCGCCTCGTCGGGCGCTCGCATGAACGCCGGATCGTGAACGCCCTTGCGCGCCGGGTTGAGAAAGGGTCCTTCGATGTGGACGCCGAGAACGCCGGGCGTCTTTGCCGCAACCGCGGTTTCGACGCTTCGAAGCGCTGCGACCATCTTCTCCCGCGCGTCGGTGATCAGCGTCGGCAGCAGGCCGGTGGTCCCGTAGCGGCGATGCGCGGCGGCGATGCGGGCCATTGCGGCGGGCGATTGATCGTCGTTCAGCAGCACGCCGCCGCCGCCGTTGACCTGTACGTCGATGAAGCCGGGCGCGAGCAGGCCGGGCACGACCTCGACTGCAGCGTGCGAAGGGATTTCGTTGGCGGCCGCGACGCCTGCGATCCGTGCGCCTTCGATCAGGACAGCGCAGCCTTCCCGGAAGCTGTCGCCGTCGAACAGGCGGTCGGGCAGGAGCGCCGTGAGGCTCACAGCGCGCTGTTCCGTGCGAGCGCGAGAGCGCCTTCGGTGGCGTCCGCAGCGGGCTCGACCAGCAGCGCTTGCGCCGAGACCTCGAGGTGCGGGGCGATCGCGCTCGAAAGGCCGCCCACCAGAGCCACCCGTTCCGCCCCACAGGCCGCAAGGCGCAGGACCAGGGACGTCACGTGGCCCGCGCACTCGTCACGCAGGCGCGCCGCCTCAGGGTCTTGGTTAGCGTGCGCGAAGACGAGCGGCGCGAGCCGGCCGAAGTCCGAGGGAGCGGCGCGGCCGACCCACTCCACTGCGGCGTCCTGATCGCCGCCGAGCGCGGCCAGCGCCTCCTCGGCGAGCGGTCCACGTGGCGCGAGTCCATCCGCCGCGCGCAATGCATGGCGCACCACCTCGCGCCCGAGGGGGGCTCCGCCTCCGTCGTCGCCGACCTCGAAGCCCCAGCCGCCAAACCGGAATTCCGCGCCTCCGATCCGCGCATAGGCGGCGCTGCCGGTGCCGACGATCACGATGCCGCCGTCGCCGCCGCCATGAGCGCCGAGGCAGGCGGTCGCGAAGTCGGTGGCGAGTTCGAGGCGCGCGAACGGGTGAGGCTCGGCGCGCATCTTCTCCATCTCCCGCGTCTGCGACACGCCCGCAAGTCCTGCGCCCGCCACGAGGCGAGAGAGGGAGTCCACAGGCAGCCGGCCCGCCGCCAGCGCGGCCCGGGCGGCGGTCACCATCGCTTCGATGGCGAGCCGGGACCCGCGCCGCGCATTGGCGGGCCCGGCCTCGCCTTCACCGACGAGGCGGCCCTCGGCGTCGCGAATGCGGGCGCGGCACCGCGTCCCGCCCGCGTCAAGGCCGAGAAACAGGAGGTCTGGCGACAACGCGGCCTCGGCCTGCGCGCCGGGAGGCATGGTCGTAAAGCAGCCGTCAGTCACTGTCGTGGCTCGAAGTGTTCCGCAGGCGTAGAGCCGCGATTCGCAGGATCGCCGTACGATAGGACGGATCGGGCGTCCGTCGTGCAGTTCGGAAGCGGTCCATGCGGCGGGCCCGCTCCTCAAAACAGCGTCATCAGTCGGCGCGCTGCGCCTGCCGCCAGCACCAGCATGACGATCACATAGCCGGCGATCCAGAGCTTCCGCTCCAGCGCGGTTTCGCGCGACACCGGATCCGGCGCTCCATGCGGCTCAACATTGCGAGGCGGCATCTGCATTCATCCGTCGAGCTTCGACCGCCGCAACCTATCCGCCGGAAGAGGCAAGGGCGAGCGGCGCCTGCGCCTCACTTTCGCCGCTCTCGCTTGACCTCAGCGCGATGCGGAGCGATGGACCTCCGCCGTTCGTCGAACCGGAAGGAGCCCGCATGTCGTTCACGCTCGCCAAGACCGAACGCCTGGCCGCGATCCTGTCCCGGTGTCCGGTGCTGCCGGTTCTGACCTTTTCGTCGCCGCAGGCCGCCGTGGAGGCCGCCAAGGCGCTCCGTGACGGCGGACTGATGGTGCTGGAGATCACGATGCGCACCCCGCAGGCGCTGGACGCGCTGCGGGCCGTCGTTGACGAAGTCGAAGGCGTCACCGTCGGCGCCGGAACCCTGCTGGAGCCCGAGCAGGTGCAGGCCGCCATCGCGGCGGGCGCGGATTTCCTGGTCAGCCCCGGCACGAGCTCGCGGGTGCTGGCCGCGGGCAGCGAGGCCCCGATCCCGTATCTGCCTGGCGTTTCGACCGTATCGGAGGCGATGCAACTCGCCGAGCGCGGCGCGACCTTCGCGAAGTTCTTCCCGGCGGGTCCCGCGGGCGGCCCCGCTTTCCTCAAGGCGCTGATCGCGCCGCTGCCGGATCTGCACTTCGTGCCGACGGGCGGCGTCGACGCCTCGAACGCCCAAAGCTACCTGTCCCTGAGCAATGTCGCCTGCGTCGGCGGCTCCTGGGTCGCGCCGCAGGAGGCGGTCGAGGCGGGCGACTGGAGCCGGATCACGTCGCTGGCCCGGGAGGCGTCGGCGCTCAAGGCGCGTTGACCTCGGTCGGGCTTGCTGCGGCGGTTTGGCCTCCCTACCTCCTCCACGGCTTTCCGCCGACGGAGATTTCAGCATGTTCGACGCCCGGGCGATCCTCGACCAGCTTCTCGGCGCAGGCCAGCAGGCCGGCCGCGGCCGACCGACGCCAGACGGCGACCGACGCCCGGCTCCGCAAGGCGGCGGCTCCGGCGACCTGATGCAGCAGGTGCAGGATCTGGCGCGCGGCAATCTGGGCGGCATCGCCGGCGGCGCGATCGCCGGCAGCCTCGCCTCGGTGCTGCTCGGCGGCCGCAAGAAGTCTCCGCTGTCGGGTTCCGGGATGCAGCTCGGCGGCTTGGCGATCCTCGGCGGGCTCGCCTACAAGGCGTGGCAGAACTACCAGGAAAAGCAGGCGCAGCAGGGCGCGGGGCAGCCGCCGACGCCGCAGGCCGGGCCGGTGCAGATCGCGCCCCCGCCCGCCGAGACGCCTTTCGCGCCGTCCAACCCATCCGAGGAACAGGTTCTCGGGCTCTTGCTGGTGCGCGCCATGATCGCGGCGGCGCGCGCGGACGGGCGCATTGACGGCGAGGAGATTTCGAAGATCCGCCAAGGCCTGCAGGCTTCAGGCGCGGGGACCGACGAGCAGGCGTTCCTGCTTGAACAGCTCGGGCGTCCGGACGACCTCGATGCGATCGCAGCCGAAGCGCGTGGGCCGCAGATCGCCTCCGAGGTCTGGCTTGCGGCGCGGCTGACGATCGAGCCGGACTCACCTGCCGAGCAGAGCTTTCTGAAGACCTTCGCCGAAAAGCTCGGTCTCGGCGCGCCGCTGGTGGCTCATCTCGAGGCCACCGCGTCGCAGGCGAAACAATCCGGCGTCGCCACGGCGTAATTTTCGCTCTTCGAGCGTTATGCCCCTGAGGCTCCGCCATCAGGCGAAGCCGCCACATGATTTGCGAGATCGAGATGTCCGAGACCCCCATCACCCCGAAAATCCGCGAACGGGCCCGGAAGCTGTGGGAGGACGCGGGCAGCCCCGCCGGGCGCGAAGACGATTATCTGGAGCGCGCCCGTGAGCTGGCCGGTCTCGAATCCAACCCGGAAGCGGGACTGGAGCCGAACCCTCTGGCGGACGGCGTCGTGACCCCGGCCGAGCGCGGCGAATATGTCGAAGAGGCGAGCATCCAGGAGAATCTCGGAGAATTCCCGGGCCTCGAGACCGACCAGGGCGACCGCCTGCAGACTCCGCGCAGGCGACAGGACTGACCGCCAGTCAGGAAGGGAGCGCGGGGAACGCGCTCCCAGCCCGGCTCGGTTACGCCGCCTGGCGCTCCGAAAGGAACTGCCGCATCCGCTCCAGTGCGCGAGCGATGTTCTCCGCCGAGTTGGCGTAGGACAGCCGGATATAGCCCTCGCCGAGCACGCCGAAGTCGGGGCCGCCGATCACCGCCACGCCAGCTTCGTCAAGCAAGGCGGCGGCCAGCGGCTTCGCTTTCCAGCCAGTCTCCTTCACGTTCGGGAAGGCGTAGAACGCGCCCTTTGGCGTCTCCGCCCGGACGCCGGGGAGCCCGTTCAGCCCTTCGGTCACGAGCTTCCGGCGCTTGTCGAACTCCTGTCGCATCTGGACGACCGCATCCTGCGGGCCTTCGAGCGCCGCGATCCCGGCATATTGGGCGGCGGCGTTGACGCATGACCAGGCGTTGACGGCGAGCTTGCGCACGTCGTCGTAAAGCGCCTTCGGCCAGATCGACCAGCCAAGCCGCCATCCCGTCATCGCATAGGTCTTGGACCACCCGTTCAGCACGATCAGCCGGTCGCGGATCTCCGGGTAGGCCAGCAGCGTACGGTGCTCGAGCCCGTCGAAGATCAACTGATCGTAGATCTCATCGGACATCACCGCGACGTTCGGGAACCGAGCTAGGCCCTCGACAAGCTTGTCGATCTCGCTTGCCGGCGTGACGCCGCCTGTGGGGTTGGCGGGCGAATTCAGGATCAGCAGACGGGTGTTCGGCGTGATCAGCGAGAGCGTCTCTTCGGCCGAGAACGCGAAGCCGTTCTCTTCGCGGATCGGCACCGGGATCGGGTTTGCGCCGGTGTGCTCGATCATCGAGCGGTAAATCGGGAAGCCGGGGTCCGGATAGAGGATGTCCGCGCCCGGCTCACCGAACAGGCGGATCGCCGCATACATCGTCACCTTGCCGCCCGGCACGATCATCACAAGGTCCGGATCGACCTCGACCCCGAACCGACGGTGGACGTCCGTTGCGACGGCCTCGCGCAGCGGCAGGATGCCGGTCGACGGCGTGTAGCCGTGATGGCCGTCCCTCAGCGCCTTGATGGCGGCCTCGACAATGTGCGGCGGCGTCGGGAAGTCCGGCTGTCCGATGCCCAGATTGATGATGTCGCGTCCCTCGGAAGCGAGCTTTGTGGCGCGCGCCAGAACGGCGAAGGCGTTCTCTTCGCCGATGCGGTCGAAGGCTTCGACAGTCTTCAGCATGGTCTGCTCCACGGTCCGCGCCGACGCGGGAACGATCCCGACGCCGAGCGTGTTGGATAGGCGAGACCGGAGCCCAGAGAGGGCGCCCGATCGTGCCCTAACGCTCCCCGCCAATCAGCGCGAATTCAAGGAGGATGTCATGGCCAATCGCCTCGACGGCCGCAAAATCGCGATTCTCGCAACCGACGGCTTTGAGCAGGTCGAACTCACCGAACCCATGAAGGCTCTGAAGGAAGCGGGCGCGACGGTCACAGTCGTCAGCCCGAGCTCTGGGTCGATAAAAGGATTCAAGCACGACAAGCCCGGCGACGAGGTCAACGTCGATCAGGAGCTGTCGTCCGCTGACGCTTCCGCCTTCGACGGGCTGATGATTCCCGGCGGTCTGTTCAACCCGGACGCGCTGCGCCGCGACCAGACGGCGCTCGCTTTCGCCAAAGCATTTTTCGACGCTGGCAAGCCGGTCGCCGCGATCTGCCATGGGCCGCAGGTGCTGATCTCGGCGGGTCTGGTGAAGGGTCGTAAAATGACCGGCTTCGAGGCCATCCAGATCGACCTGAAGAACGCAGGCGCGATCGTTTCGGACGAAGCGGTCGTCGTCGATCGGGGCCTCGTGACCAGCCGCAAGCCCGACGACATTCCGGCTTTCAACGCGAAGATGGTCGAGCAGTTCGCCGAAGGCAGGCATGCCGGACAGCGAAGCGCAGCCTGAGGACAGTCTGAGCGTGTATGGCAGCGGCGGGTGAAAGCCCGCCGCTTTCGCGCGTCGATCCCAGGAAGCTCGTCATGAAGATCGCGGCCATCGCGGCCATCGCCGTCTTGTTCGCCGGACCGGCCGTCGCCGCGCCCAAGTCGCTCGAGGCCGCCACCACGGTGGGGCGCTCGAATGTGCGGGTGCGTGTGATCCTTCATCCGCAGGCCGATCGATGCTCGCAGCCGCAGCTGGAGGAGATCCGCAAGCAGGCGGTCGTCATCGGGCAGGACCATATCAGGCGGCGCCTCAAGGCGATCATCGCGAAGAGCGGCACCGACGCCAGCGGCGACAAGGAGTTCTTCGGCGTCAGCGTGATGGCTGGCTGTCCTGCGGACGGCGGCGCCTGGATCGCCTTCCCGATCGAGGGCAAGCAGAGGTCGGTCTCGCGCTACGAACCGAAGACCGGCTGGTCGCCCATGATCCGGCTGTGAGTCGGCCGTCACCAAAAGTCATTGGTCGGCGACGCCGGAAGGCGGCAGGAACGGGCGACGATCTTCCGCAAGAGCCCGAGTCGCGATGACCGCCCAGATCGATCCCACGCTGTCTCCGCCCCGCGGCCTCCTGGTGAGCGGGCCTGCGCCGGTTCGGCCAAGACCGACCGTCCTGAAAGGCCGGCGCGTGACGCTTGCGCCGCTCGAACCCGAGAAGGACGCAGCTGATCTCTACGCGCCCACCCATGGCGAAGAGAAGGAGCGGCTGTTCGCTTACCTCTTCGACGGACCGTTCGAGAGCCAGGCGGCGATGGCCGAGGCGTTGCGCGTCGCGGCGGCCTCTCCGGACAACGCCACGCTGGCGATCCGCGACGCCGAGACGGACCGGACGGTCGGCCGGGCGACGTTCATGCGCGTCGAGCTCCACCACCGGAGCGTCGAAGTCGGCTCGATCCTGTTCTCTCCGGCGCTCGCCCGGACCGCGGCCGCGACGGAAGCCATGTATCTGATGGCCGACCACGCCTTCTCGCTCGGCTTCCGCCGCTACGAATGGAAATGCGACGCATTGAATGCGCCCTCACGCGCGGCGGCCGAGCGGTTGGGTTTCCGCTTCGAGGGCGTCTTCCGCAAGCACATGATCATCAAGGGGCGCAGCCGCGACACGGCGTGGTTCGCCATGACGGAAGACGACTGGCCCGCAGTGAAGGCCGCCATGGAGACCTGGCTCGCGCCGGAAAACTTCGACGCCGAAGGTCGGCAGCGGCGCCGGCTGCGGGATCTGATGGAGCGACGCTGAGGGTCATTCCTCAGGAAGCTCGTCCTCGACTTCCTGTTCGACCGCGCGTCCGCGGAGATTGGCGGCGACATTGCGCCCGAGCTTCCGCAGCAGCTTCCGCAGCCTCTTGCGATCCTTGGCGTCCAGATCAGAGACGGCCTCCTGTTCCAGCGCCTCCCAGAGCGCGTACACGGATTCCGCGCGTTTCCGTCCTTCCTCGGTCAGCCCCACCCGCACGACGCGCGCGTCGCCGCCGCTGGCTCGGCGTTCAACGAGTCCATGGGCCGCAAGCCGCGCGATCGTTTTGGAGGCCGTCGGTGGGCGCACCCTGAGTTGCGCGGCGAGGTCGCTCATCGTCCGGCCGTCTTCTTCGACCAGCAGCGTCAGCACCTGCTCCTGCCCCGGAAATAAGCCAAGCTCTCCCAGAAGTTGCGCGCTGCGGGCGCGATGGAGGCGGGCGGCGTGCAGTAGTTCGTATCCGACGGTCTTGGCGTACGGGCTTTTCATCGCGTGAACACCTTGCCGCCTGTAAGTCTGCAGCAAGAGATATATTTCCCGAAAAAAATCAAAGTCGAGGCGTTGTCCATCTATGAATTCGTCGGAAGTTTGATTTTGGCCGTCTGCGACGCCGGAGAAATGAGCAGCCCGTCATGAGCCTGCTGATCACTGCGTTCGGGCGCTTCATGGGCGGTCCGAACTGCTCCCAGATCCTGCTCAAGGCTTTGGCTGCCGAACGAGCGGAGCTGGAGCGGATCTGGCGCGCGCCGATCACTCTGGAAGTGCTGCCGGTCGACGTCGAAGCCGTGCGTCCAGCGTTGGAGCGCCTGCTTCGAATGGCGGCTCCAAGCCATCTCCTGCTGATGGGGCAGGCGGGCGCCCGGGACGCGATCTGTCTTGAACGTAAGGCTCGCAACCATATCGATCTGGGGGTCCCGGACGCCGCCGGCCGCCTCGGGCCGCTCGGCCCCGTCATTGCAGGCGGACCGGACCAAATGCTTGCGAACTGGCCGGATCCTGAAGGCGTGGTCGCGGCTGTCAAAGCGGCAGGCGCGCCAGCCCGGCTGTCCGACGACGCCGGCGGACATCTCTGCAACCAGACCCTCTATCTGGCCCTGGAAGCCGCGGGGAAGGCCGCTGGAGGCTCTCTGGTTGCGACCTTCCTGCATCTGCCGCTGCTGCCGGAGCAGATCGCAGCCGGCGTTCCGGCCGCGCAGGGCGCGGGTTGCTCGGTCGCGCTCGACGACATGAAGCGTGCGGTGCGGGCCATTCTGCGCCATACCCGCGAGACAGCCGTTTGATCGAGAGGAGCCCATCGATGCCGTGCCCGCGCCGCCGCTGGGTCGACATGACCACGGAGGACTTCGCCGATCCGGACGTGGCGTCATGGGTCGCGGTCCTGCCTGTGGCGGCCGTCGAGCAGCACGGCCCGCACCTGCCCGTCGGCGTCGACGCCATGATCGGCGAGGGCTATCTGGCTCGCGCCGAAGCCTTGATCCCGGATGACCTGCCGGTGACGTTCCTGCCGATGCAGACGATCGGAGCGTCCGCCGAACACCTGGCCTTTGCGGGAACGCTGACGCTTTCGCCGGAAACCGTTATCAGGGCCTGGACCGAAATCGGCGCGTCGGTCGCCCGCGCCGGCGTTCGCAGGCTCGTCTTCCTCAACAGCCACGGCGGCAACTCCGCGCTGCTCGACGTCATCGCGCGTTCGCTGCGCGTCAGCCACGGCATGCTGGCGGTGACGGTGAGCTGGCAGCGCTTCGGCTATCCGGAAGGGCTTTTTTCCGCCCAGGAGGCCCGCCATGGCATCCATGGCGGCGAGATCGAGACCTCGCTGATGCTCGCCTTCAGGCCGGATCTGCCGCGGATGGCGAAGGCCGCCCATTTCCGCTCGGCGACCTATGAGATGGAGCGTGAGTTCAGCCACCTCAGGGCCGGCACCCCCGCGGGTTTCGGCTGGATGTCGCAGGACCTGAATGCGTCCGGAGCGATCGGCGACGCCGCGGCCGCGACCGAGCGGGCCGGCGAGGCCGCCGCCGAGTTCGGCGCGCGCGCCTTTGTCGAACTGCTGCAGGATGTGCGACGCTTCCCGCTCGAGCGCCTTGCGGCGGGCCCGCTCGGCCGGTGAGCGCTTGCGGGTCGACAATTCGCGGTCGGCGGCACACGATGCGGCGCGAGCAATGAGAAGCGGGGAACGGAATGCCTGATGCGCAGCGCGATGAGCGGCTGATCGAGGGGCTCAAGGTCATCGAGACGACCGAGAGCGACAACATTCTGCGCTGGGACGGCGTGACTCTTTACGTCGAGCAGGACGTCTACCACAACGGCCAGCTGGTTCACCGCAAGTACCGTCGGCGCGTCACGGCCGAGGTCGCAAAGGTGCTGCTGAGCGTGGTCTCCGGCAACCACTGAGCAGGAGGAGGCTGCGTCAGCCCGACCGGCCGCGCAGGAACTCCATGATGCGCTCGAACGCCGGCGCCGCGTTCGGCTCCGGCAGCGAGGTATGGACGTGGCCTGATCCTGGCCACGCCGAGAGCTCCGCCTCGTTGCCGGCCGCGACCCAGCGCGCCGCCATGAACAGCGTGTCGTCGATCAACGGATCGCGCGTGCCGACCGTGAAGATCGCGGGAGGCAAGCCGGCGAGGTCGGCGTAGAGCGGGGACACGTCAGGGTCGCCCAGATCCTCGCCGTTCTGCAGGTAATTCGCGGCGAACATCCGGATGTCGCGGCCGTTCAGCACGAATTTCTCGGTCGCGCGGCGGGCGCTCGGCGTCAGCCCAAGATCGTAGCTGCCCGCGGTCAGGTTGGCGGCCGCGAATGGCGCCAGACCATGCCTGTCCCGCAGCCGCAGCAACGTCACGACCGAAAGATGCGCGCCCGCGGACTCGCCGCCGATCAGCAACCTCTCCGCGCCGAACCGCCGGCGCCCTTCGCGCGCAACCCAGAGCGCGGCCGCCTCGCAATCGTCCGGGCCGGCCGGATAGGGATGTTCGGGCGCGAGCCGGTATTCGACGGAAAGGCAGGCGAAGCCGAGTTCGTCTGCGAGCCGTTCGAGCCGCGGGTCGTCCTGATCGTTCGAGCCGAGCGTCCAGCCGCCGCTGTGGAGGTGCAGATAGACCGCCGTCGGTCTTTCCGGCGCGATCACGCGCAGCGCGATCGGTCCGGCGGGGCCGTCGATCGTCAGCGTCTCCGCCTTGGCGCTCTTCGGCTCGATTACGAAAGCCGTAAAGCCCTGCTTGCGACGCTCGCGCACCGCCGCGGGACCGAGCGCCCAGATGTCCGGCGCCGCTTTCGCCTGCGCGATCAGCGCCTGGGCATGTTCACGCGTGCCCTCCGGCGCTGCATCGGGGGCGAACCAGGCAGGATCGATCGTGATTGGTCGCGACATTTCAGTCTCCGCGGGGTCTCGACCGAGAAAACGCGACAGGGGGCTTCGCCGCAAGGCCGCGGCGCGTCATGTTCGCACTCATGAAGCTTGCGGCAGACACTGCGACGGTGGACGAGATCCGCGTCGGCGTAGCGACCCATCAGGCCATCGCGCGACTGACCGTCCGCACGCGCGGAGCCGGACTCTCAGACGTCACGTCGGCGGTCGCCGCAGCCCTGGAGCAGGCCGGCGCGGGGGATGGGCTCGCCACCGTCTTTCTGCGCCACACGTCGTGCTCGCTTACGATCCAGGAGAACGCCAGCCCGGAGGTCCGGGACGATCTGGTCGACGCGCTGGACAGGCTGGCTCCGCGTGACGCCGGGTGGCGTCATGACCTGGAAGGCCCTGACGACATGCCCGCGCATGTGAAGGCGATGCTTACCGGCGTGTCGCTCGCCATTCCGGTGATCGCAGGACGCCTCGCGCTCGGCGTCTGGCAGGCGATCTTCCTGATCGAGCACCGCGACCGGCCACATCGCCGCGAATTCGTGGTTCATTTCGTCGGTTCGCGCGTCTAGCGCTAAATTCGCAACGACTTTCGCGTAATGTGAATGGAGGCGTTGTAACGCATCGATTTTGCATGCGCGAAGGATTATGAAGCCGACATGACGACCGCCGACGACGATTCCTATCGCCTCTTGATTGCTGACGACCACCCGCTGTTCCGGAGCGCCCTTCGGGAGGCGATGTCGGGCGGCGCGGCGGAGATTTCCGAGGCTGGCTCCTTCGACGAGGCCTCCAAGGCGCTCGAGGCCGATCCTTCCTTCGACCTGGTGCTGCTCGACCTCAACATGCCTGGCGTCAGCGGCTTCTCGGGCCTGATGTATCTGCGCGCGCAATATCCGGCGGTGCCAGTGGTCGTGGTTTCGGCGAACGAGGACCCCAAGGTCATCCGCCGCTGCATGGAGTTCGGCGCCTCGGGCTTCATCCCGAAGACGCTTGAAGTCGAAAAGATGCGCGCGGCGGTCCGCGCGGTCCTCAAGGGCGAGGAATGGACGCCGCCGGACGTCGATCTCGGCGCGGCGGGCGACGACGAGGCGGCGAAGCTCGCCGCGCGGCTCGGCACGCTGACGCCGCAGCAGGTCCGGGTCCTGATGATGCTGAGCCAGGGTCTGCTCAACAAGCAGATCGCCTATGAACTCAGCGTCTCCGAGGCGACCGTGAAGGCGCATGTCTCGGCGATCCTCGCCAAGCTTGGCGTCGAGAGCCGCACCCAGGCCGTCATTGCGGCCTCGAAGATCGAGGCTGGGCAGTGGCCGGAGCGGATGCCCGGCTGAGAGCTTCGGTCAGGACGTGACAGAGGCTGACGTCGGCGGGCGCGTCGCGCAGCCTGGCTTGCGGAAGCGCCCGCGGCGCAGCCAGAATCTCTTCTGCTGACGTTCCGCCCGCTTGCCGCGCGGCAGTTCCAGCGTCTCGTAAATCTCGCCGATCGTGCTGAGCGGGTCGCGGATCAGGTCCGCATACGCGACCCGCGCTGTTCGCCGCGCGGGGAGAGCGGCCCAGTCGGCGTCGAAGCGGGCCATGACCCTGCGATGCAGAGCCGTCGCCTCGTCAGCGCTCATCGGCTTCCATCGGCCCTGGAGCGACAGATAGCGATCGCCGAGATTGATCAGCCGTTCAAACGAGGGGATCACCTCCGCGGGATCCCGGTCGATCCTGATGAACATCGCCTCCGGGCAGAGCTGGATCAGGCGGCGCAGGCGTGTGCAGTTCGCGGGATTTTTTAGGACCAGTCTGCGACCCGGATAGGCGACGACCAGCGTGCGGAGAAAGCTGGCGTACGCCTCGCGCCATCGTCGCTCCGGCTCGGTGCCGTCCCGGGCGAACAGCGCCTCCTCGATGATCTCGCCTCGTCGTCGCGGGAAATAGGATGCCGCGAAGAACGACGGCGCACCGAGGTGACAGAGCGCCGCCTCCTCCTCCTGCGGCGAGCGGAAGAACACCTGAACGTCGTCGATCCCGCGCGTCGTGGGCGGCTGCACCACCTGCAAGAGCCGACGTTTCCAACCGCGCAGATATGGCGCATCGGACGGACACAGGACGTCGATCAGGATCGGCGCCGCAAGCGTCCGATCCGCCGCCATAAGCTCATGCAGGAGCGTCGTTCCGCTCCGCCAGAAGCCGACGATGAAGATTGGCGGCAGGACCAGATGCCAGTCGTCGGGGACCGCCCGCACCTCGGCTTCGGTTTTCTCGATCGACTCGCGCCGCCACCGCGAGATCACGAACGAACACGCCAACGGAAACAGATGAGACAGGCGGAAAATGTCGTGTTCGCGAAGTATCCGCCAAGCCACGCGAGTGTCGCACGCCGCCAGCGGGTGGATGGCGAGCGGCCTCAGCGATGTGGTCGCACGCTCTATTCTGCGGCCGCTCGCCTCGTCAGCGCCTTCGCGAGCAGCGCCCTGAGCGCTGCGGGTCGAACCGGCTTCGGCAAGATCTGGAGGTCCTTGGAGGCGGCCTGCTCCCTCAACCCCGGCGACCGATCCGCCGTGATCAGCACGGCTGGAATGGGCGCGCCGAGCTTCCATCTCAATTTGACGATCGCCTCGAGGCCGTCAGCCTCATCGAGATGATAATCGGCAAGTATTACGTCGGGCGTCAACTTGCTCTTAAGGATAACCTGTTCGGCCTCTCTTTCGCTGGCGGCAGTGACGGCGGTGCAGCCCCAGCTCTCAAGCAGTGTTTTCATCCCATCAAGTATCGCGGGCTCGTTGTCGATGACGAGGATCGCCAAGCCCTTGAGGGCCGAAGCCCGATGCGCGGGCAGCACTTCCAGGGACGCCACCACCGGCATGGCCGCTGCGGTCGGCAGTTCGAGCGCGAAGACCGAGCCGCGCCCGGGCTGCGAGCGCAAGGTGATCGGGTGCTCCAGCACACGGGCGATGCGCTCGACGATGGACAGGCCGAGGCCGATCCCCGGAGCGACCTTGGCGCCCTGTTCGAGCCGCTTGAACTCGCGGAACACCAGCCGCTGCTGGCCGGAGGCGATGCCGAGACCGGTGTCCCAGATCTCGATCCTGACGCGCCCCCGGAGCCGGCGGCAGCCGACGATCACCCGTCCGGAAGGCGTGTACTTGATCGCGTTGGAGACAAGGTTCTGCAGCACGCGCCGCAGCAGTCGCCGGTCCGAGCGCACCGTCAGGCTGGTGGGCAGCACCTTGAGCTTCAGCCCCTTCTCGGCCGCCACCGGTGCGAATTCGCGCGCGAGCTGCGAGACGATCTCGTCGAGCCGGAAACTCGACAGCTCCGGCTTCATCGCGCCGGTGTCGAGGCGCGAAATGTCGAGCAGCGTGGACAAGATCTCCTCGACGGCGTCGAGCGAGGAATCAACGTTTCTCGCGAGCCGCGCCTGATCGCTCCCGGCGTCGACGCGCTCGACCAGGCTGGTTGCGAACAATCGCGCCGCGTTGAGCGGCTGCAGGATGTCGTGGCTCGCGGCCGCCAAGAAGCGCGTCTTGGAGATATTGGCCTCGTCCGCCTCGGTCTTGGCGCGGGCGAGCTCCTGGTTGAGCCGCGTCAGTTCGCGCGTTCGCTCGCGCACGCGGCGCTCCAGCGTTTCGTTCGCGCGCTCCAGCGCCTCCTGGGCTGCGACGGTCTCGGTGATGTCCGTGTAGGTGGTCACGACGCCGTCGTCCGGCATCCGGGCCGAACGGATCTCGATGACGCGCCCCGACGGATGCAGCCGGGTCCGCAGCGTCTCGAGCCGCACCACGAAGCGCTCGATCCGGTCGGCGATGAACTCGTCGGCGTTGACCGGGCCGTAGAGCCCGCGTGCGGCGTTGAATCGGAAGATGTCGTCTAGGCCAACGCCGAGATGGATCATCTCGTCGGGCAGATCGAACAGTTCCCGGAACTCGCGGTTCCAGCACACGAGCTTCATGTCCCGGTCGATTGCGGTCACGCCCTGGCGCGCGTGATCGAGCGCGTTCTGCAGCACGTCCCGGCTCGTCTGCATCGCCGCGGAAGCTTCGTCGAGCAGTTTGAGCGCCGCCGTCGTGGTCAGGTTGCGCCGGGTCAGCAGCATGGAAAGCACGAGCCGCGAGGAAGCGGGGCCGATCGCCGAGGCGAGCAGATGTTCCGAGAAGCGGAGCGTCTGCAGGTCGACGGCGGCGTTCGGCTCGACCTCGACGTTGCGCGCGATGGCGAAGCCGCGGAAGGCCGTCTCCGCGCGTTCCGGCCCAAGATAGCGCGAGACGGTCTGGATGAGCTCGCCGACGGTGGCGCGCGCGCGCAGCGGCCGGCGCGGCGGAGGGCTCAGCCCCTCGGCCGCGGGTTGAACCGCGCCGTCGCAAAACAGGCCCGCCTGCTGGCGCTCGATCGGCGTCGGCGCGCGCGTCAGCGAGAACGTCAGGAAGGCGAGGGCGTTGGCGGCGAGGCTCATGATGAGGCCGTGGACCAGCGGGTCGCCGAACGAGGCGCCGAGCAGGCTCTCCGGCCGCAGCCAGGCAAGCCCCCACGGGCCGTCTGCGACCAAACCCTGCAGAGCCGGCAGCCGGGCCGCGAGAGGCGGCAGGACCAGCGTCCAGCCCCACACGGCGACGCCCGCCGTCACGCCCGCCACAGCGCCCCGCCCCGTGCCCCGGCGCCAGAAGAGGCCTCCGAAGAAGGCGGGCGCGAACTGCGCCATCGCGGCCATGGCGATGAGCCCGAGCGCGGAGAGCTGCGCCCCGCTCGTCCAGCGGTGCACGAGATAGGCGGCCAGCATAACGCCCGCGATCGCAAGCCGCCTCAGCATGAGCAGCCGCTCCGTCATGCTTCGCCGCCGCGCGCCTCGTCCGCGGAGCAGGAACGGCATTGCGAGATCATTGGAGATCATGATCGCGAGTGCGACGGATTCCACGATCGCCATCGCGCTCGCGGCTGACAGGCCGCCCATGAAGGCGATCGCGGCGAGCCAGTCGGCGCCCTTCTCCAGAGGCAGCGCCAGGACGAAGCCGTCGGGCGGGACGGCGGCCGGGGCCGGAAAGGCCACGAGGCCCGCGATCGCGATCGGCGCGATGAACAGGTTGAAGGCGAGCAGGTAAAGCGGAAACGCCCACATGGCCCGGCGCAGCTCGCGGTCGCTGCGGTTCTCCACCACGGTGACATGGAACTGCCTCGGCAGAAGCAGGAACACCACGAGAGAGAGAAGCGTCAGCGACAGGAGCTGCAAGAGGTCCGGGGACTGCGTGAAGATGGCCGTGGCGCCGGTTGACTGCGCCTGCGCGAGCAACGCCGCGGGACTTTCGTGAAGCCCGAAGACGACCAGCACGCCGACGGCGAGGAACGCCAGGAGTTTGACGACGGACTCGCTCGCGATCGCGAGCATGAGGCCGTCCTGATGTTCTGTCGCGGCCACCTTGCGGGCGCCGAACAGCATCGCGAACAGCGCGAGCGCCACCGCAGCGCCGAAGGCGGCATCGAAGCCGCCGAACGCCTCCGGGCCTGACAGAAGCGCAAGCGAAGCGGCGATCGCCTTGAGCTGGAGCGCCAAATAGGGCGTGACGCCGAACAGGGCGGCGATCGCCACCGCCCCAGCGACCAGTTCGCTCTTGCCGTAGCGGGCGCCGACGAAGTCCGCCACGGAGGTGATGTTGTTGGCGCGCGCGATCCGGATCACGCGGCGGATGAGCGGCCCGAACAGCAGCAGCGCGAGCGCCGGACCGAGCGAGAGCGCGAGGAAGCTCCAACCGTTTTTCGCCGCGAAGCCGACCGCGCCGTAGAACGCCCAGGAGGTGCAATAGACGCCGAGGCTAAAGACGTAGATCCACGGCCTCAGCCGGCCGGTCATCCACAATGGCCGCCTGCGGTCCGCATAGGCCGCGAGCGCGAACAGGCCGCCCAGATAGGCGAGGGCGATCGCAATCACGATCCAGGCCTGCAAGACGAACGCTCCCTCACGCGCTTGAGCGCCGGAAAACCCAATCGAGGCCGGCGGAGGCGCAAATCGCCTCGCCTTGCCTAGTCCGTCGCCGCTTCGATAACCTCTAGCGGGGGCGAGGCCAGCTTGTCATCGGGCAGGGAGGGGAATGCCGCAATGTCGATGGTCCAGGAATTCAAAGAGTTCGCCATGAAGGGCAATGTCGTCGACCTCGCGGTCGGCGTCATCATCGGCGCGGCGTTCGGGAAGATCGTCGAAAGCCTTGTCGGCGACATCTTCATGCCGGTCGTCGGCGCCGTGGTCGGCGGGCTCGATTTCTCGAATTACTTCGTCAGTCTGTCCCCCGCCGTCACCGCGTCATCGCTCGCCGAGGCCAAGAAGCAGGGGGCCGTGCTGGCCTATGGCGAGTTCCTGACCGTCACGCTGAACTTCCTGATCGTGGCGTTCATCCTGTTCCTTGTGATCAAGGCCATGAACCGGATGAAGCGGAAGGAGGAGGTCAAGCCCCCGTCGGCCCCCGAGAAGCCCGAGGACGTCAAACTTCTGGGCGAAATCCGCGACATTCTGGCGGGCGCGTCGGCGAGGATCTGACCCGATGGCCGCTCGCTTCATTCTCTTCCACAATCCGCGCTCGCGCTCGCAGCGCATCCACTGGCTGCTGGAGGAGACTGGCGCGCCCTACGAATTGAGGCCGGTCGATCTTCAGGCGGGCGAACACAGGCGTCCTGATTTCCTGCGCCTCAACCCGGACGGCAAGCTGCCGACGCTGATCGACCGCGGCCCGGACGGAACGGCGGCGGTTCCGCTCACCGAAAGCAGCGCGATCCTGCTTCACGTCGCGGACGCGTTCCCGGAAGCCGGGATGGCGCCGCCGCCCGGCAGCCTGGAGCGCGGTCCGTATCTGACCTGGGTCTGTTACGCGGCCGCCGCGCTGGAGCCCGCGCTTGCCGATATGGTGTTTCCGCGCGCCGCTCCGCCGCCGCCGATGGCGATCGGCTGGCCGAACTTCGAGCAGGCGCTTGCGCGTGTGCACGCCGCTCTGGAGCCTGGACCTTGGTTGCTGGGGGAGCGCTTCTCTGCGGCCGACATCATGGTCGGCGCGCTGCTCGCATGGGTTCGCTCCTGGGGCAAGCTGCCTGACCCGGAGCGCTTCGACCCGTATCTACAGCGGCTTTCGGAGCGGCCCGCCTATCGCCGCGCCTATGGAGACGCTGATCGCGCCTGATCCTCAGGCGAAGAACAGCGCCTGACTGACGGTCGACTTGATCATCGCAGGAGAGAACGGTTTGGTGATCAGGTAGATCGGCTCCGGCCGGGCGCGCGCCAGCAGGCGCTCCGGGAAAGCCGTCACGAAGATCGCCGGCGTCGGTCGGTCGCGGAAAATCTCCCGCACGGCGTCGACTCCGGAGTCGCCGTCGGCGAGGTGCAGATCCGCCAGAACCAGCCCGGGATTGTCGCGAGCGGCGAGTTCGAGCGCCTGTTCGCGGCTCGCCGCCACGCCGGTCACGCGGTGGCCGAGATCGCTCACGATCCGGCGCAGATCTCTGGCGATCGCCCACTCATCCTCGATGATGAGAATGTCGGTCTCGAGCCTGCGCTCGACGTCGTTCTGGGCCTCGCTGGCCAGCCGCAGAACGTCGCTTCCGCTCAACCCGGTGACTTCGCTGGCGTCGGCCACGCTCAATCGCTCGACCGCGAGCAGCAGCAACACCGAGCGCCGCGGCAGCGACAGGCTTTGCAGGCGCGCATCGACTGGCAGATGCGTCTCGGTGGAAGAAGTCGCCGTCTCCGGCAGGCCCTGAGCGTAAAGCGCCCCGTACAATGCCTTTAGCAACTGCCGACGGGGATCGTAATCGATCGCGGCGCAGTCGCCTGTCCTCAGGAGTTCGCGCAGCGCCTCCTCGATCATCAGGTCGGCATGATCCTGCCGCCCAAGGAGCATCCGCGCATGTCGCCGAAGATACGGCAGCTGCCGCGTTAACTCGCCAATATCCATCCCGACGGCGCTCCTTGAATTGGAGACCAGAGCCTAGCCGGGTCTGATCGAATGCATTGTCCTGCTGGTTGCTTGAGAGCGCGTCACGTCGCCGTTGGCGGAGCGCTATCGATGCACCCACCCTTGCACGGAAGTGGGCGCCCGACTACCCCGGAATCCGCAGGTACGGAACAAAGCTACTCGCGCAGCCGTTGCCCCAGCGCCTCATCGGACTGGCGGAGGGCTGTCTGAAGCCGATCCGGGATGCTGGCGGCGTGCGGCGTCGCACAGTTGAGGGAATGCCGGTGTGGGAACAAGTGTGACGGAGAAGCCGGCGCTGATGGAGCATCGAGAGGCAGTCGAGCAGGCGCAGGAAGCGTCTGCGTCGACCGATCGCGCGCGGTCGGACCTTGCCCGATCCGTCACCGACTTGATCCCGGCGTTGCGCGCATTCGCCCGCTCCATGACGCGGGACGTGATCGAGGCCGACGACCTCGTCCAGGAGACCCTCGTGCGCGCTCTCGCGAACATCCATCAGTTCGCGCCGGGCACAAACCTGAAGGCATGGCTCTTCACCATCCTGCGTAACACCCACATCTCGCTATCGAAGCGGCGCAGCCGCGAGCGCAACATGATGTCGGACACGGCTCCGGAGGACGTCGGAGCAGCCGCGGCGCAAGCCTGGCTTCCGGCGACCTCGGCCTTGCGATCGGCAGTCGAAAAGCTGCCCGACGAGCAGCGCGAGGCGCTGATCCTGATCGGCGGTCTTGGCCTCAGCTACGAAGAATGCGCGGAAGTGTGCGGCTGCCCGATCGGAACTGTGAAAAGCCGCCTGAACCGCGCCCGCGCCAGGCTCGCCGCACTGCTCGACGCCACCACGGCCGACGAAATCTAACGGCTGGCGCTCATTTTGGGCGCTTGGCCTCCGGCGCGGCCGGCATCTTCTCGCCTTCCGACCGATGCTGCGCGAGTTGTGACTCCAGGCGCGCCGCGAGATCCTGGAGCCGTTCCGGCAGCCGCTCCTCAATCACGCTACCGAAGACCCGCTTGAGCTCCGCCCCCAGCGCGCGCTGGCGGGCGATGCGGTCTTCTTCGGTCTCATCCCCTTGCGCCATAGTCATCTCTTTGCCCGAGGCCCCTCGGTGCTCGTCAGTGCTGGCCGTCGGTCATTCGGATGTCGCCCCGATGGAAAGCGGTGCGTCGACCACGCGCTCCGCGCCCTAAGTGAAGCGCTGCAACGGCAGAATGTTCCTGCGCCCGCTCCCGCGCTGCGTCAATCTCATTACGCGCGGGCCATCTGGCGTTCCTTAGCGGAAACGCTATGTTTCGATCTCTCGCGTTTTGCGCGCAACAGGCTTGGTTCGATGCTTCAGACCGTCTGCGCAGATAAGGCGCTGCTGATCTGTGACGGCACAGAAGCCGGGCCGGTCGACTATTCGATAGCGGTGTGGCGGGACCCTGTATCAAATCGCAGCTACGCCTCAGGTTATCTGATTGCGGCCAGCCTGACGCTCAAGGCTTGCGCGCGCTGCCAGACGGCCGCGATCGATAGTGGGCATTTCGGAAGGCTGCTGATCCGGCTCCGCCACGTCGAGGGCGAGCGCGCCGACTTCGAGGTGATGGAGCCATTCCCGGCGCTCGACGTCGACCCTCCCTTGGCGCCCGAACTGACGACTCCGGAGGAGCCTGAGCTTTTCGCGGCGCACGGTTTGTCCGATACGGACTGGTGACGCGCGGCTGCGGGAACAATCCGCGAGCCTCCCGCCTTCGTGCCGCCTATGGCCGACATTCCGCGCGATCCCGCACTCGACAGCAGCCTCGCCTTCCTGTCGGAAGGCTACGCGTTCATCCCCTCCAGGCGCCGCCGCTTCGGCGCCGATGCGTTCGAGACGCGCATCATGCTCACGCCCGTCGTCTGCATGACCGGGGCGGCTGCGGCTCGGGAGTTCTATCAACCGGGCCGCTTCACCCGAAGCCGCGCCATGCCGCTCACGACCTTCGCGCTGATCCAGGACAAGGGCAGCGTGATGGAGCTCGATGGCGAAGCTCACCGCCAGCGCAAGCAGATGTTCCTGTCCTTCATGCGCCCCGAGCGGCTGGCCCCGTTGAGCGAACGCGTGCGCGAGCATTTTTGCGCCCGCGCGCGCGCCTGGTCAGGGCGCGAGCAAGTCACGCTGTTTGAGGAGGCGAGCGTCATCCTGTGCGGCGCCGTCTGCGCGTGGGCAGGCCTCGATCTGACGCAAGCAGAGGTCGAACAGAGAACGCGCGAGTTCAACGCGATGATCGACGGCGCCGGCTCGATCGGGCCGCGCAACTGGAAAGGCCATCTGCTGCGCGCGCGAACGGAGCGCTGGGCCCGCGCCGTGATCGAAGACATTCGGAGCGGCGCGCGGCGCGTTCCCGAGGATAGCGCGACCGCCATCATCTCCCGCCATCGGGAGCCGGACGGGCGGCTGATAAGCGTCGAGGCGGCTGCGGTGGAGCTCATCAACGTCCTGCGGCCGACGGTCTCCAACGCTCGCTACGTCGTCTTCGCCGCCATGGCGCTGCGCGACCGGCCGGAGCTCGCCGACGAAATCGCATCCGACGAAGGCGCGCTCGATCGCTTCACCCAAGAGGTTCGACGCTTCTATCCCTTCATCCCGCTCATGGCCGGCCGCGTGCTGGAGCCGTTCGCGTGGCGCGGGCGGCGTTTCGCCGAGCGCGACTGGGTCTTCCTCGACCTCTATGGCACCAACCGGGACGAACGCAGCTGGGAGGAGCCGGAGAGCTTCCGTCCCGAGCGCTTCCGCGACTGGGCCGGCGATCCCTTCAGCTTCATCCCGTCCGGGGGCGGAGCCCATGAGCAGACCCATCGCTGCCCCGGCGAATGGATGACCATCGAAGTCGTCAAGGCGATGGCCCGGGCGCTAACGGCTGAGATCCGCTACCGCGTCCCGCCGCAGGATCTCACGCTCGACCTCACCCACATCCCCGCCATTCCCCGCAGCGGCTTCGTAATCTCGGACGTCAGGCAAGCGGCGGCCTAGACGCCGGCCGCTCAGTCCTTGAAACGGCTGGCGTCAGCGCGACAAAGCACCGATGGCGCCTGCACGCGAAACCTCATCCGGAGAGCCGTTCGGCGTCCCCCTCGCCACGGCGCCGATGGAGGCGCGCTCCGCGGAAGCGCTGCCGGAAGGACCGGGCTGGCTCTACGAGCCGAAGTGGGATGGCTTTCGCTGCCTCGCTTTCAAGGCGGGCGGCGACGTGGAGCTCAGGGCCAAATCCGGCAAGCCGCTCGGCCGCTATTTTCCGGAGGTCGTCGCGTTCCTGCGCGGCGTGGCCGCCGACCCGTTCGTGCTTGACGGCGAACTGGTCATCGAGACGGACGGGCGGCTTTCGTTCGACGCTCTCCAGATGCGGCTTCACCCAGCTGAGAGCCGGGTGCGGAAGCTCGCCGCCGCCACGCCGGCGCGGCTCATCCTGTTCGACATGCTGCAGGCGCCAGCCGCGGGAGCGCTTCTCGAAAAGCCGCTTTCGGAGCGCCGGACCGAGCTCGAGAGTTTCGCGTCCAGGTTCCTGAAGACCCCAAGCGCCGTGCTTTCAAGGTCCACCGAGGACCGGGGCGAAGCGGAGCGCTGGCTCGGCGACGCCGGTCACGGCGCGACCGACGGAGTCGTAGCCAAGCGCCTCGACGGGGCCTATGCGCCCGGCGAGCGGGCGATGGTCAAGGTCAAGCGCTTGCGTACCGCCGACTGCGTCATCGGCGGCTTCCGCTACGAGAGCGGCGGCCCGCTCGTCGGCTCGTTGCTGCTCGGGCTCTACGACGCCGAAGGGCGCCTGAACCATGTCGGCTTCACGTCGACCATCTCGAACGCCGAGCGGCCGGAGCTCACGCGCCGGCTGGAAGCGCTCCGCGAGCCGCCGGGCTTCACCGGCCGCGCGCCGGGCGGGCCGAGCCGCTGGAGCGCCGAGCGAAGCGCGGAGTGGCAGCCGCTGAGGCCGGAGCTGGTGGTCGAAGTGCGCTTCGATCACGTCACCGGCGACCGGTTTCGGCATGGAACCAAGCTGTTGCGGTGGCGGCCGGACAAGTCGCCGCGGCAGTGCGGAATGGAGCAGATCTCGGCTGATTCCTGACCATCCGCGGCGCTCAGCTGCGTTCGGCCTTGTCGAAAACGGGTTCGCCGTCACGCCGATCTGCGGTGTCGACGTCCGGAATGTCTTCCGCCGTATGGCGCAGCATCTCCTCGGTCTCGTCGAGCCCGTCTTCGGTCTCGATGGCGCCGGTGCCGGAGGTGTGGAAGTTGGTCCTGCTGCTCGCCGGCTCGCCTCCGACGCTTTTCTCGCGAATCTCCTCCTCCCAGACGCTGGACGCGTCGGATTCGGCCGGGGCCGCGCGGCCCGTGGCGGTTTCCAGCACGGCGCGGTCGCCCGGATCGGTCTCCGAGGTGTTGGCGTAGGGGCTCTGAGGCTCCGGCGGGTCGCGATCCAGTCGTGCCATGACGCGTCTCCTGATCCTGTTATGCCCCGGAGTAACAGGCGAGACGCAGCGCCTGTTCCGATCCAATCTCCGCCATGATCCGGCCAAGCTTGCTGGGACATTCTGAGTCGAGGGCAGACAAGGGTACTCGTAATGCGTCTTGCGACAGCGCTTTCGCTTTTCTCCGTCATGGCCGCAGCGCCGGCCTTCGCGGCCGACATGCCGCAGAGCTACTACGAGCGGCACAGCTATGAGCAGGCGCCGATCGAGCGCGAGACCGTGGTCGAGGAGCCGGCCTGGCGCAGCGTCACCGTCGAGGAGCCGGTCGAGGAGCGGGTCGAGGAGCGTGTGATCGTCCGGCGGGCTCCGCCTCCCGTGGTGGTCCGGCGCGACCATGTCGAGGAGTTTGCGCCCCACGACCGGTGGCGCCGCGTGAGCCGCGACGAGCCCATCGAAGAGGAAGAGATCACCCGCTACGACGAGCCGCGCTGGTAGGGCCGTCAGGCGGCGGGCGCGAGCCTGGGGGCCGTCGCGCCGCTGGGACTTGCCTGGCGCTCCCTTGGGGCGGCGTGAGCGCCAGGCGAAGGTCCGCAGGAAGGCGGCGAGGCGGACTGCGCCAGGTCGGGCGGCCCGGCGTCCCGATCGGGAGATGGGCCTCGTCTCGGCGCTCAGATCAGTCTGCCGCTCCGATCACTCAGACCAGCCAGCTTTCGGCTGATCTCCGCCCCCTTGTGGCCGCTTTCAGCGTCGACGTTGCGAACCGCTGGCGCCCTCGGGCGCCTCGAGAAGCGCTCGGTGAGGGATAAGGGAAATGATGAAGGCGCGCCTGTTGGTCGCTCTGGTCGCTCTAGCGACGGTCTCGTCTGCGAGCGCAGAGACAATGAACGGCGCGGCGTCTTCCGCGCTGCACGCGGACAACGCGCGGGTCGATGCCTGTTTCACGCCGGGCGACGCCTGCGACGATATGCTGGGCGACGCTATCGACAAGGCTCAGCGGCAGATCCTTGTCCAGGCGATGTTCTTTTCGAACAAGAAGCTGATGAGAGGATTGGCTAACGCCCATAAGCGCGGGGTGGACGTGAAGATGATCATGTCGATCGGCTCCGAGAAGAAACGAAGCAAAAACTTGTTGTATTTTATGAAACAGGGAATCCCGATTCTGATAGATGCTAATGTAAAGACTCAGCACAACAAGGTAATGATCATTGACAACGCTGAGGTATTTACAGGAAGTTATAATTTTACATATTCTGCTCAAAGAAAGAATGCCGAAAATATGGTGCGCATAACTGATTCTCCCGAGGTCGTTTCCAGTTTTGTCAATAACTGGAAGCGGAGGGCAGCTGCCTCGAGGCCGGTGGATCTAAAAGCCCGCGACGCCGGGAAGAGCGTCGGAGATAGCGACGTCGACACCGAAGAGGACGACGCTGAGTAGAGGCGGCTGAGGGAGGGTCCGGGCGGTTCTCCCCCGGACGCAGACGCGGCGATGCTTGGCCGCGTCGTCGCGCGGGCGGCGGCTTGGACCGGGCGGCCGACGAGGCGGAGGCCGGAACGCCGTCGCTCATGTCGGTGGGGAATCCCGGGCGCGAGCGAGCCAGCGGAAGTCCCGGCACCACATAGGCTGGAGCAGGGCCCTGCGCTGCTGCTCTCCCAACTGCAGAGGCGCGCTGCCTCCTAAGCGGTCGGGACGGATGCGTCTGGCAGCGCCTCGGTTGAGGTCGGCCGGCTGGGGGCGCGTTTTGCTGCGCAAAGCTCGTCGACCTTCTGGACCCAGAGCGCGGATATCCGCTTCCGATCGAACTTCTTCACAGAAGCCTCTGCGGTCTTGATGACCTCCAGCAACTTCTCGTCACGAGACTCGATCATGGTCATGACCTTGGCCATGGCGGCGGCCAGTTGATCGCGCTTGTTGTCGCGCGCGAGGAACCCCGTCTTGTTATTCTTGATCATGTATTTCGCGCCGTACTGCTTGTCATAGCTGACGACCGGGCATCCCGCGACCATCGCTTCAATCAGCACCAGAGGGTGAGCCTCCGCGGCGCTGCCGGTGACGAAAATCGCTCCTGCGGCCAGAACGGACGTGACCTCGCGATCGAAGCCGCGCAACCTCGCCCGGTCTCCGAGCGCCAGTCTCTCAATCTGCTCCTCCAACTCGGGCCGTCGTTCGCCCTCGCCGAAAATATCGAGCGACCACTCCGGAAACTGATCCGCGATGAGGCCGAAGGCGTCGATGACGTGACTCATCCGCTTCGTTCCGACCAGGCGTCCGATTGAGATCAATTTCCGGGTTGCGAAGAACTCCTCCCCGCGACGGATCGGCTCTCCGAGGTCCGCCATGTTCGGTATCGCGAAGACGGGCTTCTTCGTCAGCGGCTGAAGAAGCTCGCCGATGAGAGGGTTGACCGTGTGAGCGCCGTCGAAGTTGTTGAGCGCCCAGACGAAATGCTCGTTCGGCGCGCCTTTCTCCACCATTTCAGGGCGCCGCGGATTGTGGTCTCCGATCACCAGAACGGTCTGAGGGCCCACACTCGCCTTGATGAACGTGTACATGGGCGAGTCATAATTGGGCACGTAGATGAAATCGAGATCGTGCTCCTTGAAGTATTTGACGAGTTTCTCGTCAGTCGCCTTCGTGACGTTCTTGTTGACGCTCTGAAATCCACTCTCGCCTGAGCTGCGATCCTCGGCGGCCTGACGATAAGAGCCATCGATGAAGTCGAAGCCGATATTGTCCGGAAATCGGAACTTCGGTTGCTTGTTGGAGAACCACAGCGCAGTGACGCGGACGTCGTGACCCGCGGTCGCAAGCGCTTCGGCGAGCTGGAACACCGCCTTCGTTTTTCCGCCCCCCCGGCGAATGTCCGTGACGAGCATCATGATCCGCTTGCCGCTCTTGGTGGGCTTCAGCGAACCGGTCCGGCGATCCAGACGCAGTTCCAGAGCGCCCGCTTCCGTCCTGTAGAGCATGATCGTGCGGCGGCCGATGTCGGCTCGAAACGGCAAGACGCCTGGCTGGCAGCTGATCGGCAGCGACCGACCGTCCGCCGCCTCCGCCGATCCGGGGGAGTTCTGATGAGGCGCCGGCCACCGGAGCCTCACATCGGCCCGGAAACTGATTATCCATTCCTTGCGAACGGTTGCGCCGACCGCCCGGATCGGAACATGGTACACATAGACGTTGCTGGACGGCTGCGACGTAGGAGCGATGTCCTCGAGCTTCCGGGGCTGCTCCTGGTCGGATCCTGGCCTCCACGCGATCGAAAATTGGGGCTCGCCCTCAAGATGGGCGGGGGTGCGGATTGTTAACTCGATGGTTTCGTTCGTGAGGCTACACCCTTCAAGCACGGCCTTCTCATCCGAGGCCATCAGTGCAGGTCGACCTGAAAGAAGCATCATGAAGCAACCGTCCTTGAATGCCGGATGGCGAATCTTGCACTTTACCGTCGCGCCAACGACATGTCTTGCTAGGCCCTAACTAGTCCCCGCGCCGTCCACCGTGCCATTCGAAGCGGGCGCAGGCTCAGAATCCTCATATCTCTTATACCGTTCCGGGCCCACCTGATGCCAGATATTTCTTTATTTGAAAGCCGCGTCGAAGCCATCATGAGGCTGCGGCGAGACTTCTTTCCTGACTTGTTTTTCCAGTCCTCGACCACGGATGATCCTCTGCGGATCAGACTTCTGGATGAGCCGATCAAGGTGGTCCGGTTCGAGCTCTCCGAGGCTGGCACGCTCCACCTCGGCTCCATGAGCCTAGAGGATGCTGACGGCAATCTGAGCGACCTTTCCAAGGCCGCGCTTCACACCAGCAGCGTCTATCCCGGCACGGAGAAGGCGCTGAACGCTCGGCTTTTTTTCGAGAAGCAGTGGGCGCGAGTCGGCTTTCACACCAAGAAGGATCAGTCCCCCTGGGCGGAGGCGCGGCTTGCAGCGCCAGGAACGTACCGGCGTCTGATCGTCAACAACCGCGGCGGGAAGTGGGCCGCCCGGGCCTGGGCGCTTCGCGTGAAGGTGCAGACCGCCGACGCGCAATGGCGGGAGGTCTATGACCACCAGGCGCGCCGGCGCATGTTCGAGGACGTGCTCTCGGCGTCGGTCGGCGGTTATCCGGCGACGTGCCATCAGGCGATCGCCGCTCTTGATCGAATCGTCCTGGAGGCGCTCGCCGGCGAATTCCGCGGCATGAAGAGAAATTTGCGCGCTGAGCCGGGCGTTTCGCGTCAGGCGAAGGCCGACATACGCAAGGTGGTGAACGATCAGATCCTGTTGCCGCGTGAGGTCGAATGGACGACGCATGGCGTCACGCGCTCATTCCGGTTCTGGTCGGCGGAGGAGAAGGTCGAGTATCTCAAGGACGCCAATCAGCTTGTGGCGGATCTGAGAGACATAACCCCGGACGTTTGTCTTGGTTTTGGGTCTGTTCTCTCGATCGTTCGGGACCGAGACCTGATCCCGCATGATGATGATCTTGATATCATCATCGCTTTTCCGAAGAGCGTCGCCGCCAAGTTCTCTGAGGGCCTCAAGATTGTTTCAGAGCACCTTTCGGCCCGAGGCTATTCGGTGAAGGGCAACTATGTGAGCCACCGGCATGTGTCCCTCCGGGGCGCCAAAGCCGTCGACGTGTTCGTCGGGGTCTATGAAGAGGGCGAGCGCGTGACGTGGTTCCCGGGCCCCAGAGCCGTCTTCAGCCGCAGTGACGTCTTTCCGCCCGTGGATGTCCCGTTGTTCGAGGTGCCCTGCGCTGTTCCGCGCAACCCGTTCCTTTACCTCGAGAAAATCTACGGCCCGGACTGGGCGGTCCCGAAGCCGCGCTGGCATCACAAGTGGGATAGGGCGAGCATCGCCGACCTGCTCTGACGGACGCAAGCAGGAGACACGCACCCTGACAGTCCGAAGAGCCTCAAAGCGTCTCGGCCCCGCCAGATCCGGGCGCTTTGATCCTCCGAACTGCGTCGCAGGCGCAGGACCTTGCGGCGGCAGCCGAACTCCGGCCGCTCTGTCGAAATTGGCGCACCCGAGAGGATTCGAACCTCTGACCTCTGCCTTCGGAGGGCAGCGCTCTATCCAGCTGAGCTACGGGTGCCGAGAGCCGGGCGGAACCTAGCCGAACCGGAGGCGGGGGGCAATCGGGGTCGGCGGTTTGGCTTTCGATCGACGCCGCCGCAGCTTCGCTCGCGCGAGAGGCGGCATCTGTGTGCGTTGTGGGCCCAGGGGTGGACGGCGCAAGCGCCCGACGCGTCCGGACGCGCGCCGCGAGACGGCGGCGAGATTCCTGGTCCGCTCTCCGCTGAGGTTTGACTTGGGGCGCGGCATGCGCTGGCCGTCGGCGGCGGCGCCTCTACAATCCCGGGGGTCGCCATGGGGACGGTCAGCGCATGAAATTCTCCCTTCTGCTCGCAATCTGCGGCCTCGCAACCTGCGCGCCCGCCGTCGCGCAGGAGAAAGGGGCGGACTTCCGCTATCGCGGGTGGATCGGAGCGCCGCTTCCGAACGACGCTGACAAGGGATGCGCCATGGCGGCGCAGGCGCGCGGCGGCGTCTTTGTCGCCTATGCAAATGCGACAGGCGCTTTCAAGATCGGCGTGGGAGGCGACGACTTCGAATTGGAGCCCGGCAAGGAGACGATCGCGGCCGTTGTTTTCGACGACGGCCCGCCGATCGTGCTGAAGGGCGTAGCGGCCACCAAGGCGATGGCCTTGTTCGAGCCCATCAACTTTCCGGCGGGCGGCCGGCTGGAGCCTCTGGTCGAATCCTCTCGCTCGGTGCGAATGACCTTCGCCGGACGCTATCTGCGGGCGCGGCTCAACGGTTCGTCACGGGCTTTGAGGATGCTGCGAGACTGCGCCACGGCCCCGCAGCCGGTCGCGCCCTCGGCCGACGCGAACGGGAACGCGGCGAGCGGCCCCGAGGCGGGCGAGCGCGCCGCCGACTTCGGCTTTCTGCGACAGGGCATGGACGCGACCCAGGCCAACACCCGCCTGCTTGATGCTGGCTGGCAGGTCGAGGAAGCGACCGGAGCGGCGTCGGCCAGCCCAGGCGCACCGAACCCGCCGCTTGAAGCGCTGCGGGCTCGGGGGATTGCGGCGCAATCCTGCGAAGGCGCGCCGCCCTCCTGCGTCATTGCTTATGCAGACGCTTACGGGAACGCGCTGCGGGTGACAGCCGTCGGCGAGGAAGATCCAAAAGTGAAGAATTGGCGTTTCAATCCGCCGGATGAGCCAAATGGCGCTGCGTCAGAACCCGATGATCGGTAGCAGAGACCAAGCTCAGCGGCTTCGCCGCGTTCGGGTCCGCCGACCGCTATAGAGGCGACGAAGGGCAGGCGCTCCAGGCTGCGGCGCGCGACAAGCGCAGCCTCACCTCAGCCTGACGGCGATCCCGCCGCTCTTGGCTGTTCGGTCCAGCTGGAACAGCCCTGTGGCCTCCACCAGGTCGCTCAATCGGGCGAAGCCGTAGTTGCGGGAGTCGAACTCCGGGGCGCGCTTCGCGATGTGGCTGCCGACCGCCCCGAGGCTGGCCCATCCGGTGTCGTCGGCGACCGCCGAGAGGGCGGAGGTCAACAGCGCGGCGGTGGCGTCGTCGATCCCCTCGCCAGAGCGCTTCAAGGGCGAGGGCGTGGAAGGCGCCTTCGCGGTCCGTCGTGCGGCGGTCCTCTTCTTCGGCGCTTCGGGCGCCGTCGGTTCAATGGGATCGGGCTCGGCGGGCCTCGCCAGCACGTCGAAGAAGATGAACTTGTCGCAGGCGGTGATGAACGGCCGCGGCGTCTTGCGCTCGCCGAAGCCATAGACCCGCAGTCCCTGCTCGCGCAGCCTGGACGCCAGTCGGGCGAAATCGCTGTCGCTGGAGACGAGGCAGAATCCGTCGAACCGGCCAGTGTAGAGCAGGTCCATGCCGTCGATGATCATCGCGCCGTCGGTCGCGTTCTTGCCGGTCGTGTAGGCGAATTGCTGGATCGGCTGGATCGAGTGCTCCAGCAGGCACGTCTTCCAGCCGCCGAGATTGGGCTTCGTCCAGTCGCCGTAGATCCGCTTGACGCTGGCGGTGCCGTATTTCGCGATCTCGGCGAGCAAACCCTCGACGATCTTCGGCGACGCGTTATCGCCATCGATCAGCAATGCGAGGGTGGCGGAGCGGTCTGGGCCGTCCGGCGGAGGGGAGGAGTTCGGCGTCATCGCAGAACCCTGCGCCGGCAGGCGAAGGCGCGCAACCGCTCAAGGGGTGGGGACGCGAGCGCGCCGCGTCGGCCTGGTTCATCGGGCGGTTCGACTTGCCGGCCGCCGGTTCGGCGCGATCTTCACAGCGGCAAGGCCGCTTTGCCGCTCTAAAACAGCGCTATAACGGTCACCGTTCACGTGCCTCCGCTTCTTGCTTCGGGTTCATCGACATGCCTGGCCCCTCAGGATCAGACGACAAGGCCGCGTTTGGCGTTCCCGGTCTCGACGACATCCTCGTCGGCGGCGTGAGACGCGATCGCCTCTATCTGCTGGAGGGCTCGCCCGGAACCGGCAAGACGACGATCGCGCTGCAATTCCTGCTCGAAGGCGCAGCGCGCGGCGAGCTCGGCCTCTACATCACGATTTCCGAGACAGAAACGGAACTGCGCGAGACCGCGACGTCGCATGGTTGGTCTATCCCGCCGAACCTCACCGTCTTCGAACTCGCCCCGCCGGACAGCCTGCTCGACGCCGAGCAGCAGCAGAGCCTGCTCTATTCGTCGGACCTGGAACTCGGCGAGACGGCGCGGATGATCTTGGAGGCGGTGGAGCGCGTGCGGCCGTCCCGCATCGTCATCGACAGCCTCTCGGAGATCCGCCTGCTCGCCGGCGGATCCCTCCGCTACCGGCGCCAGGTTCTCGCGCTGAAGCATTATTTCGCAAAGCATGGCGCGACGGTGCTGATGCTCGACGATCTGACAGCCGAGGTCAGCGACAAGACCGTCCACAGCGTCGCGCATGGCGTGATCCGGCTGGAGGATCTGGCGCTGTCCTATGGGGCGGAGCGACGCAGGCTGAGGGTGGTCAAGTACCGCGGGCAGCGCTATCGCGGCGGCTACCACGATTTCGCGATCCTGACCGGCGGAGTGACGGTGTTCCCGCGCCTCGTGGCGCTCGAACATAAGACGGAATTCGCGCGCGCGCCGCGCAGCAGCGGCATCCCCGAGTTCGACGCCCTGCTTGGCGGCGGCGTCGAGAGCGGATCGAGCACGCTGATCCTCGGCCCGACCGGGAGCGGGAAAAGCTTGATCGGAATACAGTTCGTGGCGGCGGCGGTCGCGCGCGGCGAGCGTGGCGCGATGTTCGTCTTCGACGAAGAGCTCGGGCTCCTGTTCGAACGAACCAAGGCGATGGGCTTCCCGCTGCAGCGCTGGGCCGAAGAGGGCAGCGTCGTCATTGAGCAGGTCGACGCGGCGGAGCTCACGCCTGGCGAATTCGCCCATCGGGTGCGCGCTCGGGTCGACGCCGGCGAGATCAAGACCGTGGTGATTGACAGCCTGAACGGCTATCAGGCGTCGATGCCCGACGAGCATTCGCTCATTCTGCACATCCATGAGTTGCTGCAGTATCTCAACCGGCAGGGCGCCTCGACCTATCTGACGCTGGCGCAACATGGGCTCATCGGCGACATGAGATCGCCTGTGGACGTGACCTACCTGGCGGACACCGTCGTCCTGCTGCGCTATTTCGAGTCTTCGGGACGCGTGCGTCGGGCGATGTCGGTCGTGAAGAAGCGGACGAGCGCTCACGAAGAAACCATTCGCGAGTACCGCATCGGGTCCACTGGCCTGTCCGTGGGAGCGGCGCTTAGAGGGTTTCAGGGCATCCTGCGCGGAACGCCGAGCTATACCGGCAAGGACGGCGACATGCCCCTCATGGGCGCGGAACCCGAGAGGTCCGGCCCATTTTCGTGACTGCGCCGCACGACCCATCGTCCGAACGCGTTCTGATACTCGCGCCCCTCGGCAGGGACGCCCGGATCGCGCAATCGCTGATGCACGAGGCCGCGATCGCGTCTCTGATCGTTTCGGATCTTGATGAGCTGCTCCGTGGCCTGACCGAGACGGCGGGCTCTGTTCTCGTCACCGAGGAAGCGCTCCAGGGCGCCGACCTGTCCGGCCTCCGCGGCTGGATCGCTGATCAGCCGCCCTGGTCGGACATGCCCTTCGTGGTGCTGGTTCGACATGGCGGAGGCCGTGAACGCAATCCGGCCGCGACAAGGCTGTCGGAATTTCTCGGCAATGTGACGTTCGTCGAGCGGCCGTTTCATCCGACCACGCTGATCAGCGTCGTGCGAGCGGCTCTTCGCGGGCGCCGGCGGCAGTATGAGGCGCGCGCGCGGCTTGAGGCGCTGCGCGTCGAGCGGCAGCATTATCTGGACCTTTTCGAGAACATCGACGCCGGTTTCTGCACGTTCGAGATGAAGTTCGACGAGGCCGGGCGCCCCGTGGACTACCGGTTCATCGAAACGAATCCGGCGTTCGAGGCGCAGACCGGGCTCTGCAATGCAGTGGGACGGTGGATGCGCGAGCTCGCTCCGAACCATGAGCCCCACTGGTTCGAGGCCTATGGGGGCGTCGCGATGACGGGCGAGCCCATTCGGTTCGAAAGCACCGCGAAGGAGCTTGGACAACGCTGGTTCGACGTCCACGCCTTCCGCGTCGACAAACCCGAACAGCGTCGGGTGGCGGCGCTGTTCAATGACATCACGCCGCGGCGTAAGCTCGAGCTCCAGCTCCGTCAGCTGAATGAAGGCCTCGAGGCTCAGGTCGCGGAGCGCACGGCTGAGCGGGACAGGGTCTGGAGGAACTCGCGCGACCTTCTGATCGTCGTCGGGACCGACGGCGTGTTCCGCGCGGTCAATCCCGCCTGGACAGCCATTCTCGGCCATCCATACGAAGATGTGGTCGGCCGGAGCTTCCGAGATTTCATCTGGCCCGAGGATCTCGCCGTGACGGAAGCGGCGCTCCACGAAGCGTCGGAAGCGCGCGACCTGACCAATTTCGAGAACCGGTTCTGTCACATTGACGGGACGCCACGCTGGGTCTCCTGGCGGACCTCGGCGGAGGGCGAGCTCATCTATGCGTACGGACGCGAGATAACCGCCGAGAAGCAACAGGCTGCGGCGCTCGTCCAGGCCGAAGAGGCGCTCAGGCAGTCGCAGAAACTCGAGGCCGTCGGGCAGCTGACCGGCGGCGTCGCGCATGACTTCAACAACCTTCTGACGATCATCCGGTCGTCGGTCGATTTCCTGAGGCGGCCGGACCTGCCGGAAGAGCGTCGCCGGCGGTATGTCGAGGCGATTTCGGAGACCACCGATCGCGCCGCGCGGCTGACCGGCCAGTTGCTCGCCTTCGCGCGCCGGCAGGCGCTCAACCCGGAGGTGTTCGAGGTCAGCGCTTGCGTCTCGGCGCTGACCGACATGCTGGACACTGTCACGGGCGCGCGCGTGAAAGTTGTGAGCGCCTTTCCGAACCGGCCGTGCTTCGTGAAAGCGGATCGAAGCCAGTTCGAGACGGCCGTCGTCAACATGGCGGTCAATGCGCGAGACGCGATGAACGGCGAGGGGGTTCTGACGCTTCGGGTCGCCTGCGGCACCGGGCTGCCGCCGATCCGAGGACAGGCCGCCAGCAGGAAGCCATTCGTCGCGGTGTCTCTGGCGGACACGGGCGAAGGCATCGCCCCGGGCATCATCTCCCAGATATTCGAGCCGTTTTACACCACCAAGGAGATCGGCAAGGGCACCGGTCTCGGCTTGTCGCAGGTGTTCGGCTTCGCCAAGCAGTCCGGCGGGGACGTGGCGGTGGAAAGCACGCCAGGCGCCGGCGCGACCTTCACGATCTATCTTCCTGAAGTTCCGGAGGCCGCGGAGCCAGCCCCCAAGCGTCGACTCGATGAGCCTGCGCCGGTCGGTGACGGACGGCGGGTGCTGATCGTCGAGGACAATGTGGAGGTCGGCGGCTTCGCGACTCAAACGCTGCAGGATCTCGGTTACGTGACGAGTTGGGCGATGAACGCCTCGGAAGCTCTCGTCATGCTCAAAGATCCCGGCGCGCGGTTCGACGTGGTGTTTTCCGACGTCGTGATGCCCGGCATGAACGGGGTCGATCTCGCTCGGGAAATTCGGCGGCTGACCCCTGAATTGCCGGTCGTCCTGGCGTCGGGCTACAGCGACGTGCTGGCCCAGGAAGGACGCTCCGGATTCGAGCTTCTGCAGAAGCCTTATTCGGTCGAGGAGCTGTCTCGCGTCCTGCGGCTCGCCATCTCCAACTCCTTCGGTTCAGGAGACTGAGGCCAGTTCCCCCCGGACCGGCAGGGTGGCCGCCGCGTCTCTCGGGCGCGTAAACGCGGCCGCTCCGCTTCGTGATTGAGAGCAGTCGATTCACGCGCTGCGCAATGTTGACTCCGGACGCAAGTGAGACTCCTTTCACGGCAGCTAAACACTTGCGCTGTTTGGAGTAATTATAATGAAAAAGTTGGACCGGCGTACTTTTGCGGCTGGCCTCGCCGCAGTCGGCGGAGCCACGTTGCTCGGAGCAGGGCGGAGCGTTCGGGCCGCCGAGGGCGGCGCGCTGACCCTCTACAATGGCCAGCATGCAGAGACGACCAACGCCATCGTCGAGGCCTTTGCGCGGCAGACGGGGATTGAGGTCGCCATCCGTCGCGGCAACAGCGCCCAGCTCGCTAACCAGATCATCGAGGAAGGCGAGGCCTCGCCGGCCGACGTATTCTATTCGGAGGAGAGCGCGCCCATCGCCGCGCTCGCCGCCCGCGGCCTGCTCGCGCCGGCGTCGCCCGACACCATCGGGCAGGTCCATTCGCGCTTCGCGGCGAAGGACGGCTCCTGGGTGGGCGTCAGCGCGCGCTGCCGGGTGGTGGCCTACAATGTCGACATGATCCAGCCCGCCGCGCTGCCGGCCTCGCTGATGGATTTCGCCAAGCCGGAATGGCGCGGCCGCGTCGGCTTCGTGCCGACGAGCGGCGAGTTCCAGGCGCAGGCCCTCGCGATCGTCAAGCTCAAGGGGCGGGACGCCGCAGTCAGCTGGCTGAAGGGCCTCAAGGACAATGGCCGCGTCTACAACGGCAATGTCGCAGCGGTTCAGGCGGTGCAGCGCGGGGAGATCCCGACCGCGCTGGTCAACAACTACTACTGGTTCCGCGTTGCGGACGAGGTCGGCGCCGACAGGATGAAGTGCCAGCTGCACTATCTCGGCCACAAGGATCCCGGCGCGCTGGTGACCCTCTCCGGCGCCGGGGTTCTGAAGTCGAGCAAGCGCCAGGAGATGGCGCAGCGGTTCCTGGCCTTCATGGTGAGCGTGCCGGGCCAGCAGGCGCTCGTCGGCGCCGTCGCCGAATATCCGGTGCGGTCCGACGTCAAGTCGCCTTACGCGTTGAAGCCGCTCGACGAACTCGATCCGCCGGACGTCACCCCTGAGGACATTGCGGACTCCGATCTCGCGCGCGACCTGCGCCGCGAGGCCGGGCTCGCTTGACGCTCGCGCTGGCAGGCGGGGATCGGCGGCAGGCGGGGCCGCCGAGCTGGCTGACGCTCGCCGTCTTCGCGCCGACGGCGCTGATCTCCCTGCCGCTCGCCTATGTGGCGGCCCGCGCCTGGCAAGCGGGCCTCGCCGGCGTGACGGAGGAGCTGTTCCGGGCCCGCACCGCGGAGCTCCTGCTCAACACCGTGACGCTGGCGGGTTCGGTGACGGCTCTGTCGGCCCTCATCGGCGTCGCGGTCGCCTGGTGCGTCGAGCGGTCCGACATTCCGGGCCGGCGCTGGTGGCGTGTCGTGGCCGCGCTGCCGCTCGCGGTCCCAGCCTTCGTGGCGAGCTTCGCCTGGGCCTCGATGGGCGTCGCGTTCCAGACGCTGCCGGGCGCGGTTCTGATCCTCACCCTGTCGCATTATCCGCTGGTCTATCTGCCGGTGGCCGCCGCGCTGCGGGGCATGGACCCGGCGTTCGATGACGTCGCCCGCTCGCTCGGTCGGGCGCCTTGGTCGCGATTCGTGAGCGTGACGCTGCCCCAGGCGTGGCCGGCGCTGGGCGCCGGCGCGCTGCTTGTGCTGACCCACATGTTCGCCGAGTTCGGCGCGCTCGCGCTGCTTCGTGTCCAGACCTTCACGACCGCGATCTTCGAATCCTATGAGCTCGAGTTCGACGGCGGCACGGCTGCCCTGCAGTCGGCGGTGCTGCTCGCGCTTGCGCTGCCGCCGGCCCTGTTCGAGATGAGGCTGCGGCGGGATCTGCGGTTTGCGCGCGTCGGCAAGGGAGGACGTCGGCAGCCGCCGCTCACCGAGCTTGGCCGCGCCAAGCCGCTCGTTCTGCTGGGAATGGCGGCGTTGACCGCCCTCGCGCTCGGGGCGCCCTGCGCCGTGCTTGTCTACTGGCTCGCGGTCGGCAAATCGCTCGGCCATGCCGCAGCCGACATCTGGCCGGCCGTGAAGGGGTCGTTGACGCTGGCGCTGCCGGGCGCGCTCGTCGTCACGGCGCTCGCCGCGCCGCTCGCGCTCGCCGCCACGCGCCACCGGGGACGGCTGTCGGGTCTGGCTGAGCGGCTGCCATATGTGGTCCACGGCCTGCCCGGCCTCGTCGTCGCCCTTGCGCTGGTGTTCTTCGCCATCCGCTTCTTTCCGGAGATCTACCAGACCGTCGGGCTGTTGTTCGCGGCCTATGCGGTGCTGGCCCTGCCGCTCGCCCAGTCGGCCCTGCGCGCCTCTCTCGAGCTTGCGCCGGCGCGGTTCGAGGAGGTGGCGCGAAGCCTGGGAAAGGGCCCGCTTGCGGCGTTCGTCGCCGTGACGCTTCCGAACATGCTGCCAGGCGTGGGCGCCGCGCTGGCGCTCATCACGCTCGAACTTGCGCGGGAGCTCACCGCAACGCTGATGCTGGCGCCGATCGGCGTCACCACCCTCGCCACCGAGGTGTGGTCGCAGGCGAATGAAGGGCGTTACGCGGCGGCGGCGCCGTTCGCCGCATTGCTGGTCGCGGTTTCGGCCATCCCCGTTTATGTGTTCACCCGCCGCAGCCTGGAGCTTCATGATCTCTGATGACGAGCGTCCGCGTCCGCGAGGCGAAAAAGGCCTTCAACGGCCAGCCGGTGCTGCGTGGCGTCGACTTCGCGGTGCGCGAGGGCGCGATCGCCGCGCTGCTCGGCCCATCGGGCTGCGGCAAGACCACGCTGCTGCGGCTCATCGCGGGCTTTGAAAGGCTCGACGGCGGGACGATCGAGATCCATGGACGTGAGGTCGCGCGCGACGGCCTCCATGTGCCGCCCGAGCGGCGCAGGATCGGCTACGTTCCCCAGGAAGGAGCGCTGTTCCCGCATCTGACGGTCGCCGGAAATGTCGGCTTCGGGCTCGCCCGCCGGGAGCGGACGAAGGAGCGGATCGGCGACGTGCTGGCGCTGGTCGGCGTCGCGGAGCTCGCCGGGCGCTATCCGCATGAGCTTTCGGGGGGACAGCAGCAGCGCGTGGCGCTGGCGCGCGCGCTTGCGCCTCGGCCCGAGATCGTCCTGCTGGACGAGCCGTTCAACGGGCTCGATCTCGATCTTCGTCGCGCGGTGTCCGCCGAAGTCGTCGCGACGCTGCGGCGCTCCGGCGCCTCCGCCGTTCTGGTGACGCATGATCCCGAGGAGGCGTTCGCGAGCGCCGATACGGTCGCGGTGATGAACCATGGCGCGATCGCGCAGCAGGACGATCCGCGATCAGTTTATCTGCGGCCCGCCAGCGCGGAGGTCGCGCGGATTACGGGCGCGGCCGTGTTCCTCGACGCCACGATTCACGGCGCTATGGCTGAGACCGCGCTGGGCAGCATGCCGCTCGGCGCCGTCTCGCCCGGCGTGAACGGGGTTGCGCGGGTCTGCGTGCGGCCCGAACAGATCGTGCTCGGCGATCCCGGCTGCGGCCGCGCGGCGAAGATCGTGTCGCGCAGCTTCCGGGGCGATCATACGGTCCTGACCGTCGCGATCGGCGAGTTCCGGCTGCCGGTCCGGGCGCCGACCAGCTTCGTGGCCGACGACGCCGGCGAGGTGCAGGTTACGCTGGAGGGGTCCTGCGTCGCTTTCGCTCCAGCGCGGCCCCTCAAGCCGCTTTGAGGAACGGCGTCGCGAGCCGGAGATCCTCGACGAAGCGCGCGAACTCCGCGCGTTTGCGCTCCTCGTCCGGCACGCGCAGCAAATAGGATGGGTGAACGGTCACCAGCACGTCCGGCTCGCCGTCGCGCTTCAGGATCGAGCCGCGCGTCTCGCCGATCTTGACGACGCGCCCCATCACGGCCCGCGCTGCGGTCGCGCCCATCGCGACGACCAGCCGCGGCTTCAGCGTCGCCATCTCACGCTCCAGCCACGGCCGGCAGGCGGCGATCTCGGTGGGGCCCGGCGTCTTGTGCAGCCGGAACTTCCCGCGCGGCTCGAACTTGAAGTGCTTCACGGCATTGGTGACGTAGACCTTGTCGCGCTCGAAGCCGGCCTCCTGGGCTGCGCGGTCGAACAGAGCCCCGGCTGGCCCCACAAAGGGCCGCCCCTGAATGTCCTCCTTGTCGCCGGGCTGCTCGCCGACGACCATCACCTTGGCGTCGGCGGGCCCTTCGCCGAACACCGCCTGCGTGGCGTCGGCCCAGAGCGGGCAATTGCGGCATTCGTCGACCTCCGCCCGCAGCGCGTCGAGCGTCGACGGATCGTGAGGCGCAAGGCGCTCGGGCTGTTTCATCGGACGGTGACCCTTCTTCGGCTCGGTCGCCGGAGCTGCGACCATCGCGGCCGACCGGGCGGCGGCGGACGCGATCAGGGGACGAATGAGCGAGGCCTCCGGAAGGTTGCGCCAGTATTTCTGCGGCATCTCGGACCGCATCGCGGCGACCTTGAGCCGCGCGGGATTGAAGATGCTCGCATAATAGGTCCGCCAGACGCTTTCGAGCCCGTCGCTGTCCGGCGCGTCGGAACGAGCCGCGCCGTCGCCGAAGACAAGCTCCTCGCCGTCCCAATGCGCTGAGCGCTCCGGCGTCAGGATCGACCATCGCATCGAGGCGAAGCGGCGGACGAAGAATGGCGCGGTCGCCTCGACGATGTGGTGCTCGGGCTCGAACCAGGCCACGAAATGCGCGCCTTCCGGGGTCGCGATTTCGCGGAAGCGCACGAAGGCGGTCATCTTGTGCTTGTCCCGCCGAACCGCCTTGGCGAGATCCCGGGCGCGCGCGACCTCTGGATCGGCTGCATCTTCCAAGAGAGCGCGGTTCGCCACGACGCGGGCGAGCAGACGGTAGAACAGATCGAACCGAGTGGGGTCGCTGTGGAGAAGCCCCGTTTCGGCGAGCTCCAGAAAACCGCGGGCGACTGAGAATCCCTGCGGGGCCCCTGTGACAGGCGGGACCTCCTCGGCGGCGAACAGATCGTCGGGCTGACCCGAGACCGACCATACAATTGATGAGGCTGGCTCGCCGGCCGCGATCAGGCTTCGCGCAGCCGCGCGCCACCCCGCCACATCGGCGGGCCCGGCGAGAACAACGCGCCGCGGCGTCAAAGGGAGAGCGCCAGCTGGCGCGGCGGCGGCGCGATGCGCTCGAGCAGCCGCTCCGATTCGAGCAGCCCGATTGACGGAACGTGGTCGGCCAGCCGGAGGAAGGGCAGGACCTTGCGCAGCGGAGCCTTCAGCCGCGCAAGGTCCTCGCAACGGATAGCGCGAAAGCGTCGCGCCGAGAGAATGCGATCCACCACCGTCTTGCCAAGCCCCGGGACGCGAAGCAGCTCCTCGCGCGAGGCGCGGCCGACATCGAGCGGAAACCGCTCCCGATGGCGCAGCGCCCAGGCGAGCTTCGGATCGACCGCCAAGTCGAGCATGCCGCCGCCTTCGGTGATTTCGTCGACGGAGAAGCCGTAGAAACGCATCAGCCAGTCGGCCTGGTAGAGCCGGTGCTCCCGGACGAGCGGCGGCGCCTGCAGCGGCAGGGTGGCGCTCGCGTCCGGGATCGGACTGAAGGCCGAATAGTACACGCGCTTCAGCCGGTAGGAGCCGTAGAGGCTTGCGGAGGTTCCGAGGATCGCTCGATCGTCGGACGCGTCCGCCCCGATGATCATCTGCGTGCTCTGGCCGGCGGGCGCGAACCGGGGCGCGCGCCGCTCGGCCTTCGCCTCTTCGATCCGGCCGCGAAGTCCGGCCATCGTGCGGCGCACCGCCCGGATGTCCTTTTCGGGCGCGAGCTGCTTCAGCGCGGTCTCCGTCGGCAGTTCGACATTGATCGACAGCCGATCGGCGTAAAGCCCGGCCTCAGCGAGCAGCTCCGGAGATGCGTCCGGGATCGTCTTGAGATGGATGTAGCCCTTGAAGCCGTGCTCCAGCCGAAGCGTGCGGGCGATGCGGACGACCTGCTCCATCGTATAGTCGGGGCTTCTCACGATGCCGGAGGAGAGGAACAGGCCCTCGATGTAGTTCCGCCGGTAGAAATCGAGGGTCAGCTTGACCACCTCGGCCACCGTGAACCGCGCCCGCGGCACGTTGCTGGAAGAGCGGTTGACACAATAGAGGCAATCGAACGCGCAGGCGTTCGTCAGCAGAATTTTCAGCAGCGAGATGCAGCGACCGTCAGGGGCGTAGGAGTGGCAGATGCCAGCGCCTTCCGTCGAGCCGAGCCCCTGTGGACCCGCGCCTTTGCCGCCTGCCGAGCTGCGCTTGTCTGTTCCGCTGGAGGCGCATGAGGCGTCGTATTTGGCCGCGTCGGCCAGGATCGCGAGCTTGCGGGCGATGTCCAAAACAGCAGGTCCTCCAGCGACGGCCTCCTGTTCTATGTACCCTTTTTGTTCACATCAAGGGGTATGGCGGTACGCAAGCGCCGTTCGCGTACCGCCAAACCGTCAGAGAGCCTCCAGCAGGCGCTCCGCGCTCGAAAGATCGGCTTTGCCCGGCTGGTCCTCGACCGCGAGCTGCGTGACCGTCATGTCGTCGAGCACCATCGCGTAGCGCTTCGACCGGATGCCGAGCCCGCCGGCGGAGGCGTCGAGCTCCAGGCCGATCGCCTTGGCGAAATCCGCGCTGCCATCTGACAGGAACTCGATCTTGCCCTTGGCGCCGGTTGCGTTCGCCCAGGCGTCCATCACGAACGGGTCGTTGACTGCGGTCACTGCGACGACCTCGACGCCCTTGGCCGCAAGCGCGTCCATGTTGTTGAGGTAACCCGGCAGGTGGTTCTTGTGGCAGGTCGGCGTGAAAGCGCCCGGAACTGCGAACAGCACGGCTTTTTTCCCGCCGAAAATTTCGTCCGCCATGACGGTTTCGGGGCCGTTCGGCCCGAGGCGGCGGAAGGTGGTGTTCGGCAGCCTATCGCCGACTTTGATCGTCATGGCCGTCTCCTGAGGATCGCGAAGCCGCCGTCGCGGCCTCCAAGAAGTTCGCGAGACTTAGGACCTCGGCTTTATGGCGTCGAGGGGCACGCGCGTCTCGATCGCCTTGCCGGCGGCCACGAGCGTAAGACGAAGGCCCGTTGCGGGCGGATCCGGCTCGTCCAGAGGGATTCGGAACGCCGCGCGCCCCGAGGCTGGCTTCTCTATCAACTCGGGCGCCGCGACATACGCGCCGTCGCCAGTTTCGGCGAACAGCTGCGGCGCGCCGCCGCCTTCAGGAGCGGCGACCTCTATCCGCAGCGCCGGCGCATCGGCCTCAGGGATCTGGGTGACGGAGGCGATCGCGACCGACGCCTTCGCGCCGAGCGGCTCCAAAACGGGAAGTTCGGCGGCGGCCGCCCGAACTTCCTCAAGCGCTGGCCCCGGCTTGGCGCCATCCGGGGCGAGCTCGAGCTGCGCCTCGGCATGCGTCGGCACGCAGATCCGTTCGCAGACGCCGTAATCCGCCACCAGGCGAAGCGTCACCGGCGCAGCCGGGTCTCGAGGCACGATACGGACCGGCAGCGTCACGGCGCCATGGTAGACATTCGTCACCCCGTCCTCGTCCGTGTTCCGTTCGGGAGCCGGATAGGAGATCGAGGCGGACTCCAGATTATCCGACCCGGAAAAGTCGAACCTCGGGGGAACGCCGCTCGCCCCGGGCTGGCGCCAGTAGGTTTTCCAGCCCGGATCAAGCGTGATCTGCACCGCCGCCAGACGAGCCCCGTCTCCCGGGCCGCCGTCGACGAGCCGGAGGCGCGCGCCTGTATCGCCGATCCATGGCGAGGCGGGTTCGGCCAGCGCGGGCGCGGCGATGAGCGAAAAGGCGAGGGGCAGGAGGAGACTTCGGAACATGTCGCCCCAAATTAGGTTGTTGTGCGCGGGCGCCAACTCACGGCCTCGCGACGAAGGTTCGACATAGCGGCGCCGCGTCGCGGGTTCGCCTGCCTTTCAAAAGCTCCAGAGGCCACTTACTCTTCGCCAATGCCGCAGATGCTCCGACGACATCAGGCCAACCGCACCGACGCCTCGGGCTATCTCGACGGCCAGGTGCTGGTCGCTATGCCGACGCTGGCGGACGACCGCTTCGCCCGCACGGTGATCTATGTCTGCGCCCATTCGGCCGAAGGCGCGATGGGCATCGTGGTCAACAAGCCCGCGCCGCACATCAGCTTCCCTGACCTGCTGGTGCAGCTCGACATCATCAGCGCCGGCGAAGAGATCCGGCTGCCTGAGAAGGCCGGCGCGATCCAGATCCTGCGCGGCGGGCCTGTCGAGTCCGGCCGGGGTTTCGTGCTGCATTCCGCCGACTTCATGATCGAGGATTCGACGCTTCCGATCGACGACGGGATTTGTCTCACCGCCACCCTCGACATCCTGAAGGCGATCGCGCGCGGCGACGGTCCGGAGCGGGCGCTGCTCGCGCTCGGCTATGCGGGCTGGGCGCCGGGCCAGCTCGAAACCGAGATCCAGGCGAATGGCTGGCTCAATTGCCCGGCGGATCGCGCGCTGGTGTTCGGTGAGGACACCGACACGAAATATGAGCGTGCGCTTGCGAAGATCGGCATCGATCTCGCCAAGCTCGCCCCGGAAGCCGGCCACGCCTGAACGCGTTCAGGACCCCGATCGATCAGATCGGCTGTCCCTCGACCTTCAGCGACAGATCGTCCACCCGCTTTTTGAGGCCCTCGATCTGCGGATAGATCGCGAGCACGTGGCGGTAGGCTGCGAGCGCCTTGGCGTCGAGATCGGAATCTTCGAGGATGCGGCCGAGGCCGAGCCAGGCGCCGAAATGACGCGGCTCGCGGGCCAGCGTCTGCCGGATGTCCAGCATCGCCGCGTCGTAGTCCTTCGCCATGAAGTGCAGGGTCGCCCGGCGATTCCAGCCCTCCGCGAAGTCGGGCTTCAGGCTCACGACCTCGTCCATGAGCTTGATGGCGACATCGAGCTTCGACTGACGCTGCGCCTGGGTCGAGCGCGTGAGAAGGAGGTCGATCGTGTCGCTGCCGGAACGTCGCCACAGGGCCTGCACGGCCGCCGCGATGCGCTTTGCGGTCCGTGGTTCGTCGGCTTTTGCGAGTTGGACGAGCAGTTCGTCCAGCGCCTGACCCTGAACCGCGCGATCACGCGGCTCCGGCGCAGCGGGCGCGGCCGGAGCGAGCGATTCGGGGGGATCTGAAGGCGCGAGCTCAGGTTCGGCCGCGAAAGCGGCTCCGAGCTGAAGAAGCAGGAGGCTGACGGCAAGTCCGCATCGGATCATGCCGTCGAGCTTACCGTGCGATCAGGCCGCGTCAAAGCGGCCGCACGATCAGCCCTGGCGCGCCTTGTAGCGCTTCTGCGTCTTGTTGATGATGTAGACGCGGCCCTTGCGGCGGACGATGCGGTTGTCGCGATGCCGGTTGCGCAGCGACTTGAGCGAGTTGCGGATCTTCATCGGTCAGTCCTCAAGACGCCGGCCGCGCTGCAGCGCCTTGCGTCATAGAATGGCAAAAGCGGCGGGACGAGCCGCCGCGTTCGGGCGGGTTCTAGAGAAGGTCGCGGAATTTTGCAAGACGCCGCCGGAGGGCGAGGACAGGGTCGGCGGCCGGCGGCCGGCGCATTCGCGCAGCCGCCGACCGCGCCGCGCTACACGATGCTGAAGTCCCCATTGGTCAGCGCGAGCCCCGTGCCGAGCGTCGCGAACTGCACCGCCGCATAGGTCCCGCCCGTCCCGTCGCGGTCGAAGAACAGCGCCCCGGTGGTGCTGTTGTAGATGATGCGGTCCGAGGCGTCGTGCGCGGCCGCGCCGATGTAGAAGGCCCCAGCCGCGAGCGGGCCGACGGCGAGCCCCGTGAAGACCGAATCGTCGAGGCGTATCGTGTCATCGACGACCGTGAAGTCGGTGATCCGATCGACATTGCCCGCCCCGAGGGCCGAGCCGAACAGGAAGTAATCGGCCCCGCCGCCGCCGGTCATCGTGTCAGCTCCGGCGCCGCCGTTGAGCTGGTTGCTTCCGGCATTGCCGGTAAGATGGTTCGCCACCGTGTTGCCCACCCCGTTGACGTTGGCTGAGCCGGTCAGCACCAGGTTTTCGACGTTCGCCCCGAGCGTGTAGGCGATTGAACTTCTGACCGTGTCGGTTCCGGCGCCCGCCGCCTCGGTGACCTGATCGCCGGCGTCGTCCACCAGATATGTGTCGTTCCCGACGCCTCCAGCCATGCTGTCGGCGCCGGTTCCGCCGTCGAGCGTGTCATTGCCTTCCTGCCCGAGCAGCCGGTTGCCGATCGCATCGCCGGTCAGCGCGTCGTTGTGAGACGAGCCTGACAGGTTCTCGAACTCCTGGAAGGTATCGCCCTCGGCGTCGCCGCCGCTTGCGGCGCCGGTCAGGAGATTCACCGTCACGCCTGCGCTCGAACCGGCGTAATTGAGCGTGTCGCTGCCGACGTCGCCCCACAGCACGTCACCGCCCACGCCGCCATTTACGGTGTCGTCGCCGATTCCGCCGCTCAGCCAGTTGATGCGGCCGTCGCCGACCAGGACGTCGTTGTAGTCGGAGCCGAACACGTCTTCGACGAAGCGGAGACTGTCGCCCTGGGCGGACCCGCCGGTGTTCACGTTCGTTCGAAGGTTGACGCGAACGGCCTCGGCGCTGGCGTCGTAGCTCACGCCGTCCTCACCGGCCCCACCGTCGAAGGTCTCCAGGTATGTCGACGCGGAGAGGAAATCGTCTCCGGCTTCCCCATAGATCAGAGCCGCCGGACCATCTGCGGCCGCAGACGATCTTGCGTTGTTCATGTTCGGTCCAGAAAATACGTCGTCCCCGATTCCGCCGTGGAGGGAGCAATTTCCGCCGTCGAAGCTGATCTCGTCGTCGCCGGCGTCGCCGTTCACGAAATAATTATCTCCGTACACATAGATCGTGTCTTCTCCGCCGCCGCCATAGATTGTCCCCGAAGCAATTTGGCTGGCGGAGATATAGTCGTCTCCCGCATCTCCAGTTATGTAGTCGGACCCATAGGCTGAGGTGATCTGGTCGTCTCCTGATCCGCCACTCAGGGTGCAGTTCAGGCCGTAATCGGTGATGATGTCATCACCGGTCTCGCCATACACGTGGTTGTCCCCGCCGTCATCGTACAGATAATCGGCGCCGTCGCGACCGAAGAGATAGTCATTGTCAGCGCCGCCGTTTAGGCTGTCGGCCAGATATCCTCCGTAGAGAAAGTCGTTCCCTTCAGCTCCGCTGTAATTGTTTGATTGATCATTCTCGCCAAGAGTGGCGGCATTGATCGTGTCGGACCCGACGCCGCCTATATGGACAGCCATGTCTGTTCCTCCCAAACCCGGACGGACCGATGGGGAGGCGCTCGTCTCGCCGGCAACGGCGCGAGCGCTTCAACGCAACGCCCCACAAGCGGGACCCGGACTGCGTTGCGCCGGAACCGGGGCGCACGGCGCGCGTGCGGCGTTCAGGCGGAAGGGCGTCGCCCTCCGGCGGCGATATTATCGCTGAGAGCCCGGACCAGACACTTGGGTGTTCTGCGTATGCGGTCAGAGGCGTTCAGATTTCGCCGCCGGCTTCCGCGAGGCGGAGGAGGTATGCGCCGTAAGCGGTTTTTTCGAACAGCCGGCCCCGCGCTTCGAGCGCCGCGAGATCGATGAAGCCGTTCTGAAACGCGATCTCCTCGAGGCAGGCGATCGCCAGCCCCTGCCGGCGCTGCAGGGTGCGGACGAATTCGCCGGCCTCCAGCAGGCTGTCATGCGTGCCGGTGTCGAGCCACGCGGCGCCCCGGCCGAGCCGCTCGACGGTGAGTTGGCCACGCGCCAGGTAGGCCTTGTTGACGTCGGTGATCTCCAGTTCGCCGCGCGCCGAGGGACGCAACCCGGCAGCGATGTCGAGCACCTGGTTGTCGTAGAAATAGAGCCCGGTCACCGCCCAGTTCGAGCGCGGCGCCTTCGGCTTCTCGACGATGTCCACGACCTCGTCGGCCGGCCCCATCTCCACCACGCCGTACCGTTCCGGCTGATCGACGTGATAGGCGAAGATCGTCGCGCCGCGCCGCCGCCCGACGATCGCCTGGAGCTGCTCGCGCAGATTCGCGCTGAAGAAGATGTTGTCGCCGAGCACCAGCGCCGCGCAGTCGTCGCCGATGAAGTCGCGGCCGATGATGAAGGCCTGCGCGATGCCCTCCGGGCGCGGCTGCTCGGCGTAGCTCAGCTGGATGCCGTAGGCTTCGCCGTTCCCGAGCAGCCTGCGGTAGCTTTCGAGCGACTCCGGCGAGGAGATCAGCAGGATCTCCCGAATGCCGGCCAGCAGCAGCACTGAGAGCGGATAGTAGATCATCGGCTTGTCGTAGACGGGCAGCAGCTGCTTGTTCACCGCGAGCGTCGCCGGATGCAGCCTGGTGCCGGCGCCGCCGGCGAGCACGATGCCCTTCACGCCTCGTCTCCGATGATGTCGCCGACGAGGCCCGGAAGCGCCTCGATCCAGGGTCGCGGCCTGATCCCGTAATCCTGTTCCAGTCGCCGCGTCGAGAGCAGCGAATGCGCCGGCCTGGCCGCCGCCGCCCCGTACGCCGCGCTCGTCACCGCCGCGAGCCGCGGCGCCGGCAGACCTTGCCGCACGCCTTCCGCGAAGATTGCGGCCGCGAAGCCATGCCAGGTCGTGGGGCCGTGGTTTGCGAAGTGAAAGACGCCGGAAGGCGCCGAGCGATCCGACGTCATCCGCAGGACGATGGCCGCAAGAGCCGTCGCGAGGTGCGCCGCGATCGTCGGCGCGCCGCGCTGGTCCGTCACCACGCGCACGATGTCTTGCCGGCGGGCGAGCCCCAGCATCGTCCGGACGAAGTTCGTCCCATCGCGGCCGACGAGCCATGACGCCCGCACCACGGCTGAGCGTGGCGCCCGAAGCGCCGCAAGTTCTCCGGCGGCCTTGCTGGCGCCGTAGACATTCAGCGGGCTGACGGAGTCGTCGATCTCGTAGGGGCGCGGCGAGGCGCCATCGAACACGTAATCCGTCGAGACATGCAGCAGCGCAGCGTCCGTCTGACGCGCGGCGTCGGCCAGAACCGCAGGGATCTGGGCGTTGGCGGCGAAGGCGGCCGCAATCTCGCTCTCCGCCCGATCGACCGCCGTATAAGCGGCAGCGTTCACGATGGCGGCGACGCTGTTTTTGCGCAGAAAAGCCGCCACGGCGGCGAGGTCCAAAAGGTTGAGTTCCTCCCGGGCGGGGGCGAACAGGCGGACCTCTTCGGGCCAAGGGTGGCGGCGAAGCGCGGAGCCCAGCTGGCCGCGGCCGCCCGTAATCAGGATCGCGGTCACCGAAGCCCCCTGCGCGCGAGCGCGTCGCCGCCGGCCTCGGCCCGCTTCAGCAGCGGCTCCCACCAGTCACGATTCGCGAGATACCAGCGCACCGTCTTCTCGAGCCCGCTCTCGAAGCTTTCGCGCGGACGCCAGCCGAGCTCCCGCTCGATCCTGGTAGGATCGATCGCATAGCGCGCGTCGTGTCCCGGCCGGTCCTCGACGAAGCGGATGAGGTCACGGCGGCTGTGCCCGAGGGGCGGCGCCAAGGCGTCGAGCAGGTCGCAGACCGCCTCCACCACGGCGATGTTGGTCCGCTCGCAGCGCGCCCCGACATTGTAGGTCTCGCCTGGGAGGCCGCGCTCCAGCGCCAGGATGAGAGCTTCCGCGTGATCCTCGACGTAGAGCCAGTCGCGCACATTCGCGCCCGATCCGTAGACCGGCAGTTCGGAGCCTTCGAGCCCGCGCAGGATCATCAGCGGGATCATCTTCTCCGGGAAATGATAGGGGCCGAAATTGTTGGAGCAGTTGGTGACGAGCGTCGGCAGCCCGAAGGTCTCGCGCCACGCCCGCACCAGATGGTCGGCGCCGGCCTTGGAGGCCGAATAGGGCGAGCTCGGCCGATAGGGCGTCGTCTCCTGGAAGAGACCTTCCGGGCCGAGCGAGCCGAACACCTCGTCGGTCGAGACGTGCAGCAGCCGGAAGGCTGCGCGCTCGGCGGGCTCGAGTCCGCGGAAGTGACGCAGCGCCTCCTCCAGCAGCACGAAGGTCCCGACCATATTGGTCTCGACGAAAGCTTTCGGGCCGTCGATCGAGCGGTCGACATGGGTCTCGGCCGCAAGGTGCATCACCGCGGTCGGTCGATGGCGCTCGAACACATGGCGCATCGCTGCGGCGTCGCGGATGTCGGTCTTCTCAAAAGCGTAGCGCGGGTTCTCCACAGCCCCCGGCAGCGATGCGAGGTTCGCCGCATAGGTGAGCGCATCGACATTGACGACCGAAGCCTCGGTCGTGTCGAGCAGCCGCCGCACCACGGCCGAACCGATGAAGCCGGCGCCGCCCGTGACGAGGATCCGGGCGTCCTTGAGGCGAGGCGGCATCGGCTGCGGATCCCGGGAGGTTTTCAGAAGAGATCGCGCGCGTCGGCGAGCAGCGGCGCGCGCAGGTCCTTGTCGGAGAGCCGCGCCTCGGCCGGCGCGACCGGCCATTCGATGCCGAGCGCCGGGTCCGCCCAGAAAATCGCGCGCTCGCGCTCCGGCGCATAATAGCTCGTGACAGCGTAAAGCACCTCGGTCTCCGGCTCGAGGGTGCAAAAACCATGCGCGAAGCCCGGCGGAATGTGCAGCTCCGCGCCCGAGGCGGCGGTGAGCGTCACCGCGACATGCCGTCCGAAGGTCGGCGAGTTCCGCCTCAGATCGACCGCCACGTCGAACACCGCGCCGCGCAGGACGCAGACGAGCTTGCCCTGCGCTGCGGGCGCGAGCTGGTAATGCAGGCCCCGCACGGTCCCAGCGGCCGCGGAGCGCGACCGGTTGGTCTGCACGAAGTCGACGAGAAGCCCTTCCGCCTCGAAGGCCGAGCGCCGGAAACTCTCGAAGAAGCTGCCGCGCGCGTCCGGAACGAGACGCGGGCGTATTTCGACCACGCCGTCTATCGCGTGCCGGACGAATTCCATCGGCCTCTCCGTCAGGGGCTTCGACCCGCTAAGCCGGAACGGCCGAAGAAGCAATCGGGCCCAGCGCAGGTTCGGCCGCCGGGCCGCCGATGGGTAGTGTCTCGGTTTGAGTTTTAATGCCGCTTGATCGTCATAGTGGTTCATTCTCTACGCCGTAGCGCCCCGCTCGCCTCACGGCTGAGAGCTTGACCGGGAACCTTGCGACCTCGCCGTCATCGTCCTCAGTGATCGAGACGACGCGGACAGGGGGCGGCTCGCGGCGAGCTCCGGGCCTCCGCGCACGCGGCCTGAGACTCGGTCGCCTTCAACATGGGCGGGGCTGATAGCCCCGGTTCAAAGCTCGCGGCGTAGCTCGGCAAGGCTGCGGCTCCCAAGGGAGGAGCTCGGCGTGGCGGGAGTACTACCGCGCGTCCCGCCAGTCGCCAGAGAGACACGTCCTCTCTCTCGCCGATCGGCAACCGTACCAAAGATTTCCAAGTGGCCAAATCGCCTGAGTCCCTAGCCAATTCCAGCGCCCGAAATTCAAACTAGACACCACCTGCCGAGGGGCCGGTTGACTCCCTTCCTGAGAGGATTCCATAAGAACAAAACAGGAACTTTCATGTGGCGGAGCGGCATGGGCGCGGCGGAGGAGACGCTGGGCGCGCTGCGGAGCGCGCTCGCCCGGATCGAGGCCGAAGCCGGACGGCCGCCGGGAAGCGGAGGCCGTGTCGCGCTCGGGGTCGGGCCGGTGGACGAGGTTCTCGGCGGGGGGCTGAGGCGCGGCGCGCTGCATGTGGTGACGGCGGCGTCGGCCGCCGCGGCGGCGGCCGCGAGCGGGTTCGCCGCCGGGCTTGCGGCGCTGGCGATCGGCGAGGGGAGGGCGGTGTTATGGATCCGGCAGGACATGGCGGGGCGCGAGAGCGGCGAACCCTGGCCGCCCGGCCTTGCGGAGCTCGGCCTCGACCCGGCCCGCATCGTGCTGCTCCGGGCGCCGGACGCGGGCGCCGCGCTCAAGGCGGCGGAAGCGGGGCTCGGCTGCCGCGCCTTGGCCGCCGCCTTGATCGAGCCTTACGGGGCCTTCAGCCGGTTCGACCTTGTGGCGGGCCGCAGGCTCGCGCTTGCCGCCGGCCGGTCCGGGGTCATGGCGCTGCTGCTGCGGACCGACAGCTCCGGCTCCGCGCCGGCCGGGCTTTCGGCCGCCGAAACGCGCTGGCGGGTGGCGCCGCTCGCCGCCCCGGCACTCGAGGATTGGGGGCGTCCTTGCGCCACGGTGGAGCTTGTCCGCAACCGGCTCGGCGCGCTCGGCCGCTGGCCGCTGGAATGGGCGGCCGATGACGGCCGCTTCCGCCTCCTCAAGCCCGACGCCGCTTTGGCGGATGACGCCGGCCGTCGATCCGTCGGCGCGGGGCCGGCGCATCCTGGCGCTCGCCCTGCCGACCTTGTCGATCGACCGGGTACGGCGGCGGGAGGCGCTTTCCGGCGGCGCGCCGGATGAGCGCCCGCTGGCGATCGTCGAACGCGCGGGCGGATTGCTGCGCCTCGTCGCGGTCGACGCCCGGGCCGCCGCATCCGGCTGCGTCGCCGGGACGGCGCTCACCCAGGCGCGCTCCGTCTGCCCCGAACTGCGCGTCGAACCCGCCGATCCGCGGGAGGACGCCGCCCTGCTCGGCGCCGTCGCGGACTGGTGCGACCGCTACACGCCGCTCGTCGCGCTTGATCCCCCCTCCGGACTGACGCTCGACATCTCGGGCTGCGCGCATTTTTTTGGCGGCGAGGCGGCGCTTGCGGAAGATCTCGTCGCCGGTCTTCAGCGCCAGGGGATTGCGGCCCGCGCCGCGGTGGCGAGCGCGGCAGGGCCGGCGCGGGCGCTCGCCTGGTTCTCACAAGGGGGCGTCGCGCCGCCGGACGGCGAGGCTGCGCTCGTCTCAGGCCTGCCGATCGCGGCGCTCGGGCTGGACGAATCTGCGCGCCTCGGCCTCGTCCGCGCCGGCCTGAAGACGGTCGGCGCCGTCGCCGGGCGCAGCCGGAGCGAACTCGCCGCCCGCTTCGGCGCAAGGCTGGTCGCGATCCTGGACGATGCGCTCGGGCGCACCGAGGCGCCGATTTCGCCGCGCCGCCCGGTTCCCGTGCGCCTGGTCGAGCAGCGCTTCGCGGAACCGCTCTCCAGCGCCGAGGCTGCGCTCGCAGTCCTGCGCGCGCTCGCCGGCGCGCTCGCCGCCCGGCTCGAGGCGGCGGGCGAGGGGGTGCGCGCCGCCGAGGCCGCTTTCTTCCGCGCCGACGGCAAGGTGGCGCGCATCGCGCTCGGGGTGGGAGCGCCGACGCGCGACCCGGACCTGCTGCTGCGCCTGTTCCGTGAGCGTCTCGACGCGCTGGCGGACCCGCTGGATCCGGGCTTCGGCTTCGATCTCATGCGGCTCTCCGCGCTCGCCGTCGAGCCGCTGACGCCGCGCCCGCAGGGATTTGATCCGGGAGAGCGCCAGGAGGGGGAACTCGCAGAGCTGATCGACCGGCTCTCCGCCCGTCATGGTCGGCGACGCGTGCTGCGCTTCCTGCCGGGCGACGCGCACCGGCCGGAAGCCGAGGCCGCGCTGCGCCCGGCGCAGGACGTTCGCGAGGCGGTCGCCTGGCCTGAACGCCCTACGGGCGAGCCGCCGCGCCGGCCGCTGCGCATGTTCTCGCGGCCCGAGCCCGTCGATGTGCTGGCCGAGGTGCCGGACGGGCCGCCGCTGCGCTTCGTCTGGCGGCGCGCGACCCACCATGTCGTGCGCGCCGAAGGGCCGGAGCGCATCGCGCTCGAATGGTGGCGGCACGACGAGGCGCCGCTGACACGCGACTATTTTCGCGTGGAGGATTCCGCGGGCGCGCGCTTCTGGCTGTTCCGCGACGGCTTGTTCGGCCGCGAGGTCCGGCATCCGCGCTGGTTCGTGCACGGTCTCTTCGCATGACCGCGCGGTTTGCGGAGCTCGCGGCCATGACCGCCTTCTCCTTTCTCCACGCCGGGTCGCGGCCGGAGGAATATGTCGTGGCGGCGAGCCTCTATGGCCTGGAGGGGATCGGGATCGCCGACCGCAATACGGTCTCGGGGGTGGTGCGGGCTTACGCGACGCTGACCAATCCCGATTTGCCGCGGCCGGTGAAGCTGCTGCCGGGCGCCCGGCTCGTGTTTTCCGATGGAACGCCCGACGTGGTGGTCCACCCCTCCGACCGCGACGCCTGGGGGCGGCTCTGCCGGCTGCTGTCTCTCGGCAAGCTGCGGGCGAAGAAGGGCGAATGCCGGCTCGGCCTGCCGGATCTGCTGGCTTGGGGCGAGGGGCTGAACGCCATCGTCATGCCGCCCGAAAGGCCAGGCGCAGAGACGAGCGCGGCGCTCGAGGCGCTTCAGGGCGCTTTTCCGGGCGCGGTCTGGCTCGGCGCGACGATGCCGCGGCGCGGCGACGACGCGCGCCGGCTGAAGCGGCTGAGACGTCTCGCCGGCCGCTGTGGCGTCCCGCTGATCGCGACCAACGAGCCGCTCTACCACACGCCTGAGCGCCGGGCTTTGCAGGACGTCGTGACCTGCATACGCGAAGGCCTGACGCTGGAGACGGCCGGCCGCATCCTCGAAGCCAACGCCGAACGCCACCTCAAGCCGGCAGCCGAGATGGAGCGTCTGTTCCGCGAGGCGCCGGAGGCGGTGACGGAGACGCTGCGCTTCGCCGGCCGGATCGTCTTCAGTCTCGATGATCTGAAATACAATTATCCGAGCGAGCCCATCCCTCCCGGCAAAACCCCGCACGGCCATCTGCGGGATCTCGTCCGTGAGGGCGTGAAGCGCTTCTACCCGCAGGGCGCGCCGCGCAAGGTGGAGAAGCTCGTCTCCAAGGAGCTCGCCTTCATCAAGCGCGAGAGCTACGCGCACTACTTCCTGACGGTGCACGACATCGTCGCCTACGCGCAGTCGCGCGGCATTCTGTGCCAGGGCCGCGGTTCGGCCGCGAATTCCGCCGTCTGCTACGTGCTCGGCGTCACCGCCGTCGATCCCGCGGAGACCGACGTGCTGTTCGAGCGCTTCCTCTCGAAGGAACGGTCCGAGCCGCCGGACATCGACGTCGATTTCGAGCACGAGCGGCGCGAGGAGGTCATCCAGTACATCTATGGGCGCTACGGCCGGCATCGCGCCGCGTTGGCCGCGACGGTGATCCACTACAAGCCGCGCAGCGCCATCCGCGAGGTCGGCAAGGTATTCGGGCTGAGCGAGGACATCGCCGCCGCGCTCGCCGGCACGGTCTGGGGCAGCTGGGGCTCCGGCCTCGATGAGGTTCATGTGCGCCAGGCGGGCCTCGATCCTGAAAATCCCTATCTCAAGCGCGCCGTCGCAATCGCCTCCGAACTGGTCGGCTTTCCGCGGCATCTCTCCCAGCATGTCGGCGGCTTCGTGCTGACCCAGGACCGGCTGGACGAGATCGTCCCGGTCGGCCCCGCCGCGATGCCGGACCGCTCCTTCATCGAGTGGGACAAGGACGACATCGACGCGCTCAAGATCATGAAGGTCGACGTGCTGGCGCTCGGCATGCTGACCTGCATCCGCAAGGCTTTCGACCTGATCCGCGCGCATGGCGGCGAGGATCTGTCGCTCGCCTCCATCCCGACTGAAGACGACGTCTACGCGATGCTGTCGCGCGGCGACTCGCTCGGCGTGTTCCAGGTCGAAAGTCGGGCGCAGATGAACATGCTGCCGCGGCTGCGGCCGAAGGAGTTCTACGACCTCGTCATCGAGGTCGCGATCGTCCGGCCGGGTCCGATCCAGGGCGACATGGTGCACCCCTATCTGGCGCAGCGGGCGAAGGATCCCGCGAGCATCGTCTATCCCGGTCCGGCGCCGGAACATGGCGAGAAGGACGAGCTGAAGAAGGTGCTGGAGAAGACGCTCGGCGTGCCGCTGTTCCAGGAGCAGGCCATGCGGATCGCCATGGTGGCCGCGAAGTTCTCCGGCGAGGAGGCCAACGCGCTGCGCCGCTCGATGGCGACCTTCCGCAACCGTGGCGGCGTCGACGTGTTTCGCGACAAGATGGTCGGGCGGATGATCGCGCGCGGCTACGATCCCGAATTCGCCAACCGCTGCTTCAAGCAGATCGAGGGGTTCGGCTCCTACGGTTTTCCGGAGAGCCACGCCGCGAGCTTCGCAAAGCTGGTCTATGTCTCGTCCTGGCTCAAATGCCGCCATCCGGCGGCGTTCGCCTGCGCGCTGCTCAATTCGCAGCCGATGGGATTCTACGCGCCGGCCGAGATCGTCCGCGACGCCCGCGAGCACGGCGTCGAGGCGCGCGGCGCGGATGTGGCGGTCAGCTTTTGGGACAACACGCTGGAGCGTCGCCCGGACGGCGCGCTGCGCATCCGCCTCGGCTTCCGGCAGATCGACGGCTTTCGCCAGGATTGGGCGGATGCGCTCGTCGCAGCCCGCTCAGGCCTCTTTGGCTCGATCGAGGAGCTGCGCCGCCGGGCGCGGCTGCCGAAGGCGGCGCTCGTGAAACTCGCCGACGCCGACGCCTTCCGCTCCATGAAGCTCGACCGCCGCACTGCGCTGTGGGACGTGCGCCGCCTGCCGGACGACGTCGCCCTGCCGCTGTTCGAGGCGGCGGACGCCGCCGACCATGCCTCCGAGACCGGGACGCCGCTGCCCGTCATGCCGCTGTCGGAGCATGTCGTGGCCGACTACCAGACCACGCGGCTGTCGCTCAAAGGCCATCCGATGCAGTTTTTGCGCGCGCTGTTCTCGGGCGAAGGCGCGGCGAGCTGCGCCGAGGTCCGCGCGGCGCGCGACGGGCGCCGCCTGAAGGCCGCCGGCGTCGTGCTGGTGCGGCAGAAGCCCGGCAGCGCCAAGGGCGTGGTGTTCATGACCATCGCGGACGAGACCGGGATCGCCAACGCGGTGATCTGGCCGACCATCATGGGGCGCTTCCGCAAGGAGGTGATGGGTTCGCGGCTGGTGCTGATCGAGGGACGGGTGCAGCGCAGCCCGGAGGGCGTCGTGCATCTCGTGGCGGAAAACCTGGTCGACCGCACTTACGAGTTCAGCCGGCTGTCGGAGCGCGAGCTCAAGCCGCAGCTCTCCAACGCCGACGAGTTCCTGCACCCCCAGATGGAACGTGGCGCGCGGCCCCAGATCCACCCGCGCGAGGTGCGCATCATGCCGAAATCACGGGATTTCCACTGAGGACGAGCAAGGCCGCTTGGCGCGCCGCCGGGATTCGATCTAGCGTCGCTCCCCGAGCGGGCGCCACTCGGGAGGACGTCGATGTACAAGTTCGAGATCTACAAGGACAACAAGGGCGAGTATCGCTTCCGCTTCAAGGCCTCGAACGGCGAGACGATGTTCGTCTCCGAAGGCTATGAGGCCAAGGCCTCGGCGCTGAAGGCGATCGAGTCGATCAAGAAGAACGCGCCGGCGGCCCCCGTGAACGATTCCACGACGGCGGTGGCCTGACAGCGAACGATCGGACCTGCTGAACGCGAGGCGGCGATCCCAACCTTTTACGAGTTCTTCGCAGGCGGCGGCATGGCGCGAGCCGGCCTCGGGCCTGGCTGGCGCTGCCTGTTCGCCAACGATCTCAGCCCCAAGAAGGCTGCGGCCTACCGCGCGAACTGGGGCGGCGACGACCTTTGGGTCGGCGACGTCCACGCCGTCACGCCGGCGATGCTGCCCGGCCGCGCCGACCTCGCCTGGGGCTCCTTTCCCTGCCAGGACCTTTCTCTTGCGGGGGCCGGCGCCGGCCTTTCGGGCGGGCGGTCGGGCGCCTTCTGGGGGTTTTGGAACGCGCTCCTCGCATTGAAGAGCCAAGGCCGCGCGCCGCGGGCGCTGGTGCTCGAAAATGTCGTCGGAACGCTCACCTCCCGCGGCGGCAGGGACTTCGCGGCGATCGGCGCGGCGCTGGCGGGGGCCGGCTACCGGTTCGGCGCGATGGTGATCGACGCCGCGCTGTTCCTGCCGCAGTCGCGGCCGCGCCTGTTCATTCTCGCCGTCGACGCTGACGTCGACCTGCCGCCGCATATCACCGCTCCCGCGCCATCGTCGCCCTGGCATCCGAAGGCGCTTCTTGCGGCGCATGCCGCGCTCGACGAAGAGGCCGCGGCCCGCTGGATCTGGTGGCGGCTCGCCGCGCCGCGCGCCAATGTCCCGCGCCTCGCCGACCTCGTCGAGGAGGAGCCGCTCGGCGTGCGCTGGCATGATCCCCAGGAGACCGAAGCGCTGCTCGCCCTGATGGCGCCGCTGCACCGCGAGCGGATCCGGACGATCGCCGCCTCCGGCGACCGGCGCGTCGGGTCGGTCTACAAGCGCATCCGCAGCGACCGGAACGGTGTCAAGGCGCAGCGCGCCGAGGCGCGCTTCGACGACCGCGCCGGCTGTCTTCGGACGCCCGCCGGCGGCTCCAGCCGGCAGACGCTGATCCTCGTCGAAGGCGAACACATCCGCAGCCGGCTGATCTCGCCGCGCGAGGCGGCGCGGCTGATGGGTCTCGACGACGGCTACCGCCTGCCGCCAAGCTACAACGACGCCTACCGGCTCGCCGGCGACGGCGTCGCTGTGCCGGTCGTGCGGTTCCTCGCCGCCGGGCTGCTGGAGCCGCTGCTCTGCGGAAGCCTCGTCGCGCAGGCCGCGGGATGATCGTACCGCCCTCGGCGGCGCGCTCCGCGGTCATGCGCGCCGTAAAGGGGCGCGACACCGGACCCGAGATGCTGGTGCGCCGTCTGGCGCATGCGCTCGGCTACCGGTTCCGGCTGCACCGCAAGGACCTGCCAGGCAATCCGGACCTGGTCTTCCCGGCGCGCCGCAAGGCGATCTTCGTGCATGGCTGCTTCTGGCACGGCCATGACTGCGCCCGCGGCGCGCGCATGCCGAAGGCCAACGCTGCATATTGGAGCGCCAAAATCGCCCGCAACGTCGCGCGCGACGCCCGCGTTCTCGCCGAACTCCGCGCGCTCGGCTGGGACCCGCTGGTGCTCTGGGAGTGCGAGCTGAAAGACCGTGCGGGCCTGCCGGTCAGGCTGCGCCAGCATCTTGGCGAGCCGACCACGACTTTGATCGATCGCTGAAACCAAACGTAAGCCGATCCGCTCCATTGTGCCGGCAGGCGCCGGAAAGGGGCGCGGTCCGCATTCGCCGTGAGAGGAGCATCCGCCGTGGGTTCTGACCAAGCTTCCGTGGCCGCCGTCAATCCCGGACCGACCGACGCAAGCGAGGATGAGCGCCTGGCGGCGCTGGCGCATTACGACGTGCTCGACACGCCGAGCGAGGAGGCGTTCGACCGGGTCACGCGGCTCGCGGCCAAGATCTTCAACGTCCCCATGGCCATGGTGTCGCTGATCGACGGCCACCGGCAGTGGTTCAAGTCGCGCCGCGGGCTGCACCTGCAGGAGACTCCGAAGGGCGACGCGTTCTGCAGCGTCACCGTGCGCGAGGGCGCGCCGCTTGTGATCCCGGACGCCGCCGTCGATCCGCGCTTCGCCGCGAATCCTTATGTCGTCGGCGACCCGCACGTCCGCTTCTACGCCGGCGCGCCGCTTCGGACGCCCGAAGGTCACGTCATCGGCACGTTGTGCATTCTGGACCGTGAGGCGCGCAGCTTCGACGCGGAGCAGGTCGCCATTCTGGTCGACCTCGCGCAGATCGTCATGGAAGGGCTCGAGCTTCGCCTGCTCGCCAACACCGACGCGCTGACCGGCGCGCTGTCCCGCCGCGCCTTCCGCGACGAGGCCACGCGGGCGCTGCATCTCGCCGCCCGCCACCGCAACGAGATCAGCCTGATCGTCCTCGACCTCGACCGCTTCAAGCAGGTCAACGACACCTTCGGACACGCGATCGGCGACGCGGTGCTGGTGCGCAGCGTCGCGGCCTGCCTCGGACAGCTGCGCAAGTCCGACGTGATCGGCAGGCTGGGGGGCGAGGAGTTCGCGGTGCTGCTGCCCCAGACCGGCGGGCGCGCCGCGCTCGACGTCGCGGACCGGCTGCGGCTCGCGATCGCGGCCGAGGCCCACGCCACGCCTGAGGGCCAGCTGAAGGTCACCGCGAGTCTCGGCGTCGTCGCGGCCGAGCCGGGCGCGACCGACATCGACCTCCTGCTGCGCGAGGCCGACGCCGCGGTCTACCGCGCCAAGGCCGAGGGCCGCGACCGCTGCGTCATGGGGCGCTCCACGACGCGCGAAAAGCCCGGGCGGCGGCGCGTGTTCAAGGGCGGCCGCATCCTGTTCAACAAGCGCGCCTCGACCATGGACTGCACGGTGCGCTCGATGTCGCCGACCGGCGCGGGGCTCGACGTCTCGAGCGCTCTCGGTCTGCCGGAGCGCTTCGACCTCGCGATCGAGGCCGACCAGACCATCCGCCCCTGCCGGATCGTCGAGATCGCCGGGCGGCACGTGGAGGTCGAATTCGCCTGAGGCGTCACTCGTCCATCTTCAGGGCGGCGATGAAGGCCTCCTGCGGGATCTCGACGCGGCCGAACTGGCGCAGCTTCTTCTTGCCGGCCTTCTGCTTGTCGAGCAGCTTGCGCTTGCGGCTGGCGTCGCCGCCATAGCACTTGGCCGTGACGTCCTTCCTGAGCGCCCGGATGGTCTCGCGCGCGATGATCTTGCCGCCGAGCGCCGCCTGCACCGGGATCACGAACAGATGCGGTGGGATCAGCTCCTTGAGCTTCTCGCACATCACCCGCCCGCGGGCCTCGGCGCGGGTGCGGTGCACCAGCATCGAGAGCGCGTCGACCGGCTCGCCGTTCACCAGGATCGACATCTTCACCAGATCGCCCGGCCGGTAGTCGGTGATGTGGTAGTCGAACGAGGCGTAGCCCTTCGAGATCGACTTCAGCCGGTCGTAGAAGTCGAACACCACCTCGTTGAGCGGCAGGTCGTAGACCACCATGGCGCGCTTGCCGACATAGTTGAGGTCGATCTGCACGCCGCGGCGGTCCTGGCAGAGCTTCAGCACCGCGCCGAGATAATCGTCGGGGGTGAGGATCGTGGCGCGGATCCAGGGCTCCGCGATCTCCTCGATCTTGACGACATCCGGCATGTCGGCCGGGTTGTGCAGCTCGATCTCGGAGCCGTCCGTCATCCGGATCTTGTAGACGACCGAGGGCGCGGTCGCGATCAGGTCGAGATTGAACTCGCGCTCCAGCCGCTCCTGGATGATCTCGAGGTGCAGCAGCCCGAGGAAGCCGCAGCGGAAGCCGAAGCCGAGCGCCGCGGAGGTCTCCATCTCGTAGGTGAAGCTCGCGTCGTTGAGGCGGAGCTTGCCCATCGCGGCGCGCAGGTCCTCGAAGTCGGCGGCGTCGACCGGGAACAGGCCGCAGAACACCACCGGCTGGGCCGGGCGGAAGCCCGGCAGCATGTCCTTGGTCTGCCGCTTGTCCTCGGTGATGGTGTCGCCGACGCGGGTGTCTGCGACCTCCTTGATCGAGCCGGTCAGAAACCCGATTTCGCCGACGCCGAGCTCGGCGACATCCGTCATCTTGGGCGTGAACACGCCGACCTTGTCGACGTCATAGGTTGCGCCGGTGCCCATCAGGCGGATCTTCATGCCCTTGCGGAGTGCGCCGTCGACCACGCGCACCAGCACCACGACGCCCAGATAGGTGTCGTACCAGCTGTCCACGAGCATCGCCTTGAGCGGCGCCTCGCGGTCGCCCTTGGGCGGCGGCAGCCGGTTCACGATCGCCTCGAGCACGAGGTCGATGCCGAGGCCGGTCTTGGCCGAGATCGGCACGGCGTCGGAGGCGTCGAGGCCGATGACCTCCTCGATCTGCTCCTTCACCCGCTCCGGCTCGGCCGCCGGCAGGTCGATCTTGTTCAGGACCGGCACGATCTCATGGCCGTTGTCGAGCGCCTGGTAGACGTTGGCGAGCGTCTGGGCCTCGACGCCCTGGGAGGCGTCCACCACCAGCAACGACCCTTCGCAGGCGGCGAGACTGCGCGAAACCTCATAGGCGAAGTCGACGTGGCCGGGCGTGTCCATCAGGTTGAGGACGTATGTCTTGCCGTCCTTTGCCACATAATTCAGGCGCACCGTCTGCGCCTTGATGGTGATGCCGCGCTCCTTCTCGATGTCCATCGAGTCGAGCACCTGCTCGGTCATCTCGCGGGCCTGCAGCCCGCCGGTCACCTGGATCAGGCGGTCAGCGAGCGTGGACTTCCCATGGTCGATGTGAGCGACGATCGAGAAGTTGCGGATGTTGGTCTGGGGCGCTGCGGTCATGGCGCGGCGGATAGCAGGGGGCGGCCGCAACGGCAAGGAGATCAGGGCCCGCGCCGCTCGCCTCAGCCTTCGGCGGCGGCCCTCAGCGTCGCGATGTCGAGCTTCACCATCCCCAACACGGCCGCCATCACGCGCGGGCCCTTGGCCGGATCGGCGAGCCAGTCCAGAACCCCGGCCGGAAACACCTGCCAGGGAAAGCCGTAGCGGTCGATCAGCCAGCCGCATTGCTGCGGCCTGCCGCCGCCCTCGATCAGCGCGTCCCACAGCCGGTCGATTTCGGCCTGAGTCTCGAGCGCGAGCGCGAAGGAGATCGCATGCGGATGCGCCGCAGCCGGCGCGCCGCCATTGAGCGCCATGTGGGGCCGGCCCGCGAGCGTGAACTCGACGACCAGCGTCGAGCCGGACGGGCCGCCCGGCGTGTCCATCGGGCTGCGCATCACGCGGTCGATCCGGCTGTCGGGCAGCAGGCCGGTATAGAAGCGGGCGGCCTCTTCGGCTTGGTCGACGAACCACAGGCAGGGCACGATCGTGGGGGTCATTCCGGCGTTCTCCTCAGCAGGACGTTCGCGCCAAGGACGATTCGCGGCGCACGGACCCGACACAAGGGATCGTGAAAAATCGTCGGGGCGCGCTAAAGCCCCCGGCGCCGCGGCGACGGGCTCGGAGGGGCCGGAACTTCAAACAGCCTGGAGACGCGGGGACGCCGCACCGCCTGAGACATTTTTTTACTGGCGCACTTCTCCCCTCCCTCGCAGAGGGGAGGGTGGACGGACGCAGCCCGGCCGGGTGGGGTGTTCTAAGCGATGCGCCCGAACCTCGCCGTCATGCCCGCGAGCGGGGCAGGGCGGCGGCGGACGACGCCGGGCCGCCGCGCCATCCCGAAGCCGCGACGCTCTGGATAAACCTCCGCCATCTCGACAGCGCTCGGCGGCGGTGAAACGGTGGCGGCCGCGCCGGGGCGGTTCCGGCGCCGAAAGGGGGCGCGACGATGAAGATGATTTCGCTGACCGATTTCGATACGAGATCGCTCGTCTTTCTGCATCCCGCCAATGTCGTAGCGGTCCGCGAGCATGGTCGTCAGACCATGGTGCACACCGCCGGAGGCGGCACGGGCGGCGACGGGCTGGTGTTCACGGTGGTCGAGGGGCTGCCGGAGGTGATCGAGAAGATCAACGCCTGCCTCAAGGCCTAGTCTTCTCAGTCTCGACAGGTCCCGACGTGGCCCGGCCTCACCACTCCGGCTTTTGCGGCAAGCCGTCAGTCAAATCGTAATAGTCCGGCTTCGAGGCCGCGAAAATGTGAGAGGCGAGGCGCAGCCCCGTCGGGCGGTCGAGCGTTCCGGCGGTGACGTAGGTTTGCTCGCCGGGCTCCGCCTTCCAGAACAGATTGCCGCCGCAACGCGTGCAGAAACCGCGTTGCACCGTTTCGGAAGACTGGAACCAGGCCAGCGTCTCTGCGGCTTCGACCGTCAGATCGTCCGAGCGGCAGGCCGCCATCATGGCGAAGGCGCCGCTCGTGCGCGCGCACTGCTCGCAGTGGCAGGCGACCGGCGCATCCACCGGCCCTTCAATGGCGTAGCGGACCCCGCCGCACAAACAACCGCCGCGTCGCGTCATTCCGTTCCCCCCGGAGCGGCGTTACTTAAACCCCGCTGCGCGGGACCGGAAGACCTTAGTGCTTGCCGGACCTGTTCGCCTCTTCGATGGCGGCGTCATGGTACCAGCCGCTCGAGGCCATGACCTTGACCTGAGGCTCCGGGGCCTGGCGCACAGCCGCCTGGACCGCGCGGGCGGAGATGAGGGCGCGCTGGCGGACGGGGAACTGGTAGATCTTCGCGGAGCCCTGGATGCTGTTTCTCATAGGCGTTTCTTCCGTTCTGCTCGTTCCCGCAATGTAGCATCGGCTGTCCGGAATTTAAGCGGACTGCCTAATCAAAAAGCAGCAATTGCTGAAACTACGTGCAGTGGCCGCTTTGCCGCAGCCGGAGGCGCCGGCGAAGCTGCGAGCGAAATGGCTGTCCGGCGTGTTTGGTTCCGCGCCGCCGCTTGCGGTCTCCTCGGGGGAAGGGACGGATGCGGTTCGGCGGCCTTGCTAAATGGCGTTCGGCGGAGCTGCGAGCCGCGTGGCACGCAAAATGCCTCTGATGGCCGCTTGAGCCGCGGGGCGTCGTGCGCCGGGGCTCGCCTGACCGATCGATTCCCTCAGATCGCATCATCGAAGTTTGAGAGACCCGCGATGACGAAGTATAAGCTTGAGTATATTTGGCTCGACGGGTACACGCCGGTGCCGAACCTGCGTGGAAAGACGCAGATCAAGGAATTCGACGCCTTCCCGACGCTGGAACAGCTGCCGCTGTGGGGCTTCGACGGTTCTTCCACCCAGCAGGCCGAGGGCCACAGCTCGGATTGCGTGCTGAAGCCGGTCGCGGTCTATCCGGACCCGGCGCGCACCAATGGCGTGCTGGTCATGTGCGAGGTCATGATGCCGGACGGCGTCACGCCGCACGCCTCTAATAAGCGCGCCACCATCCTCGACGACGAGGGCGCCTGGTTCGGCTTCGAGCAGGAATATTTCTTCTACAAGGACGGCCGCCCCCTCGGCTTCCCGGTCGAGGGCTATCCGGCCCCGCAGGGCCCCTATTACACCGGCGTCGGCTTCAAGAACGTCGGCTCGATCGCGCGCCAGATCGTCGAGGAGCACCTCGATCTGTGCCTCGCGGCGGGCATCAACCATGAGGGCATCAACGCGGAAGTCGCGAAGGGCCAGTGGGAGTTCCAGATCTTCGGCAAGGGCTCGCGCAAGGCCGCCGACGAGATGTGGATGGCGCGATACCTGCTGCTGCGCCTGACCGAGAAGTACGGCGTCGACATCGAGTTCCACTGCAAGCCGCTCGGCGACACCGACTGGAACGGCTCGGGCATGCACTGCAACTTCTCGACCGAGTATATGCGCACGGTTGGCGGCAAGGCCTATTTCGAGGCGCTGATGGCGCAGTTCGACAAGAACCTCGACGACCACATCGCGGTTTACGGCCCGGACAACCACATGCGCCTGACCGGCAAGCACGAGACCGCGCCGTGGAACAAGTTCTCCTACGGCGTGGCCGACCGGGGCGCGTCGATCCGGGTGCCGCACTCCTTCGTCAAGAATGACTACAAGGGCTATCTCGAGGACCGCCGCCCGAACTCGCAGGGCGACCCCTACCAGATCGCCAGCCAGGTCCTGAAGACGATCTCCGAGGTTCCGACCGAGGCGGCCGCCGCCGCGGCCTGAGCGCGGAAGGCTTCACAACGCAAAACGGCGCCGGACGGAGACGTCCGGCGCCGTTTCTGTTTTCGCCGCGTCAGCCGCGGCCGGCGAAGATGTCCTTCTTCACCACCGCATGGACGCCCCAGTTGCCGTCGACGACCTGGGTCACGCCAAAATCGACGCCGATCGACATCAGCGACACCGCCTCGTCTTCGGTCAGCTTCTGCGTGTCCATCAGGAAGCGACGCATCTTGCGGAAGGCGTCGCGCATCGCGAGGTCGACCGACGACTTGCCGTAGATCGCCGACTGCGCCTCCGGCCCGAGCTCCTTCAGGTAGTTGGCGAAGGAGAAGCCGTGGACGAGCCACTCGTCCTGGGTCTCCAGCATCGGGTAGTCCAGGCCCTCGAGCGGCGTGCCCGGCAGGTCGGCCTTCTTGTGCAGGATCAGCTGGAACACGCCGGTGAGCGAGCATTCGATTGCGGTGCCGCAGAGCTCGCTGTCGCCTTGGCTCGCGTGCGGGTCGCCGACCGACAGCAGCGCGCCCTCGACCGCGACCGGGTAGTACATCGTCGCGCCCTTGCCGATGCGCCAGTTGTCGATGTTGCCGCCGACATGGTTCGGCGGGATCGTGTCGACGAACTCGGCCTCGGCCGGAGCGAGCCCCAGCGTGCCGAAATGCGGCCGGATCGGCACGCGCACGCCCTTGAGCACGTCGAAGTTGCGGCTGGTCTTTGAATGGTCGACCGGCACGCCCGGATAGTCGATCGTGTCGTGCGTCACCCCGTATGGGTCGGTCTGCGGAACCCATTTGAAGTTGTAGACCGCCTGCGCCCAGCTCTTCGATCCGGTGGCGTCGACCTCGTAGATCGTGACCATCTCGCGCTTCGCGCCGCCGAGCATGTCGTTGTAGTGGTAGCCCCACCAGGCGGCGGCGTTGGAGCCGAACGCCTTGCCCTTGAATTTGGGGTTGGCGCAGGGCCGCGGCGCGCAGTCCAGGATCCGCACCTCGAGCACGTCGCCGGGCTCCGCCCCGCGGACATAGACCGGCCCGGTCATGACGTGGACGCCTTGGCCCTCGCCGGAGCCCTTCTTGTAGACCTTGGGGTCAGTCGGGCCGGCGCCGCGGCGGTCGACGCCCTTCTTGTCGTTGGTCCAGAGGAACACGCTCTCGGCGCCCGGATCGCCCTCGACCATGCGCTCGGCGTCGTCGTTGGCGTGATGGGTCAGCGTCTCGATCGTGACGATGTCGCCGGACTCGATCTCGACCCGCGGCTTCAGCGATTTCGAGAAATAGCCCCAGTGCACCGTGTCGGCGTTCGCCGGCAGATAATGGTGCTTGCGCTCGCCCGGCGCGCGGGCGGCCGAGGCCTGCGCGAGCGCCGGCGTGACCAGCGAGGCTGCGCCGGCGGCGCCGAGCGTCGCCAGGCCCCCGGCCGCCACGAAGGAGCTTTTCAGGAAGCCGCGCCGCTCGGCGCTCAGCTCCTCCTTGAAGGCGCGGTAGTGAAGCTGAAATTCAGGGCAGTTGGCGTCGTCGCCGCGGCACATGCGCGTCATCCCCGTTGGCGTTCATCGGACGATGAGGTCCGGCGCAGGGATGAGCAAGCGCGGCGCCAGCCGGAGCCAGCGGCTCGCCTTATTCCCCCGGCACGATCTCCGGGCGCGGGGCGCGGCGGTTGTCGCGGATCGCGCCGAGCAGGCGGCCGGTGACGTGCCAGAAGCCGCGGTGGCTGCCCTTGTGGTAGGGGCTTTCGGGCGGCAGCGCCTCGCACAGGCGGCGGTGGGCGGCGCCCAGCGCGTGATAGGGCAGCCGCGGCAGCAGATGGTGCAGGCCGTGATAGCGCAGGCCGACGGGGGCCCAGAGCATCGGCAGCGTCGAGGGCGGCGGCACGTTCACGCTGTCCAAGAACTGGCCGGTCGAGCTCATCTCGTCGCCCTTGTTCTCCCAGTGATGGGCGACGAGGGTGCGCAGCTGGTTGATCACCGCGACCGCGGAGCCGAGCGCGAGCGCCGTCAGGAACACCCGCAGCGGGATCACGCCCGCGATCGTCAGGCCGACGAAGCTGAGCGCCCACAGGCTGCACAGCGTCTCCAGGAGAATCCAGAGCGGGCGCTGCGCGTCGGTCGGGTGGTCGCGGATGAAGGCCGGGTTGATCGCCAGCGCCGAGCAGCGCTCCACCACGAATTTGCGCACCGGCGGCACGAGCGCGGCGAGCGGCGTCAGGATCCCGAAGCGGATCAGCAGGCCGACCGGCGCGAGCGCCGAGATCGCGATGAAGCCGATCACGTGCCACACCGTCTGACGAGCGAGCGGCATGTATTCCGGGTCGAGCGCGGTGCCGTAGCGCGACTTGGCGTGATGCTGGTTGTGCACGCCCTCATACATCAGGGACGGCACCAGATAGGGCACGCCGATCAGCGCGTTGTAGCCCGCCTTGAAGCCCGGCACGTCCTGCGGCCGCAGGTGGCTGACCTCGTGAATGAAGCTGACGCCGCGGTAGAAGGCGAGCGCCGAGACCACGAAGGCGGCCGCGCGCTCGAGCCCGGTCGGCAGCAGCAGCGCGCCCGCGAAGGCTGCATAGGCGACGAGCGCCGTGAGGATCAGGTCGGCCCAATAGATAACGGGCCTCGCGGCGGCGAGGTCGGCGGTCAGCTTGTGCGCGGTCGCGACGAGCGCGCGCTCGGAAGCGGCGGTGGTGGGCTGCATCTGGTCCGGCGGGTTCCTTCTTCGGCCGCCTGCGGGCGGCGCGAAGCGCAACGATGTCGTGCCGCAACATAGCATTTGCGGGCGCCGGCGCACAGGGCGGCCGGGTTCACGACGCGCAACGGAGCATTGCGGCCGGCGGGCCCTGCGGGCGGCAGCCGGCTATTTGGCGGCCGTCGCGCGCTTGTCGTCGGCCTGCAGGGCCGCCATCAGCCGGCTGCGGATCGAGCCCTGCCGGGCGGCGCTCGCGATCTTCGCCCCGGTCAGATCGGTGACGTAGAACACGTCGACCGCGCGCTCGCCGAAGGTCGCGACATGCGCCGAGGCGATGTTGAGGTTGAGGCGGGAGATCGCGTTGGTGAGGTCGTAGAGCAGGCCGGGCCGGTCCAGACAGACGATCTCCAGCACGGTATGGCGGTCCGACCAGGCGTTGGTGACGGTCACCTCCGGCGGAATTTCGAAGGCGCGCGGCCGGCTCTTGGCGGAGCTACGCGTCTTGTTCGCGACGATGTCGAACAGCCGGATCTCGCCGCGCAGCGACTGCTCGATGTTCTCCGCGATGCGGCGGGCGCGGCGCAGCTCGTCCTCGTCCTCCGGGAAGGCGCGGCCGATGAAGATCGTGTCGAGAGCGAAGCCGTCGGTCGTGGTGTTGATGTGCGCGTCCATGATGTTCGCGCCCGCCGCCGCGCAGGCGCCTGCGATCACCGACAGCAGCTTCGGGTGGTCGGGCGCGAGGACGGTGAGCTCGGTGACGCCGCGGAAGGCGTCGGTCGCGACATCGGTCGCGAGCTTCTCGCCGGCCGCGTCGGCGCGCGCGATGAAGCGGGCGTGCCGCGCCGCGCGCTCCGGCTCGGCCTTCAGCCAGTAAGGCGCGTAGTGGCGCTGCGCGTAGGCCTCGAATTCCGGGTCCGTCCAGTCGGACAGGCGCTGGCGCAGATCGTTCTTGGCCTGCTCGACGAGGCTCTTGCGGTCGCCGGCGGAATGGCCGCCGGTCAGCACCGTCTCGGTCTCCCAGTAGAGCGTGCGCAGCAGCTGGCCCTTCCAGCCGTTCCACACTCCCGGACCGACCGCCTTGATGTCCGCGATGGTCAGGATGAACAGCATCTTGAGCCGTTCCGGGCTCTGCACGATCTTGGCGAAGTCCTCGATCGTCCGGCGGTCGGACAAGTCGCGCGACTGGGCGACGATCGACATCGTCAGATGCTGCTCGATCAGCCAGGCGACGGTGTCCGTCTGGGCCGGCGTCAGCCCGAGCCGCGGACACAGCCGGCGGGCGATGCGGGCGCCGGCGATCGAGTGGTCCTCCGGCCGCCCCTTGGCGACGTCATGCAGGAACAGCGCGACGTAGAGCGCGACCCGGTCCCTCAGCGTCGGCATCATCTCGTTGGCGAGCGGGTGCGAGTCGGCGGACTCGCGGGCGTCGATCTCCGACAGCACGCCGATCGCCCGCAGCAGATGCTCGTCCACCGTGTAGTGGTGGTACATGTTGAACTGCATCATCGCGACGATGCGGCCGAAATCCGGGATGAAGCGGCCGAGCACGCCGGTCTCGTTCATCCGCCGCAGCACTTTTTCGGGACTGCGGCGCGAGGTCAGGATCTCGAGGAACAGCGCGTTCGCTTCCGGATTCTCGCGCAGCGTCCCGTCGACCAGCTTGAGGCATTTGGTGATCAGCCGGATCGCGTCCGGATGGAAGGCGAGGCCGTGCGCGCCGGCGATCTTGAAGAACCGGATCAGATCCACCGGATTGCGAGCGAACACGCCTTCGTCGCGGACGTTGAGGCGGTCGTCCTCGATGATGAAGCTGTCGCTCTCGTCGACGACCTTGGGCTTGCGCTTGCGGAAGCGGGTCAGGAAGCGGTCAAGCCGCGGCTTGGGCTTCTCCTGCCGGGCTTCCAGCGCGTGGCAGAGGATCGCAGTGAGGTCGCCGACGTCCTTCGCCACCAGGAAGTAGTGCTTCATGAAGCGCTCGACGTCGCGCAGGCCCGGATGCTCGGTGTAGCCGAGCGCGACCGCGATCTCGCGCTGCAGGTCGAAGGACAGCCGGTCCTCTGGCCGGCCGGTGATGAAGTGCAGATGGCAGCGCACCGCCCAGAGGAAGTCCTCGCACTTCTTGAACAGCCGAAGCTCCGCGGCGGAGAAGATGCCCTTGCCGACGAGGTCGTCGGCGTCGCGCACCCGGCAGACATATTTGGCGATCCAGAACAGCGTGTTGAGGTCGCGCAGCCCGCCCTTGCCCTCCTTGACGTTGGGCTCGACCAGATAGCGCGAGGCGCCGGCGCGGCCGAGGCGCTCGTCCCGCTCGGCGAGCTTTGCGGCGGCGAACTCCGCGGCGCGGCCCTCGATCACCTCGGCGTCGAAGCGGCGGGTGAGCTCCTCGAACAGCTGCTCGTCGCCCGTGATGCGGCGCGCCTCCAGCACCGCAGTGCGGATCGTCATGTCGGCGTGCGACAGGCGGATGCACTCGTCGACCGAGCGGGTCGCGTGGCCGACCTTCAGGCCCATGTCCCACAGCACGTAGAGCATCGCCTCGACGACGCTCTCGCCCCAGGCGGTCTGCTTGTAAGGAAGCAGGAACAGCAGATCGACGTCGGAGCCCGGCGCCATCGAGCCGCGGCCGTAGCCGCCGACCGCAACGACCGCGAGCCGCTCGCCCGAAGTCGGGTTCACGCGCGGATAGAGGTCGGTCGTGGCGTGGTGGAACAGCGCGATCACCACCGCGTCCATCAGGCGCGACAGGCGCTGCGCACAGGCCGTGCCGGCGCCGTCCTCGTTCAGCCAGAGCCGGGCGGTCTCGCGGCCGGCGGCGAGCGTCTGCTTGAGGTGCGCCACCACGGCGAGGCGAAGCGCGTTCGGGTCGCCGCGATGCCGCGCGGAAAGCTCCGTCAGCTCGCGCGACAACACGGCGCTGTCGGCCAGTTCACGGGCGTTGCGCGCGACGCGCAGGCGTTGGCGGACGGTCGACATCGAGATTCGCGCAGCCGGGCTTTGGTCAGAAGCCGCGAAACATAGGGGGCAACCGGTTAAGGCGCCATGGCGGGAAGCGTGGTGTTTGCGCGCGGGGCGGTCATGCTCAGTTCTTCCGCAGCGCCTTCAGCCGGTAGAGCGCGTCGAGCGCCTCGCGCGGCGTGAGGGCGTCGGGGTCGATGGCGTCGATCGCCTCGATCGCCGGGTCCGCCTCCGGCGCGGGCTTCGCGCGGGTGGTTGCGAACAGCGGCAGGTCATCGATCAAGCGCTCGACCGGCGACGCCCGGTCGGCGGCCTCAAGCTCGTCCAGAACCGCCTTGGCGCGCTTGACGACTGCGGCCGGCAGCCCGGCGAGCTTCGCGACCTGGATGCCATAGGAGCGGTCGGCGACGCCCGGCGCGACCTCGTGCAGGAACACCACCTCGCCCTTCCATTCGGCCACCCGCACGGTCGCGTTCCTCAGCCGAGGCAGGCGCTTGCTGAGCGCGGTCAGCTCATGGAAGTGGGTGGCGAACAGCGCTCGGCAGCGATTGACCTCATGCAGGTGCTCGATCGCCGCCCAGGCGATGGAGAGGCCGTCGAACGTCGCTGTGCCGCGGCCGATCTCGTCGAGGATGACGAGCGCGCGCGGGCCCGCCGAGTTCAGGATCGCTGCGGTCTCGACCATCTCGACCATGAAGGTCGATCGGCCGCGGGCGAGGTCGTCGGCCGCCCCGACGCGGCTGAACAGCCGGTCGACGGCGCCGATATGGGCTGAGGCCGCGGGCACGAAGGCGCCGGCCTGCGCCAGCACTGCGCACAGCGCGGCCTGCCGGAGATAGGTCGACTTGCCGCCCATGTTGGGCCCGGTGACGAGCTGGATCAGCCCGCCCGCCGCGTCGGGCGCGGAGAGGTCTACGTCATTCGCCACGAACGGCTTGCCCTCGCGGCGAAGCGCCGCCTCGACCACCGGGTGGCGGGCCGCCTGGAGCCGGAACTCGAGGCTGTCGTCGACATGCGGCCGCGTCAGGTTCTGCTCGACGGCGACCTCGGCGAGCCCCGCCGCGACGTCGAGCGCGGCGAGCGCCTCGGCGCAGGCGCGGCACGAGTCCCAACTCCCGGTGACGCGGGCGGCGAGCCGGTCGAAGGTTGCGAGCTCGCAGCGCAGCACGGTGTCGGCGGCTTCCGAGATGCGCCGCTCAAGATCGCCGAGCTCCGTCGTGGTGAAGCGCATCGCGCCCGCCATGGTCTGGCGGTGCACGAAGGTCTCGGCGTGCGGCGTCTTCAGCAGCCGTTCGCCGTGCTGCTGGGGGACCTCGATAAAATAGCCCAGCACGTTGTTGTGCTTGATGCGCAGCGTGCGGATTTCGGTGGCGTCGGCATAGGCCGCCTGCAGGCCCGCGATGACCTTGCGGCTCTCGTCGCGCAGGGAGCGCGTGCCGTCGAGCTCGGCGTCGCAGCCATGCCGCACGAAGCCGCCGTCGCGCTTGTTGAGCGGCAACTCGTCGGCGAGCGTCGCGGCGAGCTCCTCGGCGAGCGCGTGGTCGGCGGCGGCGAGCGCGGCGGCGATCGCCGTGAGCTCGTCGGGCGCGTCGGCGAGCGCGCCGAGGCGCTCGGCCAACGCCTCGGCTGCCTTGAGCGCGTCGCGGATCGCGGCTAGGTCGCGCGGACCGCCGCGGCCGAAGGCGACGCGCTGCGCCGCCCGCGCAAGGTCCGGCGCGCGTGACAGCGAAGCCCGGACGGCGCGGCGAAGCTCCGGCGCCTCGATCAGCGCCTGAACCGCGTCATGACGCGCCGCGATCGCGGCGGGATCGAGCAGCGGGCCGGCGATGCGCTGGGCGAGCAGGCGCGAGCCGCCGGCGGTGACGCAGCGGTCGACGGCGTCGAGCAGGCTGCCCTCGCGTTCGCCCGAGAGCCGGCGCGTCAGCTCCAGATTGGCCCGGGTGGCGGCGTCGATCTCCATCACCGAGCCGCGGCCCTCGCGGACCGGACGCGCCAGCGGCGGCCGGCTTGCGAGCTGCGTGCGCTCCAAATAGCCGACGATCATCGCCGCGGCCGAAAGCTCCGGGCGGGTGAGACCGAAGGCGTCGGCGGCCGCAACCGCGAAGTGGCGCGCGAGGCGGGCGTCCGCCCGCGCGGGATCGGACAGGTCGCGGCCGACCGGCGTCACCGCCGCGCGGGTCTCGCCGAGCGCCGGCGCAAGTTCGTCGACGAGCGCTTCCGGAACCAGGATTTCGGAGGGATCGCGCCGCGAGAGCGCCGCGCCGAGATCAGCCGGCGAGGCCTCCCCGGCCGAGAACGCGCCGGTCGAGACGTCCACCTGCGCGACGCCGAAAGCGATGCCGCCGGCTTCCGAACGGCCGCGCGCGACCGCGACCAGCAGGTTCGCGGCGCGCGGCTCGAGCAGCGCGTCCTCGGTCAGCGTGCCGGGGGTGACGAGTCGCACCACATCGCGCCGCACGACGGATTTCGCGCCGCGCTTGCGGGCTTCCTTGGGATCTTCGGTCTGCTCGCAGACCGCGACCCGGAAGCCCGCCGCGATCAGGCGCTGGAGATAGTCGTCGGCGCGCTCGACTGGCACGCCGCACATCGGGATGTCCTCGCCGAGGTGCTTGCCGCGCTTGGTCAGCGCGATGCCGAGCGCGCGGCTCGCGACCTCCGCGTCCTCGAAGAACATCTCGTAGAAGTCGCCCATCCGGTAGAACAGCAGGCAGTCCGGATTGGCCGACTTGATCTCGATATACTGCTCCATCATCGGCGTCGCGCGCGCCGGAGGAGCGGAGGCCGTGCTCGCAAGTTCCTCCATCAGCTTAAGCGAAAGCTCGTCATGGGCCGCAGACCCTCGGCCGAGGCAGCCGGCCGCCGCGCCTGAACAGGTTCCATCACGTCGCTTGAGCGCGCCACGCGCCGTAACGCCGCTCGGTCAGGGGAATCGCGTATCGGGCTGAGACGTGAAGCCGCGCGAGCGCCTCTGCCGGCAGCGCCAGCCGCGCCGAACCGCAATCGCGCGCGAGTTTGATCGCGATCATCGTTGGCTCCCCCCGCAGCCTTACTGACGTAAGTCAGAACAGGATGCTCCCGCAACGTCGCCCCGTCAGCTGGCGAGGTCGGCCACCACGGCGTCGAGCACCGGAAAACCCTCCGGCGTCACCCGCAGCCGGTCGGCGCCGACGCGCTCGACCATGCCGTCCATGACGAGGTCGTCGATGCGGCGCTGGTCGAGCCGGCGGCCGGAGATGCGGTGGAAGCGCGCTAGGTCGATGCCCTCGGCGAGCCGCAGCCCCATCACCAGGAACTCGTCGGCCTGAGCTTCGAGGCTCAGCGCCTCGTCGACCACGAGGCCCGCCCCCTCCGCTTCGACGGCGGCGGCCCAGAGCTCCGGGTTGCGCTCGGTGGCGAGTTCGCGGCGCGCGCCGTCGACGATCAGCCGGCCATGCGCGCCGGGCCCGACGCCGGCATATTCGCCGTAGCGCCAGTAGACGAGGTTGTGGCGGCTCTCGCAGCCGGGCTTCGCATGGTTGGAGATTTCGTAGGCGGGCATTCCGGCATGGCCGCAGACCTCCTGCGTCACGTCCCACAGCGCGCGCCCGGTCGCCTCGTCGGGCGTCTTGAGCTTGCCGGCCTGATGGAGCGCGAAGAACGGCGTGCCTTCCTCGATGGTCAGCTGGTAGAGCGACAGGTGTTCGGTGCCGTAGCCGATCGCGCGCGTCAGCTCCTCCCGCCACGCTTCGGGCGACTGGCCGGGACGGGCGTAGATTAGATCGAAGGAGACGCGCGGAAAGATCGCGCGCGCCAGCTCCATGGCGGCGAGCGCCTCCTCCACGGTGTGAAGCCTGCCGAGGGCGGCGAGGTCGGCGGCCTCGAGCGCCTGTACGCCAAGCGAGACGCGGTTGACGCCGGCAGCCCGATAGCCGCGGAAACGGTCCGCCTCGACGCTGGTCGGGTTCGCCTCGAGCGTGATCTCGGCCTCGTCCTCGATCTCCCACCCGTCTGCGATCGCCTCCAGGATGCCGGCGACCGTCTCGGGCTTCATCAGCGAGGGCGTGCCGCCGCCGAAGAACACGCTCGCGACTTTGCGGCCCGGCGCCAGCGCGGCCATGTGCGCGATCTCACGCCGGAAGGCGGCGAGGAACCGGCCCTGGTCGATTTCGGCGCGGCGGACATGGCTGTTGAAGTCACAATAGGGGCACTTGGCCGCGCAGAACGGCCAATGTACATAGACCCCGAAGCCGGGCTCGCTCACCGCGGCGGGCCTTCCGGGAACAGCGCCGCCATCAGCTCGCCGAAGGCGCGGGCGCGGTGCGACAGACCGCTGCCGCGGCCGGAATGGTCCCAGGTCACGCTGTGCTTCTCGTCGGCGGTCATCTCGCCGAAGGTGCGCTCGTGGCCGTCCGGCCGGAAGATCGGGTCGTAGCCGAAGCCAAGATTTCCGCGCGGCGGCCAGACGATCTCGCCGGAAACCGAGCCCTCGACCGCGATCGCTTCCCCGGACGGCCAGGCGAGGCAGAGCGCCGCCACGAAGGCGCCCCGGCGATCCTCCGCCGCGGTCGCGCCGCGATCCTGCAGATCCTCCTCGACGCGCTGCATGGCGGCCGCGAAGTCCTTATCCGGTCCGGCCCAGCGCGCGGAGAAGATGCCCGGAGCGCCCCAGAGCGCCTGCACCGCAAGCCCGGAATCATCCGCGAGCGCCGGCAGATCGGAGGCGGCGGCCGCAGCCTCCGCCTTGATGTGGGCGTTCTCCGCATAGGTCGTGCCGGTCTCGTCCGGCTCCGGCAGGCCGAGCTCGCCGGCCGACACCAGCTCCAGCCCGAACGGCTCCAGCAGCTCGCGGAACTCGCGCAGCTTGCCGGCATTGTGGGTCGCGATCACGAGCCGGGGGCCGAGGGGAGGGAGGCTCACGGGCGTTCCTCTCAGGCGACGGCGAGCTTCTGCAGCTCGACGAGGTTCGAGCAGGCGGTCTTGGCGAGGCCGAGCAGCGACATGAGCTCCGCTTCCGAGAATGGCGCGCCTTCGGCCGTGCCCTGCACCTCGACGATCCCGCCGGAGCCGGTGAGCACGAAATTCGCGTCGGTTTCGGCGCTGGAATCCTCGGCATAGTCAAGGTCGACCACCGGGGTTCCCTTGAACAGGCCGCACGAGACGGCCGCCACGTGGTCCTTCAGCGCCGGACCTTTCAGCATGTCGCGCGCCTTCATCCAGGCCAGGCAGTCGTGCAGCGCGACCCAGGCGCCGGTGATCGAGGCGGTGCGGGTGCCGCCATCGGCCTGCAGCACGTCGCAATCGACCGTGATCTGCCGCTCGCCAAGCATCTTGAGGTCCACTACGGCGCGCAGGGAGCGGCCGATCAGCCGCTGGATTTCCTGGGTGCGGCCCGAAGGCTTGCCGGAATTCACCTCGCGGCGCGTGCGCTCATGGGTGGCGCGCGGCAGCATCGCGTACTCCGCCGTCACCCAGCCGCGGCCCTGGCCGCGCAGCCAGCCGGGGGCCTTGTCCTCGAGGCTCGCGGCGCACAGCACATGGGTCTCGCCGAACTTCACCAGGCACGAGCCTTCCGCATAGCGCGCGACGCCGCGCTCGAGGGATACGGCGCGCATGACCTCGGGGGCGCGTTTCGACGGACGGATCGACATCAAGGGCTCGCAGGCTTTCGGGAACGGCGTTCCTTCTGCCCTCGCGGCGCGTCCGCCGCAAGCGCGGCGGCGCTTGATCGCGGGGCGCGCTTGCGAAATCCTGCCTGTTCACGCGTGCGGCGAAGGCCTACCTCACAGGCATGTCAATTGAACGCCCGATCACCGAAACGACCGCCGGCCTCGCCCAGCTCGATCGCCGGTCTCGCGAGATTTTCCGCCGCATCGTCGACAGCTATCTGACGACCGGTGAGCCGCTCGGCTCCCGCAACGTATCGCGGCTGCTGTCGGTCTCGCTGTCGCCGGCGTCCGTCCGCAACGTCATGGCGGACCTCGAGGCGCTCGGCCTGATCTACGCGCCGCACACGAGCGCCGGCAGGCTGCCGACCGAGCTCGGCCTGCGCTTCTTTATCGACGCAATGATGGAGGTCGGCGAGCTTTCGCCGGACGACAAGAGCGCAATCGAGCGTCAGGTCGCTGGCTCAAACCGCTCGCGCTCGGTCGAGGAGGTGCTGACCGATGTCTCCAGCATGCTGTCCGGGGTCTCGCGCGGAGCGGGCGTCGTGCTCGCCGGCAAGCAGGACCCGGCGATCAAGCACATCGAGTTCGTGCCGCTCGATCCGGAACGGGCGCTGGTCGTGCTGGTCGGTGAGGACGGCTCGGTCGAGAACCGCATTCTGCCCTTGCCCCGCGGCCTGCCGGCTTCCGCGCTGGTCGAGGCGACCAATTTCCTGAACGGCCATATGCGCGGCCGCACCCTCGGAGAGGCGCGCGAGGCCGTCGAGAGCGCATTGTCGACGGCGCAGACGGAGCTCGACGCGCTCTCGACGCGGATCGTCGAAGCCGGGCTGGCGAGCTGGGCCGGCGCCTCGGAAGGCGAGCCGCGCCAGCTGATCGTGCGCGGCCAGGCCAATCTGCTGGAGGACCTCCGTGCCCTCGAGGATCTCGAGCGGATCCGCCTGCTGCTCGACGATCTGGAAACCAAGAAGGGCGTCATCGACCTTCTGGGCCGCGCCGAAACCGGCGACGGCGTGCGCATCTTCATCGGCTCGGAGAACAAGCTGTTCTCGCTCTCGGGCTCCTCGATGGTGGCTGCCCCGTTCCGGGACGGCGACCGCAAGATCGTCGGCGTGCTGGGAGTCATCGGCCCGACCCGGCTGAACTACGCCCGGATCGTGCCGATGATCGACTACACCGCCAAGGTGCTCGGCAGCCTTCTGAGGTGAGGCGTCGGAAGCGTCGCCGGGCCGGCCCGGCGACGCCGGCGCGCGCTTAGCTGCCTGCCTGCGCGGGCGTGACGCGCCAGACCTTGTTGCCGACATCGTCGGCGACCAGCAGGGCGCCGGACTTGTCGATCGCGACGCCGACCGGTCGGCCCTGCGCCTCGTCCTTGCCGTTGAGGAAGCCGGTCAGCACGTCCTCGGGCGCCCCGCTCGGCATGCCGTCCTTGAACGGCACGAAGATCACCTTGTAGCCGCTCTGCGGGGTGCGGTTCCACGAGCCGTGCTGGCCGACGAAGGCGCCGTTGCGGTACTTCTCGGGGAACAGGCCGCCGGTGTTGAAGGTCAGCCCAAGCGAGGCGGTGTGGGGTCCGAGCGCGTAGTCGGGCACGATCGCCTTCTCGACCAGATCCGGCCGCTGCGGCTTCACGCGGTCGTCCACATGCTGGCCATAGTAGCTGTAAGGCCAGCCGTAGAAGCCGCCGTCCTTCACCGAGGTCATGTAGTCCGGCACGAGGTCGGAGCCGAGTTCGTCGCGCTCGTTGACGACCACCCAGAGCGCGCCGCTGTCCGGCTGCCAGGACGGACCGTTCGGGTTGCGCAGCCCGGAGGCGAACAGGCGCACGTTCTTGCTGGCGATGTCGACCTCGAGGATCGCCGCGCGGTTCTTCTCGGCGTCCATGCCGTTCTCGGCGACGTTCGAGTTCGAGCCGACGGTGGCGTAGAGCTTGGAGCCGTCGGGGCTCGCCACCAGATCCTTAGTCCAGTGGTGGTTGATCGGCCCGCCCGGCAGGTCGACGAGCTTTTCGACCGGCGCTTTGATCTCGGTGTCGCCCTCCCGGTAGGGGACGCTGACGATCGCGTCGGTGTCGGCGACGTAGAGGCGGTCGCCCGCGAGCGCCATGCCGAAGGGCGAGTTTAGGCCGGTCAGAAACGTCTTGCGGACCTCGGCCTTGCCGTCGCCGTCCGCGTCGCGCAGCAGCGTGATGCGGTTCGCGCTTTTCACCTTGGCGCCGGCGCGGTCCATGAAGAAGCTCTGGAACCACGCCTTGACGCCCTTGCCGTCCTCAGGCTTCGGCGGCTCGGCCGTCTCCGCGACCAGCACGTCGCCGTTCGGCAGCGCGTAGACCTTGCGCGGATGATCGAAGCCTCCGGCGAACTCGGTCACCTGGAAGCCGGCGCCGGCCTTCGGCGTCGCGCCATCCGCCCAGCCGACCGCCTTGGAGACGTTGACGTGCGGAATCCAGCTCTTCTGCGGCGCCGGAAGCGTCGGGTTGGGGCCGTAACCCTGGGCGATCGGAACCTTCGCTTCGTCATTGCAGCCCGCGAGCGCGAAGCCCGCGGCGGCGATGATCAGCGCCTTTGAAACCATCGATGTCATAGAGAGCAGCCCAAAAACGTGAGGATGGGAAAAGCGCGCGCGACGGCTGGCCGGCCGCGCGTCCCCAAAACGGTGATCAACCGCCGTTGAGGACGCGAGGTTCCGCGCAAGTTAGACGCTTCCTGGGCCGGAGCAGTCTCCGGATGCTCCGGATACCCGTAGCCGACGCAACACTCTCTAAGGCCTGAGAGAGCCGCTCAATGTCGCTGTTCGAGAGCCTTCTCACATTGATGTTAGCGGCGATCGTGCTGCTGCAGCTCTCGCGTCGGCTCGCGGTTCCCTATCCGACGCTGCTCGCGATGGCCGGCGTAGCCGTCGCGGCGCTGCCCTGGGCGCCCTCGATCCGCATCGAGCCGCATCTTGCGCTGGCGCTGTTCATCGCTCCGGCGCTGCTCGACGCCGCCTTCGACTTCGCCCCGCGCGAGCTGCGCCGCCACTGGGCGCCGCTGATCGCGCTCGCGGCCGTGGCGGTGCTGCTCACGGCCGCCGCCGTCGCCGCCCTTTCGGTGTGGTGGGGACTGCCGCTGGTCGCAGGCGTCGCGCTCGGCGCAATCGTCGCGCCGCCGGACGCGGCCGCGGCCTCGACGATCATCCGGCAGGTCGCGCTGCCGCGCGCCACCGCCTCGGTGCTGCAGGGCGAGAGCCTGCTGAACGACGCCGCCGCGCTGCTCATCTTCAGCGCCGCGGTGACGATCGCCACGACAGGCGAGCCCTTCGCTGCGCTCGCGCCGGGTCTCGTGCTCGCGCCGATCGGCGGGGTGATCGGCGGCGCGCTGACCGGGGTCGCCTATCTCCAGCTCCTGCCGTTCCTCGCCGGCACGCTTGGCGGCACGCTGTTTGAATTCGTCAGCACCTTCGGCGTGTGGATCATCGCCGAGCGGCTCGGTCTGTCGCCGATCCTCGCGGTCGTGGCCTTCGGGATGGTGCTCGCCCGCGGCGCCCCGGAGCGACATTCGCCGCGCGACCGGGTGCGCTCCTATTCGGTCTGGGAGGCGGTGGTCTTCCTGCTCAACGTGCTGGCCTTTTTGCTGATGGGCATCCAGGGGCGGGAGATCGTCAACCGGCTGCCCTCCGCCGAGCTCTGGGACGCCGCGCTGTTCGCGCTCGCGGTGCTGGGCGTGGTGATCGCCGTCCGCTTCGCCTGGGTGATGGCCTACGGCCGCATCGCCAGTCTGATCGTCCGCTGGCGCGGCCGCGGAACGGCGCCGACTGTGGCGCAGGGGATCGCGGTGTCGTGGTGCGGGATGCGCGGCCTGATCACGCTCGCGACCGCGCTCGCCCTGCCGCCGGGCTTCCCGCACCGTGACCTGATCGCGCTCGCGGCCTTCGCGACCGTGCTCGGAACGCTCGTCGGCCAGGGGCTGACGCTGGCTCCGCTGATCCGGCTGCTGCGCTTCGAGCGCGACGGAACCTTCGACAAGGAACTCGTCGCGGCCCGGGTGGAACTGATCGAGGCGGCCGAGGCCGTCCTGGACAAGAGCGACAGCCGGGCCGCGCGCTGGCTGCGGGAAGAGCTCAGCGCCGCCGCCCGCGCCGCGACCGAGGCCGGTCGCCACCCGAGCGCCGAGGGCGAAGCCGACGAGTTGCGGAGAGCGGCGCTCGCCGCCAAGCGCAAGCGCCTCTCGGAGCTCCGCCGCCGCGGCGAGATCGGCGACGACGTGTTCCACGCGCTCGAGGAGGAGCTCGACTGGGCCGAGCTCGCCGCCTCTCCGCCGGACCGGTTCGAGACCCTCGAGGTCTGAGCCGGGGGAGCTTTACGCGTCCGCCAGATAGGCGTGGCCGGCGCGCAGCACCGTCTGGTCGTCGAACGACCGCCCGGTGAACATCAGCCCGACCGGAAGCCCCGAGACGTCGTGGCACGGCACCGAGATCGACGGGTGTCCGGTCAGGTCGAAGGCGGCGGTGTTGCAGACCATGTTGAGGGCCTGCGCGATATGCTGGGCCCGGTCCACTTCCGGCAGCGGCGGGATTTCGTGCGCGGTCTGCGGCGTCGTCGGCATGACCACCAGGTCGAAGCTCTCGAACACCTTGTCGTAGGCCGCCGTCAGCTGACGCGCGAGGTTCTGCGCGCGGCCGTAGAACACGCCGTGATACTGCGCGCTCATATATTCCGAGAGCACCACGCCGAGCTTGGCGGTCGGCGAGAAATCGCCGCCATTGGTCTTGATGCCGCGGTTCATCGCCGACATCAGCCGCGTGTTGTACCAGCCCTTCATGCCGTAGGCGTTGAGCCCCTGGTAGAAGGTCGCGATGCCGCCTTCGATCGCGATGCTGTTCCAGATCGCCGGGACGCGCGCATGCTCGGGGACTGAGATCTCCTCGACCGAGGCGGCGAGTTTCCGGAGGTGCTTGACCGCCTCGCGCACCGCCTTGTCGACTGCCTTCATCGACCAGGGCGTGCCGAAGCCTTCCTTCACGACGCCGATCCGCAGGCCCTTGATCGAGCCGGTCAGGGCGGCCGCATAGTCGACCTTGTTGATCGTGGTGGGCTGGCGCATGTCGCGCGCCGTGTCGTCGACGCCGGCGATCACCGAGAGCAGCAGCGCCGCGTCCTCGACCGTCTTCGCCATCGGGCCGACATGGTCGATGGTCGGGTCGAAGCCGGCGATGCCGGTGTAGGGCACGAGACCGTGCGTCGGCTTGTGGCCGACGATGCCGGACCAGGAGGAGGGGATGCGGATCGAGCCGCCCTGGTCGCCGCCGAGCGCGATGTCGACCTGGCCGCTCGCGACCGAGGTGGCGGAGCCGCAGGACGAGCCGCCCGCGACATGCTTCTGGTTCACCGGGTTGAGGCCGGCCCCATAAGCGCTGGTGTGGCCGCCGCCCGAGAACGCGAAATCGTCGGTGTTGAGCATTGCGGTGATGTGGCCGCCGGCCTCCAGGATGCGCTTCACCACAGTGGCGTCGGCGTCGGGGATGAAGTCGTAGAGCAGGCGCGAGCCGCAGCTCGTCGGAATGCCGGCGACGCAGATCGTGTCCTTGATGCCGATCGACTTGCCCGAGAGCGGACCCGTGGCGTCGACAGCGCGCACGTCGCAGGTCCGCACGACGCCGTTCAGCGGGTCCTCCGCCGGGCTCGGCCGGGCGCCCGGAATGCGGATGGCGGGGACGACCGGCCGGACCGGGTCCGGCGTCTGGTCGAGCTCGTCGTAAAGCTCGAGATTGGCGGCGACCATCTTCTCCATGACGTCGAGCTCGGCGTCGGTGAGCCGAATGTGCGAGCGCGCGCTGATGGCGCGAATGTCGTCCCGGGACGGCCGCCGCAGGGTCATGTGATGTCCTTCTCGAACCGAATGCTTCGTCGTTTGCGGAGAGGCGCGGCGGGCGCGTCGCTGCGCCGGGCCTGCGCCGCGATGCTCGTCGAGCTTTCGCAGTGCAACAAATGAATTGTTCCGTTAGCATTCATGGCGTCCCGCCATGAATGAGCGTCGGCGATGTTCGACCCGGACCTGCTGCGCGCTTTCGTGACGGTCGCCGACTGCGGCGGCTTCAGCCGCGCGGCCGAGCGGTTGAACTCCACCCAGTCGACCGTCAGCCACCAGATCAAGCGGCTGGAGCGGCAGGCGGGAAGAACCTTCCTCAACCGCACCACGCGCGCGCTGTCGCTCACCGAGGACGGCGAAATCCTGATCGGTTACGCGCGGCGCTTCCTGCAGCTGATCGAGGACGCGACCGAGCATCTCGGCTCGCCGAAGCTCGGCGGGGTCCTGCGCTTCGGCGCTTCGGACGATTTCGCCGCGCAGTGCCTGCCGGAGATCCTCAGCCGCTTTCGCCGCATCCATCCGGACGTGCATCTCACCGCCGAGATCGGCGTCAGCCGCGCGCTGGTGGAGCGGCTCGGCGCGGGTGATCTGGACCTCGCGCTGGTCAGACGGCCTGCCGGCGAGACCGGCGGCGAAGTGGTGTTCCGGGACCGGATCGTCTGGGCCGCAGCCCCTGACCTTCGGCTCGAGCCCGGCGCGCCGGTTCCGCTCGCGCTGTTCCCGCAGCCCTGTGTCTACCGGGCGGCGGCGCTTGGCGCTCTCGAGAGAGCCGGCCGCGCCTGGGAGGTCGTCTACGCCTGCCCCAGCCTCGCCGGCGTGCAGGCCGCCGTGCGCGCGGGACTGGGGGTCACACCGCTGGCGGGGCGATTTCTGGGGTCCGGCCTCGTGCGCGCAGACGGCGTCGGGCTGCCCGACCTGCCCGACGTCGAATTTGCGCTCTACAGCGTCGCCAGCAAGCGGGTCGCCCCGGCGGCCCGGGTTTTCGGCGAGCTGGTCCGCTCATGGCTCGCGCAGCATCCGACCGGCGACGGATTCGGAGCTCCGGAGCTTCTGATGTGGCGCAACCCCGCCGCCCGAGCCCGCGCCGGCCTCCGCTGATCGCGGGCCCGCTCAGCCGGCGTGACGGGCAGGGGATGCAAAGCGCTGGCGGAGCGGCTCGACCAGCGTCGCCGACAGGATCAATGCGCAGCCGAAGAATTCCCGCGGCCCGAACGGGTCGTCCGCCAGGATCGCGGACGACGCGAAGGCGATTCCCACCTCGCACATCAGCAGCAGCATCAGCCGGGTCGGGGTGAGCCGCGCCGCCCCCCACAGGGTGAGCAGGTTCATCGGCAGGAACAGCAGCGTGCCGAGCGCAGCCGCCGGCAGGAAGGTCGCGGTCAGGCTGTTCGCCGCGGCGAGCGCCCGCTCGAGCCCGTCCGGGTTGTACAACGCGCCCGCAAGCCATGCGGAGAGGGCGGAGCCCACCGCCCAGGCCCAGGTGAATGCGACCGCGCCCGGCGCCGGGTGGCGGTGGATCAGGAACGACGACAGCGCGAACAGCGCGCCGGCCCCGAAGGCGAACAGGTCTCCGAGATTGACGCTGCCGCCTTCGCCGCCGCCCGGCCCGAGGATCACGACCAGTCCGGCGAAGCCGAGCGCGAGCTCGAAGCCGCGGGTGAGCCCGATCGGCCTTCGCAGCGCGAGGAACTCGATGAGCGTGGTCCAGGCCGGCGCGAGATAGAACAGCAGCGTGGCGCGCGCGACCGTGGTGAGCGTCACGCCGAGATAGTAGCAGGTCATCGCGACGCCACCGGTCAGGCCGATCCAGCCGATCGCGCGCCAGTGCCCAGAGAGCCGCGCCCGCGCGCGCCAGATCAGCGGCGCCAGCACAAGCGCCAGCGCGCCGAACATCACCGCCACCGCCCAGTCCGGATCGAGCCCGCGCTCCTGAAGGGCGCGCATCGGGTACCAGGCTGTGCCCCAGAACAGGGTCGACAGCGCCACCGCGAGCGTGGGCGAGATCAAACGTCCGGCCCGCATGTCTTCCGATTCCCCGCCCGTGATTGAGAGGCGCGCTCTTGGCACGCCGCAGCCCCGAAGTCGACGGGCGGGGAAGCTCTCCGGGCGATCTCCGGGTTGGCCGGAAACGCTTGGCCGGCAACTAATTGCTGTCCTTCGCAGCCGCAGCACGATTGCTTTCGCGCCGCTCCGGCGGCTCCCGCGCCGGTCGGGAGACACGCTTGCACCACGCGGCTTCGCGCAGACCGTTTCCCTGGCTCGGCCTGCCGACCGACCGGGCTCTGATCCGCATGGGCGTTGGGGCGGCCTGCCTGCTCGTCGCCTCGGCGAGCTGGGGCTTCAACTGGCCGGCCATCAAGGTGATCTCGCTCGAGATTCCGCCGATGTTCGCCCGCGGCGTCGCCGCGATGGCGGCGGCGGCCCTGCTGTTCGGGCTCGCGGCCCTGCGGCGCGAACGGCTCCTGCCCGGCGCAGGCCAATGGCGTTCGCTGGCCTGGCGGTCCTTCACCAACGTGTTCGCCTGGATGGGGTTTTCGGCGCTGTCGGTCCAGTGGCTGCGGCCGCCTGAGGGCGCGCTGCTGGTCTACACCATGCCGCTCTGGGCCATGCTGCTGTCCTGGGCGCTCGAGGGCGTCCGCCCGACGGCGCGCGCGCTCGCCGCGCTCGTGATGGCGGCGGCGGGCGTGGCGGTGATCCTCGGCGGCTCCGGCATGGCGTTCAGCGCGGCGCGGCTGCCGGGCGTGGGCTTCGCGCTCGCGGCGGCGGTGCTGTTCGGGCTCGGCTCGGTCACGGCGCGCCGGCCGCTCGCGTTGCCGGCGCTGAGCGCCACGGCCTGGCAGCTCGCTCTCGGCGGGCTCGCGCTCGCCGCGGTATCGCTCGCTTTCGAGAGCCAGCCGGCGGCGCCGTTGTCGGCGCAAGGGCTGTGCGCCTGGGCCTATATGGCGCTCGGGCCGATGGCGGCCGGCTATCTGGCCTGGTTCGCGGCCGTGCGCGCACTGCCCGCCTCGGTCGCCGCGACGGGCATGCTCATGGCCCCGCTGTGGGCTGCGGTCGGCTCCTTCCTGGCGTTCGGCGACCGCTTCAGCGGCATCGAGGCGATCGGCTTCGCCGCGACCCTCTGCGGCGTCGCGCTGGCGCTCTCGCCGGGCCTGCGCCGGCCGGCCGCGCCGGTGCGGGCGGAGCCCGTCTCCGCCTGACGGGCGGCGCCCGCAATGCACGCGGAGCGGCAACTAATTGCTGTCGGGCGCCGGGCTTTGCGGGTCTTCTTTTCGAACGACGCGGAAGGGCCTGACATGCAGCATCCCCTGGAAAACATCGCCGCGCAGCAGCCGCCGTTCGACCCCGCGGACGCGCCGGTCGAAGCGGTGCTCGGCCGCGGCGGCCGGGAGCTGCGCATGAGCTTCGCTGACGGCTCGACGGCCGCGGCGCCGGCCGAGACGCTGCGGCTGCGCTGCCGCTGCGCCTGGTGCACCCGCGCCCGCGTCGACGCCCGTTTTCCCGCCGCCTTCGCGGACGCCGCCATCGTCGCGGTTGAGCCGATGGGCGGTTACGCGGTCCACCTGGTGTTCGCCGACGGCCACGACCGCGGGATTTTCCCCTGGAGCTATCTCCGCAGCCTCGCCCGCGAGGCGTCTGCGGCCGCGCACGCCGAGCCGGCGCAGGCCGCCTGACCCCGCATCCCAAGCGATCCAACAGACGGAATGACCTCGAACATGAGCGGAAGCGACATCAAGACCGAGATCATCGAGGCCGACATCCTCGTCATCGGCGGCGGCACCGGCGGCCCGATGGCGGCCATCAAGGCGAAGGAGGCCAATCCGGGCCTGCGCGTCGTCTTGATGGAGAAGGCCAACGTCAAGCGCTCCGGCGCGATCTCGATGGGCATGGACGGGCTGAACAACGCCATCGTGCCCGGCTACGCGACGCCCGAGCAGTATGTGAAGGAGATCACCGTCGCGAATGACGGCATCGTCCACCAGAAGGCCGTGATGGCCTACGCGCAGGGCTCCTTCCCGATGATCCAGTACCTCGACAAGCTCGGGGTAAAGTTCGAGAAGGACGGCTCCGGCGAATACAACATGCGCAAGGTCCACCACATGGGGACCTACGTTCTGCCGATGCCGGAAGGTCACAACGTCAAGAAGGTGCTGTACCGGCAGCTGCGCCGCCTGCAGGTCTCGGTCACCAACCGCTACATGGCGACCCGGCTGCTGAAGGCCGAGGACGGCCGGATCGCCGGCGCGGTCGGCGTCAACACCCGCACCTCCGAGTTCCTGGTGGTGAGGGCGAAGGCCGTGGTGCTCGCCTGCGGCGCCGCCGGCCGTCTCGGCCTGCCGGCCTCCGGCTACCTGTTCGGCACCTATGAGAACGCGGCCAATTGCGGCGACGGCTACGCGATGGCGTATCACGCCGGCGCCGAGCTCGCGAACCTCGAATGCTACCAGATCAACCCGCTGATCAAGGACTATAACGGCCCGTCCTGCGCCTATGTCACGGGCCCGTTCGGCGGCTATACGGCGAACAACAAGGGCGACCGCTTCATCGAGTGCGACTATTGGTCGGGCCAGATGATGCTGGAGTTCTGGCGCGAGCTGCAGAGCGGGAACGGCCCGGTCTACCTCAAGATGGACCACCTCGCCGAGGAGACCATCTCGGAGATCGAGACCATCCTGCACACCAACGAGCGGCCCTCGCGCGGCCGCTTCCACGAGGGCCGCGGCAACGACTACCGCAAGCGTCCCGTGGAGATGCACATCTCGGAGATCGGCTTCTGCTCCGGCCACTCCGCCTCGGGGGTGTGGGTCGACGAGAACGCCCGCACCACGATCCCCGGTCTCTACGCCGTCGGCGACATGGCGAGCGTGCCGCACAACTACATGCTGGGCGCCTTCGTGAACGGCGGCATCGCCGGCGCGGACGCCGCCTCCTACTGCGAGAGCGCGGATCTGCCGGCCTATGACGCCGGCTATCTCGCCGCCGAGCAGGAGCGCGTGCTGGCCCCGACCCGCCGCGATGACGGGCTGACGCCGCACGAGATGGAGTTCAAGACCCGCCGCCTCGTGAACGACTATCTCGAGCCGCCGAAGGTCACCGCCAAAATGGAGATCGGCCAGCGCCGCTTCGCCGAGATCCGCGAAGACCTGCAGCACCTCTGCGCCACCGATCCGCACGAGCTGCACCGCGCGCTCGAAATGCAGTCGATCCTCGACTGCGCCGACATGGCGGCCGCGGCCTCGCTCTACAGGACCGAGAGCCGCTGGGGCTTCTATCATCTTCGGGTCGACCATCCCGAGACGAATGACGACGAGTGGTTCTGCCACACGATGCTGTTCAAGGACGAGTTCGGCCGCATGGCGCACCGGAAGCGTGAGGTCGCGCCTTACGTGGTGCGGGTCGAGGCGGACGAGATGGCCGCGTACCACCAGCTCCGCGTCAAGACGCCGGTCGCGGCCGAGTAAGGAGAGAGCAAGTGCCGATCATCACCCAGCAGAAAAGCGCGGCCGTCGTGATCGACGACGCCAAGTGCATCGCCGAGAAGGGCTGCACGGTCTGCGTCGACGTCTGCCCTCTCGACATTCTCGCGATCGATGAAGGTCGCAAGAAAGCTTACATGAAGTACGACGAGTGCTGGTACTGCATGCCCTGCGAGGCCGACTGCCCGACCGGCGCGGTCAAGGTCAACATCCCCTATCTGCTGCGCTGAGGAGGAAGCAATGCCGCCTTTCGATCCGTTCGGCGACGATCTTGCGGATCTCAAGGAGCGGGCGACCGATCCCGATCCGGGCATCCGCCGGGTCGCGATGATGGAGCTCGCCGAGGAGGTCGGACCGGACGCCAAGGTCCTGCTGCTGACCGGCCTCGCCGATCCCGACGCGGAGGTTCGGGCGGCCGCCGCCAAGGCGCTCGACGAGCATGACGGGCCGGATGTCGTGGAGGGCCTCGTGGGTTCGCTCGAAGACCCCGATGTGGCGGTGCGGCAGAACGCGGCCGAGGCGCTCGCCGAGAAGAAGGAGCCGTCCTGCGGACCGCTTCTGATCGACCGCGCCCAGCACCCCGATCCGTTCGTCCAGGCGGCGGCGCTGCGCGCGCTGCGCGAACTCACCCTCCCGGACGCGCTCGCGGCGGCGCTGAAGGCCCTGCAGAACGAGAACGCCGAGGTGCGCCGCGAGGGGCTTGGCGTGATCGGCTGGCTCAAGGCCGAGGAGGCGCTGCCGGCGCTGATCGCGACCGCCTCGGACCCCGACGCGTCCGTCCGGCGCGCCACCATGTCGGCGCTGGTGTTCGTGCGGCCGGGCGGCCGCGGCGCGGCGACGCTCGTCGCCGGCCTCTCCGACCCGCACTGGCAGGTGCGGGAGGAGGCCGCCGCCTCGGTCGCCAAGATCCGGCTGCCCGAGGCCACAGTGCAGCTCATCCAGGCGATGGGCGACGAGGTCTGGCAGGTGCGGGTGAAAGCCGCCAACGCCCTCGGCCGTCTCAAGGCCGCGAGCGCGATCGAGGCGCTCGGGAGCAATCTCGAGAACGAGACCAGCAATGTCCGCAAGGAGTGCGCGGCGGCGCTCGGCGAGATCGCGGCCCCGCAGGCGCTGCGCTGGCTCGAACGCGCGATGGACGATCCCGATCCGGATGTCCGCAAGTTGATCCGCTGGGCGATCGGTCGCTGCCAAGAAGCCGTGTGATCAGAGCGCGCCGCCCACAATAAAGCCGGCTCCCGCCAAGGGACGCCGGCTTTTTCGTATCGGGCGCCCAGAGACGCCGCAGCGGCGGCCATCTTTGTGACTTTGAATTGGAATGGTTCCGTGCTTCGCTGCAGCGCACAGTCGGTGAAGCAGGGAAACGACATTGGCCATCCCACAGGCTTCTTGGCCGCCATTGATGTCGGGCTCTCCAGAGGCGGTGAGACCCGCGGCCGCGTTGCTGCTGTCCGACGGCGAGCCGAACATCCGGGTCCCGGACCGCGCGCGTCAGCGGCCGATCCTCGAACAGTTGTCGCAGCGGGAGCGCGAACTGGTCGTCTCGCGCGGCCGCAAGAAGGTGCTGAACCGCGGCGCGACACTGTTCAGCCAGGGCTCGCCGCATGACGGCATCTATCTGATCGACTCCGGACGCATCCGGGTGTTTTACGCCGCGCCTTCGGGTCGCGAGATCACCCTGGCTTACTGGTACCCCGGCAACTTCGTCGGCGGCCCCGAGATCTTCGGCGGCGGGCCGCATGTCTGGTCGGGCGTCGCCTCCTGCAATTCGAGCGTGCTGCACCTCTCGGGAAACGCGCTGCGGGAGCTGGTCGTCACCATTCCGGCCTTCGCGCTCGGCGTGATCGACGGGCTCGTGTTCAAGGGCAAGTGCTACTCGACCATGGCGCAGATGCTCGGCACGCGCTCGATCACGGAGCGGCTCGCGCATCTGCTGCTCCACCTCGCCGACCTTTACGGCGTCGAGGAGGAGGACGGCGGCGTCCTGATCGCGGCGAGCTTCACCCATGCGGATCTGGCGCATCTCGTTGGCGCCACTCGGCAGTGGGTGACGATCAGCCTCAAGCGCTTCGCCGAGCGCGGCATCGTGTCCGCGACCCGCTCGGACCTAGTGATCCGCAGGCCGGACGTCCTGCTCGCCATGCGCAATGGCGAAGGCTGACGCGGCGCTTGCCGCTTTTTCAGGCAGGCAAAGGAAATTAGCAACTAATCGACCGCGCGCCGCGGTCTTCAATTGAACGACCTGCGCCACGCCTTGATGATCCGACCGTCGGACCCGTCCTGACGCCCTGATCTTCTAACGAGGTGAGCGATATGGGATCCTGGAGAACGCGCTGCGCCGTCTCTTTCGCGGCGCTGATGACCGCGACGGGACTGGCGCTCCCGAGCGCCGCCGCGGCCGAGACGCTGACGATCGGCATCGGCACGCAGGACACGACCACCAACACGGCCACGACCGGCGTCGTGATCCGCGAGCTGAAGCTGCTCGAGAAGCATCTGCCGCATGACGGCAGGTACAAGGACGTCACCTACGATCTGCAGTGGCAGAACTTCACCTCCGGGCCGCCGGTCACCAACGGCATGATGGCCGGCAAGCTGCAGTTCGGCGGCATGGGCGACTACCCGCTGGTCGTCAACGGCTACACGTTCCAGAACAATTCCGAGAGCAAGTCGCAGCTGATCGCGGTCGCCGCCTACAATCTTGCGGGCTCGGGCAATGGCGTGGTGGTCAACAAGGACAGCCCGTATTTCTCGCTGCAGGACCTCAAGGGCAAGGTCGTCAGCGTGCCGTTCGGCTCCGCGGCGCACGGCATGATGCTCAAGGCGATGCAGGACGCCGGCCTGCCCAAGGACTTCTTCACGCTGGTCAGCCAGAGCCCCGAGGTGGGCTCGACCAATCTGAAGGAGAACAAGATCGACGCGCACGCCGATTTCGTGCCCTTCGCCGAGCTGCTGCCGTTCCGTGGCTTCGCCCGAAAGGTGTTCGACGGGCTGCAGACCAATCTGCCGACGTGGCATGGCGTGGTGGTCCGCACCGACTTCGCCGAAAAGTATCCGGAAGTCGTCGACGCCTACCTTCAGGCTGTTCTGGACGCGGGCGAGTGGGTCAGGCAGGATCCCAAGCGCGCCGCAGAGATGATCTCGAAGTGGACCGGCACCGACAAGGAAGTCGTCTACATCTTCCTTGGCCCGGGCGGCATCATGACGATCGATCCGACGCTGAAGCAGCCGCTGATCGACGCCGCCAGGGAGGACGTCAAGGTTCTCCAGGGGCTCGGCAAGATGAAGGAGTTCGACGTCGGCCCCTGGGTGAACGACAAGTTCATCCGCGCGGCCTTCAAGGAACGCGGCCTGGATTACGACAAGCAGCTCGCCTCGACCGCGAATTACGAGGTCAAGGGCGAAGACGCCTTCTGCAAGAAGCCGGTCGCCGAGCCGCGCAAGGCCGGCGAGATCTGGATCAAGGACGGCGACATCAAGCCATTCTCGAGCGCCGCCTGCACGCTCGCCGCCTATAGCGACTTCAAGGCGAAGGGCGTCGCGATGAACGTCGCCTATGTGTTCGACGCCGAGCGCGGGATCAAGCTGTTCGCCGACAAGGCGTTCTACGTGACCGGCGACAAGGCGGAACTCGCCCCCTTCATGCTCAAGGCCGACGCCGACGCCTATGCGGCGAAATCGGGCGGCAAGGTCGTGAGCTTCGAAGACGCGCTTGCGGCCGCGAAAGGCTGATCGATGAGCAATGTGATGATGTCTAACGCGCTTGCGCCCGCGGCGGCCCGGCCGGAGCCCGACGCGGCCCGGCCCCAAGCGCCGCAGGTCCCGTCCGCGCTGTAGCTCAGGCTCCCCGACCTGCCGGTGCGGTCCGCGCTGGTCGGCGCGGCCTCGATCGCGCTGTTCATCCTGACCTGGCACGTCGTGACGACCTGGAAGCTCGACCTCTACGTCCGCTTCATGAACGTGCCGACGCCGGCGGACGTGTTGGCGAGCGCGGAGGCCGCCTGGGGCTCACCGACCTTCGCGAGCCATCTGCTCATGAGCTGCCGTCGCATCGTCTACGGCTTCGCGCTGGCCGCCCTGGCGGCGATTCCGCTCGGGCTGCTGATGGGTCGGTTCCGGCTGCTGCGCGAGATGGCGTTTCCGGTTTCCGAGGTGCTGCGGCCGATCCCGGCGATCGCCTGGGTGCCGATGTCGATCATGCTGTGGCCGACCAACGAGCAGTCGATCGTCTTCATCACCTTCCTGGGCTCGTTCTTCCCGATCCTGCTCAACACGCTGCACGGCATGGCGACCGTGGACCCGGTCCTGGTGCGCGCGGCGCGCTGCCTCGGCGCCAAGGAGGTCGCGCTGTTCCGCGAGGTCTATCTGCCGGCGACGCTGCCGCAGATCTTCACTGGCCTGACCGTCGGCATGGGCGTCGCCTGGGTGTCGCTGATCGCCGCCGAGATGATCTCGGGCCAGTTCGGCATCGGCTACTTCACCTGGGAAGCCTACTCGCTCGTCCAGTATCCGGACATCGCGCTCGGCATGATCGCGATCGGGGTGCTGGGCCTCGTCTCGAGCTGGACGATCCGCCTGCTCGGCCGCCTCGTCATGCCGTGGAGCGCCGCCCGATGAGCGTCACCTCCCTGAAGCCGCGCGCCGCCGAGTCCGGCGCGGCGTCCCGCGAGGTCCAGAGCGAGCGCAAAGGGCGCATCGAGATCGAGGATTTCGGTCTGCGCTACAGGACGCCGGGCGGCTACACCGACGCGGTGTCCGGCGTCTCGCTGACCGTCGAGCCCGGCGAGTTCGTCTCGATCATCGGCCCCTCGGGCTGCGGCAAGTCCACTCTGCTGAACGCGCTCGCCGGCTTCCTCAAGCCCACCAGCGGCTCGGTCATGGTCGACGGCCGGCCGGTTGACGGGCCGGGCGCCGACCGCGGCATGATCTTCCAGCAATATTCGCTGTTCCCCTGGAAGACCGTGCGCCAGAACGTCGAGTTCGGGCTCAAGATGAAGGGCATCGAGGCCAGCGAGCGCAAGCGGCAGGCGCGCACTCTGCTCGGCCTCGCGGGCCTCTCGCAGTTCGAGGATCAGTACCCGGATGCGCTGTCCGGCGGCATGAAGCAGCGTGTCGGCATCGTGCGGGCGCTCGCCACCGGCCCGCGGATCCTGTTGCTCGACGAGCCGTTCGGCGCGCTCGACGCCCAGACCCGGCTGATCATGCAGCAGATCCTCACCAATATGTGGCAGCGGCTGAAGATCTCGGTGCTGTTCGTCACCCACGACATCGACGAGGCGATCTTCCTGTCGGACCGCGTCTACGTCATGACGGCGCGCCCCGGCTCGATCAAGGCCGAGATCGCGGTGCCGCTCGCCCGGCCGCGCGAGCCGTCGGTGATCATGTCGTCGGAATTCCTGGCGCTGCGGCGCGGGCTGATGAGCCTGATTCGCGAGGAGAGCCTCAAGGCCATGGGCGGCGAGATCAACGCCGACGCCCTGAAGGGGCTCGCGACCAACTTCGACAACAACGACCTGGCGCGCTCGCTCTGAGGAGCTGAGCCGCTCGCCGCGCAATCGAGGACTGAGAGCCGATGACCTATGTCGTCACGGAGAACTGCATCCGCTGCAAATATATGGACTGCGTCGAGGTCTGCCCGGTCGACTGCTTCTACGTCGGCGAGACGATGCTGGTGATCGCGCCGGACGAATGCATCGATTGCGGCGTCTGCGAGCCGGAATGCCCGGCGGCGGCGATAAAGCCTGACACCGAAGCCGGCACGGAGGGCTGGGTGGCGTTCAACGCCAAATATGCCGCGCTGTGGCCGAACGTGACCGAGAAATCAGACCCGCCCGCCGACGCCAAGGACTGGGACGGCGCGCCCGGCAAGCTCGAGGCCGCCTTCGGGGCGGCCGATCCCGCCATCGCCTGACGCGGGCGCGGTCCCGCCGAATCCTCCGAGGACATTCCGATGAGCAAGTATCTGGAAGAGCGTGTGACGCATGTGCATCACTGGACGGAGACGCTGTTTTCGTTCCGCACGACGCGCGACCCGTCGTTCCGCTTCCGCAATGGCGAGTTCACGATGATCGGGCTCGAGATCGACGGGCGTCCGCTGACGCGGGCCTATTCGGTGGTCTCGGCGAACTATGACGACGAGCTCGAATTCTTCTCCATAAAGGTGCCGGACGGGCCGCTGACCTCGCGGCTGCAGCATCTGAGGGTCGGCGACCCGATCCTGGTCGGCAAGAAGCCGACCGGCACGCTGGTGCTGGACAATCTGATGGCGGGCCAAAACCTCTATCTGCTCGGCACCGGCACGGGGCTTGCGCCGTTCCTGTCGATCATCAAGGACCCCGAGACCTATGAGCGGTTCGAGAAGGTCGTCCTGGTGCACGGCGTGCGGCAGGTGGCTGAGCTCGCCTATGGGGACACGATCACGCAGGGTCTGCCGAAGGACGAGCTTCTCGGCGAGATGATCGCCGCCGGGCTCGTCTACTATCCGACGGTGACGCGCGAGCCGTTCCGCAACACCGGGCGGATCACCGATCTGATGCGCTCGGGCAAGCTGTTCGCCGATGTCGGGCTGCCGATGATGTCGCCGGAGCGCGATCGCTTCATGCTGTGCGGCAGCCCCGAGATGATCCGCGACACGCGGGCGCTGCTGATCGAGGGCGGCTACCAGGAGGGCAACCACGGCGAGGCCGGCCACTTCGTCATCGAAAAGGCCTTCGTGGAGAAGTGACCCGAACGGGCTGACGACGACGGGCGGTTGACCGCGCCGGCCGGGCGCCGATTTTGCAAGGCGTCGCCTATGACGACTTTGCCGATCTCTTCCGACTGCCGCAGCTCATGGGCTCGCCCGACGCCCGACGGCCTTGGCCGCCAGGCTCTGCGCCGTTCTGCGGCATGTCCGGCATGATCGGCGCCGTCTTCATGGCCGTTGGCGCGGCCATGCTGCTTGTCGGCGACTGGTCGCGGCGGCGCGACGCCGGCTGGCTCAGCCGGAGCGAGCTGCTCGAAGCCGGCTACGCTGTCGCCGCCGGCCTGTTCGCGACCAGCGGCCTGTTCCTGATGCTGCCGCCTCCAGCCTGAGGCCCGCCCCGACAGGTCCGGCGGACGCCATAGCACAACAAAAAGCCGCGCCTGACGTGTCATGGCGCGGCGTTCTGCTTTGCTCAGTCGATCGGGCGTCGACGGGCTACTTGATCTTCGAGAGCGAGGTGTCGAAGGAGAGCGAGACCAGGAAGCGGTCTCCGCAGGAGCTGCGCTGCCCGATGGTGAGTGCGCATTCCGTGCGGGAGAGGTTTGCGCCGGTGTAGCGCAGATCAAGCGTAGCGGCCTTGTAGGTCACGCCGCCGCCGACGTTCCAGAAGGTGTAATCGGGGGCGAAGCCCTCCTTGACCCAGTTCCTGCCGAGCTCGCCGGAGACGTAGAGGCCGAGGTCAGGGTTGGGCAGCAGGCCCGGGAAGGCGACCTTGCCGAACAGCGAGGCGTGGCCGGCGTCCACGTTGTAGCCGATATAGCTGCTGGTCCAGTAGACGTTCGCGCCAATGGTGATGTTGTCGGTGACGGCGTATTTGGCGATGCCGTAGATCTTCCAGAAGTCGAGGTCGTGGCCGCCCTTCTGGCCGACATAGTTGATGTCGAGATAGCCGACATCGAGGGTCAGGCGGTCGAAGGTGTGACGGACGCCGGCGTACCAGTCGGCCTCGACCGACGGATCATTGCCGCCGAAGTCGACATTGGAGGCCCATGCGCCGGCGTAGACCCAGTCGAACAGCGAGAGCTCGGCATAGCCCTGGACGGCCATATGGCCGCGCGTCTGGCTGACGGAGCGCAGGATGTATTCGTTGGCGCCCTTCACGCCGAAGGCGACGTCCCAGATCGTCGGCTCGGCCACCGCCACGGGCTCGACGGTCGGAAGGTCCGCCGCAGAGGCGGAGCCAGACATCGCGAAGCCGGTCGCGCCGACCCCGAAGGCGACGCAGGTCGCACGCAGAAGGTTTTTCATTTCGCTAGTCCCCGAAGACGATGAGATGACCAAGTAAGCCTTCGGGCGTTTCTGCAAACAACTGGATTCTCAATATATTTCGCAGTGCAGCAATAAGTATTGCAGAATTATCACAGAAGGTTGTGCGCTAAAAAGTAAGCAATGCCGCACAAAAAGTAGTCCCCACGCCCGCGCCGCGTCAGCCGGTCCTAGCGTGTGAGGATGTCTAGCGGTTTTTCGCTGATGAAAAATTAAACCGCTAGACGCCAGTGATCGATCATCCAGGAGCGCGCTGCGGGGGAGCTCTTCGCCGCGGGGGCGGCGCTCGGCAACTTGAGCTTGCGGCGCGAGCGTCGGCCGCAGCCCGGCGCAGGGGCGAAGGAGCCCCGCGGCGCGCTGGGGGAGCGCTCGCTGGCGGCGGCCGGGGAGGGCGCGCCGGTGATCTTCAAGGACACCGTCCGCATGGTCCACGGACCGCGGCCGGCGAGGCGACGAGGCCGGTCGTGAGCGACGAACTGCTCCGGCGCGTCCGCGCCCATCTCCACCCGCCCGGCTGTCGCGCAGCGCCGACGCTGTGCTCGACAGCGCCGGCTGCCCCTTCCTTATCGGCCAGCGGGAGTCCGGCCGCTGCCGTAAGGCGTCCCTCAGGAGGCGCGTGGCGCGGCGGCCTCATAGGCGGCCGCTACGCGCAGCAGATCGAGGTCGCCGCGCGGCCGGCCGATCAGCTGCACGCCCATTGGCCGCCCGTCGGGCGCAAAGCCCGCGGGCACGTTGACGACCGGAAAGCCCGTCATCGATCCCGGCGCGGCGACCTCGAACCAGCGGTGGTAGCTGTCCATCGCCAGGCCCGCGATCTCCTTCGGCCAGTCTTCTTCGACCGGAAACGGAAACACCTGCGCGCTCGGCAGCGCGAGGGCGTCGAACCGCGACAGAAGATCGAGCGCGATCTCGCGCCAGCGCGACCGGACGAGCGCCGCCGTCGCGACGTCGTCGGCGGAGAGCTTCGCGGCCTCCGTGATCTCCCACTGCAGCTCGGGCTTGAGCGCGGCGTAGCGCGACGGGTCCGAACGGTATTCGCCATGGCTCACCAGCGCCGCGAGGCCGCGCAGGGCCACGAAGGACCGCCACAGCGCGGCGAAGTCGAAGCCGGGCAGGGCGGGCTCGATGCGCCAGCCGGCTTGCTCCATCGCGCCGAGCGCCGCTTCGCAGAGCGCCAGCACCCCGGGCTCCATCGGCAGGCGCCCGCCGAGATCCCCGAGCCACGCCACGCGCGGCCGCAACGCCTCGGCGCCCTCGAGCCGGTCCTCATAGCAAAAGCCTTCATCGGCGCTCGCGATCGGCGAGCGCGGGTCGTAGCCCGCCATGACGCTCAGCATCAGCGCGAGGTCGGCGACGCTGCGGGCCATCGGCCCGTCGGTCGAGAACTGCCCGAAGAACGCGTCCTTCGCCGGCACGTTCGGCACCCGGCCAAGCGAGGGCCGGAAGCCAAAAATGTTGTTGAACGCCGCGGGGTTGCGCAGCGAGCCGCCGAAGTCGGAGCCGTCCGCGACCGGCAGCATGCTAAGCGCGACCGCGACCGCCGCGCCGCCGCTCGAGCCGCCGGCGCTGAGCGCCGGCAGGAAGGCGTTGCGGGTGCGGCCGAACAGCGTGTTGTAGGTGTGCGAGCCGAGGCCGAATTCGGGCGTGTTGGTCTTGCCGATGACGATCGCGCCGGCGGCGCGGATGCGCGCGACGGTGAGGCTGTCCTCCTCGGGTATGAAGTCCGCGAACAGGGGGGAGCCGAAGGTGGTGCGCAGGCCGGCGGTCGGCTGCAGGTCCTTGAAGGCCATCGGCAGGCCCGCGAGCGGCCCGACGGCGTCGCCCCGCGCCCGCGCTTGGTCTAAGGCGCGGGCATCCGCCAGGATGTCCTGGCGGTCGCGCAGCGTCACGATGGCGTTGAATGTGAGGTTCTGCGCCGTGATCTGGTCCAGAAAGGCGCCCGCAACCTCAACGGCCGAGATCCGCCGATCGGCGAGCATGCGCGCCAAGGCCGACGCGCCCTGTCTGCAGATCTCCGACATCGCCACGTCCGGGGAGACCAAGGCGCCGCTGGCGGCGAAGGCGGGGCGGGGGAGGGTCATCGGGCGCGCCTCGTGATGGACGCTTCAGCCATGCCCTGTTCGTTGGCGGCTGTCATCCGGGGCGTCTTGAACGACGAAAGCCCGCCAGCTTTTTGTGCTGTGCGGGCTTTTTGTTTGGTTGCGGGGACAGGATTTGAACCTGTGACCTTCAGGTTATGAGCCTGACGAGCTACCGGGCTGCTCCACCCCGCGCCATGTCCGGGCTGATGGCTTGCGGACGTTTGGGCGCTGGTC